>ENA-ORCZ01000238-ORCZ01000238.1-marine-metagenome-genome-assembly--contig:-NODE-238-length-34222-cov-2.946756_pt1 | contig 34222 bp, 30 predicted proteins | sample MGYA00237785_ERZ508519 | MGnify/ENA primary metagenome ERZ508519 (study PRJEB26189, sample SAMN06268790) | marine metagenome | isolation source: Bioluminescent Bay, La Paraguera, Puerto Rico | place...
GGCGGATACTGCGACAGCCCCCGCGCCACCAGCTCGCGCATGCTGCCGGCGCGTTGCTCGGGGGTGCCCTGGCGGCTACTCAGGGTCTGCTCGGCGCTGCCACGCCAGACCAGCTTGCCATCGGTAGCGTCGTACAGGTCGATCTGCAATGTGCCGACCTGATAGTCGATGGTGCGGGTATCGGTGAACATCGGCCCGCCCCAGTAGCCGTACCAGGGATAACCCCATGCGCCGGATGTGGTCGTGTATTGCTGGGTTCGCTGGTCGACGATGTACCAGGCCTGCACCTGCACGCCGGCCGCGGCAGCCGCCGTGGCGGGACGCAGGCCGCGCTGGTCCAGTTGCTCGGCAATGGCGTCGCGGATGCGCTGCTCGGTAAGGTCGCTCTGTATGCGCGGGTCATCCGGCCGGTACTGCAAGGCCGGCTCCTTCCAGCTCCAGGCGCGATAGGCGGAGAAGTCCCGTGTCGGATCGAAATCGCGCTGCACCTGCGGGCCCTGGCAGGCGACGAGGGCGAGGAGTAGGGGAATCAGCAACAGACGGCGGAACATGATCGTTCTCCAGGGAAGGGTCTGCTCAGTCTAGGCCCGGCGCCTTCGTTCGGCGCGTAGCCACTTGCCGCACTCAGCGCGGCGGATAATCGGCCAGCGCCCGCTCGACGGCCTGGCGCACCGCATCTTGCTGCTTGGCCCGGCTGCCGCTCAGGCGCGCTTCGGCACGGTTGCTCCAGACCGCCTGGCCGGAAGCCGCATCGAACATCTCGATGCGCACCGAGATCACGTCTTCCTCGTAATTGCGCACGATGGGCACGCTAGTGCCGATGCCATACCCGGTGCCGTAGCCACCGCCGTAACGACCTACGCCGACATGCGGGCCGTAGCCATAGTCGTCGTAGGTCTGGCGTACTCGGGTTTCCTTGTTGGCGCTGGCAGTGATCCGCACATCGCCCGGAGCATTGCTCGGTGCCGGCCGCAGGCCATGTTGATCGAGGGCGCCGGCGACCATTTCCTGCAGTTCTTCACCGCTGATCGAGGCCGTGCCCGCTGGCGGGCTGCGCCAGCTCCAGTGCTGGTAGCTGGAGAAGTCCCGTGGCGCGGCCGGATAGATCGGTGACTGGATCTGTTCCACCGGAGGGGCGGGCGGGATCGGCGCCGATTCATCGGTATAGGGGTTCTGGCTCTGGCAGGCTGCGAGGGTCAGGCAGAGCAAGGGCATAAGTGCGCGGGTCGACATGGATACCTCCCGGCCGGCTCAGCGTGGCCGGCACAACCAGTGCAGATAGCGCCCGAGGCCGGCGAAGGTGGGATGGCGGCGGTAGGCCAGTTCCATCTCGATGAGGTCGGCCGGCTCGGTGCGGGCCTGGAAATCGGCGGGCATGTAGTCATGGAAAACGCGCACGCCACTGCTGGATTCGACCTGCCAGTGCGGCGCGAGTTGCGCAGCCAGTTCGCGTGGGTCCAGTGGTTGCTGCGGGGTCAGGCTCTGCCGTTCGCCGGCATAGGTCTGGCTGCGCAGCTTCTTGAAGTGGCCCTTGAGCAGGTTGCGGTAGATCAGCGCATCGCGGTTGTAGAAGGCCAGTGAAAGCCAGCCATCGGCCGCGGTCAGGCGGTGCAGCACCGGAAGGATCGCCTGGGGCTCGGCGAGCCACTCCAGCACGGCGTGGCAGATGACCAGGTCGAAGCGGCCGTCGACATGCGCTTCCACCTCCTGCCAGGGTGCCTGGATGAAGGTGGCCTGCTGACCGGCGTCGGCGAACTGCTGGCGGGCGCCTTGCAGCATCGGTTCGGCGGGCTCGGCGAGGGTGAGCGCATGGCCCTGCTGCGCCAGCCAGAGGCTCATATGGCCGAGCCCGGCGCCGATGTCCAGCACCCGCAGCGGGCGCGGCGGCAGGATCTCGGCCAGGTCGGCCTGCAGCACGGCCAGGCGGATCGCGCCCTTGGCGCCGCCGTAGATCTTCTCGGCGAAACGCGTCGCCAGCTCGTCGAAATGGCGGTCGCTCATCGGACGAAGCGCCGCTCGTTGTCGGCCAGTTTGTCCAGCAGCGCCTGTTCCATGTCGATCCCCAGCTCGCTGCACATCAGCAGCAGGTACATGAGGATGTCTCCGACCTCCTGGCCCGCGTGCTCGAGCTTGTCGGCCGATAGCTGGCGCGACTCGTCCTCGGTCTGCCACTGGAAGATTTCCACCAGCTCGGCCATTTCCACACTGGCGGCCATGGCGAGGTTCTTCGGGCTGTGAAAGCGCTGCCAGTCGTTGCGATCGCGGATCGCATGCAGGCGCTGGGTGATCTGTTCGATGTTCATCAGGGGAGGCGGGCTGTTCGAAAGACGACAAGCTTCCGCCAGTGCGTCGGCGCCCGCAAGAGGGCGTCAGCCGCGGCGGACCTTCAGCTCGCGCTCGATGGCGATCACGCCGGGGCGGTAGTCGCCCTGTTCGATGGCGCGAATGGCCTGCTCCAGCACCTGCTCGGCGATCTGCGCGTGCTGCTGGGAAATCGCGTTGACCCGGATCGGCAGGAAATCCAACAACTGCGCATCACCGAAGGTGCCCAGCCGCAGCTGTTCGGGCCAGAGCAGGTCGCGCTCGCGCAGCGCGTCGAACACGCCTTCCAGCAGCACGTAGGCAGTGGTGATCAGGGCATCGGGCAGCGGGCCGCGCTCGAGCAGGGCGAGCATCTGCGCGCGGCCGCAGGCGCGGCTGAACTGCTCGGCACGCAGGATGCTGACCGGCCCGCGGTGCTGCGCCAGTGCCTGCTGGAACCCTTCCTCGCGCTGCTGGCTGATGCGCAGCGCCGGGCGCGCGCTGATCAGGGCGACATGCGCCTCGGGCGGCACCTCCAGCGAGCGGGTCAGCTGCGCGCCGGCTTCGCGGTCGTCGCTGACCACCGAACAGAAGTGCTCGGCATCCAGCGCGCGGTCCAGCGCGATCACCGGCGTGCCGGTCGCCTGGACCTTGCGGTACCCGGCATCGTCCGCCGGCAGGCCGCTGGCGACGATCAATGCATCGCAGCGTCGCGAGCGCAGCACCTGGATGACCTGGCGCTCGGTGTCCGGCTCATCGTCGGTCCCGGCGATCAGCAACTGGTAACCGCGCTGTCGCGCACGCTGCTCGAGCAGCTTGGCCAGGCGTGCATAGCTGGGGTTTTCCAGGTCCGGCACGATGAAACCGAGGGTCCGGGACTGCCCGCGACGCAGCCCGGCGGCCTGCTGGTCGAGCTGAAAACCCTGCTGCTCGGCGACCGCCAACACGCGCTCGACCGTGGCCGGGCTGATCCGTCGCTGCGCGGCCTTGCCGTTGAGCACGTAGCTGGCGGTGGTTACCGAAACGTTGGCGAGGCGGGCGATGTCGGTCAGTTTCAACTGGGGGCCTAAGACGGGTGGTATGAACTCGGGCTTCTAGAATTACCCAATATTGCGTAATGTGCCAGCCTTGGCTGAAACGTTTCAGCAGCTCTCAGGTCTGAAGCGCCAGCCCAGGATTCGGGCAATGCCGGCGCATCGTCGGCCACAACAATCGCGAGCCCCGCAGGAGTTCTCCATGCTTGAGTTGAATGCGCAGCACATCCACATGCATCAGGTCGCGGCGGACAAACCGGCCGCGCTGGCCCTGCTCGGCGAGGTGCTGGTCGCCGACGGGCTGGTGGCGCCCGGTTATCTGGTCGGCTTGCGCGCACGTGAAGCCCAGGGCTCGACCTTTCTCGGCCAGGGTATCGCGATCCCCCATGGCACCCCGGAAACCCGCGATCAGGTGTTCACCACGGGCGTGCGGCTGCTGCATTTTCCGGAGGGCGTCGACTGGGGCAACGGCCAGCAGGTCCACCTCGCCATCGGCATCGCCGCGCGTTCCGACGAGCATCTGCGTCTGCTGCAGCTGCTGACCCGCGCCCTCGGTGAGGGCGACCTCAGTGAGGCGCTGCAGAAGGCCGAAAGCCCCGAGGCGATCATCGCGCTGCTGCAGGGGGCGCCGCAGGAACTGGCGCTCGATGGCGAGCTGGTGGGGCTGGGCGTCGCCGCCGAGGACTTCGATGAGCTGGCCTGGCAGGGCGTCAAGCTGCTCAAGCGCGCCGAATGCGTGGTCTCTGGCTTCAATGCCGGGCTCGCGCTCGACCAGGCCTTGCCGCTGGGTGAGGGCCTCTGGTGGCTGAGCAGCGAGCAGTCGGTGCAGCGACCGGGGCTGGCGTTCGTCACACCTGCCGCGTCGCTGGATCACCATGGCCAGCCGCTCAACGGCCTGTTCGTGCTGGCCAGCCTCGGCGAAGCGCACCGGGCGATGCTCGAGCGCCTGTGCAACCTGCTGATCGAGGGGCGCGGCGCGGAGCTGAGCCAGGCGACCTCCAGCCGCACAGTGCTCGAAGCGCTGGGCGGCGACGTGCCGGCGGACTGGCCGAGCGCCCGGGTGCCGCTGGCCAATGCTCACGGCCTGCACGCACGGCCCGCCAAGGTGCTGACCGAGGTCGCACAGGCTTTCGCCGGCGAGATCCGCGTGCGCCTGGCCGGCAGCCAGAGCGCGGGGGTGTCGGCCAAGAGCCTGAGCAAGCTGCTGGCGATGGGCTCGCATCGCGGGCAGGTGCTGGAGTTCATCGCTGAGCCCTCGATCGCCGACGATGCCTTGCCGGCGTTGGTGCGCGCGGTGGAGGAAGGGCTGGGCGAGGAAATCGAGCCGCTGCCAGTCGGCGGGGAACCGGCGGAGCCGCCAGCTGCCACCGTGCAACTGAACGAAGCCGCCCAGGACGTGCCCGCCTTGCGGGCCGGCGAGCAGGTGATCGGCATCGCTGCCTCGCCCGGCATCGCCATCGGCCCGGTGCTGGTGCGCAAGCCGCAGGCGATCGACTATCCGCGGCGCGGCGAATCGCCCGCCGTCGAGCTGCAGCGGCTCGACGCGGCGCTGGACAAGGTGTTCGCGGAAATCGGCACGCTGATCGCGCAGAGCCAGGTCGCCAGCATCCGCGACATCTTTACCACCCACCAGGCCATGCTCAGGGATCCCGCCCTGCGCGAAGAGGTGCAGGTGCGCCTGCAGAAAGGCCTCAGCGCCGAGGCGGCCTGGATGGAGGAAATCGAAAGCGCGGCGCAGCAGCAGGAGGCGCTGCATGACAAGCTGCTCGCCGAGCGTGCGGCCGACCTGCGCGACGTGGGCCGCCGCGTGCTGGCCTGCCTGGCCGGTGTCGAAGCCGAGCAGGCCCCGGATGAGCCCTACATTCTGGTGATGGACGAGGTGGCGCCGTCGGACGTCGCCACTCTCAATGCCCAGCGCGTCGCCGGCATTCTCACCGCCGGCGGCGGCGCCACCTCGCATAGCGCCATCATTGCCCGGGCGCTGGGTATTCCGGCCATCGTCGGCGCGGGGGCCGGTGTGCTCGGCCTGGCGCCCAACACCCTGCTGCTGCTCGATGGCGAGCGCGGTGAGCTGCTGGTGGCGCCGAGCGATACGCAGCTCGAACAGGCCCGGGGCGAGCGCGCCGCGCGGGAGGAACGCAAGCGCCTGGCCCATGAGCGACGTCTGGAGCCGGCGATCACCCGTGACGGCCATCCGGTGGAGATCGCTGCCAACATCGGCGCCGCCGGCGAGACGCCCGAGGCGGTGGCGCTCGGTGCCGAGGGCATCGGCCTGCTGCGCACCGAGCTGGTGTTCATGAACCACGCTCAGGCGCCGGATCAGGCGACCCAGGAAGCCGAATACCGCCGCGTGCTGGAAGCCCTCGAAGGCCGGCCCCTGGTGGTGCGCACGCTCGATGTCGGCGGGGATAACCCGCTGCCGTACTGGCCAATGCCGGCCGAGGAGAACCCCTTCCTCGGCGTGCGCGGCATTCGCCTGAGCCTGCAGCGCCCGGACATCCTCGAAACCCAGCTGCGTGCCTTGCTGGCATCCGCCGACGGCCCGCCGCTGCGGATCATGTTTCCCATGGTCGGCAATATCGAGGAATGGCGCACCGCCAAGGCGCTGGTCGATCGCCTGCGCGTCGAATTGCCGGTGGCCGACCTGCAGGTGGGCATCATGATCGAGATCCCGTCCGCCGCGCTGATCGCGCCGGTGCTGGCGCAGGAAGTCGATTTTTTCAGCATCGGTACCAACGATCTGACCCAGTACACGCTGGCCATCGACCGCGGCCACCCGACTCTTTCAGGGCAGGCTGACGGCTTGCACCCGGCCGTGTTGCGTCTGATCGGCATGACGGTGGAAGCCGCCCACGCGCAGGGCAAATGGGTGGGCGTCTGCGGCGAGCTGGCCGCCGATGCGCTGGCGATACCGATGCTGGTGGGGCTGGGCGTTGATGAGTTGAGCGTGTCGGCGCGCAGCATTGCGCTGGTCAAGGCGCGGGTGCGCGAGCTGAACTTCGTCGCCTGTCAGCAACTCGCTCAGCAGGCCCTGATGTTGCCCGGCGCGCATGAAGTGCGCGCCTTCGTCGGGGAGCACTGCTGATGGCGCGCGTATTGACCGTCACCCTCAATCCCGCGCTGGATCTCACCGTGCAGCTGCCCGCGCTGCGCCTGGGCGAAGTCAATCGCAGCGACAACCTGCAGGTGCACGCCGCGGGCAAGGGGCTCAACGTCGCCCAGGTCCTGGCCGATCTCGGCCATCAGCTGACCGTGACCGGCTTTCTCGGCGAAGCCAATGCCCAGCCTTTCGAGCAGCTGTTCGCCGCACGGGGCTTTGCCGACGAGTTCGTCCGCGTGGCGGGCGAGACCCGCAGCAACATCAAGCTGGCCGAGGCGGGTGGGCGGATTACCGATATCAATGGCCCGGGGCTGGAGGTCGGCGCCGCCCAGCGCGACGAGCTGCTCGCCCGCCTCGAACGCCTGGTGCCGGGCCATGAGCTGGTCGTGGTGGCCGGCAGCCTACCGCGCGGCGTCGAGGTGCCGTGGTTCGTCGAGCTGCTGCAGCGGCTCGCGCGGCTCGGTGCGCGTGTCGCGCTGGATACCAGCGGCGCGGCGTTGCGCGAAGGGCTGGCCCTTTCACCCTGGCTGATCAAGCCCAACGAAGAGGAACTGGCCCAGGCCCGCGGCCTCGATCCGGCCGACGCACAGGCCCTGGCCGACGAGGCGCGCCGCCTGAATGCCCGCATTGAGCATGTCGTGATGTCCCAGGGCGCCGCAGGGGTCAGCTGGTTTTCGCCGGCTGCCGCCTGGCATGCCCAGCCGCCGAAGGTGCGGGTGGTCAGCACCGTGGGCGCCGGGGATTCGCTGCTGGCCGGCATGCTCCACGGCTTGCTGGCGGGTCGGCCGGCCGAGCGCACCCTGGCGCATGCCACGGCGATTGCCGCTCAGGCCGTCGGGCAGGTTGGCTTCGGTATCACTGATCGGGCGCAACTGGCCGAGCTTGAAGCGGCCGTGCGGCTGCAGCCGCTCAGCTAATAATTACAAGAGGTGAAGGAATGAATCTGCTCATCATCACGGCCTGCCCCAACGGAATGGTCACCAGCGTGCTGACCTCGCGCCTGCTCGAAGCCGCGGCCCAGCGCCTGGGCTGGTCGACCGCCGTGGAAGTCCACGATCCCAAGGCCATCGGTTCGCCGCTGACGCCCGCGCAGATCGCCAATGCCGATCTGGTGGTGGTGGTGAAAACCGGGCCGTTGTCGCTGCAACGCTTCGTCGGCAAGCGTGTCGTGCAGTCGACCCCGTCCGAGGCGCTGCTCGACCCGGAAGGCTTCCTGCGCAGCGCCGCCGATACCGCGACCGAACTGCAGCCGGTCGACGAAGTCGACGCCGCGCCTTCCGCCGGCAAACCCAAGCTGGTGGCCGTCACCGCCTGCCCGACCGGCGTGGCACACACCTTCATGGCCGCCGAGGCGCTGCAGCAGGCGGCTGCGCGCAAGGGCTACGACCTGCAGGTGGAGACGCGCGGCTCGGTGGGCGCGCGCAACGTGCTCGACCCCCAGGCCATCGAGGAAGCCGACGCGGTGCTGCTGGCGACCGATATCGAGGTGGATGTCACCCGTTTCGCCGGCAAGCGCGTGTTCCGCTGCGGCACCGGCGTCGCGCTGAAGCAGCCCGAGGCGACGCTGGATCGCGCGCTGCAGGAAGCGGCCGTGCTCGGCGGTGGCGTCACGGCAAGTGCCGCTACGGGGGACCAGAAGGCGGAGAGGGCCGGTGTCTACAAGCACCTGCTGACCGGGGTGTCCTACATGCTGCCGATGGTGGTGGCGGGCGGTCTGTTGATCGCCCTGTCGTTCGTCTTCGGCATCGAGGCGTTCAAGGAGGAGGGCACGCTAGCCGCTGCCTTGATGAAGATCGGCGGCGAAACCGCCTTCCAGCTGATGGTGCCGCTGCTGGCCGGCTACATCGCTTATTCCATCGCCGACCGCCCGGGCCTGGCGCCCGGCATGATCGGCGGCTTGCTGGCCGGCACGCTCGGCGCGGGCTTCATCGGCGGCATCATCGCCGGTTTCGTCGCCGGCTATGCGGCCAAGGCGGTGAGTCGCTGGATTCCACTGCCGGCCAGCATCGAGTCGCTCAAGCCGATCCTGATCATTCCGCTGCTGGCCAGCCTGGTGACGGGTCTGGTGATGATCTACATCGTCGGCGCACCGGTGGCGAAGCTGCTCGCCGGGCTCACCGAATTCCTCGACACCATGGGCACCTCCAACGCCATCCTGCTCGGGCTGCTGCTGGGCACCATGATGTGCGTCGATCTCGGCGGGCCGGTGAACAAGGCGGCCTATGCCTTCTCCGTCGGGCTGCTCGCCTCGCAAAGCTACGCGCCGATGGCCGCGACCATGGCTGCCGGCATGGTGCCGCCGATCGGCATGGGCATCGCCACGCTGATCGCCCGGCGCAAGTTCGCCCAGACCGAGCGCGAAGCCGGCAAGGCCGCGCTGGTGCTGGGTTGCTGCTTCATCTCCGAGGGCGCAATTCCCTTCGCTGCCAAGGACCCGCTGCGGGTGATTCCTGCCAGCATCGCCGGCGGTGCGCTGACCGGCGCGCTGTCCATGGCGTTCGGTGCCAAGCTGCTGGCGCCCCATGGCGGCCTCTTCGTGCTGCTGATCCCCAACGCGATCAACCATGCATTGCTCTACCTGGTCGCGATCCTTGCCGGGAGCCTGCTGACCGGGGTGGCCTATGCACTGATCAAGCGGCCCGAAGCACAGGGCATGCTGGTGGAGGCGAGGGCCTGACTCGTCGAAGGTTGACGGCCATCAGTACAAAGGGCATGGCGCGGTTCACACTGTTAGTCACCAGCAGAAGGAGCCACGCCATGTCCCGATTCGATCCCCAGCAAGCCCTCGAGCGTCTGAGTGGCGACTACCTGCAACGTGCCGCCGCGCTGCGCCGCGACCTGGCCCGCGAGCACGAGCATGATTCGGCGGAGCAGGCCCAGGAGCGGCAGAACGACGATGTATTACGCGGCCTGCTGATCGAGGCCGAAGAAGAGTTGCGCCGCGTTGGCCTGGCGCGCCAACGCCTGGCACAGGGCCGTTACGGCGAATGCCAGCGCTGCGGTGAACCGATTGAAGAGGCGCGCCTACAGGCGATGCCGGCGGCCGAGTATTGCGTTGCTTGCGCCGACATCGCTCAGCAGGATCGACCCTGAGCTGGGCGATTACTGTCCGGCTCGACGCACTGCTGTTCAACGTGCTGCTCCAGACGCGGGGATTTACTTCGCAGGCTGGAGGTCAGGTTGTTCAGAAACTTTGTCGCCTGGGTCTGATCAGCAAAGCGTCGCGCGCCGTTCAGCGAGCCGGTGTAGCTGCCGTTACTGGCGGCATAGCAGTGCTGGTTGTTGTCGCAGCTGAGGGCTACGACCCAGTAAGGGCTGTTGATCAGCGTCCCTGCCTGGGCGGCAGGGATTAGCAGAGCAAGCAGGAACATCAGACGACGCATGGCATAGCTCCAGGGAGATAAGCGCTGAACATAGCTCAGCGCGTGTCCTCGGCTTGTGTGGCGGTTCTCAGTGATGCTCGCGGGTGGCGCGGAATTTCACGTCCGGCCAGCGCTCTTCCATCAGGCTCAGGTTCACCCGGGTCGGCGCCAGGTAGGTCAGGTGGCCGCCGCCGTCGACGGCGAGGTTCTCGTAGGCCTTGTCCTTGAACTCCTTGAGCTTCTTCTCGTCGCTGCACTCGATCCAGCGCGCCGACCAGACGTTGATTGCCTCGTAGGCGCACTCGACCTTGTATTCCTCCTTCAGGCGGCTGGCGACGACGTCGAACTGCAGCACGCCCACCGCGCCGAGGATGATGTCGTTGTTGCGCTCGGGGAAGAACACCTGGGTGGCGCCTTCCTCGGCCAGCTCCTGCAGGCCCTGGCGCAGCTGCTTGGATTTGAGCGGGTCCTTCAGGCGCACGCGGCGGAACAGTTCCGGAGCGAAGTGCGGGATGCCGGTGAAGCCCAGCACTTCGCCCTCGGTGAAGGTGTCGCCGATCTGGATGGTGCCGTGGTTGTGCAGGCCGATGATGTCGCCGGCCCAGGCTTCGTCCAGCATTTCACGCTCGCTGGAGAAGAAGGTCAGCGCGTCGGCGATCTTCAGGTCCTTCTTGATGCGCACGTGGCGCATCTTCATGCCTTTCTCGTACTTGCCCGAGCAGATGCGCATGAAGGCGATGCGGTCGCGGTGCTTGGGGTCCATGTTCGCCTGGATCTTGAACACGAAGCCGGTGAATTTTTCCTCGACCGGCTCCACGCTGCGCTCGTTGGCGACGCGCGCCAGCGGCTTCGGTGCCCAGTCGACGACGGCGTCCAGCACATGGTCGACACCGAAGTTGCCCAGTGCGGTGCCGAAGAACACCGGCGTCATCTCGCCTTTGAGGAAGGCGTCCTTGTCGAACTCGTGGCAGGCGCCCTGGACCAGCTCCAGCTGCTCGACGAAATCGTCGTACATGTCGCCCAGGTGCGCGCGGGCCTCGTCGGAATCGAGCTTGTCGATGACCCGCGTCTCGATGCGTTCGTGGCCATGACCGGGCACGAAGACGATGATGCGGTCCTCGGCCAGGTGGTACACGCCCTTGAAGTCGCGGTAGCAGCCGATCGGCCAGGTGATCGGCGCGGCCTTGATCTTCAGTACTGCTTCGATCTCGTCGAGCAGTTCGATCGGGTCGCGGATGTCGCGGTCGAGCTTGTTGATGAAGCTGACGATGGGCGTATCGCGCAGGCGGCACACATCCATCAGCGCGATGGTGCGCGGCTCCACACCTTTACCGCCGTCGAGCACCATCAGCGCCGAATCCACCGCGGTCAGGGTGCGGTAGGTGTCTTCGGAGAAGTCCTCGTGGCCAGGGGTGTCGAGCAGGTTGATCATGTGCTCGCGGTAGGGGAACTGCATCACCGAGGTGGTGATGGAGATGCCGCGCTGCTTCTCCATTTCCATCCAGTCGGAGGTGGCGTGGCGGTCAGATTTGCGCGACTTCACCGTACCGGCGACGGCGATCGCCTTGCCCATCAGCAGCAGCTTTTCGGTGATGGTGGTCTTGCCCGCATCGGGGTGCGAGATGATGGCGAAGGTACGGCGCTTCGCGACTTCGGCGGCCTGAGTGGTCATCGGTATTAAGGAACCCGTCGACGAGTAGTCGGTCTGTCAAAAAAGGCGGCGATTATAGCGGCAAATGGATTTCCCTGCGGCCCGCACGGCAGCGGAAATCGGCGGTTTTGTGCAGTTTCTAGGACGCTTTGTTTTGAAATCGACAACAACTCGAAACGGATGCGTAATCGGGACGTTTTTTTGATTGATCTATGCCCCCCTTGGTCCTAAAGTTCGCGCCCGAACGTCCATGCTGGCAACGATCCATCCGGCTCAAGTACTGACGACGAGAGATCCATCGTGATACTCGGCGACATGCCTTGGGAAGTAGGCGAACCAAAGTGGGGAAACTGATCAGGCGTTCTTGTCAGGGCTGATGCCCTCCACCCCTTATCCGACTTTTGTTTCCCGTATTTGGAGTCCCACGCATGACGGTCAAGATCGAAGACTATTTCCCTCGCGCCACCTTCCAGAAGATGAAGGCTTTCGCCGACCAGCACGAAACCCCGTTCGTGGTGATCGACACCGAAACCATCAGCAAGGCCTACGACGACCTGCGCGCCGGTTTCGAATTCGCCAAGGTGTATTACGCGGTCAAGGCCAACCCGGCGGTGGAGATCATCGACCTGCTGCGTGACAAGGGCTCGAGCTTCGACATCGCCTCGATCTACGAGCTGGACAAGGTCATGTCCCGCGGCGTCGGCCCGGAGCGCATCAGCTACGGCAACACCATCAAGAAATCCAAGGACATCCGCTACTTCTTCGAGAAGGGCGTGCGCATGTTCGCCACCGACTCCGAAGCCGACCTGCGCAATATCGCCAAGGCCGCGCCGGGCTCGAAGGTCTACGTACGCATCCTCACCGAAGGCTCGACCACGGCCGACTGGCCGCTGTCGCGCAAGTTCGGCTGCCAGACCGATATGGCCATGGACCTGCTGATTCTCGCTCGCCAGCTGGGCCTGGTGCCTTACGGCATTTCCTTCCACGTCGGCTCGCAGCAGCGCGACATCTCCGTGTGGGACGCGGCCATCGCCAAGGTCAAGGTGATCTTCGAGCGCCTGAAGGAAGAAGACGGCATCGAGCTGAAGATGATCAACATGGGTGGCGGCTTCCCGGCCAACTACATCACCCGCACCAACAGCCTGGAAACCTATGCCGAGGAGATCATCCGCTTCCTCAAGGAAGACTTCGGCGACGACCTGCCGGAAATCATCCTCGAGCCGGGCCGCTCGCTGATCGCCAATGCCGGTATCCTGGTCAGCGAAGTGGTACTGGTTGCACGCAAGTCGCGTACCGCGGTCGAGCGCTGGGTCTATGTCGACGTGGGCAAGTTCAGCGGTCTGATTGAAACCATGGACGAGTCCATCAAGTTCCCGATCTACGCCGAGAAGAAGGGCGAAGTGGAGGAAGTGGTGATTGCCGGGCCGACCTGCGACAGCGCCGACATCATGTACGAGAACTACAAGTACGGCCTGCCGCTGAACCTGGCCATCGGTGACCGCCTGTACTGGCTGTCCACCGGTGCCTACACCACCAGCTACAGCGCGGTCGAATTCAACGGCTTCCCGCCGCTGAAGGCTTACTACATCTAAGCCGTAGCCGCCGAATGAAACGCCCCGCTATGCGGGGCGTTTTCGTTTCCGCGCTTCGTTCAGCGTGGTCCGGCGCGTAGCTCGTCGCGTCGCCGCGCATAGGCCTCGACGATATCGGCGATCGGCGGCAGCGCGGCGGCCTGCAGGCTGGCCAGCGCGGTTTCGATGAACTTCAGATGGCCGAGCTCCAGCGCGCGACTCAGCCAATGCCGGGCGGCGTCCCATTGCCGCTCGGCGAGCAGCACGGCGGCATGGCTGAACTGCCCGCGAAAGTCGCCGGCTTCGGCCGAACGTGCATACCAGGCATGTGCCGCGGCCAGATCCCGGGCCACGCCGCAGCCGTCTTCGAGGCAGCGGCCGGTGAGGTTCATCGACTTGGCATGACCAAGCTCGGCAGCCTGGCGATAGAGCCGGTAGGCGGTCGTGTGGTCCTGCACCACGCCACGCCCGGTGGCCAGCAGGTTGGCCAGGTTGTACATGCCCCAGTCCAGGCCCAGGTCGGCGGCGCGCCTGTAGTACTCGGCGGCGCGCGCCGGGTCGGCGGCGCAACCCCAGCCGTGCTCGTGGCAGCGTCCGGCCATGTTGCAGGCCATGGCATGTCCGCGTTCGGCGGCGATGTCGAACCAGGTCAGGGCCAGCGTCGGATCGGCCTGGATACCGTGGCCTTCCAGCAGGATCTGGCCGAGCAGCGCCTGGGCTTCGACTTCACCGGCCGCGGCAGCCACCAGCACCAGCCGCGCGGCACGCTGCGGCTGCTCGGCGAGATCGTCCAGCTGGGTCGTGTCGAGGGTTTCCTCGCGGCGCAGAAGGTGGGGCATCAGACCTCGACCCAGCGGCGCAGCAGGTTGTGGTAAGTGCCGGTCAGTTGTACCAGGGATGGGTGGTCCGGCACATCGGCGGTCAGTTGCTGGATGGCCTGATCCATCTCGTAGAGCAGCGTGCGCTGGGCATCCTCGCGCACCAGGCTTTGAATCCAGAAGAACGAGGCCAGCCGTGCGCCGCGGGTCACCGGCTCGACCTTGTGCAGGCTGGTGCTGGGGTAGAGCACCATGTCGCCGGCAGCGAACTTCACCCGCTGCGTGCCATAGGTGTCCTGGATCACCAGGTCGCCGCCGTCGTATTCGTCGGGATCGCTGAAGAACAGCGTGGCGGACAAGTCGGTGCGCACGCGTTCGGCGCTGTTACGCACCTGCCGCACCGCATTGTCGATGTGATAGCCGAACTCGCCACCGGCCGTGTAGCAGTTGAACAGGGGCGGGAAGACCTTGCTCGGCAGCGCGGCGGACATGAACTGCGGATGTTGCCAGAGACGCTGCAGCATGGCTTCGGCGATTTCGCGCGCCAGTGGATCATCCTCCGCCAGCTGCAGGTTGTGTTTCGCCCTGGCCGACTGGTAGCCGGCGGTGACGCGGCCGTCACGCCAGTCGGCCTGTTCCAGTGCGGTGCGGATACGGTCGGTTTCTTCTCGGGAAAACACATTGGCAATGCGTAGCAGCATGGATCACCGGAGGGGTTGGAAAGGGCAAATGATATTAGTTTGCATTTGGGTGTTTCAGAATGCGACAGAATGTATCAGAATTCTACCTGCTAATAATAGCAATTCGCAGTTGCATAAACTTTCCAAGGATCCGCATTACATGTCGCGTCAGTCTCTAGAACTGGCCCAGCCACCTCGCGTGTTGGCTTCGGCTATTGGTGTTGCCCTAACCGCTTTCTCCGCCCCCTCCATCGCCCAGTCCGCGCCGGATATCACCGCTGCGCGCGGCGAGGCGCCGGTTGCGCTCGACGAAGTGACCGTGATCGGTGAGCAGGAGCAAAGCTACAAAGCCGATACCTCCGCTTCGAAGAAGTACACCGCGCCGCTGCGCGAGACACCCAAGTCGGTCACCGTGATCACCGACCAGGTGATCCGTGACACCGGTTCGCTGACGCTGGTCGATGCCTTGCGCACTACCTCCGGCATCACCTTCGGTGCGGGCGAGGGCGGTAACCCGGCGGGTGACCGGCCGATCATTCGCGGCTTCAACGCCGAGAGCGACACCTTCATCGATGGCCTGCGTGACGTGGGCTCGCAGACCCGCGAGATCTTTAACGTCGAAAGCATCGAGGTGAGCAAAGGACCGGGTTCCGCCTACACCGGTGCCGGCTCCACCGGCGGCAGCCTGAACCTGATCAGCAAGACCGCCAAGCAGTACGACTTCGGCGACGCCAGTGTCACCCTCGGCTCGGACCAGACCCGCCGCTACACGCTGGACGTCAACCGCGTTTTGGGTGACAACGTCGCCGGGCGCCTGAACCTGATGAAGCACGAGGCCAACGTCGCCGGCCGTGATGGCGTTGACGTCAGCCGCTGGGGCGTGGCGCCGACCATCACCTTCGGCTTCGATACGCCGACCCGGGCGACGCTGTCCTACTACCATCTGGAAACCGATGACATGCCGGATTACGGCATTCCGCTGACTGTGGCCACACCGAGCAATCCGCGCCGCGAGCCGGTGAGCGTGGATCGCGATAACTTCTACGGGCTGGAGAGCCGCGACTTCCGCGAGAGCACCACGGATGCCGGCACGATTCGCCTGGAGCACGACCTGAACGAGAACCTGACCGTCTCCAACACCACGCGAATCGCCCGTACCACACTGGATTACATCGTCACCAACCCGGACGACTCACGCGGCAACGTGCCCAACGGGCTGGTTTCGCGAGCAGCCAAGAGCCGCAATTCCAATACCCAGAGCTGGGTCAACCAGACTGACCTGACCGCGCGCTTCGATACCGGCGGCATCGAGCACACCCTGGTGACGGGCGTAGAAATCAGCGATGTTGGCGTGCACAACCGCCCATATGTCGTGACACAAGGGGTCGATGGTCGGGGTTGCTCTGCTGCCTCGCTGGCGTCTGGCGACTGCACCAGCCTGTACAACCCGAGCCCCAAGGATGCCTGGACAGGCAGCATTGCGCGTAGCACGGCGACGACCGATACCGACACCGAAACGCTGGCCGCCTATGTCTTCGATACGCTGAAGTTCAATGAGCAGTGGTCGCTGAATATGGGATTGCGCTACGACGACTACGAAACGAGCCAGAAGGCCGTATCTACCGCTGGTGTGATAACCCGTCCGGAAAACAAGAGCCACTTCTGGAACTATCAGCTGGGTCTGGTCTTCAATCCGTTGCCCAATGGCAGCATCTATGCGGCCTGGTCGACCTCCAGCAATCCGTCCGGCGAGACCGGTGGCGAAGGCTCCGATGCACTCAGCGTGAACAACGAGGTTCTCGATCCGGAGCGCAATCGCAACTACGAGATCGGCACCAAGTGGGACTTCTTCGATGAGCGTCTGGGCCTGACCGCCGCGCTGTTCCGCACCGAGAAGACCAATGCACGTGTGACCAACGCCAGCGGTTTCCAGGAAAGCATCGGTGAAACCCAGGTCGACGGCCTGGAGCTAGGCGCTACCGGCCAGATCACCCGTAACTGGCAAGTGTTCGCCAGCTACACCTACCTGGACGCCGAACTGGTCAAGTCCGGGGCCGCCAATATCGGTACGCGCGCGGCGCCGGTGTACGTGGAAGGGCTTTACGACGGCAACGAGGTACCCAGCACGCCTAAGCACAGCTTCAGCTTCTGGAACACCTACAACCTGACCCAGGACCTGACCATCGGTGGTGGTGCGACTTACGTCGACTCCCGCTTCGGCGATGCGGCCAACAACATCGAGGTGCCTGAGTACTGGCGCTACGATGCGATGGCCGCCTATCGCGTGAGCAAGAACCTGGACCTGCAGCTGAACGTGCAGAACCTGACCGACAAGCGCTATTTCGATCAGGTCTACGGCAGCCACTACGCCCATGTCGCGGCCGGTCGTACGGCGTTGCTGAGCACCAACTTCCACTTCTGATCCCGCTATGAAAACGACAAAGGCCGCTCTTCGAAGCGGCCTTTGTCGTTGAGGGGCGTCAGTACAGGTCGCTGCGATAGCGCCCCTGTTCGCTCAGCTGTTCCAGTCGCGCCTGGCCGAGCAGGCCGAGCAGGATCTGCTGCACTTCCTGACCCATACCTTCCAGGCTGCCACAGACATAGATCGCCGCGCCCTGGTCGACCCAGCAGCGTAGTTCGTCGGCCGCATCCCGCAGGACGTGCTGCACATAGCGTTTCTCCGGCTGGTCGCGGGAGAACGCCAGGTCCAGCCGCTGCAGATGGCCGCTTTCATGCCACTGCGTTAATTCGTCCCGGAAGAGATAGTCATGCGCCGCGTTGCGCTCGCCGAACAGCAGCCAGTTGCGCGAGCCCGGATGTGCGGCACGTTCGCGCAAGTGCGCACGCAGTCCGGCGATGCCCGTGCCGTTGCCGATCAGGATGAGTGGCGTGGCGGCGTCCGGGCCGTGGAATGCGGGATTGCTGCGGATGCGCAGATCGACTTCTTCGCCAATGACGGCGTAGCGGCATAACCAGCCGGAACCGAGCCCAGGCGTGCCGTCGGCGTGGGAGGCTTCGCGCACCACCAGCTGCACGGCGCCGTCCGCCGGTATCGAGGCGATCGAGTATTCGCGATGCGGCAATAGCGGCAGGGCCAGCAACGCCTCGGCGTCGAGGCCGTGCAGGTCACCAGTGGTGGGCAGGCGCCTTCTGGACAGCTGCGCGGCCAGGCTCTGGCCATCGAAAAACTCGTGCGGATCGAGGCCTGAATCGTGCAGCAAGGCTTCAATGCGGGCGGGCGCGTGGCGCGGGCCGACCTCGACGATATCGCCTGCGCGCCATGATGTCTGTTCGCTCGGCGGCGCAAGGGTCAGCAGTTGTACCGGCGCACCGGAGCTGCCGGGGTTGAGGCAATGCCGGCCGGTCAGGCGCCAGATTTGATAGGGTGCCGGCAGCCAGTCGCTGAAATTGCTGTCGCCGCTCAGGTGGGCCAGTTGATGTTGCCAGTGACGCAGCACGCCAGGATCGGCTTGGTCAGCCTCCAGGCGATCGAACAGTGGCGTGGCGCCGCATTGGCGCATTCGTTCATCCAGACGCTGGCCGAACGCACAGAAATGGCGGTACTGGCGATCACCGAAGGCCAGTACGGCATATTCCACCGATCGCGCCTGGATGCCAGCGGCGGCGAGCCGCTGCTCGAAGCGGGCCGCATTGTCCGGCGCCTCGCCTTCGCCATAGGTGCTGACGACGAACAGGACGCGCGGGGCCGGCCAATCATTCGGGTCCAGCGCATTGAGCGGCAGCAGCAGCGCCTGCACGCCTGCGTCGCGCAGCTGCGCTGCGCTGCGTTCGGCGAAGCCCTGTGCCTGGCCGCCCTGGCTGGCGTAGGCGACCAGCAGCTGTGCCGGGCGATCTACGGCCACTCGCGGGCGCAGCCGCCCACGCCAGCAGTGCAGCGAAAGCGCGAGATACAGCGCGATCACCACTGCCGCGCTGACCTCCCGCGCCGGTTGCCACCAGAGCAGGCCGCTCGCGACGACGATACAGCTGTACAGCGGCCAGGCGCGTAGAAGCGCTAAGAGGGATGAGTGCAACGGAAGGCTCATCGACGAGGGGGAAAAGGCTGGCCCGAGCCGTTACGACGGCTCGGACCTGGTCGGCGCGTCAGGGCGCCAGCACTTCCAGGGTTGCGCTGTAGCTGGCGCGGCGCTCGGTGGCCGGCTTGCTGACGCCCTTGTCGGTGGTCAGCTCGGCTTCCATCCAGTACATGCCCGCTTCTGGCCAGGTAATGCTCACCTTGCCGTCCTTGTCGGTTTTCGCCTTTATCTCACCGAGCTCGTCGCGGTAGCGGTTACCTCCCGGAATCACGCTGATCTCGACATCCGCGACCGGCTTGCCATCGAGCAGAAAGACGAACTCGGCGGCTTCGCCAGCGAACAGGTCGTTGGGGTGGGTGACGGGCTTGAGCTCCAGGTCCTGGCCGGTCGGGGAGAGCGCGTCGGTGGAAGGCGCACCGGAGGTGACGAACACTTCCATGCGGTTGCTGGTCTGGCTGACCTTGAGCCCTTCGGCCTTCGCCGGGACGTCCTTGGCGAAGCTTTCCGCGGTGCCCATCCAGCGGCGCGGCTGACCATTCTCCTTCCAGCTGGCGAACAGGCCGCTGTTGGCCACGGCCAGCTTGTAGGTGCCCTTCTGGCTCAGCTGCACATCGAAGGTGCTGCGGTAGCGGCCGATGGCGCCGTTCTGTGCGGAGACGTTCGAGCCATCCGGCGCGATGATCTGCAGTTCGGGAACCGGCCGGCGCATGCCCGGCGGGCCGCCTGCCGGCGCCTGGGCTGCCTCGCCGATGCCCTTGAGGCGCATCGGTACGTGTTCGAAGTAGAACAGATCGTTGGAAACGGCAGCGTCGACGGTGATCCAAGGCTCTTCGCCGGAGAGCACGGTGGCCGACGGCAGCATCCAGGCGCGGTGGGCCTGGGCCGACAGCGGCAGGCAGATGGCGAGCGCCAGGGTGGTCCATTTGATGACGGGTTTCATGGCGTGGGTCCTGTTCATGGGGTCAGCTTGAGGGTGATGGCGCCCAGCTCGCTCTTGCCCTGGGCTTTGTGTTCGGCGTTCTGCTGGGGCGGCCAGCTGAACGGCACGCGCAGCAGCTCGCGGCCGCCGACCTCTCGAGCGGCTTCGACCACCACGCGGTACTCGCCGACCTCCAGCGTTTTGAACGGCGCCTGCTGGTCGGAGAACTTAAGGCTGTGGCTGCCCACGGCACGGGTGGCACCGCTGACACCGTCGACCGGCATTTCCAGGCTGCGGCCACTGCGTCTCCACCACTGGCGCAGGTCCTTGAGCCACTTCTCGCCCTCCTTGTCCTTGAGCTTGGTGTCGTACCACACCGCCAGATTGGCGACATGGCTCTGGTCCGGGCGTTCCAGCCAGATGGCCACGTACGGGCGGTGGTACTCGGCGACATCCAAACGCGGGATTTCCACGTCCAGCTGCAGATCCGCCGCGTGCAGCGGGGCGCTGAGCAGGGCGAGGGGCAACAACAGGCGTTTACGCATGAGCGTTCCTTAATGAATGAAGAGCAGCGCCAGCAGCAGCGGGATCACCAGCCCCAGGCCTACCAGGGGCCAGGTGCTGGGCCGGTTGCCGGCGTGACGTTGCAGGAGCAGCAGACCGGTGAGGCTGAACACCACACAGGCCACGGCGAAGAAGTCGATGAACCAGCTCCAGGCCTCGCCGGTGTGGCGGCCCTTGTGCAGGTCGTTGAAGTAGGCGATCCAGCCGCGGTCGGTCGACTCGTATTCCAGTTCGCCGGTTTCGGTACTCAGGCTCAGCCAGGCATCTCCACCGGGGCGGGGCAGGGCGACGTAGAGCTCTCCATCGCTCCATTCGGCTTCACGTCCGGTCAGGCGGATTTCCAGGGTCTGCTCCAGCCACTCGCGCAGTTCGGTGGGAAGGCCCGACTCAGGCACTTCGGCCTGCAGGGTGGTGAGCAGAGGGGCAGGAAGCTGCGCAGCGCGGCTTTGCACCTGCGGTTTGCTCTCGATCTGCCCGGCGTGATTCAGCGTGATGCCAGTGACCGCGAACAGCAGCATGCCAACCAGGCATAGCGCGGAGCTGATCCAGTGCCATTGGCGCAGGGTGCCGAGCCAGAAATACATGGGGGGCCTTGTCGTGCGGGAACGTGGGCGAATTCTAGGGCCACTGACGCGGTAATGCTAAAGATTTACAAACAGCATACATTCGCGTCTTTTCCGTTCCGGTGGGACGAGAAACAACAGAGCCGGGATGATCCCGGCTCGTCGTATCGCCTTCAGGTCAGAAGGTCAGGTTGGCTGACAGCCAGAGGCGGCGGCCTTCTTCCACGAGGCCTGTGGTGGCTGCGCCTGAGTGGCTGTAGTCGGTGCCGTAGGCCGTGCCGTTTGCGCTTCCGCCGTTGGAGTAGGTGGTGTAGGCCTTGCCGTCGACGAAGTCCTTGTCGAAGAGGTTGTAGATCGTTGCGTTGAGCGTCAGGTTCTCCGTAGCCCGATACGACCCGCCCAGGTGAAACAGGGTGTAGGCCTTGGCGTTCTTGCCCAGCGTGTCGTAGATCGACTGACTGGTGGAATAGCTGCCGTTGGCGTTAGCCAGGTTCTCGTAGCTAGAGGTGAAGCGCGCGCGCTCGCCGCGATACTCGCTCTTCAGCCACAGGCCCAAGCGGTCGGTGGTCTGCCAGTCGAGTTTGGCATTGGCCAGGTGCTCGGGCGTGTTGGTCAGCGGCTCTCCCTTGTTATCGCCGCTCTTCTGCTCGCTGTCGGTGTAGGTGTAGTTGGCGCTCAGCTTCCAGGCTGGCGCGAACTGCCAGCTGCCGGCCAGCTCCAGGCCACGGGTCACCGCTTCGTCGACATTGATCTGCTGCGAGCAGGTGCCGTTGGTGTTGCCTGCGCACAACGGACTGACGATCGGGTCGCCGCTGGCGATCTTGTCCTTGAACTTGTTATGGAACAGCGTGGCGTTGGCGCTGAAGCCGGTCAGGCTGTCGAAATAGGCGCCGAACTCGGTGCTGGTGGTGGTTTCGGGGTCCAGGTCGGGGTTGCCGATGGTGATGATGGTGCCCTGGCCGGTTACACCGTTGATGCCGCCATGCAGGTCGTTCAGGTCCGGCGTCTTGTAGCCTTTGCTGATGCCGCCCTTGAGGGTCCAGCTGTCAGTGGTGTTCCAGACCAGATAGGCGCGCGGACTGACATGTCCGCCAAAGGACTCGTGGTCGTCATAGCGGGCGCCGAGGGTCAGTGCCAGATCATCGCGCAGGCGCCACTCGTCCTCGGCAAACAGGGCCCACGTCTTCTGCTCGAACTCGGTCTGGGCGATGCCGTCGGTCATTTCCGCCTTCCACCACTGACCACCGACGGTGGCGATGTGCGATTCGCCGATTGGCGCGACCAGCTTGGTGTCGAAGACCAGATTGGTGGTTTCCAGCTCGCGCGGATCGCCCCCGGTCGCGCCGGGTACTGCGGTGGGCGCGCCGATGGTGCCGGGGATCGTCCGGCCGATGGTTTCGGTGGTGTTGTGCATCAGGCTGGAATCCAGCGTGCCGAAACCGAGGCGACCGGTGTGGGTCAGGGCGATCTGCTCGCGCTCGAAGCGAAGTTCGTCGTCATAGCCGTTCGCGGCGGTAGCCGGTGCGGTACAAGCCCTGTTCAGGCCATCGAGGGTGCCAAGCTGACACTCATCGTTGTTGTACACCTGGCGTCCACGTTCGACATCCAGGGACAGGTCATGGTCATCGTGTGGCGTGAGCGTCAGGCGCGCTCCGAGATTATGGGTGCGGCCGTCGACCGGAGAAGGGCCGCGTTTGCTCACCTCGACACCGTTGCCATAGGTCAGATCCGACTCCTGGCGGTCGAACAGGCTGCCGCGGACTTGCAGGCCGAGCAGGCCTTCGATCAGTGGGCCGCTGGCGTAGACACTGGTGTTGCGGGTGTCGCCGAAGTCGCGGTCTTGTTGATAGGTGTAATCCTGGGTCAGCGAGCCGGTCCACTCCTTGCCCACCTTGCGCGTGATGATGTTGATCACCCCGCCCATGGCATCGGAGCCGTAAAGCGTCGACATCGGCCCTCGAATCACCTCGATGCGTTCGATGGCGGACAGCGGCGGCATGAAGTTGGTGGAGGTTTCGTTGAAACCGTTCGGCGTGACATTGCCTGCGGCGTTCTGCCGGCGGCCGTCGATGAGGATCAGCGTGTACTGGCTGGGCATGCCGCGAATGCTGATGTTCAGCCCGCCGGTTTTGCCGGTGCTCTGGCCGATATCGATGCCTTCCACGTCGCCCAAGGCCTGCGCCAGGTTGTTGTAGCGCTTTTGCTGCAGATCTTCACGGCTGATGACGCTGATGCTGGCCGGCGCTTCGGTGATCTTCTGTTCGAAGCCTGCGGCACTGACGACCGTGTCGTTGAGCGTGACGGGCGCGTTCTGGGCCAGGGCCGTCCAGCTGCAGCCGATCAGGGCGCAGGACAGGGCGGTACGTGCGAAGGGGATAGACATACGGGCTCCTAGTAGCCGTCTCGTTGGCGCCCGCATGATAATCATTCGTAAACGAGAATTTACGCTTTACTGCATTGGTTTCTCATTTGAGGCGTTCAATCGGTCGCCAGCCCTTGAACGACGCGGGCTGGCCATTTGTAAGAAGATATTAAAAAGTGGTCCGAATGGTCAGTTTCGGTCACGGCATCTGAACTTCGATGACGCCGTCGGCGTTGATCGTGACCTGGCGAGTGCCGGCTTCGATCTCCGGTACTGGAGCCGACTCCATCATGTCCATCTTCATCGCGCTGCTACGCATGACCGGCTGGAAGCCGCCGCCGTTGAGGTTCAGGCTCACCAGCTTGTAACCGCTGCCGCCGAGCGCTTCGGTGGCGAGTTGGGCGCGCGCCTGGAAAGCCGCTACGGCGTCCTTGAGCAGAGCATCCTCGTTCTGCTTGCGGATCGGATCCGACACGCTGAAATGCATGCCGCCCATCTTCAGATTCTTCATCAATTCGGCGGTCAGCTTCGACAGGCTGGCGAAATCGCCGCTTTCCAGGCGAATCTCCGCACGCTCGCGCCAGCCGGTGATCTGCTGCCCCTTGTCGTCATAGACCGGATAGCTGTTGCGACTGCCCTGGCTGACGATCACATCTTTGTTCTGGCGAGCCGTCTGTATGGCCTGGTTCAGTGTGCGGGTCGTCTGTGCCGCGAGCTGGGCGGGATCGCTGTGCTGTGCCTCGCTGTACAGCGTGACGTGCATGCGGTCATGAGCGACTTCGCTGCTGACCTCTGCGCGCAGGGCAACCTGGTTGTAGCGCGGCTCTTCGGCCGTGGCGTTCAGACTGGTAAAGCTTGCGACCAGCGCCAGCAGTGCGGCACTGCGCAGTGGGTAATGGGACATGACGGTTCCTCGCTGGAGCACCCGAACGGTGCGATAGCGTCGACTCTACCTGCGCTGGCGAAAGCGTGCAGCCGTCCATGCGGCGCGTTGCCGCATTTCGGCTGGGCGGGAGGCGCCTTGGTTATACTCCGCCGAATCGTTGGAGAGCCCATGTACGCATCCGTCCCGCTGCTGTCGGCCAGCCGGCAGAATCTTCGGCTTCTTACCCTTATCCGCATCGTCGTACTGGCTGCACAATCCGGTGCGGTCGGCGTCGCTTATGCCACTCAGCTGCTGAGCCTGCCTTGGCTGGCCCTGGGGATCACGCTTGCCGTTTCGGCCGTGCTCTGCCTGGGCACGGCGCTGCGACTGCGTGGCCCGTGGCCGGTCACCGAGCTCGAGTATGCGGTGCATCTGGGCTGCGACCTGCTGATTCACAGCGCCCTGCTGTACTACTCCGGTGGCTCGACCAACCCCTTCGTCTCCTATTACCTGGTCCCGCTGACCATCGCCGCCGCCACGCTGCCCTGGCTCTATTCCATCGTGCTCTCCGGCCTCGCGCTATTGGGCTACACGCTGATGCTGGTCTGGTACGACCCGCTGGCGCTGCCGCCGTTCGAGCGCGCCACGCTGCAGGTCTACGGCATGTGGCTGAGCTTCGCTCTGGCAGCGGCGCTGATCACCTTCTTCGTCGCGCGCATGGCCGAGCAGCTGCGCCGTCAGGAGCAGCAGCAAGCCCAGCGCCGTGAAGAGAGCATGCGTGACCAGCAGCTGCTGGCCGTGGCGACGCAGGCTGCCGGTGCCGCCCACGAGCTGGGTACACCGCTGGCGACCATGAGCGTGCTGCTCAAGGAATTGCGCCAGGAGTACAAGGATCCGCAGCTGAACGAGGATCTCGGCCTGTTGCAGTCGCAGGTTCAGCTCTGTAAGGAAAGCCTGCGGCAGCTGGTCCGTGCAGCCGAGGCGGACCGTCGTCAGGCAGTCGTCGAGCAGACGGCGCGCGAATGGGTCGACTCGGTCCTGCAGCGCTGGCACCTGATGCGTCCGGAGGCGACTTTCCGCTTCCACTGCGTCGGCCTCGGCAGTGCGCCGAAGCTGATGCCGCCGGCGGACCTCAGCCAGTCGCTGCTCAACCTGTTGAACAACGCCACCGACGCCAGCCCCGAGGACCTGGATATCCGCCTGGACTGGGACGCGCAGTGGATCAAGCTGACCATCCGCGACCATGGCGCAGGCGTTCCCCTGGCCATCGCCGAACAGATCGGTCGGCCGTTCATCACCACCAAGGGCAAGGGCTTCGGCCTTGGCCTGTTTCTCAGTCAGGCCAGCGTGACGCGCGCTGGCGGCACAGTGAAGCTCTACAATCACGAAGAAGGTGGCACACTGACCGAGTTGCGCCTGCCGCATGGTTCGGTGCGCGCCTGATCCTGATCGTGTCCAATGCGAGGAAATGCACAGATGACCGACGAATTGCAGCAAGAGGGCGAAGAACAACCTCATCTGCTGTTGGTGGATGATGACCCCACCTTCACCCGGGTAATGGCTCGCGCCATGAGCCGCCGCGGACTGCAGGTCAGCATCGCCGGTTCGGCCGAGGAAGGGCTGGCCCTGGCCAAGCAGGACATCCCCGACTATGCGGTGCTCGACCTGAAAATGGAGGGCGATTCCGGCCTGGTGCTGCTACCCAAGCTGCTCGAGCTGGACCCGGAAATGCGTGTGCTGATTCTTACCGGCTACTCCAGCATCGCCACCGCGGTGGAGGCGATCAAGCGCGGCGCCTGCAACTACCTGTGCAAGCCAGCCGACGCAGACGATGTGCTGGCCGCGCTGCTTTCCCAGCATGCCGACCTGGACAGCCTGGTTCCGGAAAACCCCATGTCGGTCGACCGCCTGCAATGGGAGCACATTCAGCGCGTACTCAGTGAGCACGACGGCAACATCTCCGCGACCGCGCGTGCGCTGGGCATGCACCGTCGGACCCTGCAGCGCAAACTGCAGAAAAGACCGGTTCGGCGCTGAGCCGGAGCCGATAGCGCGAGCCGGGCGTGGCCGCCCGGCCGTTGGTGGAGGCATAGGGGGGATACTCCGGTCGAGCCCTCGCGGTGTGCTTGCTTTATGCTTGCGCTTTCGTTGTTGCAGGCGCCTTCATGCTCCCCCTCATTCTGCAGACCCTGAGCGTCACCGCTCCGGTGTTCGCGATGCTCTTTCTCGGCGTTGCGCTCAATCGCCTGGGCTGGATCGACGCCGCTTTCGTGCATACCGCCTCGGCACTGGTGTTCAGGGGCACCATGCCGACGCTGCTGTTCATCTCGATTATCAAGGCCGATCTGAACGCGGCGCTGCAGCCCGCACTGCTGCTCTATTTCGTCGGGGCCACGATCGTCACCTTCGGCCTGGCCTGGAGCTGGGCCCTCTGGTGCTGCCCGGCAGCCGACCGGGGTGTATATGTGCAGGGCGCGTTCCGCGGTAACAATGGAATCGTCGGGCTCGCGCTAGCCAGCAGCCTGTACGGTGACTACGGGCTATCCCTCGGCGGCGTGCTGGCCGGAGTGGTGATCCTCGTCTACAACAGCCTGTCCGCGGTGGTGCTGGCCATCTACAGTCCGGGCGGGCGGGTCGGAGCAAGGGACATCCTGCTCAGCATCCTGCGTAATCCCCTGATCATAGGTGTCCTGGCCGCGGTACCGTTCGCCTACTGGCAGGTCGCGTTGCCGGGCTGGCTGATGACGTCCGGGCAATACTTCGCGCAGATGACGCTTCCGCTTGCGTTGATCTGCATCGGCGCGACGCTGACCCTGGACGTGTTACGCCAGAGCAGCGGCAGCGCGCTGAGTTCGAGCCTGATGAAGATGGTCTGGCTGCCGGCGGTCGCGACACTCGGCGCCTGGGCCTTCGGCTTTCGCGGGGCCGAGCTGGGCATTCTGTTTCTCTATTTCGCCAGCCCGACCGCTGCCGCGAGCTTCGTCATGGCGCGCGCGGTCAATTCCAATCATCAGCTGGCGGCGGCCATCATCGTCATCACCACGTTGATGGCGGCCCTGAGCATCAACCTCGGGCTGTTCCTGCTGGGCTGGCTGGGCTGGATCTAGCATGGCGCCTGACGCCCTGCATCACGGTGCTGCCGTCCGACGCTAATGTGACGGATATCGGCTTTTCGCGTGTGGCTGGCGCAGTGATCGCCGTAATCGGTCATCAGGCCTCAGAAAAAAAAGCCCGTTTGCGTCAAATTGCGCCGATCGATCAACGGCTTGCCTGACAGGGGCCGTTCAGCGCTTCGGAAACTGCCATGTCCTTCTTCAAACCTTCGAACCGCTCGTTGACGCGGGACGGTATACGTATCGTCAGCCCACGCCGACTACTGACCCCTGGGCTCGCATTGCTGCTGAGTCTGAGTGCTGGTGGATTCGCCAGTGGCGTCTGGGTAGGACTCGAGCTGAGGGCACAACCAGCCGTGCAGGTGGCGGATGAAGCTGTGCTTGGCAACGAAGGACAGTTCGCCATTGCCCGCGTCGGCGAGGTCGTCGGGCGGCTGAAGTCGCTGGAGTCCGATCTGCTTGCCCTGCAGCGATTGATGGACGAGCAGCGCACGCTGCAGACCCAGCTGTCTGCGCTCGATCCTGCGCTGCTACCGGTGCTTGTGCCGGAACGCGAGAAGCAACCGCGCAATACAGGGCAGGGTGGTGTGTTGCTTCCCCCGCTCGGCTGCTCGGCAACCAGGCTAGAGCGCCCCGGCGTGACGCTGAGCGACCTGGAGCACACTGAGGCCTCGGCGCGCTGCATGCGGATCATGCTCGATGCGCTGTTGCAGCGTGCGGCCGAGCGCAACGCCGCATTGATGGCCATTCCCTCTCGCCGCCCGGTAGGCGAAGCTCGCCTGGGCTCCGCCTTCGGCAATCGCATCGATCCCTTCCGCAAGACGCTGGCGTTCCATTCCGGTGTGGACTTCGCCCTGAAGTCCGGTTCCGATGTCGTCGCGGCGGCAGGCGGCCGGGTGCGCTTCGCGGGTTACCGCGGCGCCTACGGCAAGCTGGTGGAAATCGATCATGGCAACCGCTTGGTAAGTCGCTATGCGCATCTGTCGCGGCTCGATGTGCAACAAGGCGAGGTGGTCACCCCGGCGCAACGCATCGGAGCGGTCGGCTCCACCGGCCGCTCCACCGGCCCGCACCTGCATTTCGAAGTGCTGCACAAGGGGCGCTTCGTCGACCCGCAGCGCTTCCTGGCCTTGAGCGATCTGGAGCGCGTCGGCGATGGTCTGGCTGACGACTAGACGACCCACGACTCGCGAGCTGGTCCGCGCCGAGCACCGGCCACGGGCTGCCGCGGCCGGCAGCGCCGGTCGCTGGTGCATGCTCGCACTGCTATGCGTGATCGGTGCCCTGGTTTATCTGCGTGGCCACGAGCACGCGGTCCATGCACAGCGAATCGCTGAATTGCGGGGGCAGAGCGAAGCGCTCAACGCTGCGCTCGAGCGCAGCCGGTTGCAGCGCCAGGAAACCCAGGCCACCGAAGAGCAGTTGCTAAAGCGTATTGCCACGCTGTCAGCGCAGGTCGAGCGCCTGCACACCGAGCTGGTCTTCTTCCGGCAGCAGAAGAAGGCTCGTTAACCCTTTGGAGCAAGCGATGTTCAGCAAGAAGAAACCGGTGGCTCGCGTCACCATCGACCAGTTTTCCAGCCTGATCTCCGGCTACCTGACAGTGGCGGGGGACGTGACGTTCGAAGACGGCCTGAAGGTGAGTGGCGAAGTGCGCGGCAATGTCCGTCACAAGCCGGGCTCGCACAGTCTGCTCGCGCTCAGTGCCGAAGGGCGGATCGAGGGTAATGTCAGCAGCCATGATGCGCTGATCGACGGTACCATCGTCGGCGATCTGACAGTGGAGCATCTACTTGAACTGCACTCCAACGCCCGGGTGCAGGGCAACATTCGCTATCGCCAGCTGAGCATGGAAAATGGCGCGGTGGTCGATGGAACGCTGAGTCGGATGGGTGACGAGGAAGAGTCGGCGCAGGTCTTCGAGCTGCCGTGCCCGCAGCAGCGTGAAGGCTGAGCGATGAGCGCGCGGATCTGCGCGCCCATCGCCTCGCCGCTTAGCGCTGGGTTTTCCAGGCGCGGCCAGCGATGACCAGCAGGGTGATGGCGGTCAACGGCAGGGCATAGCCGATCATCGCATCACCAAAGGTTTCGGCGAATGGCCGACCGGTGCTGGCCAGCACCAGGTACAGCGTGTACGCCACGTAGTAGGCCAGAAACAGCGCGCCTTCCCAGCGCTTGATGCAGTAGCCGGCGAAGAAGATCGGTAGGCAGGCCACAGCGACTGCGATCATCACTGGGAAGTCGAAGGCCAGTGCGTTCGACGACACCCCGATCGCCTGCGGCGAAACCAGCGAGGCCAGGCCGAGCACGCAGAGCAGGTTGAAGATGTTGCTGCCGACGATGTTGCCCACCGCGATGTCACGCTCGCCGCGGAAGGCCGCCATGATCGAGGTGGCTAGCTCCGGCAGCGAGGTGCCGATGGCGATCACAGTGAGGCCGATTACCAGTTCCGACAGGCCGAGGGCGCGAGCCAGGGCCACCGCGCCCTCGACCAGAAAATTGGACCCAACAACCAGTAGCACCAATCCACCAAGCACCAGGCCTGCATTGATCAGGCCGGCATGAGGCTTGGCCGGCTCGTCCAGCCCGAACTCCTTGGCGAACTCGTCATCGGCACCGGCTGCATTTTCGCGGCGACTGCTGATGACCAGAAAGAGGGTGTAGATCACCACGGCGCTGAACAGGATGGCGCCGTCGATACGGCTGAGCTGGCCATCCCAGGCCAGGCCGAAGGTGACCAGGCTGGCGCCGATCATGATCGGTACGTCGAGGCGGATCAGCTGGCGCGACACTACCAGCGGGGCGACCAGGGCGGTCATGCCGAGGATCAGCAGCACGTTGGCGATATTGCTGCCGACCACGTTGCCGATGGCGATGTCGCCGCTGCCGTTGAGCGAAGCCTGCACACTTACCGCGGTTTCCGGGGCGCTGGTGCCGAAGGCGACCACGGTCAGGCCGATGACCAGCGGCGAAATGCCGAACTGGGCGGCGAGCTTGGCGGCGCCGCGAACCAGCACCTCGGCGCCGGCAACGAGCAGCACCAGGCCGGCAATGAGGTAGACAAAGGTCATCAGGGTCACGATAGAGGGCTCCGCAAGAGGCTGAAGAAACGGGGGATCAACGCTGGCGTTGCCAGGCGCGCAGGAAGATCACCAAAAGCGTCACGGCCGTCAAGGGGAAGGCGAACCAGAACATCGCATCGCGGAGCAGGTCAATGGCGCCGAGGCCGGTCGCGAACATCACCAGATAGAGGGTGTAGGCCAGGTAATAGGCGAAGAACAGCAGGCCTTCCCAGCGGCGGATGCAATATCCGGAAAAGAAAATCGGCAGGCAGGCGACGAACACCGCCAGCATCACCGGGAAGTCGAACGATTGCGCGTTCGGCGATATCGACAGGCCCTCGGCCGATACCGCGGCGCCAGCGCCGAGCACCAGCAACAGGTTGAATATGCAGCTGCCGACCACGTTGCCCACCGCGATGTCGCGCTCGCCCTTGATTACCGCGAGCACCGAGGTGGCCAGCTCCGGCATCGAGGTTCCGACCGCGACCACGGTCAGGCCGATGATCAGTTCCGACAGCCCCAGCGCCCGCGCCAGATCGACCGCCCCTTCGATGAGCAGATTCGAACCGCCGACCAGCAGGCCGAGGCCGAGCAGTATCAGCAGAAGCTGCCACACCCAGGCGAAGGGCTTGTCGCTATCGCCGGGGCCGAACTCGGTGGCGAACTCATCCACCCCCGCCACGGCTTTTTCCTTTTGACTGGCGATGACCAGAAACACCGTATAGCCCACCAGGGCGGCCAGCAGCACGGCGCCATCCAGCCGACTGATGCTGCCGTTCCAGGCCAGTGCGTAGCAGAGCAGCCCGGCACCGATCATCACCGGCACGTCCAGGCGGATCAGCTGGCGAGACACCAGCAGCGGTGCGATGAGCGCCGAGAGGCCGAGGATCAACAGGATGTTGGCGATATTGCTGCCGATCACGTTGCCCACCGCGATGTCGCCGCTGCCGCCCAGGGAGGCCTGCACGCTGACCGCCGTTTCCGGTGCGCTGGTGCCGAAGGCGACCACGGTCAGGCCGATGATCAGCGGTGGAATGCCAAAGCGGCTGGCCAGCCGGGCGGCGCCGCGGACCAGGGCTTCGGCGCCGACTACGAGCAGCACCAGGCCGCCGATGAGATAGGCGAAGGTGATCAGCGACATGCTGCCGCTCCAGTCGCAATGAGGTCGTTCGCAGGCGTCATGCAGCCTCGCTATTGGCTTGGTTCATGGGAGGGTTTCGATGCGGACGCGGACCACGCCACGCTCCAGCATGTCCAGTTGTGCAGCTGCGGCGCGGGACACATCGATGATGCGGCCACGACGAAATGGTCCGCGGTCGTTGATGCGTACGATCACTTGCTTGCCGTTCTGCTGGTTGGTCACCCGCACGCGCGTGCCGAACGGCAGGCTGCGATGGGCTGCGACCATTGCGTTCTGGTCGTGCGTTTCGCCATTGGCCGTGCGCTGCCCGTGGTGCATGCGCGCGTAATAGGACGCCTTGCCGCTCTGGGTGAAGCGTTCCTGGGTGGTGGCTGGTGCTTGCGGTGGCTGCGTTGGCTGGCGTTCGGCGCAGCCCGCGGCCAGCAGAATCAGTGTCAGCAGGGTTACGAGGCGAGGCATTCGCATGAAATGTCCTTCCGTTGGGCAATCGCTTGGACGACAACCCGCGGCAGGCATGGCGAAGTACTGGCGGTGCCGGAAGCGATCATGGGGCACTGCGCGGCTCGACCGCGCAGTGCCATGGCTCAGCTTAGCCTTCGAGTTTCTTCTTCAGCAGTTGGTTCACCTGGCCGGGGTTGGCCTTGCCTTTGGAAGCCTTCATCGCCTGGCCGACGAAGAAGCCGAACATCTTGCCGCGCTTGGCTTCGTCGCTGGCGCGGTACTGTTCGACCTGCTCGGCGTTGGCCGCCAGCACCTCGTCGAGCATCGCTTCGATGGCGCCGGAGTCGGTGACCTGCTTGAGGCCCTTGTTCTCGATGATCTCGTCGGCCGAACCTTCGCCGGCGGCCATGGCCTCGAAGACCATCTTGGCGATCTTGCCGCTGATGGTGTTGTCCTTGATGCGCAGGATCATGCCGCCCAACTGCTCGGCGGTTACCGGTGATTGCTCGATGTCCAGGCCTTCCTTGTTAAGCAGGCTGGACAGCTCGCCCATTACCCAGTTGGCGGCCAGCTTGGCGTCGCCGCAGGTGGCATTGACGTGTTCGAAGTAGTCGGCCATCTCGCGACTGGCGGCCAGCACCGTGGCGTCATAGGCCGACAGGCCGAACTCGCGCTCGAAGCGTTCGCGTTTCTGCACCGGCAGCTCGGGCAGGCTGGCGCGCACCTCGTCGAGGAAGCTCTGCTCGATCACCACCGGCAGCAGGTCGGGGCAGGGGAAGTAGCGGTAGTCGTTGGCTTCTTCCTTGCTGCGCATGGAGCGCGTCTCGTCCTTGTTCGGGTCGTACAGGCGGGTTTCCTGCACCACCTTGCCGCCGTCCTCGATGAGTTCGATCTGCCGCTGCACCTCATGGTTGATCGCCTTCTCGATGAAGCGGAAGGAGTTGACGTTCTTGATCTCGGCGCGGGTGCCGAACTCGGCCTGGCCCTTGGGCCGTACCGAGACGTTGCAGTCGCAGCGCAGCGAACCTTCGGCCATGTTGCCGTCGCAGATGCCCAGGTAACGCACCAGCGCATGGATCGCCTTGACGTAGGCGACGGCCTCCTTGGCGCTGCGGATGTCCGGCTCCGAGACGATCTCCAGCAGCGGGGTGCCGGCGCGGTTCAGGTCGATGCCGCTCATGCCGTGGAAGTCTTCGTGCAGGCTCTTGCCGGCGTCCTCTTCCAGGTGCGCGCGGGTGATACCGATGCGCCGCGTGCTGCCATCTTCCAGGGTGATGTCCAGGTGGCCCTTGCCGACGATGGGATGATCCATCTGGCTGGTCTGGTAGCCCTTGGGAAGGTCAGGGTAGAAGTAGTTCTTGCGGGCGAAGACGTTCTTCGGCGCGATCTCGGCGTCGATGGCCAGGCCAAACTTGCAGGCCATGCGCACGGCTTCGGCATTGAGCACCGGTAGGGTGCCGGGCATGCCGAGGTCGACCAGGCTGGCCTGGGTGTTGGGCTCGGCGCCAAAGGTGGTGGCGCTGCCGGAAAAGATCTTCGACTGGGTCGCGAGCTGTGCGTGAATCTCCAGCCCGATCACGGTTTCCCATTGCATCTTCAATCTCCTCAGAATCCGGCCGGGGCGCGCATGTGCCAATCGGTGACTTGTTGGTACTGGTGCGCCACGTTGAGCAGGCGCGCTTCCTGGAAGTACGGCGCCAACAGTTGCACACCCACCGGCAGGCCATCGATGAAGCCGGCCGGCATCGACAGGCCGGGGATGCCCGCCAGGTTGGCGGTGATGGTGTAGATGTCTTCCAGATAGGCGGAAACCGGATCGGCGTTCTTCTCGCCCAGCTTCCAGGCCAGGTTCGGCGTGGTCGGGCCGAGAATCACATCGACCTCATCGAACGCGCTGACGAAGTCGTTCTTGACCAGTCGGCGAATCTTCTGCGCCTTGAGGTAGTAGGCATCGTAGTAGCCGGCCGACAGCGCATAGGTGCCGACCATGATGCGCCGCTTGACCTCGTCACCGAAGCCTTCGGCGCGCGAGCGCTTGTAGAGGTCGGTCAGATCGACCGGGTTCTCGCAGCGATAGCCGAAGCGCACACCATCGAAGCGCGACAGGTTGGAGCTGGCTTCGGCCGGCGCGATTACGTAATAGGAAGGGATCGCGTGCTGCATGTTCGGCAGGCTGATGTCCTTGACCGTGGCGCCAAGCTTTTTCAGTTCCTCGACGACCGCCATCACCGCGTCGGCGATCTTCGGGTCGAGGCCGGCACCGAAGTATTCCTTCGGCAGGCCGATGCGCAGCCCGGCGAGCGGCTGGCTCAGCGCGGCGAGGTAGTCGTCGAGCGGCTGGTCGACGCTGGTGGAGTCTTTCGGGTCGAAGCCGGCCATTGCCGAGAGCAGCAGCGCGCAGTCTTCGGCGGTGCGCGCCATCGGACCGCCCTGGTCGAGACTCGAGGCGTAGGCCACCATGCCCCAGCGCGAGACGCGGCCGTAGGTGGGCTTGAGACCGGTGAGGTTGGTCAGCGCGGCCGGCTGGCGGATCGAGCCGCCGGTGTCGGTGCCGGTCGCGGCGGGCAGCAGGCGCGCGGCAATGGCCGCGGCGGAACCGCCGGAAGAGCCGCCCGGTACCCGGGGCAGGTCCCAGGGG
>ENA-ORCZ01000240-ORCZ01000240.1-marine-metagenome-genome-assembly--contig:-NODE-240-length-33839-cov-2.855370_pt1 | contig 33839 bp, 24 predicted proteins | sample MGYA00237785_ERZ508519 | MGnify/ENA primary metagenome ERZ508519 (study PRJEB26189, sample SAMN06268790) | marine metagenome | isolation source: Bioluminescent Bay, La Paraguera, Puerto Rico | place...
CAGGTAATCGTCCTCGGCACGCTCGACCGGGGTATCGAAATTCTTGCCGATGTTGATTCCCAGAACGCCCTTGAACCTGGCTGCCTCGACTCGTGCCAGCAAGACATCGACCCCATGGTTGTTGAATCCCATACGGTTGATGATCGCTTCGGCTTCCGGCAAGCGGAAAATCCGCGGTTTCGGGTTGCCAGGCTGCGGGCGCGGCGTCACGGTCCCGACTTCGATGAAACCGAACCCCAGCTGCGACAAACCACGAATCGCTTCGCCGTTCTTGTCCAGTCCGGCCGCCAGCCCCACAGGATTCGGAAAATCCAGCCCCATGACTCGTACCGGCAGATTCGCCGGCGCTTTACTCAGCATTGCGTTGAGCCCCAGACGCCCACCAGCGCCGATCAGCTCGAGAGAAAGCTCATGGGACGTTTCCGGGGATAACTTGAACAACAGCCGGCGGGCCAGGTTATACATACGCAGCCTAAGGTCTCGAGAAATGTGGTGGCGGAGTATAGCAGCACGAGGACCGTCCAGCCGCTGCCGATAGCATCCGGATGCGCCGCAGCAAACCGAAACCTGCGAGCTATTTCAGACGCCTCAGGCCGAGCAGCTGCCCTTGTTCGGCGAACTCCAGCTCGAATGAACCAAATACGCCTTCATGGGTCAGAAACGGGCGCAGGTGATGTGCAGGCAAGCTGACTCGCGTGCCGTCGCGGCTTCGAATCAGGACTCGATTCGCATGGCCCTGATACACCGCCTTCATTCGCTCGGCGGACAGCGCGATATCCAGCACCAGGTTCGGCATGGAGGCTCCTTGATGTTCAATTCAGCGATAGTGCCACAACGCCCCTCCCTCGTTGGTCAGGTCCGTATGCAGCGGCGCCGCCGCGGATCGAGCAAAGCCCGTGCGCAAATCGCACAGGTCTGCCACACTTCGGCCGTAGCCCTGAGAGCTCAAGCATCATGATGAGCCTGCCCGAGCCAATGCCTTCACTGACAACTCAAATTGCACGACTTGCGCAACGCCTCGGGCTGCGCTCCAAGGCTGCGCATTCGGTACTGCAGCGCGCCAGCAACCTGCAGCTGCCGTTCAGCCGCCTCCCGGAACCCGAGCCCAGCATTTTCTGGACTGACGGCCCTTGCCTGCAACGTCTGCTGGAACTGCCGCGCGGCGCGCTCTCCGGTCCGGTGCAGGAAGACAAAGCCCGCGCCCATGCGGCACTGACCCGTCTGATCAGCAAGGACTGTATCCGGCTGCAGCTCGATCTCCGTCAGATCGACGGCTTTGGCGGCCCGCAGAGCGGCGGTGCCAGCTACGCGACATTCGAAGCCTTCGCCGCTACACCTGCCTGCCGGCAGATTCGAATCATCAGCTACAAGGACTTCGTTCGCACCCTAGGGGCGGCACTGCCCGGTTTCGACACCGGTGCCCCAATCGAAGTGCGCCAGGCCAGCTGGCTGGGCGAACGGCTGTACTGGGCTGGCGAGCACCACCTGGAAGCCTTCGCCTGCGCCGTGGCCTATGCGCGCCTGCGCGGCCTGGAAGTGATGTTGCCGGCGGACGTCACCGACTATCGCCTGGACCGCTCAGGCGTTCACGCGCTGGATGCGGACTACCACGCCGTGACCATGCCCGCCCAGGCCTGGAGCGATCGCGAGTTCATGGCCCTGCTTCTCGACAGCCAGGTGCCCTATGCTCGTCTGACCCTGCTACGCGATACCAGCAATTCGGAACTGCTTCTGCTGGAGAAGCGTGACCCCACGGCCAACGCCATCGGTGAAGGGCTCAAGCTGGCCGGAGCGCCGGACCTGATTCGCTACCTGCGAGACCTGCCGCAAATCACCCGCTTCAAGGTCGGTTTGCCCGCCCAGAACTGAACGCCGCGCAGCACCGGCGACCCTCATACCGAACCAACCGCAAAATACGGCGCACCGTCGCGGTCGGCCGGTGCGCCGTATGCGCTCAAGCCTGGCGGGCCGTCTGCGGGCTGACACCCCCCCAGACGGCCTGCAGGCCTTCAACCATGCGCAACCGACTGGGCTAGCCCCTGCAACTCACGGCTGGCCACCGCGTATATCGCATAGTCATTGCCGCTGGCGCCTCGTAGCTCAGCCAACATCGAACGCCAGCGTTCCAGTTGCACCGGCCTTTGTGCCAGCCACGCATCGACCCGTTCACTGATCGGTTCCGGACCATTCTCCATCTGCAGCACGGACACCGTGATACTGCGCTGCTGCGAGTCGAGGTCGTCGCGGAAGCCTTCGCGGGCCAGCGCTTGCCAGTTATTGGCCACCGGCATATTGGTCAACTGGTGCAGGTACCACGGCAGCTCCAGCGCTCCGCCAACGGCGAAGTAGGCAGCGGCAACCTGCGCCGGCACCTGTCCTGTTTCGTCGGCTGCCTCGAGGATCGGCAGCAAGGTGTACAGATGACTGGTGCCGGCGACCATCCGCGCCAGCAGCTCGGGCACGCCCGCTTCGGTGTAGCGCCGATAACGCTCCTGCCAATGGTCGCGGGTCGAGCCTTGCAGCAGCTCGTCCAGCTTCAGCCCGAGGGCAGCAACCCGAGGACCGAAGTGCGCGACATCCCGCGCGGCATCGAGCTCGCTGCGACGGTTGCGCAGGAACCAGCGCGTCGCACGTCGGCCAAGCCGCATCAACTCGTCCATCAGCTTCAGCTGCAGGTCCGCGGGCACCTTGTAATCCAGCGCCTCGATCTGCCGGAACCAGTGCGGCAGATGGAAGATGTCGCGCACGATGACATAGGCGCCTGCGACGTTCGCCGCACTCATACCGGTCGCCTCGTTCAACCGCTGGACGAAGGTAATGCCCATGTTGTTGACCAGATCGTTGGCGATCTGCGTCGCGACGATCTCGCGTTTGAGGCGGTGCTGCAGCATCGCGGCGCGAAAACGTTCAGCCAACTGCTGTGGAAAGGCACTGTCCATTTCCCGCGCAAGGTAATCGTCGTCGGGCACCCGTGAATCCAGCAGCGCTTTCTTGAGTTCGATCTTGCTGTAGGAGATAAGCACGGACAGCTCTGGCCGGGTCAGCCCCTTGCCGAGGTTTGCACGCTCAGCCAGCGCGTCATCGGACGGCAGGAACTCCAGCGATCGATCGAGCTGGCCCGTCGTTTCCAGCGCGCTGATCAGCCGGACATACTCACCGGCTCGTTCACGCGAGCGATGCTGTGCCTGGGATAACGCCTGGGTCTGCTTGTAATTATTCTGCAGCACCAGTTCGGCCACCGCGTCGGTCATCTCGAACAGCAGCTGGTTGCGTTGCTTGGCCGTCATGTCGCCGGCGCTGACCACCTCGTTCAACAGAATCTTGATATTGACCTCATGGTCGGAGCAGTCGACCCCGCCAGCGTTGTCGATGAAGTCGGTATTGCTCGCGCCACCATGTAGCGCGTATTCGACCCGCCCCAACTGCGTCATGCCGAGGTTGCCGCCCTCACCCACCACCTTGGCCTGCAACTCGTTGCCGTTGACCCGCACCGAATCGTTGGCCTTGTCCCCTACCTCGGCGTGGCTCTCGCTGCTGCTTTTCACATAGGTTCCGATTCCGCCGTTCCAGAGCAGGTCGACCGGTGCCTTGAGCAGCGCGTTGATCAGCTCGGCCGGGGTCAGCTGATCCGCCTCGATGGCGAAGCGCTCCTTCATCTGCGCAGTGATCGTCACCCGCTTCGCCGAGCGGGGGAATACGCCACCGCCTTCGGATATCAGCGAGGTGTCGTAATCGGTCCAGGCCGAGCGCGGCAGGGCGAACAGGCGCTTGCGCTCGGCAAAGCTGCGCGCAGGGTCGGGGTTCGGATCGATGAAGACATGCAGGTGGTTGAAGGCCGCCACCAGCTGCAGGGTTTCCGACATCAGCAGGCCGTTGCCGAACACGTCACCGGCCATGTCGCCGATGCCGATCACGCTGATGACGTCGGTCTGCACGTTGATGCCGCGTTCACGGAAATGGCGCTGCACCGACACCCAGGCGCCGCGCGCGGTGATGCCCATCTTCTTGTGGTCGTAACCGGCCGAGCCGCCCGAAGCGAAGGCATCGCCGAGCCAGAAGTCATACTCGGCGGCGATGCCGTTGGCAATGTCGGAAAAGCTCGCCGTGCCCTTGTCGGCCGCCACCACCAGATAGGGATCATCGCCGTCGTAGCGCAGCACGTTGGCCGGCGGTACCACCTGGCCTTCGCGGAGGTTGTCGGTGATATCCAGCAGGCCGCTGATGAAGATGCGATAGCAGGCGATGGCTTCGGCCTGGATATCGTCGCGTGTCCCGCTGCTCGGCAGGCGGCGCGGGACGAAGCCACCCTTGGCTCCACCAGGCACGATCACGGCGTTCTTGACCTGCTGCGCCTTGACCAGGCCGAGCACCTCGGTGCGGTAGTCCTCTTCGCGATCCGACCAGCGCAACCCGCCACGGGCGACTTTGCCGCCGCGCAGATGCACGCCCTCGACGCGCGGCGAGTAGACGAAGATCTCGTACATCGGCGCTGGCCGCGGCATTTCCGGGATGGCACGCGGATCGAGCTTGAAGCTGAAATACGGCTTGGGTTTGCCGCTGGCGTCGGGCTGGTAGAAGTTGGTGCGCAAAGTGGCCTGGATCAGCGCCAGGTAGCGCCGCAGGATGCGGTCCTCGTTGAGCACCGCGACCTCATCGAGGGCGGTGAGGATCGCCTGTTCGAGGCGTTGCTGTTTGTCCGCCAGATCGTCGTCGCCGAGCTTGCGAGCCAGATAGAAGCGCATCTTGAACAGCCGCACCAACTCGCGGGCGATATCGGTGTGATTGAGCAACGCGCTGGCGATGTAACCCAGGTCGAAGCCCATGCGAATCTGTTTGAGGTAGCGCGCGTACGCGCGCAGCAGCGCGACCTCGCGCCAGGTCAGCCCAGCGGTCAACACCAGCCGGTTGAACGCGTCGTTCTCGGCCAGACCACCATAGATGTGTATGAAGGCATCCTGCAGGGTTTCGTTGATCTCAAGCAGATCGATTTCCAGCCCATCGGCGTAGGTAAAGGCGAAATCGTGGATCCAGTAGTCACGGCCGTTCCTGTCGCGCAGGCGAAACGGAAATTCGCCGAGCACCCGCAGACCGAGGTTCTCCATGATCGGCAGGATGTCCGACAGCGGCAGCGGCGTATCCATGTGGTAGAGCTTGCAATGCAGACGGTTCTCGCCCGCCGTGATCGGCTGGTAGAAGCTCATCACCAGCGGGCGATCATCATTCAGGTCGAGCAGATGCTGCATGTCGACCGTGGCCGATTGAGCCGAGAAGCGCTCGCGGTAGCCCGCCGGAAAGCCCTTGGGAAACTCGCTGAGCAGATGCGTACCCTTCGCTTCACCGAAGCGCTCGACGACCAGCCCCTGATAGTCATCCTGCCAGGTGCGGCAGGCCTGCAGCACCTCCTGTTCGAGGCGCGCCGGGTCGACCTGCACCGGCTTGTTCGGATCGAGGCGCAGGATGAACTGCACACGCGTCAGCACCGATTCGGAGAAATAGGTGGAGAATTCGCAATCGCTGGCCTCGAGTCGCTCCTGCAGGACCTGCTGAATCTTCAACCGCGTCTCGGTCGAATAACTGTCGCGCGGCACATAGACCAGGCAGTAGCAGAAGCGCCGGTACGGGTCGAAGCGCAGGAACAGACGCAAGCGGTTGCGCTCCTGAATCTGCACGATAGCGATGGCGTTTTCGAACAACTCGTCGATCGGCGCCTGAAACAGTTCGTCTCGCGGCAGCACTTCAAGCACCTGCACCAGCTCCTTCGCCAGGTGCGCCGAGCTGCCGAAGTTGGCACGCTGCACGACGGTTTCCACCTTGCGGCGGATGAACGGGATGCGACGTACGCTCTGGGTGTATACCGACGAGGTGAACAGCCCGAGAAAACGGCATTCGCGCACGACACGACCCTGCTCGTCGAACTCGCGCAACGAGACGAAATCCGGGTAGGCCGGCCGATGCACGCGGCTGGGCATCGCTGCCTTGGCGAACGAGAGAAGAAGCGGCTCGCGCAGGTAGCTGACCGACTGGCTGGTAAGCGACTGTTCCTCGTCCGACAGCCCGGTGCGCATGCTGCGCGATAGGCCCAGCAGCGAGCCTTCGTCATAGGCGATGCGTCCGCCGTCGCCCTGCTCCACTACGGAAAACTCCTCGTAGCCGAGGAAGGTGAAATGGTCATCGGCCAGCCAGCGCATGAAATCACGGATCTCATCCAGCTCGTCGGCGTCGATGCGCAGGTTGACCTGATCCAGCCGCGCCTGCAGGTCGCCGACCTTGCCTTTCATGGCAGCGAAATCACCGACCACCTGGCGCACATCGGCCAGCACGCCAAGCAGCGACTGCTCCAGCTCACGCAACGCGGCTGCACTGGCGCAGCGGTCGATCTCGACGAAAATCAGCGACTCGGCATGGCTGTCCGGCGCCCGCTGATCCTTGGGCAGCAATTCCAGCAGGGCACCATCGGCGGAACGTCTTACCTGCAGCACGCTGGTCTGCAGCGTATGAATGCTGTAACCGCGGCGGGTGAGTTCCATGCGCACCGAGTCGACCAGGAATGGCATGTCCGGATGCAGTACCTCGACCACGCTATGGGTCGACTGCCAGCCATGTTTCTCGTAGTCCGGGTTGAACACCTGCACTTCCGGCATGGCTGGATCGAAGCGCTCCAGAAGGCGCCAGCTGGCCAGCGTCGAACCGACCAGGTCGCCCATGCGCCGCTCGGTGAGCTCGGTCAGCGCGACGATACCGAAGAACTGCTCGGCGAAGACGCTCAGCTGCGGCAGGATTTGGGGATCTACGTGTTGTGCCAGTGCGGTCTGCAGTTGCTGCTGAAAGTCGGCCTTGCTGGCCGCTGAAAAGAACGCCATGTACGGCTCCGATTGGCTTGCTGGGGAAGACGTGTCGCTAGTGACTGACGCCACAGGTCGAAGGTTCAAGGTTAGTCTAGTCGAGGCGTAATGCAGTAAAGTGGCACGCCCCTGCCGCCTCCTGCGACAGACTGTTGCAGCCGGTGGCCCTGCCAGCCGGGCCGACCGAAACTGCCCCACCTGGAAGAATCGAGACGATGGATCACCGTGAATCGATAATCGCGTTGCGACAGTTCCTTTCCACCCAGATCCTGGGCCAGGAGCGCTTGATCGAACGACTGTTGATCGCCCTGCTCGCCGACGGCCACATGCTCGTCGAAGGCGCGCCGGGGCTAGCCAAGACGCGCGCGATCAAGGAACTCGCCGAAGGCCTGGAGGCCGAGTTCCACCGTATCCAGTTCACCCCCGACCTGCTGCCCGCCGACATTACCGGCACAGAGATCTATCGCCCGGAGACCGGCAGCTTCGTCTTCCAGCAAGGACCGATCTTCCACAATCTGGTGCTGGCGGACGAGATCAACCGCGCGCCGGCCAAAGTGCAATCGGCGCTGCTCGAAGCCATGGCCGAGCGCCAGGTCAGTGTCGGTCGCAGCACCTATGACCTGCCGCCCCTCTTTCTGGTCATGGCCACGCAGAATCCCATCGAGCAGGAAGGCACCTACCCGCTGCCCGAGGCGCAGCTGGATCGTTTCCTGCTGCACGTGAAGATCGGCTTTCCCGATGCCTCGGTGGAACGCCGCATCCTGCAGCAGGCCCGAGGCGAGGCTATCAATGGCGAGGCGGTACCCGAGCACAGGATCAGCCAGCAGGCGATCTTCGCCGCACGCAAGGAAATTCTCGGCCTGTACATGGCCGATGCGGTGGAGGAATACCTGGTGCAGCTGGTCATGGCCACCCGCACGCCCGGCAAGTTCGATACCGAGCTGGCGGAATGGATCGCCTACGGCTCCAGCCCCCGCGGCTCGATCGCCCTGGATCGCTGCGCACGCGCCCACGCCTGGCTGGCCGGGCGCGACTTCGTCAGCCCCGAGGACATCCAGGCGATGCTCTTCGACGTGCTGCGCCATCGCATCATTCTCTCCTTCGAAGCAGAAGCCGCCGGCATCGACCAGGACCGCGTCATCCAACGCATTCTCGACGTGGTGGCGGTGGCCTGATGCAACCGCAGGCTTCCGAGGGCGGACGGCCGAGCGAGCCGGACGACGGCACACGCGTGACCCTGGCGGAACTCATCGACATCCGTCATCGCGTGCGCGAAGTGCCGTTGTTCTCGACGCCCAACCGGCGCAGCCCGCTGGTGGGTCTGCACCACTCCAAGCTGCGCGGCCGCGGCGTGGATTTCGATCAGGTGCGCATTTATCAGGCCGGAGACGATGTGCGCACCATCGACTGGCGCGTCACCGCGCGCACCCAGGAGCCGCACACCAAACTCTTTCATGAGGAGCGCGAACGGCCGATCTACATCGTCGTCGAGCAGAGCCCGCGCCTGTTCTTCGGCAGCGGCCGACTGTTCAAGTCGGTATTGGCGGCACAGGCTGCCAGCCTGATTGGCTGGGCCGCACTTAGCCACAACGACCGGGTCGGCGGGCTGGTGTTCGGAGCCGAGCAACAGGAGATCAAGCCACGGCGCAGCAAGCAGAGTCTGTTGCAGCTGCTCGACCGTCTGACCCGCGCCAATCGCCAGTTGCAACCGGACAGCGCGCTCGATCCCGAGGCGTTCAGCCTGGCGCTGCGGCGTGTACGTGAAGTGCTGCGGCCCGGTAGCCTGTCGGTGGTTCTCTGTGACGAACGGACCCTGACCGACGCTGCCGAGCAGCAGCTCGGCCTGCTGGCGCGGCATGTCGATCTGTTGCTGCTGCCGATACACGACCCGCTCGACCACGCGTTGCCGGCGGCCGGCCTGCTGCGCTTCAGCCAGGGCAATGCGGGCCTGGAGCTGGACACCCACGACGCCGGGCTGCGTCAGCGCTATCGTGAGCTCGGCGAGGCCCGCGCCATGCGTTGGCGACGTCTGGCCGATCGCTTGCGGGTACCGTTGATGCCACTCGATGCCCAGCGCGACCTGGTCGATCAGCTGCGCGAGCATCTGAGCGTCCAGCGACCGGGCAACCAACCATGAATCCCCTCGATCAACTCGAGCCGCTGATCACCCCGGAGCCGATCGCCTGGTGGCCACCGGCACCGGGCTGGTGGCTGCTCGGGCTGTTGCTGCTGGCCAGCCTTGGCTTGTTCTGGCGGCTTCGCCATCGACTGACCAGGCGCAAACCCCGCGTACGGCCCGAGCCGGAACTGGATCCCCAGCGCCAGGAGGCGCTGGCCGAGTTGGCGCGCCTGCACAAACCCTACGGCGGACAGCCGGCCAGCCAGTGGCTGCAACAGCTCAACGTACTGCTCAAGCGACTCTGCCGGATCCGCTATCCGGCCAACCACCCGCATACCCTCAGCGGGCGCGCCTGGCTGGCATTCCTCGACAACCGCTGCCCCGCCGCCGGTCTGACGCGCTGGATGGTCCTGGTCGAGGGCGCCTATCGCGCCGAGTGCCGCCTGGACGACAAGGCCATCGACGGGCTCGAACAGGCCGTGGACATCTGGATTCGCAAGCATGTTTGAACTGGCCTGGCCGTGGATATTCCTGCTGACCCCGCTGCCCTGGCTGTTGCGGGCGCTGCTGCCGGCGGCCGACAGTGGTGAGGTCGCGTTGAAGGTCAGCTTTCTCGATGAGCTGCAGCACCTTTCCGGACGCCGCGCCCGGGTGTCCTTGCCCTCGTGGCGGCAGCAGCTGCCCTACCTGACCATCTGGCTGCTGTTGCTGTTCGCGGCAGCGCGCCCGCAGTGGCTGGGCGAGCCACTACCCCTGCCGACCAGCGGCCGCGACTTGCTGCTGGCGGTGGATGTGTCCGGTTCTATGGACTACCCGGACATGCAATGGCAGGGCGAGGAGCTGACGCGCCTCGAGCTGGTCAAGGTGCTGCTCGGTGATTTCATCGAGCAGCGCCACGGCGACCGCGTCGGCCTGATCCTGTTCGGCAGCAAGGCCTATCTGCAGTCACCACTGACCTTCGATCGGCGGACCGTACGCGTCTGGCTGGACGAAGCGAGCGTGGGCATCGCCGGCAGCAATACCGCCATTGGCGATGCCATTGGTCTCGCGCTCAAGCGTCTGCGCGAACGCCCGGCGAACAGCCGAGTGCTGGTGCTCGTCACCGACGGCGCCAACAATGGCGGTGAGATCGAACCGTTGCTGGCGGCGACGCTGGCCGCGGAAGAGAACGTGCGCATTCACACGATCGGCATCGGCGCGGTACCAGAGGAAGGGGGCGTGCTCAGCCGCTTCGGCTTCAACCCAGGATTGGATCTGGACGAACCCACCTTGCACGCCATCGCCGAGCAAACCGGCGGCGAGTATTTTCGCGCGGCCTCCAGCGAACAGCTGCAAGCCATCGGCGAAGCCCTCGACCGTCTCGAGCCCGCAGTCCAGCAGCCGACCCAGGCACGCGTAGCCGAGGCCCTGTATGTCTGGCCGCTGTGCGCCGCATTGCTGATCAGCCTGATGATGGTCGCCGCCAGCCTGTGGAGCGCACAGCTGCAGCGCCTGGCGTGGCGGCGGGAGCAGCGTCGATGAGCGAATGGCTGCCGCAGCTGCTGCGGCCCTACTGGCTGCTGATTCTGCCGCTGCTGATCTGGTTGCTCTGGCGATTGTGGCATCGGCAGTTGCAGGTCGGACGCTGGCAGCGCCTGCTGCCGGAAACCTTTCACGCGGCATTGCTGACCCGTGGGCGGTTGCGCCAAAGCCGTCTGCCCTGGATCGTGCTCGGGCTAGCCTGGCTGCTGGCAGTCGGCGCCCTGCTCGGCCCGAGTTGGCAGCGCTACGAGCAGCCCAGCATCAAGCGCAGCGATCCGCTGGTGGTATTGCTGGAGCTGACGCCTTCGATGCTCGCCAGCGACGCGGCACCGACTCGCCTGGCCCAGGCCAAGCGCGAGCTGCTCGACCTGCTGGAGCGCCGCCAGGACGTACAGACGGCCGTCGTGGTCTATGCCGGCAGCGCCCACACCCTGGTACCGCTTTCGGATGATCTGGCCACCACCCGCAATCTGCTCGACGTTCTCCACCCGGCATTGATGCCCGAGCCGGGACAGCGTGCCGACCTTGCCGTCGAGAAGGGGCTCGCCCTCATCGAACAGGCTGGCCTCGGTCGCGGCCGCCTGCTGCTGATCGGCAGCAGCCTGGACGAGCAGGAACGCGACGCCATCCGCGCCTTGCTGAGCGACCAGGACGGGCGGCTGCTGATCCTCGGGATCGGCACCGAACAGGGCGCGCCGATCGCCGCTGAAAACGGCAGCTTCCTCAAGGACGCACAAGGCGCCATCCTGATTCCGCGACTGGACAACGCCGGGCTGCAGCGCTTCGCCGGCTCGCTCGGCGGTCGCTACCAGCAGGCACGCATCGGCGACAGCGACCTGACTGCGCTCGGCCTGCTCGACACCAGCGGTGCACTGCAACAGCAGAACGAGATGACGCGGCTGGAAGCCTGGCTGGATCAGGGCCACTGGCTGCTGATTCCACTGCTCCTGCTCACCGCGCTGGCTGGTCGCCGCGGCTGGCTGTTCTGCCTGCCGCTATTGCTGCTCCAAGCACCACCGGCCAGCGCCATGGAATTCGAGGACCTGTGGCTGCGCCGCGACCAGCAGGGCCAGCGTCTGCTGGAAGCGCAACAGCCGGCCGAGGCGGCCGAGCGATTTACCGACCGCCGCTGGCAGGCCGTGGCCCGCTATCGTGCCGGCGACTACGCTGGCGCGGCCGAGCTGTTTGCCGAGGGCGACAGTGCCGCCGATCATTTCAACCGCGGCAACGCGCTGGCCCGCAGCGAAGCCTTCGAGGCGGCCATCGAAGCCTATGACCAGGCGCTCGAACGGCAACCCGACCTGCAGGCAGCACTTCGCAATCGGACGCTGGTCGAGGAACTGCTGCGCCGCCGCGAGCAACAACCTGAGCCCGAGCAGGCTGAGCAGCAGGAGCAGACAGAGCCGGAACAATCGCAGCCGCAGCAGCGACCGCCGGAATCCGGCTCGGCCAGTGCTCCGACACCGGATGACGCCCAGGGCCAACAGGCCAGCGAAGCCAGCGCTGCAGTGCAGGCTTCGGCAAACGAGAAGACCAGCGAAACCGACCCACTCCAGGCCAAGGCACAGCACGATGGCCTGCCCGATCTGGAAAGGGAGCAGGCGATGGAACAGTGGCTACGCCAGGTTCCCGACGAGCCCGGCGAGTTGCTGCGGCGCAAATTCCTTTACGAACAACGCAAGCGTCAGGAAGTGAACCGATGATGATGCGCCTGATGGCTATTCTTCTGCTCGGCCTTTTGGCCGTTCAGGCCAGCGCCGCTGGGTTGTTTGCGCGGGTGGATCGAACTCAGCTGAGCATCGATGAAACCCTCGAACTGACGCTGGAGACCCAAGGTGGTGCCGCCTTCGGCAAACCTGATCTGGAGCCTCTGGAGCAGCTGTTCGAAATCTTCGATACGCGCCAGGTCAACCGCCTGTCCAGCAGCAACGGCGAAGCCATGGCGAGCACCCGCTGGCTGATCACCCTGCGCCCGCGCCAGACCGGTTACGTGGTGATTCCACCGTTGCAGGTGGCGGACTGGCGCAGCGAGCCGATCACGGTGCTGGTGCAGGAGTCGTTGAAGGACACCGAAAGCGATCAGCTGGCGCCTATCTTCATCGACGCCAGCGTCGACCAGGAAAGCGTCTACGTACAGGCGCAGGTGATCCTCACGCTGCGCATCTACCATTCGGTCTCGCTATACGACGACAGCACCCTCTCCCCGCTGCAGATGCCCGAGGCGCTGGTGGAGCGCCTCGGCGAGCCGCGCATGTACGAGAAGACCATCAACGGTATCCGCCATGGCGTCATCGAGGTGCGTTATGCGCTGTTCCCGCAGAAATCCGGTGAACTGACCATCCCCGCCCAGCTGTTCAGCGCCACCACCGTCACCAATGGCAGTAACTCGGTATTCGGCTCGCGTGGCGGTCGTTCCACTCAGGTCCGGTCGCCGAGCATCCCGCTGACGGTCAAGGCCAAACCGGCCGACTATCCAGCCGGCGCGCCCTGGCTACCGGCTCGCAGCCTGACGCTGGTCGAAGCCTGGAGCCCGGAGCCACAGCAGGCCCAGGTCGGCGAATCGCTGACCCGCAGCCTGCTGCTCAAGGCCGAGGGGCTGACCAGCACGCAGCTGCCGGCGATCGGCTCCCCGCAAAACGCCGAACTGCGCCGTTATCCCGATCAGCCCAGCCTGGCCAACGAGGTCAGCGCAGCCGGCCTGGTCGGCAGTCGGGAACAGCGCGAAGCCCTGATCCCCACCCGCAGCGGGCCATTGCAGCTGCCCGCTCTCGAAGTCGTCTGGTGGAACACGGTCGAAGATCGCCTGGAGCGCACCACGCTTGAGGCACGCACGCTGGATGTCGCGGACAATCCGAATCTCGCCCCGCCAGCGACCGAGCCGACGGTGCCGTCGGCATCGACGGAGGAACAGGCCGTTGTCTGGCCTTGGCAGCTGAGCACGGCTCTGCTGGCGCTCACGACGCTGATCGGCTTCGGGCTGTGGCTGCATGCGCGCCGGCAGCCTGCGGTGCAGCGTGCGTTGCAACCCGGCCCTACCCCACGCAGCCTGCTCGACGATCTGCGCCGCGCCTGCCAGGCCAACGATTCGCAGGCCACCCGCCAGGCACTGGACGCCTGGGCGCGGCAGCAGCCGGAAACGCTGGCGGACATGGCGGCGCGTTTCGTGCCGCTGTCCGACGCGCTGGATGGCCTGAATGGCGCGCTGTACAGCGAAGCCGGCCAACGCTGGCAGGGCGATGCGCTGTGGCAGGCGATCCAGACCCTACCACCGGCCAGCAGTCCGAATCTCGATCAGGAACAGGGCGCATTGCCGCCGCTCTATCCACGCTGATGGCCGTCTATCGGCGGCCCTGGTGAACCTTGGGGCTGCTCGCGGCGGCATGCACCAATTTCTCGCTGGCATATGGCTTGCTTCAGGGTTGGCATAACCAATCTTGCGCACCGCGCCATCGGAAAAAGGCCATCAAGCATGACGGACCCCCTCTCGCCGCACCGACACGACGCACTGGCCTGGGTCGCCGGCAACGATGCACCGGAAAAGAGCTCGGTCAACCTGGGCTTTCTGCCGCTCACCGATGCCGCCTCGCTGATCGTCGCCGCCACCCAGGGCTTCGCCCAGCCATTCGGGCTAACGCTCAACCTGCAGCGGCAGAACTCTTGGTCCGCGCTGCGCGACAAGCTGATCGGCGGCGAACTGGACGCGGCGCACGGGCTGTACGGCCTGATCTACGCGGTGCATCTGGGCATCGGCGGCAGCCCGGCGGTGGACATGGCCGTGCTCATGGGCCTGGCGCAGAACGGCCAGAGCATCAACCTCTCCGCCCCGTTGAAGGCCGCAGGCGTGACCGATGCCGAGGCACTGCGCGCCAGTGTGCGCCAAAGCGGTGCACGCCTGACCCTGGCGCACACCTTCCCCACCGGCACCCATGCACTGTGGCTCAACTATTGGCTGGCCGCCCACGGAATCGACCCGCTGCGGGACGTGAAAACGCTGGTACTGCCGCCTTCGCAGATGGTCGCGCACCTGCGCGCCGGTCGCATCGACGGCTTCTGCGCCGGCGAACCCTGGGGAGCACAGGCCATTACCGAAGGCGTCGGCTTCACCCTGGCGACCAGCCAGTCGATCTGGCCTGACCACCCGGAAAAGGTGCTCGGCTGCCCCCGCGCCTTCGTCGAGGAGTACCCCAACACCGCCCGGGCGCTGGTCATGGCCGTGCTGGAGGCGAGCCGCTTCATCGACCAGAGCCAGGAGAATCGCCGCAGCACCGCGCAGCTGATCGCCGGGCGCGACTACGTCGATGCACCGCTGGCGGCCATCGAGTCACGCTTTCTCGGCCTCTACCAGGATGGCCTCGGCAATGCCTGGCAGGACGAGCATCCGCTGCGCTTCTTCGGCGAGGGGGCGGCGAACCTGCCCTATCTCTCCGACGGCCTCTGGTTCATGACCCAGCTGCGGCGCTGGGGGCTGCTGCGCGAAGACCCGGACTACCTGCAGGTGGCCAACCAGGTGCAGCAGATCGAACTGTATCGCCAGGCCGCTGGCGCGCTGGGCATCGCCCTGCCTGACTCAGCCATGCGCAGCGCCACGCTGATGGATGGCAAACATTGGGACGGCAGCGATCCGGCCACCTATGCCCGCAGTTTCGCGCTGCATTCCATGGCAAGCCCTGCCATGGCCGCGCTTTGAGAAGGACTCCGGCATGCTGCGTATCCTCCTGATCGACGACACCCCGCGGAAGATCGGCCGCCTGAAGAGCGCGCTGATTGAGGCCGGCTTCGAGGTCATCGACGAATCCGGCCTGACCATCGACCTGCCCGAGCGGGTCGAGGCGATCCGTCCCGACGTGGTGCTGATCGACACCGACTCACCCGGCCGCGATGTGCTCGAGCAGGTGGTACTGGTCAGCCGCGATCAGCCACGCCCCATCGTCATGTTCACCGATGACAGCGACCCGGAAGCCATGCGCCAGGCGATTCGCGCCGGGGTCAGCGCCTATATCGTCGAAGGCATCCAGGCTCAGCGCCTCAAGCCGATCCTCGACGTGGCAATGGCCCGTTTCGAAAGCGATCAGGCAATACGTGCGCAACTGCAGGCCCGGGAGCAACAGCTGGCCGAACGCAAGCGCATCGAGCTGGCCAAGGGCATGCTGATGAAGATGCGCAACTGCAAGGAAGAAGAGGCTTACACCCTGATGCGCCGCCAGGCGATGAGCCGCCAGCAGAAACTGATTCAGGTCGCCGAGCAGATCATCGCGATGAACGAGTTGCTCGGTGAATGAGCGCGCTCGACCACGGTGCGCCAGGCTGCCGACCGCACCAGCAGCGGGCAGGCGCTACAGCGAATCATCGTGCACCACCGCTGCCGAGAAACGCCGCTGCGCCCCAACCTAGTGGCATCGCACTGGCCGGCGAACGCCAAGCGCGGAACTGGCAAGCCGCTTGCTTGGCTGGATAGGCCGAACCAACGAAGGTGTCGGCACAGACAAAGGCGTCCTCGACTGCATGTGCGCATGCGGGTCGGACGCCTTTTTTGTTGCGCGCTTCGCGCCCAAGGCTGGGGAGTTTCAAGATGACCATAACCGCGACCGTGGCGATCGCCTGCGCCCTGCTGCTGCTCGGCCATTACCTGAACCGCATGGCCACTGCCAGCCACGCCGAGCGCGTGCGCGATCTGCGCGTACGGGCACTGCTGGAAGACCTGGAAATTCTGCGCCTGCTGCAACAGCACCGCGGCCTCGGCGCGCAGCACGAGGCCGCCGCCGTTGCACTGCGCCATGCCGTGGCCGCCAGCCTGACCCAGCGTCTGCAACAGCGCAGCGCTATGCCCGATCCACACGCGGTCGCCGCTGACTGGGCGCAACTGCGCGACACGCCAGCCGATTTCGACGGCCATAGCCGCCTGATCGATAGCCTGATCGCCATCGACGAGCGCGAGCCGCTGGGTCAGGCCTGCCGTACGCTGGAGGATGTGGCGCGCCTGCGAGGGCTGTGCGTGCTTGCCTCGAACCAGGGCGGTTGCACACCGGGCCTGCAGGCCCGTCTCATGTCCGTGTGCCGACGCCTCGGCAGCGACCCGGACGTGGAGCTGAAACGCCTGATCGGCAAACTGGAGCGCGGCGTGATCCACGCACAACAGCCGAGGCTCAGCCCGCCGCAGTGCTTCGCACTGATCACGCCGTTGATCGACGCGCGCCTGCACTCGATCCAGCAACGTCTGCAGCATGACAGCCTGAAGGGGCTGCCACCCGCGCATGAGCCGGGGTGATGGAATCATGACCACGCTGTTCGGCAACCGTGGCGGTGGCCGTGGAACCGACCCAGGCCATGAGTGTGGTCTTCTGTAAAACGGCCTTGCCCATGAAGTACCGCCTTTAGCTGGTCCATTCGCAGTCAATACCGTTCCCGCGCCTGCCCCGGGCAAGTGACGCAGCGCTAGAATGCCCGCCTTCATTCGACGACCGAGCACCTCATGGCGCGCCTCAACCTTCAGTTTCCGGAAGACCAGTACTGCTTTTCCACCCAGCTCACCGTGCGGATCACCGATATCAACGCAGCCAACCATCTGGCCAACGACTCGATGATTTCGATGATTTCCGAAGCGCGGGCGCGCTTTCTGTTCGCCTACGGGGTGCCTGAGACCCGCCAGGACGGCAGCGGCATCATCGTCACCGACCTCGCCACCACCTACAAGGCGGAAGCCCACGCCCGCGACGCACTGCTGTTCGAGGTCGGCGTGATGGATTTCAACAAGTACGGCGGTGACATCATCTTCCGCATCACCCGGCCGGCCGACGGCAGGCTGATCGCCATGGCCAAGTCCGGCTTCGTGTTCTACGACTATGGGCAGGCGCGGGTGGTGGCGATGCCCGAGGCATTCGCCGCCAAGTTTCCGCGGGTCAACCGGATCGACTAGGCGTGCTCCAGTCCTTCGAGCAAGCGCTGCACATCCTCGCGATGGCATAGCTCGGTGCCTGGCCGCATCACCGTCGCGGCACCGGCCGCGATGCCCTGGCGCACCGCAGCCGGCACCGAACGCCCATCGGCCAGTGCCTGCACGATGGCACCCAACATGCTGTCGCCGGCCCCCACTGCGCTGACCACCGGTACCTGCGGCGAGCGCAGGCGTTCCAGCCTGTCGCCATAGGCATACAACGCACCCTCGGCCCCCAGCGACAGCACGACGATTTCGGCGCAGCCCCGGGCGATCAGGCTGCGCAACGCCTCCTGCTGCTCGACCTCGCTGATCAGAGGCCTGCCCATCAGGCTTGCAAGCTCATCGAGGCTGGGCTTCATCAGGTACACCCCGCCACGCTGGGCCGCGTAACGCAGCGGGTCGCCGGAGAGATCGACCACCAGCCGGGCACCGAGCCGCAGGCTCAGGGCGCGCAGGTCATCGAAGAAAGCCAGGTTCGTGCCGGGCGGAAAGCTGCCGCTCAGTACCACGTATGCAGGCGCCGGGCGCAGCGCCGCCAGCGTCTGCAGGCAGCGTTCCAACTCCTGAGCCGACAGCACCGGGCCAGGTAGCACGAAGCGGTACTGCAGGCCCGACTCCAGTTCATCGACGGTGAAGCTCTCCCGCGTATCGCCGGCGATGGGCACCGGGCGATGCACCAGTCCGAGCTCGTCGAGCGAGCGCCGCAGCAGATCGCCGAACGGACCGCCCGCAGGGTAGACGGCGACCGCCTTGCCTCCGAGGGTCTTCACCACCCGGGCCACGTTGATGCCGCCACCGCCAGGGTCGTGGCGAGGCGCCGAACAGCGCAGCTTCTGGGTATCGGTGACCCGGGCGGTACTGACGGAAAGGTCCATCGCCGGGTTGAGGGTCAGGGTCGCAATCAGGGGCATCGCTCGCTCCTTGGCAAGTGCTGCCCAAGCCTACCAGCAACCGCGGCGACTGCACCGCCCTGCCCCGATTTGGCCCACCACTGCGCGCTCGTTGTGCAGCTACCGCACCGCCACTTGCGACTCATCCGTCGGGAGCCCACGCGCGACGGGCCTTCGCGATGGCTGGCACGCTAGATGCTTTGTTCTGGACACGCAGGCCAACGGCGGTCTGCCCATACGACAAAGGCGTCGCACCACTCCTGTTCCGGCAGGCGTGCTGCGGCGCCTTTTTGTTTTCCGCCTCATCGATGGGGCGGATCGAGCAGCCCTGGCGGCCAACGCCGCGCCACGTACGCCCTGGAGTCGATCCAATGAGCACAAGTTTCTGGAAAGCCGGCCACGCGCCGACCCTGTTTGCCTCCTTTCTCTATTTCGACCTTAGCTTCATGGTCTGGTACGTGCTCGGCCCGCTCGGCGTGCAGATCGCTGCCGACCTGGGCCTGACCACCCAGCAACGCGCCTTCATGGTCGCCACACCGATCCTCGCCGGTGCCGTGTTGCGCCTGGTGCTGGGCGTCCTCGCCGACCGCACCTCACCGAAGACCGCCGGGCTGTTCGGCCAGAGCGTGGTCATCGTTGCCCTGCTGGTGGCCTGGTTGCACGGCATCAACAGCTATGAGCAGGCGCTGCTGCTCGGCCTGTTCCTCGGCATGGCCGGCGCATCCTTCGCCGTGGCGCTGCCGCTGGCCTCTCAGTGGTATCCGGCTGAGCACCAGGGCAAAGCCATGGGCATCGCCGGTGCAGGTAACTCCGGCACCGTGCTGGCGGCCTTGTTCGCGCCGGTCCTGGCGACGATCTTCGGTTGGAACAACGTGTTCGGCCTGGCGCTGATCCCGCTGGTTCTCACCCTGATCATCTTCGCCAGCGTCGCGAAGAACGCGCCCAACCGCCCGGCGCCGAAGTCGCTGGCCGACTACATGAAGGCGCTGGGCGACCGCGACAGCTGGTGGTTCATGTTCTTCTACAGCGTGACCTTCGGCGGCTTCCTCGGCCTGGCCAGCACCCTGCCCGGCTATTTCCACGACCAGTACGCCTTCGACCCGGTCAAAGCTGGCTATTACACCGCCGCCTGCGTGTTCGCCGGCAGCCTGCTGCGGCCACTGGGCGGCGCCCTGGCCGACCGCATCGGCGGCATTCGCGCGCTGCTGGTGATGTATACGGTCGCCGCCATCTGTATCGCCGCGGTTGGCTTCAACCTGCCCAGTTCCACGGCCGCGCTGGCGCTGTTCGTGGTCGCCATGCTCAGCCTCGGTGCCGGAAACGGTGCTGTGTTCCAGCTGGTGCCGCAGCGTTTCAACAAGGAAATTGGCGTGATGACCGGGTTGGTCGGCATGGCCGGCGGCATCGGTGGCTTCCTGCTCACCGCCGGGTTGGGCGCGGTCAAGCAGTCCACCGGCGATTACCAGCTCGGCCTCTGGCTGTTCGCCAGTCTCGGCGTGCTCGCCTGGTTCGGCCTGCATGGCGTCAAGCGCCGCTGGCGCACCACCTGGGGTTCGGCAGCTGTGACCGCGGCGCGGGTGTAATGCCCAAGCAGATCCTGCAGGGCGCGAATATTGCTCTGCTGCAGTACGCAGCCATTCGAGAACGACCATGCCCCTGCGATTGAGCTATGGCGAGGCCAGCGCCGCCGGCCCGCGCCCGGAAAACCAGGACGCGATACGCATCGTCACCCCGGCGCCCGGGCTGGCCACTGGCAAGGGCTATCTGTTCGCCCTGGCCGATGGCGTCAGCCAGTGCGCCGATGGCGGACTGGCGGCCCGCGCGACACTGCAGGCGCTGGCCTTCGACTACTACGCGACACCGGAAACCTGGGCCGTCGCGCAATCGCTGGATCGCGTGCTGGTAGCGCACAATCGCTGGCTGCAGGCCAACGGCGGCAGTCAGCCATTGCTGACCACCCTCACCACGCTGGTGCTGCGGGGTCGGCGCTTCACCCTGGCCCACGTCGGCGATTGCCGCGCCTATCGCTGGAATGGCTCTCAGCTCGAGCGACTCAGCGAAGACCATGTCTGGGAACAGTCGGGCATGCAGCATGTGCTCAAGCGTGCACTGGGGCTGGATCAACACCTGGTGATGGACTACCTCGACGGCGAGCTGCAGGAAGGCGAAAGCTACCTGCTGCTGAGCGATGGCGTCTGGTCCTACGTCCCCGAGCGCGACATCGCACATATCCTGCACGATCAACCTGACCTCGACGCCGCGGCTCGGGCACTGGTCAATCTGGCGCACCAGAGCGGCAGCCAGGACAACGCCAGCGCCTTGCTGCTGCGCGTCGAAGCCCTGCCCGAAGCGGTGCTGGCCGACGCCCTCGCGCAGCTCGATCATTGGCCGTTGCCGCCGAAGCTGCGCGCCGGCCAGCTGTTCGAGGGCTGGCAGGTGAATGCACTGCTGCACGAGTCGCGGCAATCACTGATCTACCGTGTGCTGGATGGCCAGAGCCAACCGTGGCTGTTGAAGACGCTGCCACCCAGCCGGCAGGACGAGGCGGATGCCGGACCGGCGTTGCTGCAGGAAGAGTGGTTCATGCGGCGGGTCGCCGGGCGCAACTTCGCCGAACTGCATCCGCTGCCAGAACGCCAACACCTCTATTACGTGCAGCGCGAGTACAGCGGGACGACGCTGGCGCGACGCTTCGAGCGGGACGGTCCCCTGCCACTGGCCGATCTGCTACAGGTCGCCTCCCGGCTGATCCGCGCGGTAGGCATGCTGCATCGGCGCAATATCCTGCACCGCGACATCAAGCCGGAGAACCTGCTGCTGGGCGAGGACGGCGAGCTGCGCGTCCTGGATTTCGGCCTGGCGTTCTGCCCCGGGTTGTCCCGCGACCTGCCCAATCATCTGCCCGGAACCCCGAGTTTCATTGCCCCGGAGGCATTTACGGGAGCCGAACCCAGCGCAGCGCAGGATCTCTATGCGACCGGCGTGACCCTCTATTACCTGCTGACCGGGCACTACCCCTACGGCGAGATCGAAGCCTTCCAGCGTCCACGCTTCGGCAATCCGACACCGGCCAGCCGCTATCGCCCGGACGTGCCGAACTGGCTGGAGGAAAGTCTTGGCCGCGCGGTGGCGGTCGAACCACGGCAGCGCTTCGAGACCGCCGAGCAATGGCTGCTTGAGCTGGAACAGGGCGAACAGCGCAGCGCCAGTCTTCGGCCACGCCCACTGCTCGAACGTGAGCCGCTCAAGGTCTGGCGCGGCATGGCGCTGTTGTCGCTGCTGCTCAATCTGCTACTGATCATGCTGATGATGAAAGGCGCGTGACGCTCAGCGACGGGTAATCAGTCCCTGGCGCGCCACCCGGGTCAGCTCGCGCACGCATTCTTCCAAGCGCTCAGCGGTCGGTGCCTGAATCACCGCCAGATCGAAGCTGTCGGTGGCGAAGCGTGCCAGCGACTCGTCGGCCGTGGCGAACTGGATAAGCAGGGCGCGGGATTTGCGATGACGTCGCGGCCAACCTTCGAGGTAGCGCAACAGGGATGGCTGGTGAGTACCACCCAGCAGGATTTTCGGATTGCTGGGATGCAGGCCGCTGGTGATCGGGGCCAGGCGCAACTGGGCGTGCTTTGCGTTCATCAATTCAACTTCCGCCTCGAGGATTCCGCTGGGCAGCGGTGGGAGGCGACACCGGAACCAGCGCTTTAGCGGTATTTCGAAGCCATCGGCTCCAGGCGCCCCGCAAGTAGCTGACTAAATCGGCGCATGGGCGAAACTTTAGAAAGCTGGCCGCAGCCTGTCAACGGCGTTTTTCAGAGTCGATCTCAGGGCGGATTCGCACCATCAGGGCGCAAGCCGCTGCATATCGGTGCAGCTGATCGGTCAGCGCCGCTCCACAGCAGGCGCTCAAGCCCTTGAAAACCGGCGCAATTGCAAGTTGGCACAGCCTCTGCAAAGCAGAACATCGAAGAATCATTACGACCTGGCCCTCAACGTGGAGCGGCAGGTTTCCCGACTGAGCGGGACACGGACAAAGGCGTCCTCACTGGGTAACCGGTGGGACGCCTTTTTTGTTGTTGAAAAATTTCGAGCAGGCCGGGCGGCAGACGTCGCTTGGCACGGAGAACGGGCATGAAGAAACTCAAACTGGTGATGATCGGCAACGGCATGGCCGGCGTGCGAACCCTCGAGGAACTGCTCAAGCTCACCAACGAGCTCTACGACATCACGGTGTTCGGCGCCGAGCCGCATCCCAACTACAACCGCATCCTGCTCTCCCCCGTGCTGGCCGGCGAACAGCAGTTCGAAGAGATCGTGCTCAACGACCTGGACTGGTACGCCGAGAACGACATCCGCCTCATGCTCAACCGCAAGGTGGTGAAGATCGATCGCGTCAAACGCCGGGTCATCGCCGATGACGGCAGTGAGGCCGAATACGACCGCCTGCTCATCGCCACCGGTTCCAATCCGTTCATTCTGCCGATTCCCGGCAAGGACCTGCAGGGGGTGATCGGCTACCGCGACATTGCCGACACCCAGGTGATGATGGAAACCGCCAAGACCCACAAGCACGCGGTGGTCATCGGCGGCGGCCTGCTCGGCCTGGAGGCGGCCAATGTCCTCAAGCTGCGTGGCATGGATGTGACCGTGGTGCACATCGGTGACTGGCTGATGGAGCGGCAGTTGGACAAGACCGCCGGCACCTTGCTGCAAAGCGCGCTGGAAAGCCGCGGCCTGAAGTTCCTGCTGCCAAAGCAGACAGCCGAGCTGATCGGCAACGACGAAGGCCGGGTCTGCGCGGTCAAGTTCAAGGACGGCGACGTGATCCCCGCCGACCTGGTGGTGATGGCCGCCGGCATCCGCCCCAACAGCGAACTGGCCGAACAGGCCGGCATCCCGTGCAACCGCGGCATCCTGGTCAACGACACCCTGCAGACCTATGACCCGCGCATCTACGCTGTCGGCGAATGCGCCAACCACCGCGGCACCGCCTACGGTCTGGTCGCCCCGCTGTTCGAACAGGCCAAGGTCTGCGCCAACCACCTGGCCATGCTCGGCTTCTCCCGCTATCTCGGCTCGGTGACTTCGACCAAGCTCAAGGTCACCGGCATCGACCTGTTCTCGGCCGGCGATTTCATCGGCGGCGAAGGCACCGAGACCATTACCCTCTCCGACCCCATCGGCGGCGTCTACAAGAAGCTGGTGATCAAGGACGACGTGCTGGTCGGCGCCTGCCTGTATGGCGACACCGCCGATGGCGGCTGGTACTTCCGCCAGGTGCGCGAGGGCCAGAACGTCGCGCAGATCCGCGACCATCTGATGTTCGGCGAAGGCGCCATCGGCGACGCCGGCCATCAGGGCCAGAGCAAGGCCATGTCCATGCCGGACGACATGGAAGTCTGCGGCTGCAACGGCGTGTGCAAGGGCACCATCGTCAAGGCGATCCAGGAGCACGGGCTGTTCTCGGTGGACGAGGTGAAAAAGCACACCAAGGCCGCCAGTTCCTGCGGCTCCTGCGCCGGGCTGGTCGAACAGATTCTGATCAACACCGTGGGCGGCGCGGCCGACGTCAAGCCGAAGAGCGAAAAGGCCATCTGCGGCTGCAGCGACCTCAATCACGGCCAGGTGCGCAAGGCCATTCGTGAGCACCATCTGACCAGCATTCCCGCGGCCATGGCCTTCATGGAATGGCATACGCCGAACGGCTGCGCCACCTGCCGCCCGGCGCTGAACTACTACCTGATCTCCACCTGGCCGGGCGAGGCCAAGGACGACCCGCAGTCGCGCTTCATCAACGAGCGCGCCCACGCCAACATCCAGAAGGACGGCACCTACTCCGTGGCGGTGTCACCAATGCCGCCGAGCTGCGGCGCATCGCCGACGTGGCGGACAAGTATCAGGTGCCGATGGTCAAGGTCACCGGCGGCCAGCGCATCGACCTGCTGGGCATCCGCAAGGAAGACCTGCCGGGCGTCTGGAAAGACCTGGACATGCCCTCCGGCCACGCCTACGGCAAATCCATCCGTACCGTGAAGACGTGTGTCGGCAGCGAGTTCTGCCGCTTCGGCACACAGAACTCGACGCAGATGGGCATCGACCTGGAACACGCGCTGTTCAACATGTGGTCGCCGCACAAGGTCAAGCTGGCCGTCTCCGGCTGCCCGCGCAACTGCGCCGAATCCGGCATCAAGGACGTCGGCATCATCGGTGTGGACTCCGGCTGGGAGCTGTACATCGGCGGCAACGGCGGCATCAAGACCGAGGCCGGCGAGTTCTTCGTCAAGGTGAAGAGCGCCGAGGAGGTCATGGAATACAGCCTAGCGTTCCTCCAGCTCTACCGCGAGGAAGCCTTCTACCTCGAACGCACTGTGCACTACCTGCAGCGCGTCGGCATGGATCACATCAAACAGGCCGTGCTGAACGATGCCGAGCGGCGCAAGGCGCTGCACCAGCGGCTGCTGTTCTCGCTCTCCTTCGAGCAGGACCCGTGGCAGGAGCAGCTTTCCAAGCCGCAGCTGAAGAAGGAATTCGACCGTATCGCCGTCAAGCAGCTGGAAAACGCCTGAGCACCTGATCTGGAGGGACACCGCATGAACTGGCTCGATATCTGTGCACTGGATGAGATCAACCCGCTTGGCTCGCGCATCATCGCCCGCCCCAAGGGCGATATCGCGATATTCCGCACCGCGGACGATCAGGTCTTTGCCCTCGACGACCGCTGCCCACATAAGGGCGGCCCGCTGTCGCAGGGGATCGTCTACGGCAAGCAGGTCGCCTGCCCGCTGCACAACTGGCAGATCGATCTGGCCAGCGGCGAGGCCTTGGCCCCGGACGTCGGCTGTGCACATCGCCACGAAGCGCGCGTCGAGAACGGGCGCGTGCAGCTTTCGCTGAACCCGCGCAAGGAATGCGCGGCCTGAACACACCGCAGTTGACCAGCACCTTTTCCCCAGGAGACGACGCCATGCGTATGACAACCGCCTCGACCTGCTGCTACTGCGGAGTCGGCTGTGGCGTGCTGATCGAGCACGACGGCGAGCGCATCCTCGACGTGGCTGGCGACCCCAGCCATCCGGCCAACCTCGGCAAGCTGTGCAGCAAGGGCTCGACCCTGCACCTGACCGGCGATCTCGATGCCCGCGCGCTCTACCCTGAGCTGCGTCTGGGTAAGAGCCTGGCTCGCAGCCGCACCGACTGGGACAGCGCGCTGGAGCACGCGGCCAACGTTTTCGCCGAGACCATCCGCGAACACGGGCCGGACAGCGTCGCCTTCTATGTCTCCGGCCAGCTGCTGACCGAGGACTACTACGCCTTCAACAAACTGGCCCGCGCCCTGGTCGGCACCAACAACCTGGATTCCAACTCACGACTGTGCATGTCCTCGGCGGTGGTCGGCTACAAGCGCAGCCTGGGCGCCGACGCCGCACCCTGCTCCTACGAGGACATCGAGCTGGCCGACTGCCTGCTGATCGCCGGCAGCAACATGGCCTATGCGCATCCGGTGCTGTTCCGCCGTCTGGAGGAAGCCAAGGCGAAGCGACCGGAGATGACCCTCATCGTCGTCGATCCGCGGCGCACCGACACCAGCGAGCTGGCCGACCTGCACCTGCCGATCCTGCCGGGCACCGATGTCGCGCTGTTCCACGGGCTGCTGCATATTCTCATGTGGGAAGGCTGGATCGACCGCCGCTTCATCGACGCCCATACCGAAGGCTTCGATGCGCTGAAAAGCCTGGTGCGCGACTACACCCCGGCGATGGTCGCCGACCTCTGCGGCATCCCGGTAGATGATCTGCAAACCTGCGCGCGGCTGATCGGAAGCGCACCAGCCTTCCTCTCCCTGTGGTGCATGGGGCTGAATCAATCAACCGCCGGCAGTGCGAAGAACAGCGCGCTGATCAACCTGCACCTGGCCACCGGACAGATCGGCAAGCCGGGTGCCGGCCCCTTCTCGCTCACCGGCCAACCGAATGCCATGGGCGGACGCGAAACCGGCAGTCTGTCCAACCTGCTGCCCGGTCACCGCGACGCGGCCAACGCCGAACACCGCGCTGAAGTGGCGGGCTACTGGGGCGTCGAGCAGCTGCCAAAACAGCCTGGCCTGTCCGCCATCGAGCTGTTCGAGTCGGTGCGTGCAGGCAATATCAAGGCGCTGTGGATCGCCTGTACCAACCCGGCGCAGTCACTACCGGACCAGCAAAAAGTCCATGAGGCCCTGGCCACCTGCCCCTTCATCGTTGTGCAGGAAGCCTTCTTCACCACCGAGACCTGCCGCCACGCCGACCTTCTGCTGCCGGCCGCGAGCTGGGGCGAGAAGGAAGGCACGGTGACCAACTCCGAGCGCCGCATCAGCCATGTACGTCGCGCGGTGCCGGCGCCCGGCGAAGCCCGTGCGGACTGGGCGATCACCTGCGATTTCGCCCGACGGCTGGAACGTCACCTGCGCCCCGGCGCGCCGAGCCTGTTCGCGTTCGAGAATGCCGAAGCGCTGTTCGAGGAGTACAAGCCGCTCACCGCCGCCCGCGATCTGGACTACAGCGGCCTGAGCTACGCACTGATCGACACCCTCGGTCCGCAGCAATGGCCGTTTCCGCCAGGCAGCGAACTGGGCACCGCACGGCTGTATGGCGACGGTGTGTTCCCCACTGCCACTGGCCGCGCGCGCTTCGTTGCCGAGCACTACCAGGCGCCGAAGGAAAAGCGCGAGGCGCGCTACCCGCTGACGCTCAACACCGGTCGGCTGCGCGACCAGTGGCACGGCATGAGCCGCACCGGCACCGCGGCGCGGCTGTTCGGCCATGTCGAGGAAGCACTACTCGGCATGAACGCCGAGGACATGCGTCGCCGACGTCTGCTGGACGGCCAGCTGGTACAGGTGAAGAGCCGTCGCGGCAGCCTGATCCTGCCTGTGCAGAAGGACGACAGCCTGCGTGCCGGCCAGACCTTCCTGCCGATGCACTGGGGCGATCGCTTCCTCAAGGGGCTGGGCAGCAACGTCCTGACCCTGGCCAGTGTCGACCCGCTATCGAAGCAACCGGAACTCAAGCACGCTGGTATCGAAGTCGAACAGGTCGAACTGCCGTGGCAGTTCTTCGCGCTGGTCGAAGGTGATGTGCAGCGACGCTTCGAGGCGCTGCGGCCATTGTTCGAAGCCTTCGACTACGCCAGTTTCAGCCTCGGCGGGCGCGAGCGTTCGGCATTGCTGATCCGCGCCGCCCGAGATGCGGCGCCAACCGCTGCCGAGCTCGACGCCATCGACCGCCTGCTCGGCCTCGACGAAGGCCCGGTGCTGGCCTATGACGACCCGCGTCGTGCAGTCGGCAAGCGCGTACGCATCGAGGACGGCCGTATTGTCGCGTTGCGCCTGGCCGGCGAGACCGCCGCCCGGCAGTGGCTGCGCGGCCTCTGGGAAAGCGGCAGTGCCGATGCCGAACTGCGTCGCTGGCTACTGGCGCCCCTCAGCGCGCCGCCTGGCGGCGCGACGATCAACACCGACCGCACCCTGTGCAATTGCATGAACGTCAGCCAGAGCAAGGTCCGTGCAGGCATCGAGCGCGGTCTCGATCTGACTGGCCTCAAGCAGGAGCTCGGTTGCGGCACCAGCTGTGGCTCCTGCGTGCCCGAACTCAAGCGCCTGCTGGCCCACCAGCCGGAACGCGCACTTCTCTGATACCAACCAAGACGAGGATTCCCCATGAGCGCAAAAGTCTGGCTGGTAGGCGCCGGCCCTGGCGACCCGGAGCTGCTGACCCTCAAGGCCGTGCGCGCACTGGGCGAGGCACAGGTAGTGATGATCGATGACCTGGTCAACCCCGCCGTGCTCGAACACTGCCCGAACGCTCGCATCATCCCGGTGGGCAAGCGCGGCGGCTGCCGCTCGACGCCGCAGGCCTTCATCCACCGGCTGATGCTGCGCTACGCCCGCCAGGGCAAGTGTGTGGTGCGCCTCAAGGGTGGCGATCCGTGCATCTTCGGCCGTGGCGGCGAGGAGGCCGAATGGCTGTCGGCACGCGGCATCGAGGTCGAGCTGGTCAACGGCATCACCGCCGGCCTGGCCGGCGCCACGCAATGCGGCATCTCGCTGACCCAGCGCGGCGTGGCCCGCGGCGTCACCCTGGTCACGGCGCACACGCTCGATGACAGCAGCCCGGAATGGCAGGCGCTGGCCAAAAGCGGCACCACGCTGGTGGTCTACATGGGTGTCAGCAAGCTGGAGCAGGTGCAGGTCGGGCTGCTGGAAGGTGGCCTTGCTGCCTCGACGCCAGTGGCGATGATCGAGAACGCTTCGCTACCGCAGCAACGCGAATGCCGTTCGAGCCTCGCCGACATGTGCCGAGATGCCCTGACTTTCAAGCTGAAGAGCCCGGCAATTCTGGTAATCGGCGAAGTCGCCGCGCAGGCTGCGTTCCAGGCGATAAGCCAGAGCGCCTGAGCGTAGCTGTCCTGCGTAAGAAACCCATAAAAAAACCGCGGCCCCAGGGCCGCGGTTTTCGTTACGGCGTGATCATCACGCCTTCTGACGCAGCTTCTCCGGTTTGATCAGGAAGCGAGCCAGGGCCGGCAGCAGCCAGATCGCGCCAACCATGTTCCAGAGGAACATGAAGGTCAGCATAAGGCCCATGTCGGCCTGGAACTTGATCGCCGAGAACACCCAGGTCACCACACCGATCGCCAGGCAGATGCCGGTGAAGATCACCGCCTTGCCGGTGGATTTCAGCGTCTGGTAGTAGGCTTCCTGCAGGGTCATCCCCTGACGCAGGAAGGTCTCCAGGCGGCTGTAGATGTAGATCCCGTAGTCCACACCGATGCCCACACCCAGCGCGATCACCGGTAGCGTGGCAACCTTCACCCCGATGCCCATGAAGGCCATCAGCGCGTTGCCGAGGATCGAGGTCAACACCAGCGGCAGGATCACGCAGAGCGTCGCGGCCAGCGAGCGGAAGGTCAGCAGGCACATGATGCTCACCGCCAGGTAGACGGCGATCAGCATGGTGGTTTCCGACGCGGCGATGACCTCGTTGGTGGCCGCCTCGATCCCGGCGTTGCCCGAGGCAAGCACGAACTCCAGACCTTCGCGGTTGTTCTCCTCGGCGAAGTCCTTGGCCGCGGCGACCACATGCTCCAGCGTCTCGGCCTTGTGGTCGTTGAGGAACACCAGTACCGGCGCCAGCGAGCAGTCGCTGTTGTACATGCCTTCGGCGCGGGCAATGGAGTTGTTCAGCACGTGCTGGTTACGCGACAGCGTTTCCCATTTCAGGCTGCCCTCGTTCATGCCCTTGATGCCCTGGCGCGCCACCGACACCATCGACACCGCCGACTGCACGCCCTCGGTGTTCTGCATCTTCCACATCAGCTCGTCCATGGCGGCGAGCGTGTCGTAGTGGGAGCAGCCTTCCGGCGCGGTCTTGACCATCACCACCAGCACGTCGGAACTGGTCGAGTAGTTGCGGATGACGAAGTCGTTGTCCAGGTTGTAGCGCGAGTCCGGATGCAGCTCCGGTGCGCCCTGATCGAGGTCGCCGATCTTCAGGTTCTGTCCGTACCAGAGACCACCAACCAGGGCGACCACGGCAATGGTGATGGAAATCGGGGCCACTTTCGGGCTGGCGAAGTTCGACAGCGCGCGCCAGAAAGGATGATCGCGCGAGGCCTCTTCGCGGGCCTGCTTGATCGCCTTCTGGCTGATGCCCATGTAGGAGATCGCCACTGGCAGCAGGATCAGGTTGGTCAGGATGATCACCGCCACACCCAGCGAAGCGCCGATGGCCAGCTCGCGGATCACACCGATATCGATCAGCAGGAGGGTGACGAAACCCACCGCATCGGACAGCAACGCCACCATTCCCGGAATGAAAAGCTGGCGGAACGCCATGCGTGCTGCCGTCACCGGATCTTCGGTATAGCCCGAAGCCATGGCGATCCCGTTGATCTTCTGCACGCCGTGGGAAATACCGATGGCGAATACCAGGAACGGCACCAGCATCGAATAGGGGTCTAGCCCGAAGCCGAGGGTATGCAGCAGGCCGAGCTGCCAGACCACCGCGATCAGCGTCGTGATCAGCACCGCGATGGTGCTCTTCAGGCAACGGGTGAACCACAGCAGCAGCATGAAGGTGATGCCGATGGCGACGATGAAGAACAGCGCCACGCCGACCAGCCCGTCGATGAGGTCACCGACCTTCTTGGCGAAGCCGATGATGTGCACCTTCACGTTCGGGTTCTGTGCCTGGTACTTCTCGCGGATCTTCTCTTCCAGCTCGTGGGAGAACTTCTGGTAGTCCAGTTTGATCTGCCGGCTCTGGTCTTCCGGGTCCGGGTAGGACTCCAGCAGCGGCACATCGATGATGCTCGACTTGAAGTTGTTCGCCACCAGACGGCCGATCTGGCCGGACTTGAGGATGTTGTCGCGAAGGTCATCCAGGCTTTCGGGCGAGCCGTCGTAAGTCTGGGGAATCACCTCGCCACCGGCGAAGCCCTCCTCGGTGACCTCGGTCCAGCGCACGCTGGGGCTCCATAGCGACTTCATGTTGGAGCGGTCGACGCCATGGATATAGAAGATCTCGTCATGGATCTGCCGCAGCGTCTCCATGTACTCCTTGGAGAAGATGTCGCCCTCCACCGCTTCCACCGAAATCCGCACGGTGTTGCCGAGGTTGGCCAGGTCGTTCTGGTGCTCGAGCATCTTCTGGATGTACGGATGCCCCAGCGGGATCATCTTCTCGAAGCTGGTCTGCGGCCGAACCTGGGCCGCCTGATAAAACAGGAACGCGCTGATCAGCAGGCAGAGTACGACTACTGCCGGCCGGTTATTGAATATCAGGCGTTCGAGAAACGACGCCGGCTTCTGTTGGTGCTTGGTCATGCAGACTCTCCCGGCTTTATTGTTTTGGGGCCAGATCCGCGCCCGATGGCGAGGCGATGCGAACACCACCCTGCCCTACCAGGATCAGGTTGCCTTGGGAATCGGAGGTGACGCCCGACAGCGAACGGCGGTCGGGACGATTGAACAGTTTGAAGCTACGGCCCTGATCGTCGCTGGTGAGCACCGCTCCGCCATGGCCGACCACCACGATGCGCCCGTCGCGCAGCAGATTACCGTCGGCCAGCCCGGACTCCAGCACATTGCCATTACCGTTGCTGAGCTCGATGCCTTCCCAGTTGTCACCGAAATCGACGGAACGGAACAGGTGGCCGCGCAGACCGAAGGCAACCACTACCCCCGGCTCCGAACCACCGACCACCCCGAAGAACGAACCCTGATACGGCGACTCGACACGCTCCCAGGTTTCGCCGAGATCGGAGGAGCGGAACATGCCGCCCAGTTCGCCAACCACGAACAGGCCCGAGCCCTGGATATGGGCGATGGCGTTCAGGTGGTAACCGTCCTCGTTGTCGATGCGCTCGCTGATGTCCTCCCAGCTCTGCCCGCCATCGATGGTTTCGAGCAGCGCGCCGTAGGCGCCTACCGCGATGCCGTGCTGGGTGTCTTCGAACCAGACGTCCAGCAAGGGGGCTTCACGTTCGCGATCCTCGTACTGCACCGTCCAGCTCTCACCGCCGTCGGCGGTGGCCAGGATCAGCGCGTCGTGGCCCACCGCCCAGCCGTGCTTGTCGTCGACGAAGTCGATAGCGGTCAGCAGCTGACGCGTCGGCACCTTGGCCTGCGTCCAGCTGGCGCCGTCGTCATCGGAATAGAGAATGTGGCCCCGATCGCCCGCCGCAACGAGGCGTTCACCAGCCTGGGCGATGTCGAGCAGAAGATTGGATACGGCTTTCGCCGACTCGATGGAGTAGCGGGTCTGGCCGTCGGTAGCGGCTTGGACTGGTGCCGTTGCTGCCAGCAACAGGAGCGAAACGGCGCCGCACAGTGAAAGCATGCCGGCAACCGATGAGTGAAGACGCGACGCCCTCGCCTGGCTTGGAACCTCGGCGCGGCCGGATAGTGTGCGCCGCTGAACGGGCTCACTCATACATACCCCCTTTATTCTTATTAGGTAAGGCCTGAGATACAGGCGCAGCCATCCTAGCCAGCTTCCGCGGGCAGGCACAATTGGCCGGACGTTATGAATTGTTAACTCTCACGCAATGATTGACGCATGATCAGCCTGGCTGATTGGGCCAGTGGCCAGTATGGCCGGCCGCCTCGTTCGCACGCGCAGTGACGATCCGACGCGAGGCGCCAGTAGATGGTCACGATACGCAGGAAGGCTCGTTCTTCTGGATAGCGCCAGGCAACAGGCTCTCGCAAAAGAAAGGCCGATCGCATTGCACGATCGGCCTTGTCGAATCAGGCGAGGCTCTTGCTCACCACTTCGTAGACATCGCTGGACAGCTCTCCGGATGCAAGGATGCGCTCCAGCTCGCCCTTCATCAGCGCCTGGCGGGCGCTGTCGTATTTGCGCCAGCGGGTCAGCGGTGCCAGCAGGCGCGAGGCGATCTGCGGGTTCAGCGCGTTGAGGGTGATGACCTGGTCGGCGAGGAAGCGGTAGCCGGCGCCATCGGCGCGGTGGAAATTGACCAGGTTCTGGTTGGCGAAGGCGCCGATCAACGCACGCACCTTGTTCGGGTTCTTCAGGGTGAACGCCGGGTGCTGCATCAGCGTCTGCACCCGCTCCAGCCCACCGGGCAACGGGGTGCCGGCCTGAACGCTGAACCACTGATCCATGACCAGCGGGTTGTCCTTGAAGTGCTCGGCGAAGGCCTGCAGCGCCTTGTCGCGCTCGGCCTCGAACGGCGAGTTGACCAGCACGGCCAGTGCGGTCAGGCGCTCGGTCATGTTGTCGGCCTGCTCGAACTGTTCCAGGCAGGCTTCCACGACTTCGGCTTTTTCGCTCAGCATCAAGTACGACAATGCGATGTTCTGCAGGGCGCGACGGGCGAAATGTTCGGCCGAGGCGACATAGGGCGTGTTGCGCGAGGTTTCGCGATTGGCCTGGTAGCGCTGCCACAGCGGCTCGAACAGCGCGTCGGCGATCGGCGCGGTCAGCCCGAAGCCCGAGGCCGCGTTCTCGGCGTTCACCACCACGAAGTCGAGCTTCCAGTCGGCGCGCAGCCCGGGCAGCCGCTCGATCACCGCGGTGCGCCCGGACCGGCCCACCAGGTCGCCCAGGAAGAGCAGTCTCATGGCCCCGGTCTAGCCCGCGCCACCGGCGCCCACAAGCTCAGAGCATCCTGTGCATGATCAGCGTGTCGACAAGGCCGAGATCGGGGGGCCGGAACACCCCGGGGCCGCGCCCGACGATCTCGAACCCGGCCTTCTGCCAGGTCGCGACCGCGCGCGTGTTGGTAGCGACCACCGCGTTGAACTGCATGGCCAGGTAGCCGCGGGCGCGCGCCTCGTCCAGCGAATGCGCCAGCATGGCGCGGCCGACGCCCCTGCCCTCGGCCGCCGCCGCGGTGACATAGCCGGCATTGGCGACATGGCTGCCCGGCCCCTTCTTGTTCGGGCGCAGGAAATAGGTTCCCAGCAGGTCGCCGTCGGCCTCCGCCACGAAGACCGCGTGGCCGGGCGCGAACCAGAAGGCCAGCGCCTCGTC
>ENA-ORCZ01000241-ORCZ01000241.1-marine-metagenome-genome-assembly--contig:-NODE-241-length-33828-cov-4.146188_pt1 | contig 33828 bp, 22 predicted proteins | sample MGYA00237785_ERZ508519 | MGnify/ENA primary metagenome ERZ508519 (study PRJEB26189, sample SAMN06268790) | marine metagenome | isolation source: Bioluminescent Bay, La Paraguera, Puerto Rico | place...
CGATATGCCCGTACGCCCAAAGCACGCCGTAGCGGCGGCAGACGGTACAATTGCAGGCCGTCACCGATTCCGGCATGGTTTCGAGCCGCCAGCGAACGGCGCCGCAATGACATTTTCCCTCCAGCATAGATCGTTCTCCCGATAGCGTCCGTCGGCATCGCCGCGTAGCATATCCACAAGGGATGCAAAGACAATCGTCGTCGGGCAATGGTGACAGGCCGCAGGCAAAAAGCGCCACGCGCAGGCGTTCGAGCGACAGCCGGCGCTGGGGGCGGTGGCACGCGAATCCTGTCCCGAATTGGACCTTGTAAGGTGGCACGAAGACGTACAAGTTGCAGCGGATGTGATCAGCGCCTTGTGGCACCGGAAGGAGATTTTCGATGACCAGTCACACGTTTCCCCTCAAGGGGTCCTGCCGGTGCGGCCACACGTGCTTCGAGATTTCCGCCGCGCCGCTCGTCACCAGCGCTTGTCACTGCAGGGGTTGCCAGCGCATGAGTTCGAGCGCCTATTCGCTGACGGCGATCATGGCCGCGCCGACATTCAGGGTGACGTCCGGAAGCCCGGTGAAGGGCGGCCTGCAAGGGCCGGAGGCAGATCATTTCTTTTGTCCCGATTGCAAGACCTGGATGTTCACCCGCATTCCCGGCTACGACGAAATCGTCAATATCCGGCCGACGCTGCTGGAGGATCTCAGCTGGTCGGAGCCGTTTATCGAAACCATGACGTCGGAAAAGCTGCCCTGGGTCGAGACGCCCGCCCGTCACCGCTATGAGAATTTTCCGCCACCGGAGGATTTCGCGAAGCTCATGGAAGACTTCGCCGCGCATTTGCATAGCTGAACCGATGCCGCCTCCTAGGGAAAGCGGTGCGCCCTAGATTGGTCAGAGTGCCTTGGCGGTGCAAATCCGGTTTTCATAAGGCCGATACCATGGTCGGCAAGGGGCGAATTACGCAAAATCTGCACATAGGCTGACAAGCGGCTGCAAGCGGTCCGGGCATTTCTCATGCCATGACACGCCTGCAGACACCCGCCTTGACGACCACCGCCTTTTTGCTGGCTTCAGCAATCCTGGCCTACGAGCCGCTGGACTGGCTGATCGGGACCTGGCTGGACCCGTCCTATTCCTCCACCGGTGCGTTTTATCTGGTCGCACTTGTGGCGCTCGTTGCGTGGTCGCTGTCGAGCCCGGTCGGCGACACTGTGTCCCGCCACCGGCAGAAGGCGGTGCTGTTGCTGCTCGCGTCCGTGCTGATCCGCCTGGCAAGCCAGGTGCTCGCGGTCAACGTGATCGGCGGCCTGGCGCTGGCGCTCGATGTCTATGCGCTGGCGGTTCTGCTGCGAACCGGCGAGCGGCGGCGGCCGGCTTCGGCATTCTGGCTTGCCGTCCTCTTCCTGTTCACCCTGCCGGTGGAGCGCATTTTACAACGCCTTGTCGGCTATCCGCTTCAGGAACTGTCGGCGAAGCTCTCCTGTGGCGGCCTCGGGCTTTTCTTTTCGGACTTGACCTGTTCAGGCACCCGCATCGAACTGGCGGGCAGGGACGTGTTGGTGGATTTGCCGTGTTCTGGCACGTCCGGCCTGATGCTGGCGATGGCCTTCCTGGTGATCCTGAACGCGCTCTACCGGCCGCGTCTTGGCGCGGCAGCGTTCTGGACGGTTGCGGCGCTGACGCTCAGCCTACTCGGCAACGCCCTTCGCATCGGGCTGCTTGCCATCGGCATCGCCTATCCCGGTGTTTTTCTTGGTGCCGACGTCATGGCGCAGCCGTTGCACGATCTGATCGGCTACCTGACCCTTGCCCTGTCGCTGGCCCCTGTCCTCGTTTTCTACCGTCAACAGCGGGAGCCATTCGCCCTGTCCGGCTTTCCCGGCTTTCGCCTGCCCAACCTGTCGCGCGGCGCAAGGGATCTCACCGCATTGGTCTTCCTCAGCCTGGCCCTCCTCATCGTCTCGCTGCCCCGCCACGCCTTCGATGTCTCCGAGCCAGGTGTGCCCAAAGACCTGCCGCTGGTGCTGGCGGGCGAAACAGGGGTTGACGTGGCGCTCCTGCCGGTCGAGGAAGCCTATTTTCGCCAATAGGGAGGCCAGGCCCGCAAGCGCCGCTACGGGCCGATGGCCCTGACCCTGGTCGAAACCTCGTCACCGCTGCGCCATCTTCATGCGCCGGACGATTGCCTGCGCGGTCTCGGCTACGAAGTCACGTTCCTCGGCACACGGTTCGAGCCCGTGCCGACCGCCCTTTACCGGGCGCGCTCCGAAACGGGCGGCGACTGGCTGGTCGCGGTCACCTTTTCTTCCTCGAGCGGCGAGGTCACTCACAACATCGCCGAAGCCATCTGGCTGTGGCTGAAGCGGCCCGGCACCCGATGGTCCAGCGTTCAGCGGATCACGCCCTGGACCCTTTCAGAAACCCGCCTGGCCGATTTCGAGGCCGCCGCCGGCGCAGCCCTCGATCTCACTCCCTCCAAGTCAGCACATTTTTCCGTCCAAGAGGAGAAACGCATATGACTTTCCTGACAAAACAGGTGCCGGCCGCATTGCTGGCGCTGGCCCTCGGCGCCTTCTCGGCGCCGCCCGCCGCTGCCGGACCAAAGTCCGAGGAACTCTCCGGCACAGTCGTCGCCGAAGCCGGCGGCAAGGAGATCCACCTGCCTCTGCTGAAGGCCGGCTACCGCGTCGAGATCGACGGCGATATTGCACATGTGGAGCTTACCCAGACGTTCCTGAACCCGACACGGCTGCCGCTCAATGCCACTTATCTGTTTCCAATGAACCAGAAGGCGGCGGTCCACGCCATGCGGATGGATCTCGACGGCGAAAGCATCGTCGCCCGGATCAGGAAGAAAGCCGAGGCAGAAGCGACTTTCGAGGCGGCCAAGCGCGAGGGCAAGGCAGCTGCGCTTCTGACCCAGCACCGGCCGAACATGTTCACACAGGACATCGCCAATCTGATGCCCGGACGCCCGGTGACGGTAACGCTCGACTATGTCCAGAGCATCCCGAAGATCGACGGCGCCTACGAACTGGTCGTGCCGATGGTGGTCGGGCCGCGCTACGAGGGGGCTAGCGTGGATGTTTCGCGGCTCCCGGCAGGGTCGGGCATGTCATTGAAGCCAGGTGACGACGACCGCGCGCCGGTTAAAGCTGATCCTGTGCGTGCAGTGACTGCCGACACACCCGGCAATTGGCGGATCGACCGTCTGCCGGCCTATCCGCCGGTGATCGGTCAGAACGCTCCGGACGAGGTCGATCCGAAGCGGGTGACCCTTGATCTCAGCCTCAGGGCACCGATGCCGGTTTCGGCGCTCTGGAGCGATACCCATGCGCTGGAGGTCAAGGGGGATGCAATCAAGTCGGTGCGGTTCAGCTCCGGTGCCGCCATCGATAACAAGGACTTCGTACTGCGCTATCAGCTTGCCGCCGAGCGTGAGGTGGCTGCCGGTGTGGCCTCTCATTTCGAGGCGGAGCGCGGCGGCACGTTTTCGCTATTGATCCAACCGCCGATTGCGCCGGCCGAAGACATGATCGGCAAGCGCGAGCTGGTGTTCGTGCTCGATACCTCCGGCTCCATGGGTGGTGCGCCGATGGAGGCCAGCAAGATCTTCATGAGGGCGGCGATCGAAGCGCTGCGGCCGGACGATACGTTCCGTATCCTGCGCTTTTCCAACAATACGTCGCAATTCGCCCGGGAGGCGGTTCGGGCGACGCCGCATAACAAGGCAAAGGCACAACGGTTCGTCAGGAGCTTGAACGCCAGCGGCGGCACGGAAATCGACCGCGCCGTAAACGCCGCCTTCGATCTGGACCAGCAAAAGAATACGACCCGGATCGTCGTTTTCCTCTCCGACGGTTATATCGGCGACGAGCGTTCGGTGATCTCGACAATCGCCAACCGGATCGGCAACGCCCGGATTTATGCCTTTGGCGTCGGCAATGCGGTAAACCGTTTCCTGCTCGATGCCATGGCAGAGGAGGGCAGGGGTTTTGCCCGTTACATCGCGGTGGACGAAGATGCCAAGGCTGCAGCGGAAGACCTTGCCACGCGGCTGAAGACGCCGCTTCTGACCGATATTTCCATCGACTGGAACGGCCTTGAGGTTTCGGGTCTGACGCCGTCCCGCATTCCGGATCTCTTTGAAGGCGGTTCGGTCCGGGTGATGGGCCGTTATCAGACCGGTGGGCGGCATACGATCCATATCGATGGCGTCGTCAATGGCCATGCGGCGCGGCTGCCGCTGGAAGTCGACCTGAAAGCGTCTCCCGTCTCCGGTGAGCGATCGTCGCAGGCGCTGCCGCTGATCTGGGCACGGGAGCAGATCTTTGCAAAGAACCGCGCCTATACAATCGGCGGCAGTTCCGACAAGCGCCTTGAAAACGAGATCACCGATCTCGGGCTGACATATTCCCTCCAGACGCGCTTTACTTCTTTCGTCGCCGTTTCGGAACGCGTCGTGAACGCAGCCCCGGAGACCGCCTTGAACAAAGCCGTGCCTCTGCCGCAGGTGTCTGGTGTCACAGCAAACGCATATCCCTCGCTCAATCTTTCGGGAAGCTCCGCGCCGGAGCCGGAGGGAGTGGTCGGCCTGATGCTCGTTGTGCTGGCCCTGGCGGCGCGCTTCCGCCGCGGGCTGCGCCGGGCAATGCTGCGAACCGTGGGCAACCTGAGGCGGAACAGAACCCGGTCCAGAACAGCTAACCGCCATCCGGTCGATCCGGCCCTGCCGCGAAGCCTGCGCCGGGACGGCTGGTGGCTGGAAGCCTGATCGCCGCTGCGCTATTGGTAACGCTTCCGTGGGTCGCTCGCAGAAGCCGTTTTCGGGAAGACCATATTGCCTGGCCAAACCATTCTTGTCGTTGACGACGACCCGCATATTCGCGACGTGATCTGCTTCGCGCTTGAAAAGGCGTCCTATGTCTCCGAGGTCGCCACGGACGGCAAGGAGGCGCTCGACAAGGCGCTTTTATGCAATCCCGCGCTGATCGTGCTCGATATCGGCCTGCCGGAGATGGACGGGCTCGATGTCTGCCGGCACCTGCGCCGCACGTCGCAGGTGCCGATCCTGTTCCTCTCCGCCCGGGACGACGAGATCGACCGGGTCGTCGGGCTGGAACTGGGCGCCGACGACTATGTGACGAAACCCTTCAGCCCGCGCGAGCTGATTGCCCGGGTGGGCGCGATCCTGAAGCGCTATGGCGCGCCTTCGCCGGCGGAAGCGGAGCAGACGCCACCGGCGCTCAGGCACGGCTCGCTGGAACTCGACAAGGCGCAGCGGCAGGTGACGGTCGGGGAGGCGGCGGTCAATCTCACGGCGATCGAGTTCGATATACTGGCAACGCTTCTGGCCCGGCCGAAGATCGTCTTTACCCGCGAGCAGATCCTTGAAAAGGCCTACCGGGACAACATTCACGTTTCGGACCGCACCATCGACAGCCATATCCGCAACATCCGCGCCAAGCTCGGCGGGGCCGGCTGCGGCGATGCCATCGAGACCGTGCATGGTGTCGGCTTCCGGCTCGGGCCCTGCCGTGCGGAGAGCGGGAACGGCGGATGATCCTTTCCCGGTCCTTCCGCGACAAATGGCGGCCGCCGCTCTCCCTGGTGGTTGCGGGAGTGCTCGGCATCATGCTGCTGGTGCCGCTCGCCGGGATCGCCTTTTTCCGCGTCTACGAGAACCAGCTTATCGAGACGACCGAAGCGGAACTGATCGCCCAGTCGGCAGCCATTGCCTCGGCGGCGGCGCAGCGCCTGGAAGAGACCGGGGGCGAAGACCTGCCGCACGGCGGCAAGGTATTGCAAGGCGCTTCCGGCACCTCACGCGGCCCCGTCGAACTCTATGTACTTGACCAATGGCGCCCGATTCTGCCGGAACTCGATCTGACACGAACGCCCGTGCTGCCGCGCCGGCCTCCTCCGGTGCCCGCGGACCTTCCGCCGCATCCGGCCTATCTGCAGGCCGGAGAGGCGATCGAACGTATCCTGCAGGACACGCAGAAGACGACGCTGGCAGGGTTCCGGCTGCTCGATTTCAACGGGGTCGTCATTGCGGGACGCGAGGAACTCGGGCTGTCGCTGGCACACGTGGAGGAAGTCCGGAAGGCGCTCTCGGGGCGCTATGCCAGTGCCCTCAGGGAACGTGTCGTCGACAATCCGCAGCCGATCTATTCGATCAGCCGGGGAACCAGCGTTCGCGTCTTTGTCGCGATGCCGATTGTCGTGAACGACCGGGTCGCGGGCGTTGTCTACGCCTCGCGCACGCCAAGCAACATCCTCAAGGAAATGTTCCTGAAGCGCGAAGCCGTGTTCTGGGTCGTGGTCTTCGTGCTGGCGGCGACCTTCGTTGTCGGATTCATCTTCGCGCGAGCCATCTCCGGCCCGATCAAGGCACTGACCCGGCGCTCGCTCGCGATCGGCAATGGCGAGCGGGAGGCGCTGGTGCCGCTTGCCATCCACGGCAACCGCGAGATCCACGCGCTGTCGGAAAGCATGCTGGAGATGTCACGCAAGCTCTTCGAGCGAAACGACTATATCTCCACCTTTGCCAATCATGTCACCCACGAGTTGAAGACCCCGCTGACATCGATCCAGGGCGCGGCGGAGCTGTTGCAGGATGCCGGGCCGGACCTGAGCGATCAGGACAGGGAGAAGTTCCTCGGTAACATCCTGCGCGACACGGAGCGCGCCTCCAGGCTTTTGAACCGTCTACGCGATCTAGCCCGGGCCGACAGCGTCGAGATCGGCGGCAACTGCCGGTTGGGAGAGGTTCTGGAAAGCCTTGGGAACCGGTTCCCGGGGGTTTCGATCAACTGGCCGGAAGATGCCGAGTTGCCGATGGCGTCGGAGAATGCCCGCATCGTCTTCGAGAACCTCATCGACAACGCGCGCAACCACGGCGCGGACCGGATCCACGTGACCGCCGGATCGAACGGTGCCGAATTGCACATTCTCGTCAGGGACAATGGCGAGGGCATATCGGCCGGTAATTCGGACCAGGTCTTCGAGCTTTTCTTCACGACGCGCCGACAGAGCGGGGGAACGGGCATGGGTCTCGGGATCGTCCGTGCGCTTCTGAAAGCGCATCGCGGTAAGATCGCCCTGGTGCCGTCGGATGAGCCGGCTGCATGTTTCGAGATCCGTTTTGAAAAGCCGCCGAGCGAAAAGGGCTGATGCCCAGAGTGTTCATATTCTTGCGGATCTTTTCCTGGAAGGCTCTTTACAAACTGCGAATGTATTCAGTAGCCTCAGGCTTCTTGATCTACGTTTGATCTACATTTTGCAGTGATTTGGGACTTTTAATGTCATTTCGATTTGCTGGAATCGGGCGCATTCTGTCCGGATTTTTATATTTATCCGTCTTGCCAATTTCGGCCGAAGCTCAAGACCAGACCCACGGAACAGGTGCCTTCTTTGATCAGGACAGGTATCTCGCCGTGCCGGCAGCGCCGCCTCTGTCGCGCGGGGATTATCTCGGAAACCCCAAGCAGGTGTCGCTGAAGCCCTATACGCCGCCTGTCGGAGACCAGGGGAAACAGGGCAGCTGCGTTGCCTGGGCCACCGCCTATGCGGGCCGGACGCTGCTGGAGGCAAAGGCCGCGGAGCAGAAAGACAAGGACAGTATCCGGCCGATGCGGTTTTCTCCCGCTTTCATTTACAACCAGATCCAGGACAGCGGCTGTTCACCTGGCGGGAGTCTTATCGAAGACGCACTTCATGTGATGCAATCGAAGGGGGTCGCAAAACTCTCCGACTTTCCCTACGACCCGCATAATTGCACCAGGCAACCGGACAGCGGTGTCTTGTCCCGCGCAAGTGAGCACAAGATCAGGACGTTCAACAGGCTTTGGGGCGCTCGCGGCAGGAACCGTCATTCAGCGGTGAGGCGTGCTTTGGCCGACGGGCATCCGGTCGTGATCGGCATGTGGGTGATGGAAAGCTTCGCCAGGTTCAATGCCACCGATTACAAGCCGACCGAAGCGGAATTCGATCATCTTGAGGCGACACCGGCATACGAAAGACCCCTGAAAGCGCTGGGTGGCCATGCCATGACTGTTGTCGGCTACGACGACACGCGCAACGGCGGTTCGCTTGAAATCATGAATTCCTACGGCACCAACTGGGGGAACAACGGTTTCTTCTGGATGTCCTATGACGCGTTCAATGCGACTGTCGTGCAGGGCTACGAGATGATTCCAAAAGATCCGCCGCCGCCGCCTGAGCCAGAGAAGGTGGTCGATATGGCCGGTGAGTTCAGGATGGTTCACATTTCCGGGGAATGGTTGACGGCCAGTCCGTCCGGGAATGCTTACAAGCTCGACGAGTCCCTGCCGTCGGGCACGAGATTCCGGGCGGAAGCGAGCTCAAGGTATCCGGCCTATTTCTATGTCATCGGCGGTGACAAGAGCGGAGAGTTTGTCGAGCTTTTCCCGCGTACCGAGCGGGTGTCGCCTTTCGTTCCCAAAACCAAGACGCTGTTGCTGCCGGGGCCGACGGAGGCGCATTTTACGCGCCTCAACGACAGTGTCGGCACCGACTATTACGTGATGCTGGTCGCGCAGAGCCCGCTCAATATCGCCAGCATCGCCTCGGGCATGTCGAACGTGGCAGGAACTGTGGAACAGAAACTCCGTTCCGTCCTGGGCGACCGCATGGTTTCGCCATCGGATATTGAATTGCAGCGTGACAAGATCGGCTTCGAGGCAAAAAGCGGGGAAGCCGATGTCGTGCCGATCATCATCAGTATCGACCACGTGGCGCCCGATCCGGCAACCGCGGACAAGACCGGCCCGCTCATCGTGTTGACCTCACCGGCCGAAGAAAGCTTCGATGCCGGCCCGGATCGCCAGGAACCGATTGTTGTTGCCAGCCGCTACCTTCAGATCGACGGCAACGCCCAGGATGAGAGCAAGATCGCCAGCTTGACCGTTCAAGGGGCGCTCTCCAGCAAGTTCAGTTCCCGAGGCCCGTTCAGGGCCGAACTGGAACTTCCCGAAGGGCCGGGGCCGCACAAGGTTCCGGTCGAAGCCCAGGACGCTGCCGGCAACCGCTCGCAGACAACCTTTCAATTCATCGTCAAGCCATAAGACATTTGCCGGGAGGCTCTTCGTGACATTTCGATTTCCGAAAATCTTTGCCACAACGCTTTTGCTGACTGCCGCCGCCGCACAGCCCGTCTGGGCGCTCGAATGCAACTTCTGTAAGGGCAAGTCTCCGAAGGAACTGATAGAACTTTCCGTTTCCATGGGCAGCAATGCCCTTCGGGCCCAGATTCGCGCCTGGCTTGCCGAAAAACACCCGGACACGGCAGCCGGTTTGATCGGTCGGGCATGGGTACTGTCAAGCAATGGCGGATCCAACGACGAGGTGATCGCGCTTTACATGCAAGCGCTGGAGAAGGATCCCTCCATCGACACACCTTATGTCAACGGTGGAATTGCCCTTCGCGACGCAGGCCGACACGACGAGTCGATCGCGCTTTACAAGAAAGGCCTGGCAGCCGGGCATAAGGACCCGATCTTCCTGCAGAATATCTATTTCGGCTACAAAAACGGGCTTCGTGACGCAGAAGCCGGCAAGCGCTTTTTGAAGGAAGCCGAGCAGAAGGGTTATTCCTATGCATGGGGTGTCGACTATGTATGGGGTCTCGCAGTGGCGGGAGAAGACCGGCAGCGCGCCAACGACTTCTACAAGTCCGCCCTCGACAAGGGCGGCGACGAGACCGTGCTGAGTGCCTGGATGAACAACCGGCTCCGCCTTCTGGCAGCGCGCAGGGCAAACAGGGAACAGCGTCTCGATGTCGTGCGCACAGCTGTCAAATGGGCGCAGCAGAACAACAGTGCCCGGGCCTATTTTCTGGTCGCAGAGAAGCTGGAAAAGGAATTCAGGAACTACGGCGCCGCACTGGATTATTATGAAAAATCCTACGACGTGATGCCGACGCCCGACGCTGCCGCCATGGGCTTTGCGGCAGGGGGGAACTATCAGTTCGACCGGGCGATTGCCCTGCTGGAAAGGGGCGCACGCGACTTTCCGCATAACTTCGAGATCCTGAAACGGCTGACATGGGCCTATTCCGCCTTCAAGCTCGATGAAGACAAGGCCCGGCGCTTCGGGCCCCAGGCGATCGAAGCAAGCCCACGCCATGTCGACGTCAAAGACACAATCCAGTTCTATGCGGATTTCCTGGAGGATATCGGCGATTTCGAGAGCGCCGTGCCGATCTTCGAGGCGAACCTGCCGCAAATGTCGGGGCGCACCTACAACTCACTTCTGGGTTTCTACATCAACAACCGCATCATGGCCGGCGACTTTGGCCATGCGGCACGTCTGCTGGAGGAAGCCGAAGGCCGGGACGGCATGTCCCCGGCCTGGCTGGCCGTGCGCAAGAACCGCCTGGCACTCGGACTGCGCCTGGCCGGAGAGCGCGACCGCTATCTCGCGGAAAATCCGTTTCTGCAGGATTGGGAGCAGCGTTTCGGCGAAAGCCTGAAGGTCAGGGTCGAGTTCGAAACCGGCAAGGCCGATATCCGCCCCGAAAGTTTCCCGCTGCTCGACAAGGCTGCCGGTGCCCTGAAACAGTCGGGAGCGGAAAATTACGTCTTTCTGATCGAGGGCCATACCGACAGCCGGGGATCGGACGACATCAACATGCCGTTGTCGGAAAAGCGCGCCGTGTCGGTGGAGCGCTACCTCATAGAAAATGGCGGTCTGCCGGACGACCGCATCCAGACGGCCGGCTACGGCCCGCGCAATCCGGTGGCGACGAACGAAACGGAGGATGGACGGCAGAAGAACCGGCGCGTGGAGATCCGGCCTTTCGGCAATATCTCGGCCCCGCAGATCGCCACCAACGGCTGGCTGAACGCCTCCAATGTCCGTCTCAGCAGCGATGGTCTTACGGCGGTGACCGGCCATTCACCGATCCAGGTGTGGGACCTGCAGCGTATGGTGCGGCTGCACGAATTGCCCATGGGTGGCACGGAACGGGAAATCTCGCCCAATGGGCGCTATCTGGCGGTTCGATCCGCCTTCCAGGACACCACCGGAACTCTTACGCACTCCGTCTATCTCTACGATCTGCGTACCGGCCTGATGCGCAACCAGATCCAGGCGGAGGACTATGTCAACAATCTCGTGTGGAGCCCGTTCAGCACGGAGATCGCCTGGACGGACAGATCCGGCTACCTCAGGGTATTCAACCTGGCCGAGAACAAGATCCGGTCGGTGCGGAAAATCGATACGATCCGCGGCTCATCCCGGCTGTTTTGGCTGAATGACGGTTCGAAGATCATCGCGCGGTCGACCAAGGAATTCCCTCTTCAGGTGATGGATGCGGCAACACTGGAAACGGTGGACACGATCCCAGGCGCCGGCTGGATACACAGCCTGAGCCAGACCCATGACGGCAGCCGGGTCGTCGGTATGACGAATGACAGCGAGATGGTCGTCTGGGACACGGGCAACTGGCAGGAAGTGCTGCGCAAACGCATGCCTGCCAGCGGCATGTACTTGAGGTCCCATCCGAACAAGCCCTGGGTCATGATCAGCAGCGCTTTCGAGACCGAGGCCAGACTGGTGCTTGTCGACGTGACCAGCGGTCAGGTCCTGAACCGGTACAATTCGGACCGTGAAATCCGGGGCAGCTTCACACCGGACGGGTCGCGATATGCGTTCGGGCAGGACGGCGAAATCGTCTATCTCGATCTTGAGACCATGTCGCCTGTTCGCAGCGTCAGGGGGCTTTCGGTCGAAGGGCGCGATCTCACCATGCTTGCCGGCGCCGACGCGGTGATTTCCCGGGACGAGACCGGGAGCAGCATCTGGAGCCTCAAGACCGGCCGCCGGCTGCATCGACTGGATGTACCGGTCACCTTCAGCTGGAAACCACTGCAGGAAGATGATTCCACCTATTTCAGCGTCAACGAAGAAGGACAGCTGATCACCTTCGATACACGGAGCTTCACGCACGAGGTCGCCCTTGAAACGGGGCTGAAGATCAATTCGCTCGATGTCAGCACGGACCATATTGTCCTTGCCAGCGTTCCGAGCGGACAGGTTGCTTACAACGAACCGCGATCGTCGCTCATCGTGCTCGATCGCAAGACCTTGCAGAAAGTTTCCGAGTTCGAGATGGATATCGTCACCGAGCCGGTGCGGCATTCCAGCATTTTCGACCCGGCGGTCCGCGTGCGGATCAGCGACAACGGGTTGGTCGCCTTCACCTCGTCCTGGACGGCCGGGGTGAAGCAGGCGCGCACCGACAGCCGCCTTGTGACGGTGTTCGATGCCAACAGTGGCGTCGAGCTCAAGAGTTTCCGGGCCGGTGGTCCCAGTTCGGATCTCGACTTCAAGGATGGCGGCAACGAACTCTGGTTCAAGGACAAGGAGCGCTGGTATGTCTATGAACCCCGGACAGGCAAGGAACTGCGCCGGGAGGTCCCCAAGCCAGACTACGAAATCGAGCTGTCGGACGGGCGCACGCTCCACTGGTTCTGGGACCATGTCGAACTGAACGGCAAGGAAGTCACCTTCCCCTATAACGTCCGCGATCTGGAGGTGAACGAGGCGCTCAACCTGGCTGTCGGCATGACGACCGGGAACGAGATCGTATTCATCGACCTCAAACACATGCAACTGGCGCTGACGATCGCCCCGAAGGCGAACGGTGAATGGATCGCCTACGCGCCGAACGGCGGTTATTCAAGCTCGCTGGACGGCACCGAAGGGGTCTACTGGTCGCTGGGGGACAATTACGTTCCCTTCGATGCACTTCGCAACCAGTTCGAACGGCCGGGCCTTATTCGCAAGCGCCTCGAAGCAATTGCCTCGGGCGAAGGTGTTGAAGACAGTCAGCCTGACGTTGCGCCGGATGTGTTTGAGGCCCCCTACAAGGTGACGCTGCTGTCGCCACAGGCAACCTCGACGGACGAGGAGACTTTCCTGCTTGAACTCAGCGTGGAGAAGGACAGTGCGTCCGTCGCCGATCCCGAGATTGAATATGTGCTCAATGGGCGCAAGGTCCTCAAATCTCGAGGCTTTGACGAGGAGGCGGTGTTCGAGGGGGGCGAGACCATCGGTCTTTCCCGGCGGTTCGATCTGCTGCCGGGCCGCAACGTCATCGAGGCGAGCCTGGTCTGGCGCGATGCCCGGATCATGACGCAGACGATCGAGGTGACGCGCAGCAGTGCCGCGGATGTCGAACAGGCCGTGTCAGGACAGGCTCTCTGGTTCTTTGGCGTCGGTGTCTCCGACTACGAGATCTCGAGCCAGAACCTCAATTTCGCCCATCGCGACGCAGAGGAACTGGCGCGCCTCATGAAAGAGCAGGAAGGCAACCTGTTCGACACGGTGAACACACGCATTCTGACCAATGAAGACGCGACGGAGCGCAACGTCCGAATAGAGATGAACGAGTTCCTGGGCAAGGCGGCGCCCGACGACGTCATCATCGTCTTCATTGCCGGGCATGGCGTGACCGACGAGGAGCAGGAACTCTACTACATCACCCACGATGCGGATATGAGCAAACCCTATACCGGCATGGCGGTCGACCGGTTCCGTCAATATCTGGAGAACCGGCCGATCAACCAGCGGGCGCTGTTCCTGCTCGATATCTGTCATTCCGGTGCTGCGGAAGGCCGCGTGGTCGCCGATGACGCAGTCCAGAACCTGACGGCCGGCACAGGGGCCGTGGTGTTTGCGTCGTCAAGTGGCTCGCAGAAGTCCTTCGAGGACGAGGCGTTTGGCGGCGGCCACGGTGCCTTTACCGCGGCCATTCTGGACGGCCTCAAGGGTCCGGCAGATTCCACTGTGGGCAACCGGGACGGCCTCAACAGCCTGCAGGAAATGATTGTCTTCACCACCAGCGAAGTGCCGAAACTGACCCAGGGAAGGCAACGTCCGACTATCCCGGGGATCGACAACAGCATCGACTATGCACTGACAAGGGCGGACTGACCCCTTAGCCGACAAGCACATCAACGGCCGGTCCTTCGGGGCCGGCCGTTTGCGTCGGGCATCATTTCGGAAGTTCAAGCGCACCCAGTTCTTGTGCCAGATGGTCGATCAGCGCGCGCAGGCGTCGGGTCAGGTGCCGGTTGGGCGGATAGAGCGCATAGACGCCGAAGAGATCCGTCTCGAAGTCCGGCAGGACGCGTTCCAGCTCGCCCGTTTCCAGCGCCGCCTTTGCGGCATAATAGGGCGCGAGCGTGATGCCGAGGCCGCCGATGGCAAGGCGGACGAGCGCACCGGGGGAATTGGACTGGACTGCACCGTTCAGACGGACGACGTGATCCTCGTCACCCTTCCGGAAGCGCCAGATATTGCGCTCCACCTGGTTGCTGTTGACAAGGCAGGCGTGGGTGGTCAGCGCTTGTGGGGTCTGCGGTCTGCCATGGCGCTGCAGATAGTCGGGCGAAGCGCACAGCATCAGCGGCATGTCGACGAGCTTGCGTGCAATCAGGGTGGAATCCGTCAGGGCGCCGATGCGGATCGCCAGGTCAAAGCCCTCTTCCACCAGCGCAACGCGGTAGTCGGTCAGTTTCATGTCGACTTCGACATCGGGGTGCTTGTGCAGGAACGGCACAAGCGCCTGGGACAGCCTTGTGCTGCCGAAGCCGGTCGGCGCCGTCAGCCGGATCGGGCCGGCCAATGCGCCCTGGCGCTCGCGCACCAGGCTGTCCAGATCGTCGATCTGTTCCAGGATCGGCCGGCACTGTTCCAGATAGGCGGCGCCGACATCGGTCAGCGACACGCTGCGGGTGGTGCGGTTGAAAAGCTGGGTCTTCAACCGGCTTTCAAGATGCTGGACATATTTGCTGACAAGCTTCGTCGACAGGCCCAGCCGGCGTCCGGCGTCGGTGAAGGACCCTTCCTGGGCGACGGCTATAAAGGCCCGCATGGTTTCAATCTTGTCCATCGCAATCGCCTCCGCTCAGCCACGTTGCATTACGCGCTACTATCCCCTTTTTGTACATAATCATTGAATGAAATTGAAGATTATTTCCGTTCCTGGCGAATGACATATTGCGGGCAGCGGACCGGAAAAAGCGGTGCCGCCCAGTTTCAAGAGGAGCAGAAATGTCCAACGCCATCCGCATCTACAACTTTCCCCGATCCGGCCACTGCCATCGGGTGGAGCTCTTTGCCAAGCTGACCGGCATCAATCACGAGCTTGTCTTCGTCGATCTTGCAGCCGGGGAACACAAGAAGGAGCCTTTCCTGTCGCTGAATCCGGCCGGCAAGGTTCCCGTCATTGAGGACGGCGATGTGGTCCTCGCGGATTCGAACGCCATTCTTGTCTATCTCGCCCGCAAATATGCACCCGACTGGCTGCCGAAGGACGTGGTCGAGGAGGCCGAAGTGCAGCGGTTCCTTTCGCTCGCCGCAAACGAGATCGCCAACGGCCCGGCTGCGGCCAGACTGGCGACCGTCTTCGGTGCCCCGATTGACACCGAACGGGCAAAGACGATTGCGGCCTATGTCTTCGACATTCTGGAAAAGCACCTGGACAACCGGGAGTGGCTCGTCGGCAAGAAGCCGACGATCGCCGACGTCGCGATCTACACCTATACGGCCCACGCGCCCGAGGGCAACGTTTCGCTGGAGCCCTTTCCGAACATCCGTGCCTTCCTGGGGCGTGTCGAAGCGCTGCCGGGTTTCGATGCGATGCCAGCCACAAAAGCAGGACTGGCAGCCTGATCGTCAATCTTATCCGGAGAGACCCTGGGGTTTCTCCGGAACGTTCCTCAAAACGTCGCCGGGGAGACCGCAGATGCCGGATCGCAAATCAAGCACAGACAGAGAGGACTTCCGGTCGCCCTTTCACGACGGCGAACGCCAGGTGCAGGAGCGTCTTGGCGACCGCGAGGTGGAACTCTGGGCGCGCGGTGCAATCCGCAGCTTCATGCCCGACCAGCACCGGATCTTCTTTGAGGAACAACCTTTCCTGATTGCCGCCGCCCGGGATGCCGAGGGACGGCCCTGGGCGACACTGTTGGAGGGCGGGCCGGGTTTCGTGCGCTCGCCCGATGCCGTGTCGCTGGAGATTGCCGCCCGCCCGGTGCGGGGCGATGCGCTTGAGGGCGCTCTGGCGGCCGGTGCCGATATCGGTCTTATCGGCATTGAACTCGGCACGCGCCGCCGCAACCGGGTCAACGGCACGCTGACGGCTTCCGGCGACGACGGGATTCAGTTTGCCGTCGGCCAGTCCTTCGGCAATTGCCCGCAATATATCCGTGCGCGCAAATACTGGTGGAGCCCCGGCAAGCCATCGGGCAAAGCCGAGCGAGGCACGTCGCTGAGCGGCTCGCAGATGGCATGGATCCGGTCGGCCGATACCTTCTTCATCGCCACAGGCTACCGGGGCGAGGGGGAAGACACGGCCTTCGGCATGGATATCTCCCATCGCGGCGGCGAGCGTGGCTTCGTCGAGGTTCTTGATGAGCGCACCATCCGTTTTCCCGACTATGCCGGAAACCGGTTCTACAACACGCTCGGCAACATTCTTTGCGACCCTCGCACCGGCTTTCTGTTTCTGGACTTTGCGACCGGCAGCTTGCTGCAGCTGACGGGGCGGGCCAGTATCGATTTTTCCTCCGACGCAGTCGCCCGTGTGCCCGGGGCGCGGCAACTGGTGACGCTGCAGATCGATGAAATCGTGGAACTGACGTCGGTCCTGCGCCTACGCTGGCAAGAAGAGGCCGGGTCCGCCCGGTCGCTGCGCCTCGTCGAAAAGGTGAAGGAAAGCGCCGATGTCACGTCATTCCATTTCGAGGCAAGGGACGGCGGTCCGCTGAAGCCTTTTTCTGCCGGTCAGCATCTGCCCATCGAGCTCAATCTGAGCGGCGGGCTCGGCAAGGTCCAGCGCAGCTATTCGCTTTCCGGTTCGCCGAAGGAGGGCCGCTACCGGATTTCGGTGAAGCGCGACCCGCAAGGGCTCGTCTCCCGCATCCTGCACGACGTGCTCGAAGTCGGTGCCACGATCGATGCGGGTTTGCCGGCAGGTACATTCGGTCTGCCTGAGACACACGAGCCGCTGGTTCTCGTCAGCGCCGGTATCGGCGTCACGCCGCTGCTTTCGATGCTGCATGCCGTGGTGGCGGAGGAGGGGCACCGGCCGCTGTGGTTCGTCCACAGCGCTCGCGACGGGGAGCATCATCCTTTCCGCAAAGAGGTGAGGGCGTTGGCAGCGGCAAAGCTGAATATCCGTCTCTTGACCCACTACAGCCGTCCACTGGAAACGGACATCCGCGGGCAGGATTTTGACTGCGAAGGGCGCATCACAGCCGAAAGCCTCGTGGCGCTGGCGGGCGCTGCAAACGCCCGCTATTGCCTCTGCGGTCCTGCCGGGTTTCTGGCCGAGTTGAAGGCCGGGCTGGAGCGGGAAGGGGTTCCGGAGAGCCGGATTCTTGAAGAGAGTTTTTGAGGACACCTACTTCGGGAGGCTGCCGATCTGGATCCTCTGAAATCCATCGCAATCCGGCAATCTAACGCCTTGTACCCGTCTCCCCTCCGCAAGGAGGGAGAGGGGAGCAAGCGGAAGCTCGGGTATCTTGGAAGAGATGCGGTGAAAGCCTGACGACCTCACGCCCCGGGCGCGAAATCGACGTGAATGTGGTTGCCGTCCGGGTCCCAGACGTTGAAGGCGACAATGCCTGTGCCGGGCTGAACTGATTTGCGATACCGCTCACTGCGGGCGACCAGACGTCTCTCGAAGTCTTCGGAACCGGTTGCGGTGAAGGCGAAATGTTCCAGTTTCAGCTTTTCTTCGGACCCGACCGCGGGGTCTCCCTCGATGCCGACCAGGTGGATTGCCGGCGCATCGCCTGCATAGAGCCAGGCGCCGGGGAAAGGAAAATCGGGCCTCGGGCCGGGGTGCATGCCGAGCACCTCGCCGTACCAGGCAATCAACTCCTTAAGCTGCGTCGTCCGCAAGTTGACATGGTCGAGCTTTCCGATCCGCATCAGGCTGCCTTCCATTTGATCGAACAGCCGATGGACGGGATCTGTTCCGCCGGGCCCTTGCCGGTCTCGGCAACCTGTTTCATGGCTTCGAAGAGTTCGCGGCGAGAATCGGTCGCTGCCGCATTCGGGCGCGTCGCATCGATGCGGCCGCGGTATTGCAGCCCAAGATCCCGGTTGAAACCGAAGAAGTCCGGCGTGCAGACAGCGCCGTAGGCCCTGGCGACGCTCTGGTCCGCGTCATGCAGGTACGGAAATCGAAAGGCGCGCTCCTCCGCCATCTTCTTCATGTTGTCTAAATTGTCGGCCGGATAGGCGACGGGATCGTTGGAACAGATGGCGGCAACGCCCACGCCCAGAGCCTGAAGATCGCTGGCATCGCGGACGATCTTGTCGAGCACGGCCAGAACATAGGGGCAGTGGTTGCAGATGAACATGATCAGCAGCCCGTTTTCGCCCTTGAGGTTGTCGAGGCTGTAGCGCGCACCGTCGGTGGCGGCAAGTTCGAAGGCTGGGGCCGGCCAGCCGAAATCGCAGACCGGTGGGGTGAGGGAGGGCATGATGAACCTCGTCTGGCTGACTTTCCTGTGTGAGAATCGGCAAGCGGCCGGGCCTGATCGCGGCCCGCAAAGTCTCTCGCAGGCGCCGAAATTCTCACCAAATTGTTAAAGCACGGCAAGGCCTTCGGCGAAAAGGCCTCGATCGCTTAACCTTTGCGAAAAAAGTTTCGGCAACTGGACATTTCCTATTGCATCACCCTGCGAACAGGCGCATATACCCCTTGCCCAAATTCGCACGTGCCCGTGGTCGTCCATGGGGTGTCGCATGAAAGACATCTCTTAAGGGACCTCTGCCAGACAATCCGCCAAGGGGCGGGGCAGTTGAGATCCGGACGACTTAAAGCAACGACGTAAGAGGGCTTTTTTGGTCTCTGCCGGGGTTTCCAACCTCCGGCGTCACTGAAGAGGCACTTGTTACATCATTGCCCGACGTGCGGTTCGGTATTCCCGATCCAATCAAAGGCATTCCCGACGCGGGAAAGCTACGCGCTGCTTGGCAGTCGCATGGCCCAACCGTCGCTGCAGTCAATCCGGCCTCCGGTTCCATCCCGGGGGAGGACCGGTGCACCCTGCGGCATCCTGCGACGTGAACGCAGCGCGCGAGCCAAGGAAAAGCGCGCCTGCGGCTTGAGATTGAGAAGAGGGAAACTCCCATGACCGACCGTATCCGCGACTTCCTCCGCCGACGTGAAGCCGATGGCCCCTGTGTCGTCGTCGATCTCGACATCGTGCGTGACAATTTCGAAGCCTTTGCCAAGTCCCTGCCGGATACGTCCGTCTATTACGCCGTGAAAGCCAACCCGGCGCCCGAAATCCTGTCGCTGCTGGAACGCCTCGGCTCCTCCTTCGACTGCGCCTCTGTCGGCGAAATCGAAATGGTGCTGGCAACCGGCGCCTCTGCTGCCCGCATTTCCTACGGCAACACCATCAAGAAGGAGAAGGACATTGCGCGTGCCTATCACTATGGCGTCCGCCTCTTCGCCGTCGACTGCGTCGAAGAAGTCGAAAAAATCGCCCGCGTTGCCCCTGGCTCCCAAGTCTTCTGCCGCGTCCTGTGCGACGGCGTCGGAGCAGAATGGCCGCTCTCCCGCAAATTCGGCTGCGACCCCGAAATGGCGCCCGACGTCCTCGAACACGCGCACCGGCTCGGTCTTGTCGCCCATGGCGTCTCCTTCCATGTCGGCTCCCAGCAAGCCAACCTCCAGGCCTGGGATCTCGCTCTCGCCATGGCTGCGGGCGTCTTCCAGGAAATGGCCGTCCGCGGTGTAGAACTGAAGATGGTCAACATGGGCGGGGGCTTCCCGACCCGTTACCTGAAGGACGTCCCGGGCGTTTCGACCTACGGCGAAGCGATCTTCCAGGCGCTCTGCAAGCATTTCGGCAACCGCCTGCCGTCCACGATCATCGAACCGGGTCGCGGCATGGTCGGCAATGCGGGCATGATCGAAGCTGAAGTCGTACTGATTTCCCGCAAATCCGCCAACGATGAAGTGCGCTGGGTCTACCTGGACATCGGCAAGTTCCACGGTCTCGCAGAGACCATGGACGAGGCGATCCGCTACCCGATCCGCACTCCGCGCGACGGCGACATCACCGCGCCCTGCGTGCTGGCCGGCCCGACCTGCGACAGCGTCGACGTTCTTTATGAAAAGACGCCGTACGAACTGCCGGTAAGCCTTTCCATCGGCGACAAGGTCCTGATCGAGGCCTGCGGTGCCTACACCACGACCTATTCCACGGTCGGCTTCAACGGCTTTGCGCCGCTGGCCTCCTTCGTAATCTGAAGGCAGAGACCATGATCGACATTGTGGAGGAGGCGCCGGTCCATACCGGCGCCCGCGAGGCCCTGCTCGACCTCTGCTTCGGCGAGGCGCGCTTTGCCAAAACCTCGGAACGCCTGCGCGAGGGCCGGTTGCCGGTCTTCGCCTTCACGGCACTGGATGAAACCGGCAAGCTCGTCGGAACAGTGCGGCTGTGGTCCATCGCGGACGACAAAGGGTTCCAGAGCCTGCTGCTCGGGCCGCTCGCCGTCGATCCCGGTTGCCGCGGCCATAAGGTCGGCGACCGGCTGATGCGTCATGCGCTCAACCAGGCTGCCGTCCACGGCCACGGCTCGGTGATCCTCGTCGGCGATCTGCCGTATTACGCCCGCTTCGGCTTTGCAGCCGGGCTTCTGGACGACGTCAGCCTGCCGGGCCCGGTCGAATATGACCGGTTCCTGGGCGTGGAGTTCGCTCCCGGCCATCTTGCCGGCCTGGACGGCATTGTTTCGGCGGCTGGTCTCGTCGACCCGATGGCCGGTCTTGCCACTGCTGAAGACGTCCTGTCCGTATCGCGGAGCTTCTGAGCTTTTATACATCAAGGATGGCGGTGAAATTTTTCACCGCCATCTCTTGTTTTTTAGGGCAAATGCTTGTTTTTTAAGAAAAACAGGTTCCGGAATGCTTGTTCATCTTCCTCAGCAGGAAATAATCCCTGGAAGACTTGCAAATCCCGAAAAAAGCAGTCAAATCTACCCAAAAGCGCAATGAGTGCGCTTCTGTGCGTGAGGACCTTCCGAGCAGACCGGACCCGCAAAATGCAACGGGCGGCGAAACGGCATTGATTGATTGGAGTTTGACATGACCGACGAAACCAACGGCGGCGCGCCGAAAAACCCCGCATCAAAATCCGCCCGCAAGCCTGCAGCGCGGCGGAAACCTGCCGCCAAGCCAGCGGCTGCCAAACCCGCTTTGGCCAAACCCGCCGCAGCCAAGCCCGGCACAGCCAAAACAGCCAGCCCCGCGCCCGTTCCCGCCAAGCCTGCCGCCGCCAAGGCGCCAGCAAAGTCTCCCACGAAGCCGTCTGCCGTGAGAACGTCCGCCGCCAAGCCTGCAGTCGCCAGACCTGCTGCCAAACCCGCTGCTGCCAGGACGACCGAAAAGACGAAGGCAAGCCCCGCGCCCAAGGCACCTGCTGCCAAAGGTTCGGCGAAGCCAGCTACCGCAAAGTCCGCTGCGGCGGCACCGGCCGCCAAGACGCCAGCACGGAGAGCGAAGTCTTCCTCAGTGGCAACGACGGCCCGCACACGGACAGCCAAAATGCCGGTGAAGAAGGCTGCCGCCGGTGCCCCGGCCGCACGGACGCCCGCGGCCGAACCGAAACCGGCTTCTGCGCAAAGCGGTTCATGGCCGGTGCACGGCACCATCACCGGCCCGCTGGTGATGATCGGCCTCGGCTCGATCGGCCGCGGTACGCTGCCACTGATCGAGCGGCATTTCAAATTCGACAAGACCCGTTTCACCGTCATCGACCCCGTGGACCGCAATGCCGGGCTGGTGACGGACCGGGGCTACAGGTTCGAGAAAGTCGCGCTGACACCGGAGAACTACAAGGACATCCTGACGCCGCTCCTGACGGAAGGCGAAGGCCAGGGCTTCCTCGTCAACCTGTCGGTCGATACGTCGTCGCTCGATCTGATGAAGCTCTGCCGCAAGCTGGGCGTGCTTTACATCGATACAGTCGTCGAGCCTTGGGCGGGCTTCTATTTCGACGACACGGCACCGGCGGCAGAGCGCACCAACTATGCGCTGCGTGAAGCCGTGCGCCGGGAAAAGAAGAAAAACCCGAAAGGCACCACCGCGGTTTCCTGCTGCGGCGCCAATCCGGGCATGGTGTCCTGGTTCGTCAAGCAGGCGCTTGTCGACATCGCCAGGGACACGGGCCTGAAATTCAAAGCGCCGACCGGCCAGAAAGGCTGGGCAAAGCTGATGAAGAAGGTGGGCGTCAAGGGCATCCACATTGCCGAACGCGACACCCAGCTGGCCAAGGTACCCAAGCCCGTCGGCGAGTTCTGGAACACCTGGTCGGTGGAAGGATTTCTCTCCGAAGGTTTCCAGCCGGCGGAACTCGGCTGGGGAACGCACGAGACCTGGAAACCCGCGAACGCCAGGAAACACAAGAAGGGCTGCAAGGCCGCCATCTACCTGGAGCAGCCCGGCGCCAATACCCGCGTCAGAACCTGGTGCCCGACGCCAGGCCCGCAATACGGCTTCCTGGTCACCCACAACGAGGCGATCTCGATCGCGGACTTTTTCACGGTGCATCAGGGCAAGAAGGTCAGCTACCGGCCGACCTGCCACTATGCCTATCATCCGGCGAATGTCGCCGTGCTCTCGCTGCACGAGCTCTTCGGCTCCGCCGGTAAGATCCAGGAGACATTGCATGTTCTGGGGGAAGACGAACTCCAGGACGGATGCGACGAACTCGGTGTGCTGCTCTTTGGCCACGCAAAGAACGCCTACTGGTACGGTTCGCAGCTGTCGGTGCAAGAGACCCGGGAGCTGGCGCCCTATCAGAACGCCACCGGTCTGCAGGTAACCTCCGCGGTCCTCGCGGGCATGGTCTGGGCGCTGGAGAACCCGAGGGCCGGGATCGTCGAGACAGACGAGATGGACTACAAGCGCTGCCTTGAAATCCAGCGGCCCTATCTCGGACCCGTCAAAGGCTACTACACCGACTGGACACCACTGGAGAACCGCCCCGGTTTCTACAAGGAAGACATCGATACCAAGGATCCCTGGCAGTTCCGCAATATTCTTGTGCGCTAGGGTCTTGCCCTCGGAGCGGGATGGTACTTTGAAGTCCGGAAGCCGATAGGCTCTCCGGAACTTCATCTTCCCGCGGTCAGCACTCGATTGCATTCTGCTGCTTTGATCCGATCCGTGACGTGGATCACTGCCGCCGGGGGATTCCGGCGGCATTTTTGACACCGGCTATATATGATCTAATTATGTGCATGCCCTGACCTCAGGTCGCCGGTTCCGATTCCGCCGGCCCCGGTCGGTTTCTGTCCTTGATCAACCGTTCGAAGGGGGCCGGGTGAAAATAGATCAAGCTGCACTGAATGATGCGATAAAAAACCTCTACGAAGCGGCTTTGGAAGCGGAGCTATGGCAACCGGCAATGCTTGCGGTTACCGACGCGCTGAATGCAAAGAGCTGCCATTTCTTTTCCAACGATCTTGAAGGTGAGGGGGGGGATCTGTTCGTGACCGTCCGGATGGATCCGGATTTTCACAAGGACTACCTGGGCATCTATGCCGAACTCGACGTTCGGTTTCCGCGCATCTTGAGCGCCCCTGTCGGCAAGGTCCTGCACGGCGACCTGCTCTGGAGCGAAGAGGAACGGCTGGCAAGCCCCGTCTATCACGACAACCTGCTTCCGTTCGAACTTTACGAAGTGACAGGCGCCCAGTTGGCGATGCCGGACCGGCTGAGTTGGCTCGGGTTCTCCCTGTACGAAGAGGAACCCTGGAGCAAGGATCAGCTTGCCGCCCAGCAACTCGTGCTCGCCCATACCCGCCAGGCCTTGCGGATCCACCTCACATTGGCGGAGGCACAGGCAAATGCTGACACGCTCGGCAGTATCCTGACCGTCCGCGGGCAAGGTGTCATCCTGCTCAAGGCCAACGGAAAAGTCGTCTTTGCCAATAAAGAAGCCGAAACGCTGCAAAGGGAAAAGCTTCTCCGCATCACCGACCGGGGTCTGTTGTTCCGGGACGGGAACCTGAACAAGAGACTTGCCGCTGCGCTCGCAGGCCTGGACTTCAGCTCTGGGGCGCCAACAGGCAGGGTGAACGAAGCCGTCTCGATGGTGGAAGGCAGGGAGGGGCAGATCGGCATCCGTTTCCTGCCCGTGCCCGGTGGCATCGATGGACACGGAACCTCGCTGGCGGTGCTGTGCGTTCCGCTTAACACCCAGCTTGGTCCGGGTCCTGGCGAGATCAACCAGTTCGCTGCCCTCTTCCGCCTGACACCCGCGGAAGAGATGGTCGTTGCAGCAATCACATCCGGCCAGGATTTGGCACTTCACTGCAGCCAAAGAGGCATCTCGCTCGACACCGGCCGCAAGCATCTGAAAAGCGCCATGGCCAAGGCCAACTGCCGCTCGCAAAAGGACCTGTTGCGGCTTGTGGAGCGGTTTTGCTTCTTCCGGCTCCGATGAAGAAAAAAACACCGCCGCAATGATGCGGCGGTGCAAATGATGAAAATGTACAGAACTAAGTCTCAGAACAGGATCGGTGGTGCCGAACACATGGCGGGAACCTGTGTTCGACACCCAAAGGCCTAAAGTATTTTCCTTCCGGTCAAGCCGATCGGGCAATCGTTGAAGGTTTTCGGAATCATCGGACTCGTAAACCTCGCTCCTTGAACCGGAACCGTCTTCTGGCAACTATTCTGGCCGCGTCGAAAACAGACGGGAGCCGCAAAGGTATTTCCGCCACCCGCAAGTAAGAGCTAACCGCAGCGATTTGATTGACGCATCCCCCATATGGGGGGGTAGCAGCCCATACCGGAAACGAGCACTGCGGGAATGAGCCAGAAAGCTGAATATTGCAGGCTGCATTCACAGAACCGATTGCATTCACAAGAGCTTTACGTACGAAAGCGCGCATGAAATCTGCTGCGTGTCGCTCGTCACAGGTCATTTGTGCCGGGATCTTCTAGGTACAGAGCACCGGCGGTTGGAACCGCCTGACTGATGACGAGGAGGGCAAAGCCCATGTTGAACACCCTGCACAACCTCTCCGGTGCCGCAACAGTCCCGCCAGCGGAAACTTTACCCCGCCACGCTGCAACAACGCGGATCCTGCACTGGATCATCGCCGTTCTGGTTCTGGCAACCTGGCCGCTCGGCTTCGTCATCAAGTTCGTCAAGGGCGAAGCGGTGATGGATTTCTACATGCTGCATGAAGGCTTCGGCTTCCTGCTGTTGTGGCTGATGCTGCTGCGTGTCGGCAACAAGCTGTTTGCACGCAAACCGCCGGCGGAAGGCCCTGCCATCGAACGAATCGCCGCCGCGTCCGTGCACGGGCTGCTCTATCTGTTTCTGATCGCCATGCCCGTGAGCGGCTTTCTGGCAACCAATGCCCACGGCTTTCCGCTGCATTGGTTCGGTCTTGTGCCGGTCTGGAGCCCCATCGGCAAATCGCCGGAGATCGCCTCGATCCTCTCCGCAATCCATTCCTGGAGCGCCTGGACGCTGTTTGCCCTTCTCGGCCTCCATATCGGGGCCGTCCTGTTCCACCACCTCCTCCGTCGCGACGGAACGCTCTACCGGATCCTTTGATCAAACGGTAACGCCCGGAAAGCCGCTGCTCGCCTGCGAACCTCTCAATCGAGCAGCCGAACCACCTCGACAGCTTCCGCCTTGCCCTCGACCTTGTGTGCACCGATCGCCTCCCGGCCGATATCCTCTCCGAGATGGCGTGCAAGCTCGCTGGACGCCAGAATGATAACGTCGGCATTGCCGCCGATTTCCTTGCCGAGGCTTTCCAGCCTGGAGGCAACATTCACCGTGTCGCCGATTACCGTGTAGTTGACCCGCTCCGGTGCGCCGATGTCGCCGACGACAAGCGGACCCATATGGAGGCCGACGCGGATGCGCACGGGTGGTTCGCCCCGCACCTTGCGGGCTTCGTTGTCCGAGCGGATGGCCCGGGCCATGCCGAGCGCTGCGCGGGCGGCGGGCTCTGCCGGATTGTCCAGCCGTTCCGGCGCGCCCCAGAAGGCCATGACGCTGTCGCCGATATACTTGTCGATCGTGCCGCCCTGTCGGGTGATCTCGGCACCGAGCAGGGACAGGTGATGGTTGATGAAAGCGGCGGTCTCGGTGGCTGACATGCCTTCCGAGGCGGAGGTAAAACCGGCAATGTCGGTGAAAAGGACCGCGACTTCGCGTTCCTCGGGTGGGGCTTCGGCGCGGCCCTCTCGCAACAGCTTTTGCACGAGCGTCGTCGGCACATACCGGTTGAGGGCGGTCAGGCCGCCGACCATGGCATTGAAGCCTTTGGACAGATCATCCAGCTCGCGGATGATGCTTGAAGGGAGTGGCTCCACGGCGGCGAAGTTGAGGCCGGCAACATCCTTGGCGGCAATCGAGGCCCGCCGCACCGGCCGGGCGATCCGCCGGGCCAGAAGCGCCGCACCGAACAGCGACAGCAGCAACAGGCCACCGCCCACAAGCACGGCCGTCAGCACCTGCTTCAGCGGCTGATCCAGGAATTCTGCCGGAAAATGCACACCAATGCGCACGGGAAGGCCGCGCAGATTGTCGTTGTTCTGTTCCAGGATGACAAAGCGCTTGATGCCATCTTCGTCAAAGCCTGCGTGGAGATCCAGATTGTCCGAGATGTCGAAGGATTTGTTGTCCAGCTTCGGCATAGTCGCAAATTCCGAAAGGAAGGCGTCCGGGATCTGGCTGACGTGAAGCAGTGGACTTTCGTCGCTGAGGTCGTCGAATTTTCTGTGCAGATCCGGATGGCCAATGATCTCGTGCGTATCCTCCCGCATCAGAAAGACGGTGATGTCGTCGGTCGACACATGCCAGGTGATTTCCGACACCCGGTCGAGGGACATGCCGATCAGGAGACTGCCCCGATAGACCTTGCCTTCATGGAGCGGTCGCACGAAGACGTAGTAGGTGTGTTCGCGGTCCGGCATGTAGATCGGTTCGCTCCAGAAGGGGCCCGTTTCCTTTTTCGCCCTTTCAGCCAGCGGTACAAGGATCGGTATCTCGGCTCCCAGCCGGACCTCGCTGCCCAAAAGCCCGCCATCCGCATCGCCCCGGTCGATGGCGACCCCTTCGCCCTTGTCGTCCACCAGGACCAGGAAAGAGACTTGCTCCATCGGCGCGAGCGCGCCGTGGAGATAGGCAAGTGCGAGATCCGCATCCTCAAACGGCAGCTCCTTGCGCCTGAACGTCAGGCGGGTGAACTCGGCGGTCTCCGTGACGGCGTGAAGCTGTTCGATAAATGCGGTTTCCGCAGCTTCCATGCCGATATCGACGATCTCGCCGCCGAGCTGGCGAACGACCTGCGCGGATGTAACCGCCTGGATGATCAGGATCGTTGCCGCCGTTAGGAGGACAAAACTGCCGATCACGGTCGCCAGGGTCGGCGTTATGAAAAGTTTCCTGCGGTCTGCCACGTGAGAGGTCCGGTCTTGGGTCTGTCCGTATCTCTTTCAAATTCGGCGCAGAAGGGCAATCCGCCACACGGCGCTTATGGCAATAAACTGCCTGGAAACAAAAGACCCGCTGACGGGGGCAGCGGGTCTTCATCGGGTCACATTACAGGAAAGATCGCGCGACGGTCAGGAAGTCTGTTCCGGACGGTCGAACTTGTGGCCGTAGTCGACGGCGATCTCGTAGTCGGGATCTTCCAGCACGGAAACCTCGACGAGGTTGCCGGCCTTGGCAAGAAGCTTGCGGCAATCGGGCGACAGGTGCCGCAGATGCAGGCGCTTGCCGGCGGCCTCGTATTTGGACGCGAGCGCATCAATGGCTTCAAGGCCGGAATGATCGACCACCCGGCTGTCGATGAAGTCGACAACCACGTCGTCCGGATCGTTTGCCGGATCGAACAGATCGACGAAGCCGGTGGTGGAGCCGAAGAACAGCGGGCCGGCGAGGCGGTAAACCTTCCAGCCTTCCTTGCTGGTGCCGATGCGTGCGCTGATGCGGCTCGCGGCGTTCCAGGCATAGGCGAGGGCGGAGATGATCACGCCGACGACCACGGCGACCGCAAGGTCCGCATAGACCGTGACGCCGGTAACAATCACCATGACCAGTGCATCGGTGAGCGGGATCTTGTGAACGATCTTCAGGCTTGTCCAGGCGAAGGTGCCGATGACGACCATGAACATGACGCCCACGAGCGCCGCCACCGGAATTTGCTCGATCAACGGCGAGGCGACGACGATGAAGGACAGCAGGAACAGGGCCGCCGCGATGCCGGACAGGCGGGTGCGCGCACCGGATTTCACGTTGATCATCGACTGACCGATCATGGCGCAGCCGCCCATGCCGCCGAAGAAGCCGGTGACGATATTGGCCGTGCCCTGGGCAACACATTCCTTGGAAGCGCCGCCCTTGGTGCCGGTGAGGTCGGCAACGAGGTTCAGCGTCAAAAGGGATTCGATAAGGCCGATGGCTGACAGGATCACCGCGTAGGGGAAGATGATCTCAAGGGTTTGCCAGGTGAGCGGCACCATCGGGATGTGGAACTCCGGCAGGCCGCCTGCGATGGAGGCCAGGTCGCCGACCGAGCGGGTATCCAGATTGAAGCCGAGCACGAGTGCGGAAACGACCAGAATGCCTGCGAGCGGCGCCGGAAAGGCCTTGGTGAGTTTCGGCATGAACCAGATCACGGCCATGGTCAACGCGATCAGTCCGAACATCAAGTAGAGCTGGGAGCCTTGCATCCAGGTCAGCCCGCCGGCGCCGTCGGGTACTTTGAACTGTCCGAGCTGGGCCAGAAAGATCACGATGGCAAGGCCGTTGACGAAGCCGAGCATGACCGGATGGGGCACCATGCGGATGAACTTGCCCCATCTGAGCAGTCCGACGGCAATCTGTATCAGCCCCATCAGGACGACCGTGGCGAAGAGATATTCGACGCCGTGCCGGCTCACCAGTGAGACCATGACGACGGCGAGCGCGCCCGTGGCACCCGAAATCATTCCCGGCCGCCCGCCGATGCAGGCGGTGATCAGGCCGACGAAGAAGGCTGCGTAAAGGCCGACCAGCGGATTGACGCCGGCGACGAAAGCGAAGGCGACCGCTTCGGGTACCAGGGCCAGGGCCACGGTCAGGCCGGCGAGAAGCTCGGTCCTGATGCGCGAGGCATCCATCTTGAAAGGTTTGGCGGGCGCAACGGCCTCCGCGCGTGCTGACACGGGCTGCTCCAGAGTTTTCGTATGGTGTTGAAGGTCGGAGCCGGACCTGCCCGGACACTTGCTCTTTGACCTGGATCGAGTCCGGGCTTCTAGAGGAGTTTTTGCGTTGCAGCAAGGCTGGGCGGCGGGAGGCTGCCATGCATCTGGCAAGGCGATGGCGTCTGATGGCAATCTGATTCAAAAGTCCATCTGAGAGCCTTGACCCGGCCGCTGGACGAAGGAACAGCGTTGCGCTGGCGAAGGTCCGGGAGTGCAAAACCGGGTCTGCGTCGATGTCGAAATGCGGCAGCCCAATCGTTGTCAGCCGGCTGATTGCAAACAGGTTGCAAAGTTCTCCGGTTCTCACGTAGGGTTATGTTCCCGGCTGCGGAGGACGGAGCCGCGGCCGAGAATTGGAATTGCGAGCAGAATGGCAGTCCGCCAGCCAAGGAGGGCGAAAATGCAGCGGCTCGTCTTATGTGCCGTGGTGAGCATTTGGTTCCTGTTCAATACCGCACACGCTCAGGAAAGATTGCAGTTATCCGGGTTCGATGCTCCCAATCTGACCCCAGCCGCCGAAAGGATTCTGAAGCGCGCCTATGCGGAACTGGGAATCGGGATCGAAACGGTGATGACCAGTCCCGGGCGGGCACTGCTGGAGGCCGCCTCCGGCAAGACGGACGGCGAACTGGTGAGGGTTCGGGAAATCGAAGCCCTGCATGACAGCCTCATCCGGGTCGATGTTCCGATCATCGTCGCGCGCACCTTTGCCTACACGAACCAGCCCGGCCTGAGGGGCAAGAGCGTCGACGGGCTGAAGCATCTGCGCGTCGGCCACGTTGCCGGTGCACGCTTTTCCAGTGATCTCTCGACAGGGTTTTCCGAAGTCTGGGCCGCGGAAACTCCGGAGCAACTGTTTGAAATGCTGCTGCGCAACCGGCTCGACCTCGTGATCGTGGGCGAAGGCACGGGGCGGCGGATCATTCGGAGCCAAAAACTGGAAGGCGTCTTTGCGCTGAGCCCGTCCTTGCAAGAGGTCGCGTTTTATCACTACCTGCACGAAAAACATGCCGGCCTTGTCCCCAAGATCGAGGCTGTTCTGAAGCGCATGCTGCGGGAGACCGGGGAGGGGGAGCCCGAAAGCAGCGGTAACCCGCCGTCCGGGCAGGACGGAACGGTGCTGCACAGAAGTGCGCTAGGCTGAACCGGGAGGCGTCATGAAACGACCGGAACACCCAAAATACTCTTTCGCGTTGGTCGGTCTGCTCGTCCTCCTTCTGGCGCAAGTGTGTTTTCCCGCCAGGGCCGGAGCAGAGGGGACATTGCGGCTCTCCGCCTTCGATGCTCCCGGATTGACGCCCGTGGCTCTGGCCATACTCGAAGAAGCGTATGCCCGACTTGGAATTCGGGTTGAAATCCTCAAAACCAAGCCGAGCCGGGCGCTGGTGAATTCGCGATCCGGAATTACCGACGGCGAAGTGGTACGCATCGGGCTCGTCGGAGACCAGTATCCCTCTCTGGTACGGGTCGACGTTCCTCTGCTTTCCGTCTCCACATTCGGCTACACCAACAGGCCGGAGCTGAAGGACAATTCTGTTGCGGAGCTGAAGTCCTTCAGGGCGGGCCACGTTCGCGGCGCCGTCTTCGGCGAACAGGCCGCGAAAGGATCCGCCGAAGTCTGGTCAGCCGAGGAGCCGGAGCAGCTCTTCAGGATGCTGAAGCAGGGCCGGATAGACGTGGTTTATGTGCGCGAGATCCGGGCGGAGGAGATGATCGAACGGTTCGACCTGGACAATGTCTTCCCGATCCCCGCCAGCTTCAGGGAATATCCCTTCTACCACTACCTGCATGAGCGGCACCGGGAACTGATGCCGCGCGTGGAAGAGGTCCTGCGCGACATGCTGAGCGAGCCGGTCGAGGCTTCCGGCAAGAAAGGCAGCTGAAAAAACGCGACGGGTGGCGGGCTATTGCCCTCCGGCGGCGCGGTTGGATGCCGGCTGCTGTGCCTGGCCGAGGCTGGCACCGAGGAGCGCCGCTGCCCCGGCAAAGCCGCCGTCGCCGCCGACAACCGTGTTCGGTACCAGCTTGCCGACAAGGGCGACCAGTTCAGGCTTGCGTTCCAGCGAAGTCAGCAGCTTCTCGAGCGCCTGCAGGAGAGCCACGCGGTCCTGGCCGAGCACGTCCACCTGCGCCCGCTGGCCCCGGGCAAGCTCTTCCAGATACTGCCGTTCGGCACGGCCAAGGGCCGCTCTTTCCTGTTCTCGCTGGTTGGCGACCTGCACGGCAATCTGGGCTTCCACCAAGCGGGGCTGCTCGTCGGCGGTTGAGCGGGCCTGTTCGGTTTCGATGCGCTTCTGCTGGGCGTCGGTTTCGCGTTCATAGGCGGTCGAAAGCTGGTCGGCGAGCTGAACGCGCAGGCGCGAGACAAGCAGTTCCGGCGGGATTGCCGGTTCGCCGAGACGGATCTCGCGGATGTCGACGCCCGCCTTGTTGCCCTCCACCTTGATCTGCTGCTCGATGGTCTGTTCCAGTGCGTCGCGGTTTTCGATGAGGTCCAGCACCCGTGTCGGGCGTACCGTGTAGCTGGCCGGCTGGACGGGAGTGCCGTCCGGGTTCTTGTCCTGCACCCGGATCGAGGCGCCGGCGACGTTGCGAACGATGGAACGGATGGCGGGGGTGAGGATGCGGTTTTCGATTTCCTCCAGGCCGCCGACAGAGCCGACAACGACAGGAGCATTGTCCGGATCGACCTGGACAAGGGCGCGCAATTCCAGCGGGATGTCCCAGCCTTCGACCTTCACGTAAACGGCCCTGTCGGCGGCATCACTCGGAATCTGTTCCTGCTCCGAGCGTTCGTTCTGCTGAATGTTGCCCTGCTGGTCGACCGAAAGGTCGATGATCCGCTTGGTATATCCGCCCTTGTATTCCCAGGTCTGAACGCGGGTGTCGACAAGGGTCACCTCATAGGCCTGGCGGTTGAGGTAGTAAGCGCCGGGAAAGAGCGGGTCCTTCCAGATGCCGACGCAGCCGCGCGGGACCAGAGGTACGGTGAGCGCCTCGCGGGAGGCAGTCGAGGCGGAGACTTCCTCCTCGACGCAATTGATACCGGGTTGGCTGACATTGGATTTCACCACGCCGACATGGCCCGCCGGAATGATCGTCGCATTTGTGTTTTCGTCCAGGCGGACGTCGAAGAGAAAGCGGTTCAGGCGGTACTGGCCGGGCTTCAGAACGGTCTCCTGCGGACCGCGCAGGCCGCCCTTGGTCAGGAAGCTTTCCGCCTTCAGCATGTCGCCGACCTCTTCGTCGGAAATGGCCGGAGCCATGAACATGCCCGACGGCATGGCGTTGCCGTCGAGCGCGGTCAGTTGGCCGTAGTAGCCTTCCGGAATCGTCACGACCTCCCATTCCTCGAAATCGTAGAGCACGCGGACCAGAGGGATGAAGTGAAAGCCGGGACCGAGGATCTGCGCCTGCGGCCCCTTTTCCCCATCGAGGGCAAGGATGCGGCCTTCAGGCAGTTCCTTGAAGGCATAAATGCGCTTCAGGTGCCCGACGCTGTTCGCGTCGACGAGGATGAAGGAGGACGACAGCAGCATGAAGGCGCCGACGACGATGAGTGCGATCCCCATGATGCGGCTTGCGAAGACACGCACCAGACGATGGCTGCCCACAGGGGGCCCTGTCCGTTTCAGAACCACACTGACCCCGAGCAGAATGGCCCCAATCCCAACGATTACCCCCAGCATCGCACGTCCTCCGGCGAAGGTTCCCATAGGGCACTTATCTGAGCGCCGCAGCCGGGGAGAGTCAACGATGGTCGGAGCGTTGTCCGCATCATTGCCGCGCGGGAAAGGAAAGGGCTCGACGGACTTCGCCGCTGAGACTAGAACCGGCTGAATGACCTCTGGCCAAGATCTCTGGCCAAGTCCTCTGGCCAAGTCCTCTGGGAGGAAACATGAAACCGACCAATCCGGTCTTTACCGGTATCGCTACCACGGTTTTCGAAACCATGTCGCGTCTGGCCATGGCGCATGGTGCGGTCAATCTGGGACAGGGCTTTCCGGATGTGGACGGTCCGCAGGACATCCGGCAGGTGGCCGCCGACGCGCTGATTGCCGGTCCGAACCAGTATCCGCCGATGCTGGGCCTGCCGGATCTGCGCCAGGCCGTTGCCGAAGCGAACAAGCGCTTCTACGGTCTCGACGTCGATCCGCAGACGGAGATCATGGTCACATCCGGCGCGACCGAAGCACTGGCCGACTGCATCTTTGCCCTGGTGTCTCCCGGCGACGAGGTCGTACTGATCGAGCCGCTTTACGATTGCTATCTGCCGCTGGTGAAACAGGCCGGGGGTGTTCCGGTGCGGGTGCGGGTGACGCCGCCCGACTGGTCGCTGGACGCGGAGGCGCTGAAGGCGGCCTTTTCCGACAAGACCAAAGCCGTCCTGATCAACAATCCTATGAACCCGACGGCCAAGGTGTTCTCGGAAGCGGAACTCCAGCTGATCGCGGATCTCTGCCGGCAATACGACGCCTATGCCATCTGCGACGAGGTTTATGAGCATCTGGTCTTTGACGGCCACCGCCACCGGCCGCTTATGACGTTCGA
>ENA-ORCZ01000242-ORCZ01000242.1-marine-metagenome-genome-assembly--contig:-NODE-242-length-33802-cov-4.159703_pt1 | contig 33802 bp, 30 predicted proteins | sample MGYA00237785_ERZ508519 | MGnify/ENA primary metagenome ERZ508519 (study PRJEB26189, sample SAMN06268790) | marine metagenome | isolation source: Bioluminescent Bay, La Paraguera, Puerto Rico | place...
CGGATGACCCCGGCCTGTTTCTGGCCCGGCCGACGCCCGTCAGCGGCGAGCCGGTCGGCGTCGCGGTTGCCAAGGTGGACATGGGTCCTCTGGAGGAGGCCTGGGCCGAAGGCGGCGAGACCGTCTTTGCCTCCGATGCCAATGGCGTGATCTTTCTGTCCAGCCAGCCCGACTGGCGCTACCGGACACTGACGGCATTGCCGCAGGACGTGCGGCAGATGATCGAGATCACGCGTCAATATGCCGGCCGGGATCTGAACCCGGTCAGCGACCGGGGCGTCGAGGCAAACCGGCAACTGGTGATCGGCGGCAACGCCTATCGGCACAATGCCGCCGACGTCGGCCTGCTTGGCTGGACGCTGCATTTCCTCGTGCCCGTCGAGGAGACCCGCAAGAGCGTGTTGCCGATCTGGGCGGCCGCCATCACGCTCAGCCTTGTCTACGCGGTTATCGTCCTGGTGCTGCGCGGTTGGCGGCTGCGCAAGGCCTCGGTGCTGCTGCGCCAGGAATCGGCCGACCTGAAGGAGCTGAACACCCGTCTTGTCGAAGAGATCCAGGAGCGGCGACGGGTGGAGCGGGAATTGCTGGAGGCGCAGCGGGGGCTTGCGAGATCGAACCGCCTGGCCGCCGTCGGCGAGATGTCCGCCGCCGTGGTGCATGAACTCAGCCAGCCCCTGGCTGCGCTCAGGATGTTCGTGGCCGGTACCCGCAAGTTTCTTGAAAAGGGCGATGCGGCGACGGCCACTGAAAATCTCGACGAGATCGATTCCCTGCAGCTGCGCATGGCCAGTCTCACCCAGGAACTGAAGCGCTTCGCCCGTCCGGGCGAGAGCCGGATCGAAAGGGTCGACCTCAGGGACAGCGTGCGCGCTGCCGAAAAGCTTGTGCGCCCGCGCTTCGACGAGACCGGCGTTGCGCTGCTGCTGGATCTGCCGGACGAACCGCTCGAAGCCGAAACGGCGCCGCTGCGCGTGGAACAGATCCTGGTCAATCTCCTGCGGAACGGCGCCGACGCAGCGGCCTCCGAGGAGGCCGGCATCGTATCGTTGAAGGCGGAGCGGCAGGACGCCCAGTTGTTCGTCCAGATCGCCGACAACGGGCCGGGCATCCCGGAAGACCTGCGCGAGCGCATCTTCGACCCGTTCTTCTCCACGAAGACCAGCTCCGGCGGCATGGGGCTCGGGCTGGCGATTTCGATGCGCCTTGCCGAGGACCTGGGCGGCAGCTTGTCAGTGCGCACGAACGTGCCTAAGGGAGCCGTGTTCGAATTGAAACTGCCGGGGCTGATGCCAGGTTCCGGCGCAGCATCGCCGTCACGCGAAACGGAACATGAAGCCGCAGAATGACCGATCCTTCCGACAAGATCCCCGTCCTGATCGTTGACGACGATCCGTCCATGCGCGCCGCCCTGAGGCAATGGATCCGCCTGGCCGGCTTCGAGACCCATGAGGTTGCGACGATCGCTCAAGCCCTTGCGAAGCTGACCGGTGACTTCCGCGGCTGCGTTGTCTCGGACGTAATGCTCGAAGGCGAGGACGGCGTGGCGCTGCTGCGCAATATCGGCGAAATCGACGCGGACCTGCCGGTGGTGCTGATCACCGGTCACGGCGACGTTCCCATGGCAGTCGAGGCGATGCGCTCGGGCGCCTACGACTTCGTCGAGAAACCCTTCGATCCAGATCACATTGCCGAAGTCGTGCGCAAGGCCTGCGACAAACGGGCACTTGTCCTGGAGAACCGGGCGCTCAGGATGCAGCTGAGCGGCGGCGCGGGCCTCGAAAACCGCCTTATCGGTTCCAGTCCGGCGATGCAGGCGCTGCGCCAGCAGATCCTGCATTTTGCCACGACCGACGCCGCGGTCCTGATCACCGGCGAGACCGGCACCGGCAAGGAGGTGATCGCCCAGGCGCTGCACGATTTCAGTCCGCGCAATTCCGGTCCCTTCATGGCCATCAATGCCGCCGCTCTGCCGGAGTCCATGGTGGAAGCCGAGCTCTTCGGTCATGAGGCAGGAGCCTTCACCGGTGCGGAGCGGCAGCGCATCGGCCGCATCGAGGCGGCGCATGGGGGTGTGCTTTTCCTGGACGAAATCGTCTCCATGCCGCTTGCCCTGCAGCCGAAGCTTCTTCGGGTGCTGCAGGAAAAGCAGGTCGACCGGATCGGCGGTACGAGGCCTGTCGAGGTCGACATCCGCCTCGTCAGCGCCGCCAACATCGATCCGCGCGAAGCGGTGCGGTCGGGGCGCCTGCGCGAGGATCTCCTCTTCCGCCTGAACACCATCGAGCTGCGCGTGCCGCCGCTGCGCGAGCGCGGCCGTGATGCCCTCTTGCTCTTCGACACATTCCTCAACCGTTTCGCCGTCCAGTACGGTCTTGCTGTGCCACCAACCAGCGCCCGGGACGAGGCCTTCCTGCAGACCTATGCCTGGCCCGGCAACGTGCGCGAGCTGCGCAATGCGGCCGAGCGGTTCGTGCTCAATGCCCCGGTCAGCCCCCAGCCGCTGGAAGCGCTGGTGACCGGCCGGCGGGAAACGGGAGCACTTTCGGCCGGCGGCGGCCTGAAAGAGCTGATGGATGCTTACGAGCGTAACCTGATCGAAGGGTCGTTGCGACGGCACGGCGGGCGTATGGCCGACGTCATGCGCGAGCTCAATCTGCCGCGCCGCACGCTGAACGAGAAGATGACGAGGCTGGGCCTCAGCCGCGATCTGGCGAGTGCAGAGGCGGTTGACGGGTAGGAACCGTCACAGAATATCAGAACGCGTTCTCCCCAATACAACCTCATCCTGAGGAGGGCCGTCAGGTCCGTCTCGAAGGATGGGCCACTTGCTCCGGAACATGCCGCCCATCCTTCGAGACAGCGCTCATGCGCTTCCTCAGGATGAGGTGAAGTGAAGGGCCAGTCTCGGAAAGCGACCGTTGATAAGACAGTGCGTATTGGCGGTTTTTCGCCGAAGCGGAATGATCATCGGCAAGATCTTGCCGAGTTGCACCGCAGCATAGAGCAATGCAAACAGGCGCTAACGGCAAATTTCCTTGAGAAAGTGTTGCCAGGGCGAGTTGGCACGGGTCATGCTACGGGTGCAACGACTTGGAGCGGGTCAGGCACGCGAGGAGCGTCCGGGCCGAGCACCAAGGAAATGAGCAAACGTCTTGGGAGGATTGCATGCTCTTTTCACTGAAGTCCGCAACCGCGGTGTCGGCGGCTGCGCTGTCGTTCGTCTTTGCCACCGAAACCTTCGCTGCCGACGTTACCTGGAACGTCTCCCTGTGGGGCAAGCGCCGGGCCTTTACCGAACACGTCGAAAAGCTGGCCGAGGAAGTGGCCGCCAAGACCGACGGCAAGTTCGAGATCAAGTTGCAATATGGCGAGGCGTTGTCGAAGTCGCGCGAAAACCTGGACGGCATTTCCTTCGGCGCATTCGAAATGGCCCAGATCTGCGCCTCCTACCATCCTGACAAGAACCCGAGCCTGACCGTTATGGAGCTGCCGTTCCTTGGCGTGAAGGATCTCGATCAGGAAACCAAGGTGTCGATGGAACTCTACGAGCACCCGGCGGTGAAGGAAGACCTCGGCCGCTGGAACGCCATGGCGCTGATGCCTTCGCCGATGCCACAGTATAATTTTGCCGGCAAGGGCGACGTCCCGTCATCCATTTCCGATTTCGAAGGCATGCGTGTGCGTGCTCTCGGCGGTATCGGCCAGCTCATGGAAGCCGTCGGCGCCGTGCCGACGTCCGTGACCGCTTCGGAGACCTACCAGGCAATCGATTCCGGCACGGTGCGCGCCGCCAGCTTCGCACCGCATGCGCATCTGTCCTTCAAGGTTATGGAAGTCGCCAACTGGTGGACGAAGAACCTCAACCCGGGAACGGTTCAGTGCCCGGTGGTGGTGAACATCGACGCCTACAACGCTCTGCCGGATGACTTCAAAGCCGCTCTCGACAGTTCTGTCGATCCGGCACTGGCACACTACTTGGCTGCCTATGACGAGGTTTACGAAAAGTGGTGGCCGGAGCTGGAAAGCCGCGGCATCACCCAGGTCGAGTTCTCCGATGAAGAACTGGCCGCTTTCGCCGAAAAGGCAGGCCCGATCCAGGACGCCTGGGTCGAAGAGCAGTCCGCAAACGGCCTGCCGGCACAGGACCTGCTGGATTCCGTGAAGGCGAGCCTCGCCGAATAAGCCCTGTCGGAGCATCGTCCGTTCAGGCGAACGCATGGAAGATGCTCCGACACTTAAAGAGCGATCAGCTCTTGGGCGTTCAACGGATTTCGATGAGCGTCCGCTGGTCCAGCCCGGTTACACCCAAACTCTTCCCGGCGCAGTCCGCGCCGGGAAGGCATCGCTCGGGGCTAAACTCATGAACATATCTGATCCCGGTGGACGTTCCGCGTCGGAGCGCCCGGTCACGTATATCCGCTTCGACGGCTGGCTCGCCCATGTCGAGAATGCCTTCAATCTTTTCGCCGCCGCCTCCATCCTCGCCTTGATGATGCTTGCCGTGGTGCAGGTGGTCGGACGGCTCGGCTTCAACATGCCGGTGCCGGGCTTCATCGACATCACCGAGCAGGCCATGGCCATCTTCGCCTTTGCCGGCGTCGCCTATTGCCAGCGCGTCGGCGGTCACATCCGCATGGAGATCGTGCTCGGCAGGCTGAGCGGACGCACGCTCTATATCTGCGAGATGCTGGGCGTCATCCTGATCGCCTTCACCGTGGCCCTGTTGATCTGGGGCTCCTTTTATCATTTCGACCGGTCCCTCACGATCGGCGACAGCACCATGGACATCCGCCTGCCGACCTGGCCGTCCAAGCTGATGGTGCCGGTCGCGCTCGGCCTTCTGTTCCTGCGCCTGTGCCTGCAGATCTACGGCTATGCCCGGCTGGTCGCCGATCCCTCGCGCGAACCGGTTGCCGTCCCGATGATCGAAGGGGTCGAGGAACACGCCAAACATGAAATCGAGGAAGCCTTTGGCGACGACCTTGCAGAAGGAGACGGGCGATGACGCCGTTTGAAGTAGGCATCCTGATGACCGGCGTCCTGCTGGTGCTCGTCATCATCGGCGTGCGGGTCGCCTTTGCCGCCGCCTTTACCGGCCTCGTCGGTCTGATCGTGATCTTTTCCCTGAAGATGGGCTTCGCCAAGGGCTTTTTCGTCGCCCTGCAGATGGCCGGCACGATCCCGCATTCGAAATCGGTAACCTACGCCCTGTCGGTGCTGCCGACATTCATCCTGATCGGCTTCCTGGCCTTCTACGCCGGCTTCACCAAGCAGCTCTTCGAGGCGGCCAAGCGCTGGCTCGGCTGGCTGCCGGGCGGCATGGCGGTCGGCACCGTGTTCTCGACCGCCGGCTTTGCGGCCGTCTCCGGTGCCTCGGTGGCGACGGCCGCCGTCTTTGCCCGCGTCGCCATTCCGGAGATGCTGGCGGCCGGCTATTCCAAACGCCTGTCGGCCGCGGTCGTCGCCGCCGGCGGCACGCTGGCCTCGCTGATCCCGCCCTCCGCCATCCTGGTGATCTACGCGATCCTGGTGGAGCAGTCGGTCGGCAAGCTCTTGATCGCCGGCTTCCTGCCGGGCGTTTTCTCGGCGCTGATCTATGTTGGCATCATCGTGGTCGTTGCCGCCTGGCGCGGCGACGCGCCCTCCGTCGGCGGGTTCACCTGGGGCGAGCGTTTCGCCAGCATTCCCGGAACCCTGCCGATCATCGCCGTGGTGGCGATCATCTTCTGTGCCTTCTTCTTCGGTCTGGCGACGCCGACGGAAGCCGGCTCCCTCGGCGCCTTCGTGGTGCTGATCGTGGCGTTTATGAAGGGCATGAAGACCAAGCAACTGGGCCAGGCCCTGCACGAGACGGCCAAGCTAACGGTGATGATCTTCACGTTGATCTGGGGTGTTCTGGTCTATGTGCGCTTCCTTGGCTTTGCCGGCCTGCCGGATGCCTTCAAGGACTTCATCGTCGCGCTCGAATATTCGCCATGGGTTGTGATGATCTGCATCCTGCTAGCCTACGCGGTGCTGGGCATGTTCATGGATGCGATCGGCATGCTGATCCTGACGCTGCCGGTGGTTTATCCGGCGGTCATGGCGCTGAATGGCGGCGAGAGCGTCTCGGCGGCCGACAGTGCCTTCGGCATGTCCGGCGAAGCCTGCGCCATCTGGTTCGGCATTCTGGTGGTGAAAATGGCCGAGCTCTGTCTGATCACGCCGCCGATAGGTCTCAACTGTTTCGTGGTGTCCGGCGTCAGGCCCGACATCCCGGTGCAGGAGGTTTTCCGCGGCTGCGTGCCCTTCTTCGTCGCCGACGTCCTGACGATCGCGGGCCTGCTCGCATTCCCGTCGATCATCACCATCCTGCCGGAGTTGATGGCCTGAGCGGGCGGTGCAAAGGTCACCCGCCGGATAAGACAAAACAAGCGCCGCTGGAAAAATTTCTGGCGGCGCTTTGTGCGTTTCGGCGCCGGTGACCGGCTGGCAGGTTGGTGTTCCGCCTTCAGTCGAAGACTCGGGCCTGGCTCTTGGCCGTGTCGAAGCGGTTCGGACCCGGCGTGCCGGGGAAGAAGCCGTTGGCGACGAACAGGTAAATCGCGTAGAAGAAGTTGAAGAGCGGGATTAGCATAAGGAGCAGCCACAGGGCCGATACATCCCGGTCATGGCAGCGTCTTGCCTCGAGAGAATACAGGCTGACCACGAGAAGGACGGACAGGACACAGCAAATCAGTCCGGTGGTCGATCCCATCAACGCGAAGAAAGCCGCCGGAACAATCTGGTCTTCCGGCATGCTGTCGAACCTGGCCCTCAGCGCTTCCATTTGCGCAAATTGGGCAGAATAGAATACCCCCATAACGATCAAGGACAGGATCCAGCGAACGAAGCCGATCGTCCAGTATTCCGCACGGCCCATGCGACCTTGGAAGCTGAAAAACAGGCCGAGCGGGAAGGTGATCACCTTCAGGATCGAAAAGCTGTCGTTGTCTTCAAGTGCTGCGGCGCCAATCCCGGGTGCTGCGTAGGCAGTCCGTCCATATGACGAAGCGGCTGGTGAGGGGGATTGAAGACCCGATTGGGTCCCCCATCTTTGGCCGACATCAGGTGTCAGGCCGCGCTTTCCAAATTGCTTTCTTTGCGTCGGCATCGGTGCCCCCGTCCGAAAATTCAATTGACTGAACGGGCATGACGCTACGCAAATCAACTTAAGATAGGCGTAAGGGATTTGGTTAAATCTCGATGAATGCGATGTGGGATTTGTGGCCCGGGACAGGCATTCAGACGCGAAAAGCGCCTATTTTTCAAAGCGGTCCGGGCTTTCGCGATCGTGCTCGTAATGGCGGGCGAGCGGAAAGGGCGGCAGCCAGGCTTCGCGGCGGACGGTCCAGAGTTCGTAGGTCGGTTGCAACCGATCGGTTTGGTCCAGGGCTCCGAGATTGATCTCGACCTCGTCTCCCGAGCGGCCGAACACGGAAGAACCGCATTGCGGACAGAAGTGTCGGCCGGAATAGCTGCCCGTTTCCCCTTCGACCTTCACTGCATCCTCCGGAAAGATCGCTGAAGCGTGAAACAGCGCGCCGTGATGTTTGCGGCAGTCGAGACAGTGGCAAAGGCCGACGCGGTAGGGACGTCCCGTTGCCTCGAAACGCACAGCGCCGCACAGGCAGCCGCCGGTGAAGAAGTCCATGTTGTCTCTCCCTGGAGGGCTAGAACAATGTACCCTGGTCGACCGGGGGCGTCTTGCCGCCGGCAGGTTTCTTGGCGGGTTTCGGCGCCGCACTGTCGCTGAGGGCAACGGCATCGACAGTTCCGTCGGCAAGTTCGATGGAAAGTGCAGCACCGGAGGCAACCGCGGCGGCCGAACGGACCGGCTGGCCGTTGTCGTCGCGCACCACTGCATAGCCGCGTGCAAGCACGTCCTTGTAGGAAAGCGACTTCAACAGCTTCTGCAAGCCGTCGAGACGGGCTTTTTCCTGGGTGAGGCGGGCGAGATAGGCCCGCTCGAGCCGCTCGCCAAGCCCGGAAAGACGTTCGCCGCAAAGGGTGGTCTGCTGGGCGAGGCGGGCCGGCGTCAGCCGTACGGCCACGGCCTCGAAGGCCTGCCGTTTCTGTGCAACCGCAACCTTGAGCGCTCGCTCCTTGCGCTCGCTCGCCTGCATCAGGTCCTGGCGAGCCTTGCTGCTGAGCCGCGTCAGCAGGATCGGCGACAGGCGGCCTTCAAGGTTCTGGAAATGGGTGCGGTGTGTGCGGGTGCTGACGATCAGCGCCCGCTCCAGGCTGCTGGCCAGGGTGTCGAATTTCTGCCGTGGCAGGGCGAGCAAATTCTGCGGTGCCGGCAGGGCCGCACTTGCAGCGCGCAGTTCGGTGCGCCGGCTGGTGACAAACCGGACGAGGCCCGAGTTCAGCCGCCGCGAGCGATCATCGACCATCGCCATCAGTTCTGCCTTCACAGGCACGGCGATTTCGGCCGCCCCCGTCGGGGTCGGTGCGCGCAGGTCCGCGGCAAGGTCGATCAGGGTCCAGTCGGTTTCGTGGCCGACGGCGGAGATCAGCGGGATCCGGCTCTCGGCAGCGGCGCGCACGACCGCTTCCTCGTTGAAGCCCCAGAGATCCTCGATGCTGCCGCCGCCGCGGGCGACGATCAGCACATCCGGCCGGGGAATGGCGCCGTTCGGGTCGAGCGCATTGAAGCCGCGGATACCGTTGGCGACCTCGGCGCCGCAAGTCTCGCCCTGGACGCGCACCGGCCAGACAAGCACATGCAGCGGAAAGCGGTCGGCGATGCGGTGCAGGATGTCGCGGATGACGGCGCCGGTCGGCGAGGTGACAACGCCGATGACCTTCGGCAGCGGCGGCAGCGGCCGCTTGCGCTCTTCGGCAAACAGCCCTTCGGCGGCAAGTTTCTTCTTGCGCTCTTCAAGGAGCGCCATCAGCGCACCGGCGCCGGCAGGCTCCAGCGCATCGATCACCATCTGGTATTTCGACTGGCCGGGGAAGGTGGTAATCTTGCCGGTGGCGATCACCTCAAGCCCCTGCTCGGGCTGGATCTTCAGCTTTGAAGCCGCGCCGCGCCAGATGACGCCGGAAAGCACCGAGCGGTCGTCCTTGAGGTCGAGATAGATATGGCCGGACCCCGGCCGCGAAATCCGCCCCAGTTCGCCGCGCACCCGCACATAGCCGAAGGCATCCTCCATCGTGCGCTTGATGGAAAAGGAGATTTCGGAGACGGAGAATTCGGCGACGTTCGACTGGGTTTCGCTCAAACGGGTGATTCCTTGTGCTCCACCGAAGGTGGCCGCTCCGGCAGGGAGGGTCAAGGGCAAGCAGGGACAGCCGGCACCGAAAGCGCAGCCCGGCAACCTATTCGCCGGCAAAAGCGGGCGGGGGGTGAGATCCCCTGCAAGAATCAACTAGGCTTGGGCGAAGCCGGAGCGGCTGAAGTCGCCTTGAAACCCTCACAATCAATCGCATAGTGACCGACCATGGCCAAATATGAGTTCAAGATGCAGCGACTGTACTTAAGACATATTCTTGCCGATGGTGCCCGCATAGAGGCCGACCGCAGCCAGGCGAATTACCTGCTCAATGTCCTGCGGCTGAAGGACGGCGACTATGTGCTCGTCTTCAACGGCAGCGACGGCGAGTGGCTTGCAAAGATCGCCAGCAACGGCCGGCGCGACTGTGCCCTGCAACTGATGGATAAGGTGCGCGAGCAGACCGCTCTCAACGACCTGATCTACATGTTCGCGCCGCTGAAACATGCCCGTCTCGACTATATGGTGCAAAAGGCGGTGGAGATGGGCGCCGGCAGCCTGAAGCCGGTTCTGACCCAGCACACCCAGGCAAGCCGCGTCAATCTGGAACGGATGGAAGCCAATGTCATCGAGGCGGCGGAGCAATGCGGGGTGCTGTCGGTGCCGGAAGTGTTGGCACCGCAGCCGCTGGCGGACGTGCTCGCCGTGTGGAATGAAGCCCAGCCGGGCCGGCGGCTGCTATTTTGCGACGAAGCCGAAGGCAGCAACAATCCGCTGCTGACCCTCGCCCGGATAAAGGAGGCCGGGCCCCAGCCGCTGGCCATCCTGATCGGCCCGGAAGGCGGCTTTTCGGACGAAGAGCGCACGCTGCTGCGCAGCCACGACTTTGTCACGCCCATACCCCTCGGGCCCCGTATCCTCAGGGCCGACACCGCCGCCGTGGCGGCACTTGCCGTCATCCAGGCAACGGTTGGCGACTGGAGCTAGGGCCATGCAGCACGAGAACCTACCGCCGGAACCTGCGGAATCGGTGCAATACGGGAAAAACGCAGCCTGAGCAGCAATGGGGCGGACCCAAGCTGCATTTGGCGGAGCGGGTAACTGCCCTCGTCAACGGCGACACCATGGCCCCGGCCCCGGAGGGGATAGGCGCCGCCAGTCAGGGTCTGCTTGTGTTACACGGGCGCGCGCAAGCGTTACCGGTTTTCAGGATCGCGTGAGATCCATGCTGCGTCGTTTCCTTGCTTGCATTCTTGTTTCAGGAAACCTAAATCACCGAAGCTTAAATGCGTTCCGGTCCGGGACGCGGCGGATCACTGCGGTTTGTGGGGGGCAGCCTTTCGGGCCGCGCAGTTTTAGGACGCATTCATGGCCCGTGATACGGTCGATTCCACCCCCGTTGAAACAGTTGCGGATCTGGCCGCGACGCTTGAGTCGGGCAACAAGCCGGAAGAGAAGTTCCGCATTGGAACCGAACACGAGAAGTTCGGCTTCTGCCTCAAGGAACTTTCGCCGATCCCCTATGAAGGCGAGAAGGGTGTCGAAGCGATCCTGACCGGCATGGAAAAGCTGACCCGCTGGGAGCGGATCGAGGACGCCGGCAAGATCATCGGCCTCGCCGACGACCATGGCGGCGGCGCCATCTCGATCGAGCCGGGCGGCCAGTTCGAACTTTCCGGCGCGCCGCTGGACAACCTTCACCAGACGTGCCGCGAGGCCAATCAGCACCTTGCGGACGTGCGCAAGGTGGCCGAGCCGCTCGGCATCGGATTCCTTGGCATCGGCATGACGCCGACCTGGTCGCGCGCCGACATGCCGCGCATGCCGAAGTCGCGCTACGACATCATGACAAACTACATGCCGAAGGTCGGCTCGCTCGGCCTCGACATGATGTATCGGACCTCCACCATTCAGGTGAATCTCGACTTCTCGTCGGAAGCCGACATGGTGCGGAAGATGCGCGTCGGCCTGGCGCTGCAGCCGGTCGCGACGGCGATTTTCGCCAATTCTCCATTCACCGAAGGCAAGCCGAACGGCTTCAAGTCTTTCCGGGCGCAGATCTGGACCGATACCGACGGCGACCGCACGGGCGACATGCCCTTTGCCTTCGAGGAGGGCTTCGGGTTCGAGCGCTACGTGGAATGGGCCATCGACGTGCCGATGTATTTCGTCAAGCGCGGCGCGACCTATTACGACGTCACAGGCACCACGTTCCGCCAGTTCATGAACGGTGCGCTGGAAGGCAGGGTACCGGACGCAACGCCCAGCATCGGCGACTGGAACAACCATCTGTCGACCCTCTTCCCGGATGTGCGGCTGAAGAAATACCTTGAGATGCGCGGCGCCGACGGCGGCCCGTGGCGGCGCATCTGCGCCCTGCCGGCGCTCTGGGTGGGCCTTCTCTACGACCAGGGCGTGCTCGATCAGGCCTGGGAGCTCGTGAAGGACTGGACCCAGGAAGAGCGCGCGGCCTTGCGCGCGGGTGTTCCGGAACTTGCCCTGCAGACGCCGTTCCGGGGTGGCACCGTGCTGGATGTCGCCCGCGAGGTGCTGAAGCTCTCGCAGGAAGGCCTGAAGCGTCGCAACCGGCTCAGCGAGGGCGACCTCGATGAGCGCGTGCATCTGGCGCCGATCGAGGAAGGGCTTGCCTCCGGCATGTGCCCGGCCGATGTACTGCTGCAGCGTTATCACGGCTCATGGAAAGGCGATATCAGTCAGGTCTTCCGCGACTACGCGTACTGATCAAGGGCCCTTTTGCTGCACCATGTTGTGGGCGAGCGGTGCGCTCGCCCGACAGCCTCAATTGACCTTCCGCCCGCAAAGGGTCACTCTGTTTGCGAACGGTCTTTTAACTCAAGACCTTGCTACAGCGTGAGCGGAGCAGTGCGATGACTGGCAGCGGAACGGGAGCCCCCCCATTCGACATTTTTTCCCTGTCGGAAGATGTGCGCAACCGCTTCGGCTGGTCCAATGAGGACCTCAGCAGGGTGATGGAACAGCTGATGCCGGCGGCCTTCAACGGGTTCCGGTATTTCGGCAACTCCGTGCCGGGTTTCACCGAGTTTCTCGGCCAGACCTCGCCGCTCGGCGGCGGCGCGATGCAGATTCCCTTTGCCGGCTACTCGGGCCTGTTTCAGGCCCCGACCGAAGCTGCCCTGACGCCGTTCTTCGGACCCGAGGCCGTGCAGAAAGCGCTCGCGGGCCAGATATCCGGGCTGACGGGTCTCAGGAGCGATGCGATCCAGGAAATGATGCCGGTCGCCGCGACGCTTGCCCTCGGCCAGATCGCCAGGCCCTTCGTCCAGGGCGAGGCCCGCAATCTGCTGGATGCCTATCTGCGCGGCTTTGCACGGGGGCGTCCGAAACCGGCACCGACCCCTGCCGACTATCTTCAGGGATACACCGACGCGATGAAGGCCTTCTGGGGCGCTTTCCTGCAGCCGGCCACCATCGTGGCGACGGCCCCGGAGCCGGAATCCGAACCGGAAGAAGAGGAGCTGCCGCCCGAGGAAGAAGAGGCACCGGAAGCAGAGGCTTCGGAGTTCGAGGAAATGGTCCACAGCTGGATGTCCGCCGGACGCGATTTCCAGTCGAACCAGTTCAAGGCCTTCGACAACTTCTTCGAAAGGGCCTCGCGGGACTTTCGGGAGAATTGACCGGATGCGATCTGAAGTCGGGATTGACCAAGGCCTTCGTTATCGAAATTGAACAAGGATATGTTCCCGAGATAAACTGCCATACCGGACCTCTCAGTTGGACGGACGAAGAAGACCGGCAACAATGAACAAGAAGTCACCACTCAGGAAACGCCTTTCGAAAGGACCGGTTTGCCGCGCTGCAAAAGTGTGTGTGACATGTCTTGTCATGCTCGTGGCTGCGCAGGTTGCCGACGCGCAGGAGAAAAGAAGTTTCACAATCGCCTATGCAAGCGAATGGGCACCATATTCCTATGGCCTCGGAGCTGAGGTTGACGGCTTGCTGCCGCGTCTGATGGACAAGATCTTCGCCGGTATCGTTGACTTTGAGGTCGTGCATAACGGCTTGCCCTGGGAGCGCGCGCAGCAGGTTTTCTTCGGCGGTCGGGTCGATGGCATGGTCGCCACCGCAACCCAGGAGCGTCTCTCGCATGGCAGCCGAAGCGCCGAAGCAGCATTGGAAATTCCGTTTCATCCCATTGTTCGCCGCGACAGCGCACTCAAGCAGATTCTTCTGAACGACCCGGGCCTCACCGGGGCAAGGCACTTTCGCTATTGCGATGTGCTCGGAAACGGCTGGGCGAAAGAGTTTTACAGCAAGCGAAATATCGAGTTTTCGATTTCCCCGACCATCGACAATTGCCTGCAGCAGCTGAAACTCGGCCGTGTGGATATTGTCATTCACGCCAGACCGGTCCTGGAAATCTTCAGCAAGCAGTTGGGGCTTGAGGCGGAACTGGAAATCGTCGATCTGAAGTATGACGAAAGCCCGCAGTTTCCCCTGCTCGTGTCCAATTCCTATGAATTTGCGGACGAACTGATTGATGCGTTCGATCGGGAAGTCGCTCGCCTCAAAAGCAGCGGCGTCTATGAGGAAGTGGTGGACGACCTGGTGGCGAAGGAAAAGGACAAACCCGCGTCCTGACAGGGCACTTTGGATAGCTGGAATTTATGCAAAAAAAGACCCGCCGGGGGAGGCGGGTCAGGTGCGTCAGCAAGGCTATGCCGACAGGGGCTGCAATGCAGCTTCCGGGGGAGGGGAAGGTTTTCCGGAAACTGCAAGGGGAGGTGAGAGAGCTTTGGTGGCCCTCTCAGGGGAGGTCAGTCGCAGGCTCAGGCGGCAAGCTGTCCGGTCTTGCCCGCCTTCACCAGGGAGATCACCGTGGTTTCCTGCGGCGCGTTTGCGGCTTGCAGGTTCAGGGTCTCGCACTGTGCCGCGGATCCGCTCACCAGGGATGTCGGATCGGAATAGAACGGGAGCGCCAAGGCGCGTCGAACGTCGCTCCGGGTCAGGCCGATGTCCTTCAGTTGCTCGTCGGACCAGTCGCTCAGTTCCGCAAACTGGCGGCGGTTGTTGAATACGCGCCAGACACGGGCAGCCAGCTGCCCGAGAAGAGCGAAGACCGGGGTGGTAGCGGAATGTGTCATGGCATAATTCTCCTGTTGGCGGCCGAAGGCATTTCCGGCAACCTGTTCCTTGCCTGAATTGGCAGACCTTGTTGGGAACATCCTTTAGATGGACTGTTTCCTTTTATAATTCCAACGAATGTTTTTGATTGAAACGATCACTTTCCGTGAAGTGATGGGTTTCACCGGTTTCCGGGCGCGGGCCATGGCGGAGGTCCAGGAAAACATTTCGCGGCTGAATGAATTCCGTGCTAAGTATAATCTTTCCTTATCAGTGGGGCGTTCATGCTCGATCTCGACCAGCTTCGGACCTTTGTGGCCATCGCCGAAAGCGGCAGCTTCACCAGGGCCGCGGACAATGTGCACAAGACGCAGTCGGCCGTGTCGATGCAGATGCGCCGTCTCGAGGAGCGGATCGGCAAGCCCCTGTTCGTCCGGGTCGGGCGCCAATCTCGCCTGACGGAGCATGGCGAACGGCTTCTGCATTATGCCCGCAGGCTGGTGCAGCTTAACGACGAGACACTCGCAGCCTTCGACGATACCGAACTTGCAGGCCTTGTGCGGCTTGGGACGCCGGACGACTATGCCGACCGTTTCCTGCCGGAAATTCTGGCAAGGTTCTCTCGCTCCAATCCGAAGGCGGAAGTGAGCGTCGTTTGCGCGCCGACGCCGAACCTTGCCGACATGATCGCCGAAGGCGAACTGGACGTCGCCATCATCACCCATGTGCAGAAGCGCGGCCGCCAGAACGTAGATCTCGTTCGGCGCGAGCCGTTGCTCTGGGTCGTGTCCGCGCGCCATGCGGTGGAAAACGAGTCCCCCTTGCCGCTGGCCCTCGGCCGGGCGACCTGCGACTGGCGCCGGGCGGCCGTCAACGCACTCTCCGACCAGATGCGTGAACACCGGCTGCTCTATTCCAGCTGGAATTCGACGGCAGTCGGGGCTGCGGTCCTTGCCGGGCTCGCCATATCGGTCCTGCCGGAATCGGCGCTTCGCCCCGGCATGCGGGTGCTCACCGAAACGGAAGGCTTTCCGCGCCTGCCGGACTGCGAAATCGGCATCATGCGCTCCTGGACCAACAGTTCCCGGGTGACGGATGCTCTGGTGGAACACATCGTTTCTTCGCTGGACAACCTGTCGGTGCCGCTGGCGGCGGAATAGGGTTCTCCAAGAAAATTCAAGATGTTATCTAGAGAGCCGCATTCCGCGGCGCTGAAAAATCGATTGAATCGTAAGAGATTGTGATGTATCTTCTCTTGATCAATTAGTTTCTCAAATCGCACCACTGGTTCGTGGCTCATTTACAGGGTCCTGCATGAATCACGCACTAGATATTGACCAGCTACGAACGTTTCTGGCGATCGCGGAACTTGGCAGCTTTACCAAGGCGGGCGAAGCCGTACACAAGACCCAGTCGGCCGTTTCCATGCAGATGCGCCGTCTCGAGGAGCGCGTCGGCCAGCCGATCTTCATCAAGGACGGCCGCCAGTCGCGATTGACCGAAGATGGTCTTCGACTGGTCGAATTTGCCCGCCGCATGATCCTCCTGAACGACGAGACCCTGTCGGCCTTCAACGGCCAGAAGGAAGTCGGCCATGTAAAGCTGGGCGTCCCTGACGATTATGCCGACCGCCTGCTGCCGCAGGTACTTGCCGCCTTCAACCGGCTCAATCCGTCGATCGAGGTCCAGGTGGACTGCGCTTCAAGCGCCAAGCTGACCGATGCGATCCGCGAGGGCGCGATTGACGTGGCGATCACCACGTCCGGCGACACCATGGATCTGCGTGGGGAAATCATCCGCCGCGAACCGCTCTACTGGGTCACATCCACACAGCATTGCGCTCACACGCAGGATGTGATCCGGCTGGCGCTCGGTCCAGTGACCTGTGGCTGGCGGCGTCTTTCGATGGATGCGCTCGATCGGGCCGGACGGCCTTACCGTGTGTCCTATACCAGTTCCAGCGCGGCTGCTTTGGTCGGCGCGGTCCAGGCGGGGCTCGCCGTGACGGTCTTTCCGGAGAGTGCCATCCGCGACGGCATGCGCATACTTGACGAAAAGGACGGCTTCCCGTCGCTGCCCTACTGCGACATCGCGCTCCTGCGCTCCGACGGCGCCCGCGAGGCCATGCACGACACGCTCTGCAACCACCTGATCGCCGCCATCGGCAATGTCGGCAATGGCAGTGCGCAGCTGGCGGCTGAATAGGTCGCGTAGCTTTCTCTGATTGCTTGCTCACCGTCGTCCCGGATCGTCGCTGCGCGGCGTCCGCAACGACGCAGGTGAGTTGTCTTCAAAACGAAGAACGCCGCGCTCCTCGAACGTGGCGTTTTTTCTACCGGCGGATGTCAGCGCGAGCGCAGCATCATGATGTTGCCGCCGAGAACGAAAAGCAGGCCGATCGCCGCAACCGGCGTCCAGTGGTAGCCTTCGAAGATCGTGGAGAGCGTCAGCGCGACGACCGGGAAGAGGACGGTCGCATAGCCGGCCCGGGCGGAGCCGATGCGCCCCAACAGGGTCAGGTAGGCGGCAAAGGCGATCACCGACGCAACAACGGCGAGATAGATCAGGCTGCCGATGTAGTTCACCGAGAGCTCGATCGCAAAGCTCTGCCCGCGCAGCAGCGAGAAGACTCCCAGGAAGATCATGCCGTAGACCATGCCCCAGGCTGTAGCAGGCGTCACGCCGATGCCGCGGCGCTGGCTATCGGCCGACAGCATGTTGCCGAAGCAGAAGGACAGGGTGCCGCCGATGCACATGGCAAGCCCGATAGCGGCTTCCGTGTTGAACTCCGCGCCGACAAGCTTTGGCCAGAACATCAGTCCGATCCCGAGGAATCCGAGCAAGCCGGCAAGGAGTGCGGCCGGGTTGGGCCGCTGGCCGAAAAGGATCAGGCCAAGGAAAAGGTTGAAGATCGATGCCGTGGAGAAGATGACCGCGAGAAGCCCTGACGGCAGGATCGCGGCGCCGTAATAGAACAACGTGAAGTTCGTCGAGAAGATCAGCGCGCCAAGCCCGGCGAACCGAAGGTGATCCTGCCAGCGGAACGAAAGATCGTGCCCGCGAAAGCGCGCCCAGGCCATCATGATCGATGCGGCCAGTACGAAGCGCCAGAAGACGGAAACCTCCGGTGCGACCGTCGCGACCTGGCCTTTCATGGCAATCCAGCTGAAGCCCCAGGCGAGAACCGTGGCAGTATAGAGCCCGTAATCCGTTGCGCTGAAGCCGGCGGAGGCGGGTCGAAGACTGGGCGAGGCGACACTCATGGGGCACCGTATCAGAAGAGGGGATGGTGCCAATCTGGAACCTGGAACACTTCAACGCAAATGATTGTTTTTGATGTTTTCATCAAGATGTCAGATGGATATGGTCTGCAACGGGCCTGCCCATTCCTGTTTCCTACGGACGACTGCCTGCGCCATGCATTTTCTTGTTATCGAAAACTACCCGAACACGGAACTCGGTATTCTTGGCCGCGAGGCGGAAGCAAATGGGCACAGCTGGACTCTGGTCAGGCCGTATGACGGCGATCAGTTGCCGCCGGAGACGAGTGCCTTCGCGGGACTGGTCGTGCTCGGCGGCGCTCAGAATGCGTTGGCGGACGAGGACTATCCGCACCTTCCGCACACCTGCGCGCTGATCCGCTCCTTCCATGAGAAACGCAAACCCGTGATGGGGATCTGTCTCGGCTCCCAGCTCATCGCGCGTGCCTTTGGCGGCGGCAATCTGCTCGGTCTTCCGGTCGAGTTCGGCTGGCGCGAAGTCCTGCCGACGGCTGCGGGCCGGGACGACCCGGTCGTGGGGGCTCTCGGGTCCGGGACACCCCAGTTTCACTGGCACTCCGACACGGTCACCTTACCCGAAGGCGCGCTTCATCTTGCGACCAGTGCCATGACACCGGTCCAGGCCTTTCGCCTCGGCGATACCACCTATGCGCTGCAGTTCCACTTCGAGACCGGCCTGCCGGAAGTGCGGTCCTGGTCAGAGAATTTCGCGGCGGACATTGCCGAACATACGCCGGACTGGCCGGACCGGTTCGAAACGGAGGCAGACCGCTTTGCCGGTAGGGCGGATGAAACCGGCGCTGCGATTGCGAGGGCGTGGCTGGCGCTGCTCTGACCGCCCGGGTCACAAGCAGGCCGGGCGTCCGGTGCACCTGACCGAACGCCCGCCCGATGCGTGCCGGCGCGTCAAAGCACCAGATTGTGCCGACCGACCCTGGTGATGTCCGTTTCCCCGCAAAGGCCCATGGTGACATCGAGTTCCTTGTGCAGGATCTGCAGCACCTTGGCGACGCCCTCCTTGCCCATGGCGCCGAGGCCGTAGATGAAGGCGCGGCCGATATAGGTGCTTTTCGCTCCCATGGCGATGGCCCTGAACACGTCCTGGCCGGAGCGGATGCCGCTGTCGAAATGAACTTCGATCCTGTCGCCGACCGCGTCGACGATTTCCTGCAGTACTTCGAATGAGGCGAGCGCCCCGTCGAGCTGGCGGCCGCCGTGGTTGGAGACGACGATGGCATCGGCGCCGATCTCCGCGGCGATCTTGGCATCTTCCACGTCGTTGATCCCCTTGAGGATCAGCTTGCGGTTCCAGTGCTTCTTGACCCACTCGACCGAGGCCCAGTCAAGCGTCGGGTCGAACTGGCTGTTGGTCCATTCGGCAAGGGATGCCATGTCGCCGACACCGGAAACGTGGCCGTGGATGTTGCCGAACTGACGGCGTTTGGTCTGCAGCATGTGCCAGCACCAGCGTGGCTTGAACGCAAGGTCGAGGAGCACGCGCGGCTTGGGCTTGGGAGGCGTCGACAGGCCGTTCTTCAGGTCCTTGTGGCGCTGGCCGAGGACCTGCAGGTCCAGTGTCAGCATCAGGGCCGAGCAACCGGCATCGGTTGCACGCTGCATCAGGTTTTCCGAAAAGCCCCGGTCGCGCATGACATAGAGCTGGAACCAGAACGGTTTCCTGGTGTTTTCGGCGACGTCCTCGATGGAGCAGACGCTCATGGTCGACAGCGTGAACGGCACGCCGAACTCCTCGGCCGCCTGGGCTGCAAGGATTTCACCGTCGGCCCGCTGCATGCCGGTGAGACCGACCGGTGCCAGCGCCACCGGCATGGCGACCTCCTGGCCGACCATGGTTGTTCTGACCGAGCGATTGTCGATGTTGCAGGCAACGCGCTGACGCAGCTTCTGGCGCTGCAGCGCCGCTTCGTTTTCGCGATATGTGCTCTGTGTCCATGAACCGGTGTCGGCATAATCATAGAACATCTTGGGCACCCGGCGCCGCGCCAGGGTCTGCATGTCGGCAATGTCGGTCACTACAGTCATGTGGGTCCTCCTGAGGCTCAGCTCCGAGCCGGTTTTCTCGTGCGCCTGAGACCGGCCAATTGCTCGCGCCGGTCCAGGTCGCTGGTTTCCGCCAATGTGCCGCGCACATAATCGATGTGGTTTTCCGAAGCCCGTCTGGCGGCGTCCGCGTCGCCGGAGCGGATGGCATCGGCGATGGCCTTGTGCTGAGCCAGGAGTTCTATCCTGGCGGACGGGTGGTGATAGAGCCGGCCGCGATTGTAGAAGACGCCGTTCTCCAGGAGCCGGTAACAGGAGCGCAGCGTATGCAGCATCACCACATTGTGCGCGGCCTCGCCGACCGCATGGTGGAAAGCGACGTCGAGCCTTGCCTCGGCCGGCAGGTCCTCGGCTTCATGGGCTTCCTGCATCTGCCGGACGATCTCTTGAAGGCGCGAGAGGTCGGAAGGGGCGGCGCGTCCTGCCGCTAGGGCGGCCGCCTGGGCTTCGATCCCGCGGCGGAATTCGAAATAATCCTTCACCGCATCCGGGTGACGGGCGATCAGCTGCACCACGGCTTCGGAAAATATCGGTCCGATCAGATCGGCTACGAAAGTGCCGCCGCCGCGTCTGGCTTCGATCAGCTGCCGCTCTTCCAGGAGCTTCAGGGCATCGCGCAGAACCGGCCTCGAGACGTTGAGCTGTTCGGCAAGGTCGCGCTCGGCCGGGAGCCTGTCACCGGATTGCAGCACGCCCTTCAGGATCAGATCCTCGATCTGCTCCACCACGACATCGGCTGTCTTGTGTTGATCGACCGGCTGAAACATTGCACCCCGTCCCTGAACTCCCGGTAAATTAGCGACCTTTTCAAAATTGGTCAATTTTTTTATCCAATTTGTGTTGCGTCGAAACGACGCCGAAAAAGGCAATTGCGGCCTGTGACAAAATGACGGTTGGAATCCGGCATTCCTTAAGGGAATGTGATCCGCACCATACCAAAGTCGGGGTTGCAGCTTGGATCAGGGATCAGAAAACGGATCGTCCTTTCCGTCGTTCCGGGCGTCACCGCTCAGGGACAAAGTGCTCGGGGAAGTTCACGCCCGCCCGTTCCGGCCGATTTCCAGCCCGCGAACGGTGTTGCACTATGCGTTCCTGACCGATGCGAACGAGGCTGCCAGGGACCATGCCTGGCTTACCGAGTTCTGCATTTCGCGGGGCGGTCACGGGCCGGCCCCCGGCGCGCGTCATCACACGGTCCCCTTTGGCGGCGGCTCGCTCAGCTGGGAACAGCATGCCGAATTCACGACCTATACCTGGGATGGTCCGGCGCACGAGCAGACGATCTTCGGACAGGTGCCGATCAAGCATCCGTTTGGAGCCGCTTTCCGCGCGCCGGGCGATCTCCTGGTCGCCGTGCGCCTGGAGCTGCGCGGCGGAGAGAACAAGGAATGGCGCAGCCAGTTCGAGGAAAGCAGCCTGACGGTGTCGAACCTGGAGGACGGCGCCGCCATGGTGGCAACGGATTTCCGACAGGACGGTGACGGCATGACACGGTTTCTGGTCTGCAACCGCAACCTGAGCGACGTGCAGTCCGGTGCGATCGTGCAGCGTCTTCTGGAAGTGGAGACCTACCGCACACTCGCCATGCTCGGTCTCTTCGAGGCGACTGCGCTCCAGTCGGATATCCGCCGTTTTGAAATCGAGCTGGCGGAGCTGACAGGCCAGATGAAGAACACCTCCGCGCTCGGTGCGAACCAGGAGCTGCTCGACAAGCTGAGCGCGCTGGCAGCCGCTCTGGAAGCCGGCGCGACCGCCAGCACATTCCGCTTCGGAGCCAGCCGGGCCTATGACCAGATCGTCAAGGCGCGCCTTGAAACCCTGAAGGAGGAAGCTGCCCCCGGCGAACTCTCCATGGCGGCTTTCCTCGCCCGCCGGCTGGCGCCGGCCATGCGTACCTGTCAGGCGATCGAGGACCGCCAGGCAATGCTGTCGCGCAAGCTCGCCCGCGCAACGACGCTCTTGCGCACGCGAGTCGATGTCGAACTTGAAGGCCAGAACAGATCGCTTCTGGAAAGCATGAACAGGCGCGCCCAATTGCAGTTGCGCCTGCAGCAGACCGTCGAAGGCCTCTCCGTCGCCGCGGTCAGCTATTATGTGGTCGGGCTGATTTCCTACCTCGCCAAGGCTGCCAAGGAGACAGGTCTCTCCCTGCCCGATGCCAACATCATGACCGGCATCGCCGTTCCTGTGGTGGTGCTGGCGATCTGGTGGACCGTCAAACGAATTCGTCAGCAGCATGGCGAGCATTGAAAACCAAAAAGGCCGGGTTTCCCCGGCCTTTGGCAATCGATCGGCTAGCAGGAATTACTTGGTCGTGCCGTCTTCGTTGAACTGGGCGAGATAGGCGATCACGTCGGCCCGGTCTTCTTCCTTCTTGAGGCCCGCAAACGCCATCTTGCCTTTCGGAATGAGATCCTTCGGCTTGGTCAGGTAGATATGGAGAGATTCCTCGTCCCAGACCTTGCCGTCGGCGAGTTCAAGCAGGTTTGCCGAATACTTGTAATCCTCGACCGTTCCCCAGGAGCGGTCGACCACACCGTTGAGCTGCGGGCCGACCTTGTTTTTCGCCTCCGGTCCGACTGCGTGGCAGGCGGCGCATTTCTTGAATACCCTCTCACCCTTGGCAGGGTCGCCGTCGGCGCTTGCCTGAGCGGTCAGGGCCAGAACGAAAGTTCCGGCGATCATCAGCAGTCGCTGCATGTGTATCTCCCTCGTTTTGGGTGTCGTCAGAACCCGATCCAACAGAACAGGATGTCCTGCGCCGATGCAAGCGACGCACCGTCGCATGCCACCGCCGCGGCTCTGCATTGCAAGTAAACGATGTAGTTTACATTTTGCGCAAATCAACCGGCCCTGGCGCTCTTCGGCAAGCGCAGCCAGTCTTCCAGCCCGTCGTCCCAATAAGGGGATGAGCCGTAAAGGCCGGCCAGAAAATCGATGAAGACGCGCACCTTTGCCGGAAGGAACTGCCGGCTCGGATAGACGGCATAGAGCCCCACATCCTTCGAGGCGCGGTACTGAGGCAAGAGAATCTGGAGCTTGCCCTCGCGCAGCTCCGGCCCGACATCCCAGGTGGACCGGAGCGCGACACCAACGCCGGCCAGGAGGCACTCGCGCACCACTTCATTGGAGTTGGTCTTGATCGGTGCCTGGGTGCGCACGGTTTCGATGCCGTTCGGTCCCGAGAGCCGCCAGGGGTCCTGGCTGGTCGCGGCGATGGTGACATGATTGGTGAGGAGATCCTCGATGCTGACCGGTTCGCCGTATTTTTCCAGGTAAACGGGGCTGGCGCAGAGCACCCTGTGAACCGGCGCCAGCCGCCGGGCGACCAGGCTGGAATCGGACAGTTCGGCAATGCGGATGGCAAGGTCGTAGCCGTCGCCGACAATGTCGACAAAGTCGTCGGAGAGATCGAGATTGACCGACAGATCCGGGTTTTCCGCCAGGAACGCGCCAAGATGGGGGGCAATGTGGAGGCGGCCGAACGACGTCGGAACGGCCACTTTCAGATTGCCGCGCGCCTTTGCGGAGCCGCGCGAGACAAAGGATTCGGCTTCTTCCACCGAAGCGAGGATTGCGACGACGCGCTCGTAAAACCCCTGTCCCGCTTCCGTCATGGCGATCTGGCGCGTGGTGCGCTGCAGCAGCCTCGTGCCGAGCTTTTCCTCAAGGCGCCGGATGCGTTTGGAGACCACTGCGGGCGAAAGGCTCATCTCGCGCCCGGCCGCCGACATGCTGCCGGCGCTGACCACCCTCGCGAAAATCTCCATGTCCGTCAGATTGCTCATTTTCAATCTCTCAGAAAGACAATTAGTATTTGCCGAACGTTTTTCCGCGCCGGGAACCTTGCCAGACTCCGCCAAAGCCTGTTGTCTGCCGCCTCAATTTACGTCGGATCTAGCCGATCGGATCAACGTATTAAATAGTAGAAGGAAATGTCCCGTGACCGCCATTGCGATGCCCGCCCCGGACAAGGCCGTCCTGGCTCGCCGTCAGGAGATCCTGAAGGCGTTGCAGGCAATCGTGCCGGGTGAGGGCGTCATCCACGACGAGCGCGAGATGCGCGCCTACGAGACGGACGCCCTGACCGCCTACCGCCAGCTGCCGTTGATCGTCGTGCTGCCGGAGACGGTGGAACAGGTGTCGAAGGTGCTCAAGTACTGCCATGACAACGACGTCAAGGTGGTGCCGCGCGGTGCCGGAACGTCTCTGTCGGGCGGGGCGCTGCCGCTGGGGGACGGCGTACTTCTGTCGATGATGAAGTTTAACCGCGTTCTCGACATTGATTACAGCAACCGGGCGGTCGTCGTTCAGCCGGGTGTCACCAATCTCGGCATCACCCGGGCGGTGGAACACGAGGGCTTCTATTACGCGCCGGATCCGTCGTCCCAGATCGCCTGTTCGATCGGCGGCAACATCGCGGAGAATTCCGGCGGCGTGCATTGCCTCAAGTACGGCCTGACGACCAACAACGTGCTGGGACTGGAGATGGTGCTGGTCACCGGTGAGGTCATTCGCCTGGGCGGCAAGCATCTCGACAGCGAAGGCTACGATCTTCTGGCGCTGATGACCGGATCTGAAGGTCTGCTCGGCGTCGTCACCGAGGTCACCGTGCGGATCCTGCAGAAGCCGGAAACCGCAAGGGCGCTGCTGATCGGCTTTCCGACCAGCGAGGACGGCGGCCGGTGCGTCGCCGACATCATTGCCGCCGGCATCATACCGGGCGGCATGGAAATGATGGACAAGCCCGCCATTCACGCCGCCGAGGATTTCGTCAATGCCGGTTATCCGCGCGACGTGGAGGCCCTGCTGATCGTGGAGCTGGACGGTCCGGAAGGCGAAGTCGACTACCTTATCGACCGGGTCGAGGAGATCGCCAGGGCCAACCAGGCAAGCCACATCCGCATTTCGGAAAGCGAAGAGGAACGGATGACCTTCTGGGCCGGCCGCAAGGCCGCCTTTCCTGCAGTGGGGCGGATTTCGCCCGATTACCTCTGCATGGACGGCACGATTCCGCGCCGCGAGCTGCCCAAGGTTCTCGCCCGCATGCGGGATCTTTCCGGAAAGCACGGCCTTGGCGTCGCCAACGTCTTTCACGCCGGCGACGGCAACCTGCATCCGCTGATCCTCTATGATGCCAACAAGCCGGGCGAACTCGAGGCCGCGGAAGCCTTCGGCGCCGATATCCTGCGTCTCTGTGTCGAGGTCGGCGGCGTCCTGACGGGTGAACATGGCGTCGGCATCGAAAAGCGCGACCTGATGACGGACATGTTCACGGATGCCGACCTGAAGCAGCAACAGCGGGTCAAATGCGCCTTCGACCCAAAGCAACTGCTCAATCCGGGAAAGGTCTTCCCGGTGCTGCACCGCTGTGCCGAACTCGGCAAGATGCATGTGCACAAGGGGAAGCTGCCCTTCCCGGACATTCCACGCTTCTGAGGGACATCGCATGGACGCGACATTCAAACCGGGCAACGCACAGGAAGTGGAAGAAGCGGTCAAATGGGCCGCCGCCGAGACCCAGCCGCTGGAAATCATCGGCCAGGGCTCGAAGCGGCCGTTCGGACGTCCTGTGCAGGCTGCGCATGTTCTCGATCTTTCGGGTGTCACCGGAATTGAAAGCTATGAGCCGGCCGAGTTGGTTCTGACGGCAAGGGCAGGCACATCGATTGCCGTTCTGGAGAAGCTGGTCGAGGAAAACGGCCAGGAACTCTCCTTCGAGCCGATGGATTTCGGTCCGCTTTTCGGCGAAGAACCGGGGCGTGGCACCATCGGCGGTGTCCTTGCTGCCAACTTGTCCGGACCGAGGCGGATCAAGGCGGGGGCCGCGCGCGATCACGTGCTCGGCCTTGAGGCAGTCTCCGGGCGCGGTGAATTGTTCAAGTCGGGCGGCAGGGTCGTGAAAAACGTCACCGGCTACGACCTGCCGCGCACTCTTTGCGGTTCCTTCGGAACGCTGGCCGTGACCACCACCGTTACGCTGAAGGTCAATCCCAGGCCGGAAACCTCGGCAACATTGGTCCTCACCGGTCTGGATGACCAGGAGGGCATCCAGGTCCTGTGCGATGCCATGGGCTCCTCGGCGGAAGTGTCCGGCGCCGCGCATCTGCCGGAGTGGATAGATGACAACCGGAGCAGAACGGTCCTGCGGCTGGAAGGCTTCAAGTCGTCCGTCGATTACAGAATGAAGGCGCTCCAGCAAAGACTCGGTTCTTACGGCGCGTCCTATCAACTTGAAGAGGCAGGGTCGAAGGAGCTTTGGGACGGAATTCGAAACCTTGCCCCGTTCGCCGGGCGAAGGACGCCCGTCTGGCGCATCTCCGTCGCTCCGACCGCCGGACCGCAACTGGTTGCGCGCCTCAAGAGCTCAATCGAACTCGATGCTTTTTACGATTGGAGCGGCGGGCTGGTCTGGCTCACCTGCACGGACGGCGACATCCATCAGGCGCGGATCCGGGCGGCGGTCGATGCGGTCGGCGGCGGTCACGCTACACTTGTGCGCGCCGATTCGTCCGTTCGCTCCGACAGTGCGGTCTTCCACCCGCAATCCGCACCGCTGGCCGCGCTGTCCCGCCGTCTCAAGGAACAGTTCGATCCCAAGGGCATCCTCAATCCCGGCCGGATGGTGAGCGGTGTCTGAGCATGCTGAGGATTGCCGGCCAGCCGGCGGCACTTGACTGAGTTTGCATGATCAAGGGATGCTCACGCTCGTCTGAATACCATTGCAGAGGGGTGCGCGCTTATGGATCAACAATCGGATGTCGCCGGCTACCTGGAGCCCGGCGGCAAGAACGTCACGCTGGTCTACATTCTTTATCTGGCCAATATCATTGTTCCTTTCACCGCGATCATCGGTGTGATCTTTGCCTATCTCAACCGGGGCAAGGGCGCGGGCTGGGCGGATTCGCACTACACCTTCCAGATCCGGACCTTCTGGATCGGCCTGCTCTTCGGCATCGTCAGCGGCCTTCTGACCGTCATCCTGATCGGTTTCCTGATGCTCATCGCCGTCCTGATCTGGATGATCGTCCGCTGCATCAAGGGGCTGCAGCTTGCCGGCCGCAACGAACCGGTGGCAAACCCGGAAACCTGGATGTTCTGACGCCTGTCCGGGCGCAAGGCAGGAATTAAGCCCGAAGGTGGCAGTTCCGCGGTGGGACAGAATGTCTCCCCGGGCAAAACCCTTGTGCCCGGAAGATGCCTTGTGTGCCATCCGTCCTGCCCGTACGATCCGGCGCATCTTTGAGGAGAAACCCGGCCGGGTCCGGGACGTGAGGGACGCAGGGAGCGATGCAGACCAATTTTACCGCAGAGCAGCTGAAGGACGTGCATGTCGCCGAATCTGAAAAGATCCTGCGCAAATGCGTGCACTGCGGCTTCTGCACCGCCACCTGCCCGACCTTCACGCTGCTCGGCGACGAACTCGACAGCCCGCGTGGACGCATCTATCTCATCAAGGACATGCTGGAAAACGACCGGCCGGCGGATGAGAAGATCGTCAAGCATATCGACCGCTGCCTGTCCTGCCTCGCCTGCATGACGACCTGTCCTTCCGGCGTGCACTACATGCATCTGGTCGACCACGCCCGCATCCACATCGAAAAGACCTACAGACGTCCGCTCCCGGACCGGCTGATGCGGGCCGTGCTTGCCTTCGTACTGCCCTACCCGAAGCGGTTTCGTGTGGCATTGATCGGCGCATTCTTCGGCCGGCCCCTCGCACCGGTGCTGAAACGCATGGGCGGTCCGCTCACCCGCATGGGCGCCATGCTGGAGCTTGCGCCCTCCAGGGCACCCGCCCGGGGACAGCTAGAAGGCCCCGGCGTCTTTGCGCCGGAGCAATCTGAGCGCAAGGGGCGGGTGGCCCTTCTGAGCGGCTGTGCCCAGCCTGTGCTGAACCCCGGCATCAACGACGCAACGATCCGCCTGCTGCGCCGGACCGGCTATGAAATCGTCCTGCCGAAGGGTGAAGTCTGCTGCGGCGCGCTGGTCCACCACATGGGCAAGGAAGAGGCCTCTCTCGAAAACGCCCGCCGCAACGTCGATGTCTGGCTGGAAGAAGCCGACGGCGAGGGTCTGGATGCGATCGTGATCACCGCATCCGGCTGTGGCACGACGATCAAGGACTACGGCTTCATGCTGAAGGACGACCCGGCCTATGCGGAAAAAGCCGCAAGGGTGTCGGCGCTCGCCAGGGACGTGACGGAGTTCCTGACCGGGATCGAGCTCGGTGCGCCTGCGGTGAAACCGGATCTGACGGTTGCCTATCACTCCGCCTGTTCCATGCAGCATGGCCAGAAGATCACCAGGCAGCCGAAGGACCTCTTGAAGGCTGCCGGATTTGAAGTGAGGGATGTGCCGGAAGGGCATCTGTGCTGCGGTTCGGCGGGCACCTACAACATCCTGCAGCCGGAAATCGCCCGTCGCCTGCGCGACCGCAAGGTGGCCAACATAGAGAAGACCCGGGCCGACGTGATCGCCACCGGCAATATCGGCTGCATGACCCAGATCGGCCTTGGCACCGATATGCCGATCCTGCACACCGCGGAGCTGCTCGACTGGGTCTATGGCGGCCCGCAGCCGGAAAGTCTTGCACCGGTGCTGGAGAAGCGGGCCGCGGCGGAATAGGCGGCGGCCCTGCAGTCACGAGCAATCAGCTCTCCCGTGTGCCGAGCTGCACCGGCGTCTTGTCCGCTTCACTGTCCGTCTTCTGGCCGGCAAGGCGCAGCGTGCGTTCCAGCAGTTCCTCGTAGATCGGCCGCCCGCCGAGGTGATGCGCGGTGAGCGAGGCGGTGGTGCAGGTGACGAGAACAGGCATGATCAGGGCATAGGCGCCGGTCAGTTCCATCACCAGAACGACACCGACCAGCGGTGCGCGCACGGAGGCAGCGAAAAAACCGCCCATGGCCGCCACGGCACAGGCCGCCCGGAAGTCGTCTTCGACGGGCAGGAAATCTGCCGTCGCAACGCCGAAGGCAAGACCGGCGCAGGTGGCGATCGACAGCATCGGCGCGAAGATGCCGCCAGGCACGCCCGAAGCGTAGGAAAAGAGGACGCCGCCGAAACGTAACAATGTCAGAAGCACCAGTGCCAACAAGCCCAGTTTGTTGGCAATAAGGTGGTGGATCAAGTCCTCGCCGCCACCCGTTGCCGCGGGAAAGGCGTTGAGAAGCACGCCGGTCCCCGCACCGACGGCGAGCGCCGGCAGCCAGCGCAAGCCATCGGGGATCTTCAGGAAGAAGTCCATCATCGTGATGAGCGCTCTGTTGAAGAAGACGCCAAGCGCACCGAGAAAAACACCGAGTACCGCCAGCAGGACGAAACTCCAGACCGGTATATAGCTGACCTCGACCAGCAGCACCGGGCCGATATTGGTGAGCTGTTCGGTGATGGCAGCACTCAGGAGCGAGGCGATGATGACCGCCATATAGGTGCGGTAGCCGAAGGGGAACTGCCGCCGTGTTTCTTCCACGATGAAGAGAATGGCCGCCAGCGGTGCGTTGAAAGCGGCGGCGAGCCCGGCAGCGGCGCCCGCCGCCAGAAGGCCCTTATGGTCGTTGGGCGACAGGTTCTGCGAGCGCGACAGTGCCTCCGCAGTCATCGCGCCCATGTGGATGGTCGGTCCCTCGCGCCCAAGAACCAGACCGGACCCGAGTGCCAGAAGACCGCCGAAGAACTTGGCGACGAGCACACCCGGCCAGTGCAGCGGACGTTTGTCCTCCATCGCTCCCTCGATTTCCTGAATGCCGCTGCCGGCCGCTTCAGGTGCAACGCGCCGGACCAGCAGGTATGCGCCGACGACGCAGGATGCCGAAATCGCCATCGAGACCGCGTAGGACAGAAGCCCGTTCCCGAGCGCGGATCGAAGCGACGCGTATTGGGCAAAGAGCGTGTCAAGCCCGGTGTGGAATGCGGTGGCAAGGCCGCCGACCAGGATGCCGACCAGCGCTGCTTTAAAGAAGTAGGCCGCATCCGACCGGGCTGAGGGAGTAAGGAAGGAAAAGCGCATGCAGGGATCGAAACCTAGACCGGTGCAGACCGGAGATTCGATCCGCGCGACAATCAGACTGCAGTCAAAAGGGCGGTGCCGCAAGTGAACTGCCAAAGAACGAAAACGCGCGGCAAGGCCGCGCGTTTGAACTGACTTCCGTATCGGATTGGTTTCCGGATCAGATCACGTGCACGGTAGTGCCGACATTGACCCGCTCATAGAGATCCATCACATCCTCGTTGCGCATGCGGATGCAGCCGGAGGAAACCGCATGGCCGATGGTCCAGGGCTGGTTGGAGCCGTGAATGCGGTAAAGCGTCGAACCGAGATAAAGGGCGCGGGCGCCGAGAGGGTTTTCCGGACCGCCCGCCATGAATGTCGGCAGATCCGGACGGCGCTTGCGCATCTCTGCCGGTGGACGCCAGTCGGGCCATTCCGCCTTGCGGGTGATCTTGTGCTTGCCGGCCCATTCGAAGCCGGGCTTGCCGACGCCGACGCCGTAGCGTCGCGCGGTGCCGTCGTTCTGGACCAGGTAGAGAAAGCGCTCGTTCGTGTCGATCACGATGGTTCCGGCCTTGTAGGGGCCGTCATAGGCAACGACGGTAGGCAGGAACTGCGGCGCGACCTGTCTTGTCTGCGGTACAGTTGCCTGACGTTGCGGCTGCTGCTGCACCGGTTGCTGGCGCGGCGACCACCAGTTCGTCCGGCGCACCTGCGGCTGCTGCTGCTGCGGTTGCCGGAACTGATAGCGTGTCACCGTCGACCGGCGCTGCACCTGCGGCTGCAACTGCAGCACCCAGGGCTCGGTCAGATTGGGGCTGAGAACCAGCGGCGGCGGCGCCACCTGGCCGGCTGAGGCCGGCGCCGAAAAGGGGCCGGCGGAAAGGATCAGCGCGCCGGCTATGCCGAGCACCGTTTTGCTCAATCTACGCGTCAGGAACATGGCAGTACTCATCAACTTGTCTTCGACCACGTTCAGCGGCTTTCACGCCGCCGATTAAGAAACTGGCAAGGATGATAAGAGCGGCTGCTCAGTCAAAAGTGAATCCCGACGAGAGAAATCAGCTAATCTTTTCTTATGGTTAGTGTTTTGTTGAGGAACAGGCTTAACAAAAGGCTAGAGCGTGATGCCGTGGGTCTTGTTAAGTTTTGCGACAGTCTGAAAAGACTGCGCTTTCTGCGATTCCATGGTTAACGCACGCGCCGGCGCGCATCGCGGACGACAATCGGCAGGATCTTGCGTGTCTGCTCCGCGGACATGCCCGGTTTGATGCGCGGGTCGTAGAGCATGTTCAGGAGGATCTGGTCGAAGACGGTGAAGCGGCTGTGCCGCGAGGCATCGTTAAACACCGAATGGGCGAGTGACGTGTCGTCGTTCATGGGCCCGAGGCCCTGCAGCAGCTCCTCCACGAGACAGCGCTTGAACAGGAACTCTCCTTCGTCGGAAACGATGACGGCGGTCGATTGCTTGATGCCGTGGCGGCCCGACACCACGCGCACAAGGCACCGGCCTGGAACCTGGGCGCGCTCGTTCTTGTAGATGTCTCTCTTCACCACCTGTTCGTATTGCGCGCGGTCGACCACATAGACCTCGAAATTCGCTTCCGCGGTACTTCCGGCGATGCCGGTGGTGAGCCCGCTGATACGGCTGCCCAGCTCGTTCACGAAACGGTGCACTGTTGCAGTCCTGTCCCGCGCCGAGAAATTGTGCACATAGAACATCACCGGCTTCGTGAATTTCTTGACGAGATAGGGGCGCCAGCTCCAGCTGCGGTATTCCAGTCCGAAGACCGTTTTTTCAAACCCATCGAGCAGTTCCTCGGTCGAAAAGGAATCGGTCGCGGCACCGGCGCGCAAGGGGTTCGAAAGGACACCGAAAAGCAGCAGGACTGTAAGGAGAAACCGCATGTAAATCATCAAGGTCAAAGCACCGTCTTCACCCGCTTCGGCCCGACAATCCGGCCCCGTAGTTTAGGCCGCCGGAGGATAGCCAAAGGTCCGGCAAGAGGAAAGGGAAGAAACCGTTACCAAACACCAAACCAGCCTGTCAGAACCGCCAAGCATTGAAAAAACAATTCCTTAAACTTCCCCGGCTATAAGAAGGCCATTGCGATTACAGGAAGCCTGCAGGGGCGGGGAACGGGAGTAGGCATGGCCGCGGTAAAGAGATCCTTTCGAGCGGAGAGCTTGATACGCATGAATTCCGGGGCGAACGAGAACCCCGCTTATGCTGAAGAACGCCGCCACGAGGAAGTTCTGGCAGAGATCGCCAGCCTCAAGTCTCTCATCACGAGCGGAGCCAGCCAGCAGGCGCTCGACCCGGAGGCCATGAGCGAAAAGTTCATGTCCGAATTCCGCAAGGAGATGTCCGAAGCGGCCAAGCTGAAGGTGGAACTGGACGCGATCTACGAAGCCATCGCCCAGACCAAGCGCGAGATCGCGACGCTGCACCACACGACCGGCTCCAAGGGCGAGGAGATGACCCGCGTCACCAACGAGCTCGACGCAGTCGTGATCGGTACGGAAGGGGCGACCGAGACGATCCTGGCATCTGCCGAATTCATCGACGAGACCGCCAACACCCTGTCCGCGCGGCTCGGCAAGGAAGATGCCGAACTTGCCGGCGACATTCAGGACAAGGTCATCCAGATTTTTGAGGCCTGCAACTTCCAGGATCTGACCGGTCAGCGCATCACCAAGGTGGTGGGGACGCTGCGCTTCGTCGAGGATCGCATCATCCAGATGATGGATATCTGGGGCGGCATCGAAAGCTTCAAGGATATCACGGTCGAACAGCGCGAGCTGAAGGAAGGTGACGCGGCGCTGCTCAACGGCCCGGCACTGGAAAGCGATGTCGACGTTGCCACCCAGGACGACATCGACGCCCTCTTCGCCTGATCGTATCGCCATCTCCAATTCGAAAGCCCGGCCCTCGCCGGGCTTTCTTGTTTCCGATCTATGCCGGCGTTATCCCGGCCAAGCGAAGCCAGAGCCGCGACCGGGGAGGCAAAGACTCTGCGCCATGTGGACCATGTTATCTGGAGCCCCGGCTTACCGGCCCCGGATCTTCGCCGCGCTCCGTCCGGGATGAAGATGGTGCGGATTGGTCTTGATGACGGTATGGCTGAACGGCAGACGGGCAATTGACCTGAACGCCCGATTTCGCCTTGCCCCGACCGCAGCCGGCGTCTATCAAGGTGAGAACAAAGAGTGAATATCAGGTGGTGTCATGGCAGAGCAGACAGGTGGACCTACGCAGAAGAATGAGCGCGATCAGGTCACCGGCCTTCTGACGGGAGACGACGGCAACGAGCGTTGCTGGTGGCATGGCGGGCTGGAGGATTACCAGCGTTATCATGACACCGAATGGGGCTGGCCCGTCGACGAGGACCGGCGCCTCTTCGAAAAGATCTGCCTGGAAGGCTTCCAGTCCGGCCTTTCGTGGCTGACCATCCTGCGCAAGCGTGACGCCTTTCGCGCGGCCTTTGCCAATTTCGAATTCGACAAGGTCGCCGAGTTCACCGAGGCCGATGTCGAGCGCTGCCTTCAGGATGCCGGCATCGTCCGTCACCGACGCAAGATCGAATCCACCATCAACAATGCCCGCCGGGCGAAGGAGCTGAAACAGGAATTCGGCACGCTGGCAGCCTATTTCTGGTCTTTCGAACCGAAGCCGGAAGACCGGCCGGATAAGCTCGATTTCGCCACCGCCCGCACGCTTGGCAAGACGGCGGAAAGCACGGCCCTTTCCAAGGATCTCAAAAAGCGCGGCTGGAGTTTCGTCGGACCCACCACCGTCTATGCCTTCATGCAGTCGATGGGCATGGTCAACGATCACCTGGAAGGCTGCTGCTGCCGGGCGGGTGTGGAAGCGGCGAGGAATGCGTTCAAACGGCCGACGCCTAAATAACCCTTTTCGCCGTTCCGCCTCATCCTGAGGAGGGCCGTGAGGCCCGTCTCGAAGGATGGGCCCCTTGTATCGGAGCTTGCCGCCCATCATTCGAGACAGCGCTGGCGCGCTTCCTCAGGATGAGGGGAAGTCAGCCAGTTAATACCAACCTCAACAAATAGGAACCGATCTGACCGTGTTTGGGGACTGTTCGGCAAGGAGCAGGTTGCGGGGGCGA
>ENA-ORCZ01000243-ORCZ01000243.1-marine-metagenome-genome-assembly--contig:-NODE-243-length-33601-cov-4.153383_pt1 | contig 33601 bp, 28 predicted proteins | sample MGYA00237785_ERZ508519 | MGnify/ENA primary metagenome ERZ508519 (study PRJEB26189, sample SAMN06268790) | marine metagenome | isolation source: Bioluminescent Bay, La Paraguera, Puerto Rico | place...
CCCGGCGCATGACGGCGGTCGCCAGCTCCGAGTTGGCCATCATGTAGGAGCCGTCGCCGACAAAGCAGACGACATCCCGCTCCGGTTGGGCGAGCTTGATGCCCATGGCACCCGCAATCTCGTAGCCCATGCAGGAATAGCCGTATTCCATGTGATAGCCGCCCTGCGGTGCCTGCCACAGGAGTTTGAGAGCGCCCGGCATGGTGCCGGCGGCGCACATGGCGATGGTCTTGTCCGTCGAGGTGCGTTGAACAGCGCCGATGACTTCAGCGTCGAGCGGCAGGTAGCCGTCGGGCACATTCTCCCTAGCGCTGCAATGGGCATCGACCTTCGCCAGCCAGTCGAGGCGGGCCTGTGGCTTGAAGGCGGTCTTCTTTTCAGCACCAAGGGCTGCCGAGATCCTCTCCAGCGCCACCTTCGCATCGCCGATGACACCGGTGGCGCCGTGTTTCAGCGCATCGTAGCTCTGGACGTTGATGGAAACGAGCCTGCGGCCGGGGGCCTTGAAGAGCGCCCAGGAGCCGGTGGTGAAGTCCTGGAAGCGGGTGCCGACGCCGATGACGAGGTCCGCGCTTTCGGCGATCTCGTTGGCGCATTCCGAGCCGTCGACCCCGGCGGTGCCGAAGTTCATCGGGTGTCTTTGGGCGAGCGCCGACTTGCCGGCCTGGGTCTCGATCACCGGAATGCCGTGGCGGGTGGCGAAGTCGCCCAGCGTTTCCTCGGCCTGCGAATAGATCACCCCGCCGCCGCAGACGAGAACGGGGTTCTTTGCTTCCCTGATCAGGGTGACGACATCGGCAACGTCGTGGCTGTCGGGCTCCGGCCGGCGGATGCGCCAGATTTTCGGCTCGAAGAAGCTTTCCGGATAGTCGAAAGCCTCGGCCTGGGTGTCCTGGCAGAAGGCCAGGGTGACCGGTCCGCAATTCACCGGGTCGGTCATCACCCGGAAGGCGCGGGGAAGCGCGGTCAGGAGATGTTCCGGACGGCTTATCCTGTCGAAGTACCGCGAGACGGGCCGGAAGCAGTCATTGGCCGAGACCGTGCCGTCGTCGAAATCCTCCACCTGCTGCAGCACCGGGTCCGGAGCGCGGTTGGCGAAGACATCGCCCGGGATCAGCAGCACGGGAAGGCGGTTGACATGGGCAAGAGCGGCGGCCGTCACCATGTTGGTCGCGCCGGGGCCGATGGAGGAGGTGACAGCCATCGCGCGGGTGCGTTTATTCGCCTTGGCATAGGCAATCGCCGTATGGGCCATGGTCTGTTCGTTCTGGCCGCGCCAGGTCGGCAGGGCATTGCCCGCCCGCTCCAGAGCTTCGCCGAGACCGGCAACGTTGCCATGGCCGAAGATCGCCCAGATACCGTCGATGAAGCGCTCGCCATCCTCGGTCATCTGCGCGGAGATATACCGCACCATGGCCTGGGCGGCGGTGAGACGGATCGTGCCGGTCATGCGGAAATTTCCTGAGGTTCGTTGACGCTTGCTGCCGCGCGGGCATCGTCCCAGATGCGGCAGAGACGCGCGAAGCGGCGGGTCATGTCAGCGACTGCGGCTTCGTCTGTCAATTCGCCCGCCAGCCATTTGCGGGCCGAGTCGGCAAAGATGGTGCGGCCGACGGCAAAGCCCTTCACGAGAGAGAAACGTGCGGCTTCGGAGAAGCTCGCAGCCAGGTCTTCTTCCGGTGCGTCGAGGCCGAGGACGACGATGCCGCGCGTATGTGGGTCGTTGTCGGTGATGGCCCTGCAGGCATTCGCCCAGGCCTCGGCTGTTGTCATCGGCTCCAGTTTCCACCAGTCCGGGTAGATGCCGATGTCGTAGATCCGGCGAATGATTTTCGCCGTGGTGTCGGCGTCCACCGGACCGACCTTGGAGGGGATCACTTCCAGCAGTATTTCCAGCCGGTTGCGGCGGCAGGCGGCAAAAAGGCGCTTCAGGACGTCTTCCTGTTCGGCCTTCATTTCGGCCGCGTCGTCAGGGTGATAGAAGCACAGCACCTTCACCACATGCTCGGCCGGCCATTCGGACAGGCCGCCGAAATCCGGTCCGATTTCCGGTTCCAGTGACAGTGGCCGGGAGGCTGGCCACTCCACCGGATGACCGATCCAGAGCCCGGTTCCGGCGGCCCGATAGAGCGCCTCGCGGCCGAGCCGGCTGTCGCACAGGATGCCGTAGCCCGGCCGGCCGTCCGCAACCTTCAAGGCTGCGTCGAGGCAAAGGTTCTTGAATGGTCCGATCCGTGCCGGGCTGACTTTTGCCGCCTCGGCCATCTGTTCCAGCTGGATGCGGTGATCGAAGGCAAAGACGCGCATTGTCGACCAGTCGCCGCCATGCAGACGGCCGCGGTTGGTGGACCAGTGGATCTGCTCCAGCGCAGCATCCCTGCGCAGGGCCTTGTCCCTGACGCCGCGCTTCAGGAAGAACTGCAGTTCCTCCCAGCTCGGATAGGCCGGCGTGCAGCCATGCCGGGAGACGGCAAAGGCGCCGCAGGCATTGGCGTAGGTGAGGGCGGTGACCCAGTCCTCGCCTGTGATCCAGCCCTTCAGGAGGCCGGACATGAAACCGTCGCCCGCACCGAGGACGTTGAAGACCTCGATCGGGAAGCCGGGGCCGGAAATGCCCTCGTCGAGACTGTCGGGAATGTCTCCCTCGAAGGCGACGGCACCCATCGGCCCGCGCTTGCAGACCAGCGTCGCGGCAGAGACCTTGCGCACGTTGCGTAGCGCCTGCACCGTATCGGTGGAACCGCCGGCGATGTGGAATTCTTCTTCCGTGCCGACAATCAGGTCAAACAGATGCAGCGTCGACTGCAGCTTGGCGGTGACCTTCTCGGAAGCGATGAAACGGTTCTCGCCGTCACCGTGACCGGAAAGACCCCATAGGTTCGGCCGGTAGTCGATGTCGAGTGCCGTCCGGCCGCCGCTTTCCCTGGCAAGGCGCAGGGCCTTGAGGACCGCCGCCTCCGTCTTCGGGTGGCTGAGATGTGTGCCGGTGGCAACCACCGCCCGGGCCGACGCGACGAAGGCTGGATCTATGTCATCTTCGCACAGCGCCATGTCGGCGCAGTTCTCGCGATAAAAAATCAACGGGAACTGTTCCTGGTCGCGGATGCCGAGCAGGACAAGGGCGGTCAGCCGCTCGCTGTCGGTAATCACGCCATGCGTGTCGACGCCGTGCCGCTCCAGTTCCTCGCGGATGAAGCGGCCCATGTGTTCGTCGCCGACCCGGGTGATCAGGCCGGACTTGAGGCCGAGGCGGGCGGTGCCGGTTGCCATGTTGGTGGGCGAGCCGCCGATATACTTGTTGAAGCTGCCCATGTCCTCCAGCCGGCCACCCACCTGGGCGCCGTAGAGGTCGACCGACGAGCGGCCGATGGTGATGACATCGAGTTTCTTCACGTGCACATTCCGTTCCATGCGGGCACCGTCAGATGGTGCCGCCGAGAGAGCCTTCCAGTTCGGCAAGTTCCTGTCCGCCCGCCATCAGGTCCTGCAACTCTTCCGCCTTTATTTCACCGCGTGCCGCGGTGCCGAGCGTCTTGCCGCGGTTGAGCACCGTGAATCGGTCACCGACAGCCATGGCATGGCGGACGTTGTGAGTGATGAAGACGACACCGATGCCCTTCTGGCGCACCTTGTCGATGGTCGCCAGGACGTTGGACGTCTGGCGAACCCCGAGTGCAGAGGTCGGTTCGTCGAGGATCAGTACCTTGGCACCGAAATAGACGGCCCTGGAAATCGCAACGGTCTGGCGTTCGCCGCCGGACAGCGTGCCGACCGCCTGGTCGGGCGAGCGCAGGTGAATGCCCATCCTGGCCATCTCGGTCATGGTGACTTCGTTGGCCTTCGCCGTGTCAAAGCGCTTGAAGACGCCGCGCCCCTTGGTTGGCTCCCGGCCCATGAAGAAATTCCGGGTCACGGACATGAGAGGAATCATCGCCAGATCCTGGTAGACGGTCGCGACACCTGCTTCCATGGCGTCCCTCGGACTGTCGAAAGACATCGGTTGTCCGTCGAGAAAGATCTTTCCGCGTGTCGGTTTGTGAACACCGGACATGGTCTTGATGAAGGTGGACTTGCCGGCGCCGTTGTCGCCGAGAAGGCAGTGGCACTCACCGGGGAATACGTCGAAGCTGACACCAGCAAGAGCGATGATGTTACCAAAGTGTTTTTCGATTTCATCCATATGAATGATCGGTTCGGTCATGATCAGCGTTCTCCCGTAACACGCTTGCGGATGGCGTTGTTGAAGAGGACGGCGATCAGCAGCATCGTGCCGAGGAAGACCTGGAACCAGTCCTGGTCAAAATCCGTATAGGTCAGGCCGATGACCACCATGCCGAAAATGATGGAGCCGAAGAAGGCGCCGATAGCGGAGCCGTACCCGCCGGTGAGCAGGCAACCGCCGATGACCGCGGCGATAATGGCTTCGAACTCTTTCTGGAAGCCGCGCCGGGCGTCCGTCGAGCCCGCGTCCATCACCGTGATGATGGCCACCAGCGCTGCACAACATGCGGTCAGCATGAAGAGCGAGATCTTGACCTTGTTGACCGGAACGCCGGAATTGGAAGCGGCGTTCCTGTCGCCGCCCGAGGCAAAGATCCAGTTTCCGACAGGGGTGCGCAGTAGCACGTAGGTTGCCAGAATCGCGATCAGGGTGAACCAGATGATTTCCACCGGAATGCCTGGAACCTTCGGCAAGCCGCTTTTGAAGGTGTCGATCAGGCCCATGCTGGCGAACCAGGAGAACAGGCCGCCCAACGCGTCTCCGGAAAACAGCGGAGCCAGCCAGTCTCCTTCAACCGCCTCACGCACACCGCGAAGCTGCGTGGAACCACCAGTTGCAAGTTTCAGGCCGACGAGAGACAGACCGCGCAGGATGAACAGAAACGCGAGCGTAACGATGAAGGAAGGCAATCCGGAACGAATGACGATTGTTCCATTCACTCCGCCGACAAGCGCTGCAAAGACAAATGTCAACGGTATTGCAAGGATCAGCGGCAACCCCCAGGTTACGACGCAGGCCGCGAAGAACAGGCCCGCGAAAGCAACCATCGATCCGATAGATAGATCGAATTCCCCACCTATCATCAGCATCGCGGCGCCGATCGCCAGAATACCGAGTTGAGCTGCCGGGGTCATGAAGTTCATGAAGCCGGATAGCGTGAACATGCTGCTGTCCGCGGTGGCAAGAAAGAACAGCACGACAAGTATCACGCCGGCAATCGCGCCGAGTTCCGGCCGCTTCATGATTCTTGCACCCAGTGGCTCCGACTTAAGCCGTTCGTCCTCGACGGGCGTGGTAACCTCGCTCACTGCTTCCTCCCTTGAAGTGTGGCGGCGGCCCACGGCCGCCGCGTTCATCTCGATTGATGTTACCGAATGCCCTGTGCGGACAACTCGACAACCTGACCGGCCTTGTCTTTGGTGATCAGGTTCGGACCGGACGGTACGTCCCCACCGGGGATAAGCCCGTACTGGGCGTTCAGCGACAGGAAGACGACCGGCAGATAGCCTTGCAGGAACTGTTGCTGGTCAATTGCGAAAGCGGCCTTGCCATCGGATACCGCCTGAAGGAAATTGGCGGACATGTCGAAAGTCGCGACGTTCACTTCGCCTGAACGGCCGACAGCTTCGACCGCAGCTACCGCCGGTTCACCAACGGTGGAGGCGCCAAGGCCCATGATCGTGTCGATGTCTGGATTGGAATCGAGCGCTGCACGTACTTTCGCTTCAACCTCAGCCGGGTCGTTGGTTGTCGGCAGAACTTCCACGGTACCGCCAAAGCCCTCGGCGAAGCCCGAGCAACGCAGGTCAAGTGCGACGTTTCCGACTTCCTGGTTGACGCAGATGCCGTTCTTGCCGCCCATTTCCGCAAGTTTTGCGCCCGCAGCCTTACCGGCTGTGAACTCGTCCTGTCCAACGTGAAGCAGTGCACCGAGTTCACCGGCAACGTCTGAGCCGGAATTCATGGAAATAACCGGAATTCCGGCTTCGACCGCGCGCTTGATTGACGGGCCAAGGGCGTCGGCGTCCGGTATGGAGACGACGATACCATCCGGCTCCTGGTTGACGGCTGCGTCGATCAACTGGCTCATCGCGACCATGTCAAAGGTTTCCGGCGAGCGGTAGCTGACATTCGCACCGGTATCTTCGGCTGCCTTGTCAACGCCATTCTTGACCACCGACCAGAAGGGATCGTTGGCCTGCCCATGGGACACAACGATGATGTCGGTTGCCAGTGCCGGTGTCGTCAGTGCGACTGCGCCTGCGAGCAGGGCGCCTTTCATGAAGTTCTTCATAATTCTCCTCCCGAGTTTGAAGAAATCAACCGTGGGACTACGGTTTTGTCTTCGGTCAAAGACCGAATTTCACGCGCCCAGCCTCCTGAGTTCAGTAACGGAAGAGGCGAGCTGAGCTTCGACGATATTTTCGAAGCCTGGGCCCTTGTCGGGCGTGAACGGGTTGGGGCCGGGTGCGTTCGTTTCCAGAATGACCGGGCCGCCATAACGGATTTCGGCCAGTGCAAGGATTTGCGCGGCAATATCCGAATTACCTTGGCCAACACCGCAGCGGTTGCTGTCGGCAACGTGATAGAGGCCAATTCGGTCAGCGCCGTCTTTCAGCGCCCTTGCGGGATCGGCTTCCTCGATATTCATGTGATAGGCGTCGGGCAGCAGTGCGAGGTTGTCAGCGCCGATCTTTTCTAGCAGTTTCAGCCCCTCGGCGACGGTTCTGACCTGATGGGTTTCGTATCGGTTGAGGATTTCGAACACCACATCAAGTCCGCGCTGCCTTGCCATATCGCAGATCTTCGCGACAGAATTCGCAAGATGATCGTCCTCTTCCGCCTGTGATGCGAGGGGCCGGATGCGGCCGACCTGTCCATGACAGGAGATCAGTGGTTGGCCGAGCTGCCGAGCCCAGTCCATGAGACCGTCGTAGTAGTCGAGTGCTGCCATGCGGATTTTTTCATCCGGATGGGAAATGTCCGCGTCGCCGGGCGTAATGGAAAATACCGACAGACCCTGATCTTCCAGAATGGCACGCGCCTGCGCCGCCACCGTGTTGTCGGTATCGCCGAACAGTTCGACGCCGTCCAAACCACTCCGCTTGACGCGCACGGCGACATCCTGAAGAGACGCGCCTCCGAAGATCCAGGTGCAACAACCGATGGGGCGACTCATAGACGCCCCACCTGAAGACTCGTTTTTCCAGAGGCTGTAGTGGTTTTCGAGATCATCATTCCTCCCGGTCAACAGGTTGGGGCCACATGCACAGTGGGCTCTGTCTGTGTTATCCAATTTTTGGAATTAAAATTCTATTTTGAAATCTTTGCAACAGAAATTTTTCAAATCACTTGATTTTGTTCCTTTGGGCGCCGACCGAAACGGCCAAGGCGATTGCCAGGGAAAGGCTTGCAGACAGTGCCCGGAAGGCGCCGACATCGAGTTCCGCGACCAGAAGCTGGATCGCCTTGAGGCGAGCAAGTGGACTGGTGACGACATCGGTGATCGCGACGATATCGGCGCCCACCGTGCGGGCCTTCGACGCAATGTCGATGGTCATTTCGGTGTATGGTGCGAAGGTCACCGCGATCACGGCATCGTTCGGCCGGATCAGGTGTACCATGTTGATGTTGGCAATGCCTGAATGCATCATTGCCGGAACATCCATTTTTTCAAAGGCATAGGCGAGGTAGGAAGTAACCGGAAATGCCCTGCGAAAGCCGACCAGGTGAATGGTTTCCGCACGGGCGAGAACGTCCACTGCTTGTTGGAGTGAGGTCGGGTCAACCGTCGTGAGAAGGTTTTCAAGGGAGCTTCGGCCGACCTCAACGAACTCAGCCAGCAGGGCGGATGGGGTCTCGGTTCCATGTTCGCGAAGTTTTGCCAATCGTGTGGCGTAGTCCGGCCATTTCTGCGAGTAATCGGCGCGGAACAGCTTTTGCATTTGCGAGAAACCGGAAAAGCCCATTTCCTGGCAGAAACGCATTACAGCGGAAGGCTGTACATCGGCACTTTCGGCGAGTTCGGCCACCGTCGATACGGCCACCCGATCCGGATTCGCGGCGATATACTCAGCAAATTGTTTCAGCCGCTTGGGAAGCTGGTTGGCGGTCGTTCCCAGGCGCTGGAAAAAGGCATCGACCGTTTCCGGTGAAGGGGGGTGATTGGTGGCGGTCGGGTCTGGTTCCGTCATGGGGTTCTTCATTTCGAGCTTGACACATTCCGTAGAAAATGATTTTGGAATTTTCATTCTAAAAAATACAAGCCGTGTTCGCAAGAGGCGTGCGGCGATACCCTCAGGAGGACATCATGGCAGTCAATATCGCGGTCCTTGGGGCCGGACGTATCGGCAAGGTGCATGCAAAGGCCGCTTCGACTGCGAATGGTGCGACCCTTGTCGCCATCGCAGACGCTTTTTCGGAGGCGGCTGAAGATCTAGCCAAAGCCTATGGCGCCCGCGTCGCCACCATCGACGAAATCGCCGCGGCTGCCGACATCGATGCCGTCATCATCTGTACGCCGACGGATACCCACGCAGACCTGATCGAGAAATTCGCTCGCGCCGGAAAGGCGATCTTCTGCGAAAAGCCGGTCGACCTGTCGCTGGACCGCGTGAAAGCGTGCCTCAAGACCGTCGAGGACCTGGGCGCGACACTGATGCTTGGCTTCAACCGCCGCTTCGACCCTCATTTCCGCGCGGTGCGTGCTGCCATCGACGAAGGCCGGATCGGCGAAGTCGAGATGGTGCAGATCACTTCTCGCGATCCCGGCGCACCGCCGCCCGCCTATATCAAGGTCTCCGGCGGGATTTTCCGCGACATGACGATCCACGATTTCGACATGGCGCGGTTCCTGCTCGGCGAGGAAATCACCACGGTCTATGCGACAGCTTCCGTGCTCGTCGACCCGGAAATCGGCAAGCTCGGCGACTATGACAGCGTGACGGTGGTGCTGACGACGGCCTCGGGCAAGCAGTGCTCCATCTCCAATTCGCGCCGGGCGACCTATGGCTACGACCAGCGCATCGAGGTGCACGGCTCGAAGGGTGTCGTCAGCGCGGAGAACCAGCGCGCGGTCTCGATCGAGGTCGCGACGGAAGCCGGCTACACCCGCCCGCCGCTGCACGACTTCTTCATGACCCGCTACACCGAAGCCTATGCGGCGGAAATCAGCGCCTTTGTAACGGCCATCGAAACCGGGGCGGCGCCCTCGCCAAGCGGCGAGGACGGGCTCAAGGCTTTGGCCCTCGCCGAAGCGGCGCTTAAATCCGTCGCCGAACGTCGTGCCGTGGGCATGGACGAAGTCTGAGCTTCGAAACAATCAACCCCTCATCCTGAGGAGGACCGCGAGGTCCGTCTCGAAGGATGGGCGGCACACTCATGAGCAAGCGGCCCATCCTTCGAGACAGCGCTAAAGCGCTTCCTCAGGATGAGGTCCGGATCTGTGGTGCGGCGGCATCAAAAAGGACCTTCGGGAGGATCAGCGCAATGAAAAGTCTCGGCATCGGATTGATCGGCACCGGCTTCATGGGCAAGTGCCATGCGCTCGCCTATGGGTCGGTGAAGGCGGTGTTCGGCGATGTGCCGGCGACCCGCCTGGAAGTTCTCTGCGACGTGCCCGCTGACAAGGCCGGTGCCTTCGCGGACCAGTTCGGCTTTGCCCGGGCAACGGACGACTGGAAGGATCTTGTTGCCGATCCGAAGGTCGACATCGTCTGCATCACGACACCCAACAAGGTGCACAAGGAGATGGCGCTGGCGGCGCTTGAGGCCGGCAAGCATGTGCATCTGGAAAAGCCGATGGCGCTGAGCCTTGACGATGCGCGCGAAATGCTGGCCATTGCCGAGAAGACCGGCGCAAAGACGATCGTCGGCTATAACTACCTGCACAATCCGGCCATTGCCCACGCCCGCAAGCTGATCGCGGACGGGGCCATCGGCCGGATTGTGCATTTCCGCGGCATGGTCGACGAGGACTATCAGGCAGACCCGGATCTCGCCTGGACCTGGCGGGCGACAAAGGCCGATGCGGGGCTCGGAACGCTCGGCGATCTCGGCTGCCATCTGGTGTCTCTGGCAACGGCGCTGGTCGGTCCGGTCGAAAGCCTGATCGCGGAAACGAAGACCGTTCACGAAACGCGGCCGATGGGCGAAGGCTCGAGCGAGCGCAGGCCGGTTGAAAACGAGGACATCGCCTCGGCACTTCTCACTTTCCGGAACGGGGTGCACGGCGTCATCTCGACTTCCCGCAGCGCCTGGGGCCGCAAGAGCTACATCGCTTTCGAGGTGCATGGCACCGAAGGCATGATCACGTTCGACCAGGAGCGGATGAACGAGCTGCGCCTCTACCAGAACCGGGGGCCGCTTGCCGAGCAGGGGTTCAAGACGGTGCTGAGTGGCCCGGCGCATCCACCCTATGGCCAGTTTGTGCCGGCCGCCGGTCACCAGCTCGGCTTCAACGACCTGAAGGTGATCGAGGTACATGAATTCCTGCGGGCGATTGCAGAAGGGCGGCATGCCGTGCCGTCCTTCAACGAAGCGCTGCATTTCGAAGCGGTGGTTCACGCCATTGCCGAAGCCGGGGCATCCGGCCAGCGGGTGACGCTGAGCTGAGATCAGAGGCAGCGAGAACTCTCTTGCCGATTGTTCACCGGGCGCGAACGGGCTGGTTCCGGTCGCGCCCTTTCTCATGGGCCGTAAACCCCTATAAAGTCCCGAAGAAACAAGCCGCTGGTAATCCGCAAGGATTGGGCAGCCGGATTGTCTGGCTTTACAAGCATTGGGGGACTTCTTGGCCAAGGTACTCGTTCTCTTCGCGCATCCCCGGCCCGACCGGTCGGAGGTGAACCAGCCGCTTTTCGAAACGGCGCAGCGTGTCGAGGGCGTCACTGCCGTCGACCTCTATGCCGACTATCCGGATTTCAGTATCGACATCGACCGCGAACAGGCGCGGCTCACCGCCCACGACGTCATCGTCTTCCAGCATCCGCTCTACTGGTATTCGTCCCCGGCCATCATGAAGGAATGGCAGGACCTCGTGTTGGAACACGGCTTTGCCTACGGACATGATGCCACCGCACTTCGCGGCAAGGTGTTCCTGAACGCGATCACCACCGGTGCCAAGCCCGAGGCCTATTCGGAAGCCGGCATGAACCACGCGGAGTTGCGCAGCCTGCTCGGACCTTTCGAGCGGACCGCGGATCTCTGCGGCATGCGCTATCTCGCTCCCTTCGTGCTCTTCGGTGCGGGGCGCGCTTTGGAGCAGGACCGGTTTGGCGCACATCGCAATGCCTATGACCGCCTCCTGAAGGCGCTGGTCGCCGAGCGGCTGGATCTGGAAATGGCGGCGAAGGCGACAGTTCTCACCGATGCTCTCCAGGATCTGGTTCTGGAAAGGGAGGAGAACTGATGGCGCTGCTAAGCGAAGCCTTCGTCTATCTGTGCGCAGCCGTGATCGCGGTGCCGATCGCCAACCGTCTTGGCCTCGGTTCCGTGCTCGGTTATCTCATTGCGGGCGTTATGATCGGCCCGGTCATCGGGATCGTCGGCGCGGAGGCTGCGGACGTGCAGCATTTCGCCGAGTTCGGCGTGGTGATGATGCTGTTCCTCGTCGGGCTGGAGCTGCAACCCGCCATGCTGTGGAAGATGCGCCAGCAGCTTGTCGGTCTCGGCGGGCTGCAGGTGGCGGGCACGGGTCTCGCATTTTGCGGGATCGGTTTCCTGTTCGATCTCCACTGGCAGAGCGCGCTGGCACTCGGGATGATCCTGTCTCTCTCCTCGACCGCCATCGTGCTCCAGACCCTGAACGAGAAGAACTGGCTCAGAACGGAAGGCGGGCAGAGCTCGTTCTCGGTTCTTCTAACGCAGGACATTGCCGTCATCCCGATGCTGGCCTTGCTGCCGCTTCTTGCCATAGGCGGCGACCATTCTGGACCGGGCGGGCATGGCGAGGGCGCCGGTCATGGCGGCGAGGCGCTGGCGGCGCTGCCGGGCTGGGCGCAGGCCCTTGTCATCCTGGCGGTCATCGCGGCGATTGTCGTCGCCGGCCGTTATCTGATGCGCCCCGTTTTCCGCTTCATCGCCGAAGCGCGCCTGCGGGAAATCTTCACGGCTACGGCCCTGCTCCTGGTGATCGGCATCGCGCTGGTGATGGACTTTGTCGGCCTCTCACCGGCGCTCGGCACCTTCCTCGCCGGCGTCGTCCTGTCGGACAGCGATTACCGGCACGAGCTTGAAAGCGATATCGAGCCCTTCAAGGGGCTGCTCCTCGGCCTGTTTTTCCTGACGGTCGGCGCGGGCATAGATTTCGATCTTCTGTTCGGTGCGCCGCTGACCATTTTCGGCCTTGCACTTGGGCTGATGGCGGTGAAGTTCACCGTCCTCTATCCGCTCGGCGTCCTCTTTCGTCTCAAGGGTCCGCACCGCTGGCTGTTCGCGCTCGGGCTTGCCCAGGCCGGCGAATTCGCCTTTGTGCTCTTCGGCTTTGCCGGCGGGGCCGGTGTGCTCGAGCCGTCGCTGATCAAGACCATGACGCTGGTCGTGGCAATCTCCATGCTGCTGACGCCGGCGCTGTTCATTTTTTACGAAAAGGTCGTTGCACCGCGGGCCCTGGCGAAGGCAGACCTCGAGCCGGATGTGATCGACAGGAAGGGACGGGTCGTCCTTGCCGGCATGGGCCGTTTCGGCCAGATCGTTTCGCGTCTGCTGCTTACCAGCGGTTATGAAGTCATCATCCTGGACCATGATCCGCAAACCATCGAGAACCTGCGCAAGATTGGCATCCGCACCTTCTATGGCGACGCCACACGGCCGGATCTTTTGCACGGTGCGGGACTGGACGAGGCGGACCTCTTCATCGCGGCGCTTGATGATCGGGAGAAGCAGACCGAACTCGTGGAGCATGTCGCGCGGACCTATCCGAAGGTGCGCATCCTTGCCCGCGCGCGCGACCGGCACCATGTCTACGAACTCGAGAACGCGGGTGCGCACCATGCGGAGCGCGAGCTGTTCGAAGGGGCACTGGCGCTCGGCCGCCAGGCCCTGGCCGAACTCGGGTTTCATCCGTTCCGGGCACGCACCAAGGCGCGGGAGTTCCGTCATCACGACATCGCCATGCTCGATAACCTGCGCGAGAACTTCAACGACGGCGGCGCCGACGCCTCCTATATCGACGCCATGCGGGCGCAGTCAGAGACTTTGTTCGAGATCATGCGTGTCGACCGTGGCGGCGAGCGGCATGAGCGCACGGAGCGGGGCTGGACGCCGCCGCCCAAGGGAGACGCGACGCTTTGAAGCAAGCGCCGCCTTGCTTCAAAGCCGGGAAATTTGCGGTTTCCGGACGGTAACCTCGACCTTTCCCGCGACCGGAACGGTCCCTATATGCGGGGTCAACATCAACCCGTGCAGGAATCGGACACTGCGGCCGACTGCACGGTGAAGGCAGACCAAGGACAAGGAACAATCATGACATCTCAAGACAACGGCGCCGGGAGCGAACCCGTTCTGCAGATCGATATCGTCTCGGATGTCGTCTGCCCCTGGTGCATCGTCGGCTTCAAGCAGCTGGAACAGGCAATCGCCCGAACAGGCGTCTCGGCCGTCGTCAAATGGCATCCGTTCGAGCTCAATCCGGACATGACGGCAGAAGGCGAGAACCTGCGCGATCACATCATGCGCAAATACGGCTCCTCCGCCGAACAGTCGAAGGCGGCCCGCGACCGGCTGACGGCACTCGGCGCGGATCTCGGCTTCGACTTCCGCTTCTCCGACGACATGCGCATGGTGAACACCTTCAAGGCCCATCAGCTCATCCACTGGGCGGGGCCGGAAGACAAGGAGCAGCAGTTGAAGATGGCGCTGTTTGAAGCCTATTTCCGCGACCGCAAGGATCTCAACGACGACGGCGTCCTTGCGGATGTTGCCGCAAGCATTGGCCTCGACAGGGCCGAGGCTCTCGCCGTTCTGGAAGACGGCCGCTTTGCCGAAGTCGTCCGGGCCGAGGAGGCCTTCTGGACCGGCAACGGCATCCACGGTGTCCCCGCCGTCATCTTCGACCGCCAGCACCTGGTTTCGGGCGCTCAGGGCGCCGACAATTTCGCGGCGATCATTACGGAGCTGACGAAGGGCAGGGCGGCCTGAAGAACGCCGGCCTGCCCCATCAAAGCATGAAGACCTCATCCTGACGAAGCGCGACAGCGCTGTCTCGAAGGATGGGCCGCTTGCTCAGGAGTGTGCAGCCTATCCTTCGAGACGGACCTGACGGTCCTCCTCAGGATGAGGCGGAGATGGTGGAGAGACTGCGTCTTTCTTCGACCTCAGATCCTCTCGAAGAGCACTCCCGCTGCCTCGATCCGGCCGGCGGGCGTTTCGGCCGGTTCAGCGCCGTAGTTGGTCCAGATCCTGAGCCCTTGCGTCTCGCGGCAGCGGACGCCGCCGGAGAGGTCCTGGGTCGGAATGCCAGCTTCCTCGCACAGTCCCGAGAAGATCCGCCGCAGCGCCGTCTCGTCGCCCCAGCCGCCAACATAGGTCATGTGCTCCTGGCGCATGGCGGCCGGCTGGCCGTCTTCCAGCTCCAGGATGACCTCGGCGGCGCCTTCCAGTTCCTCGCGGTAGCCGATGAAGTGACCGCCGCCCTTCAGCGCCATCGGCATGTCCGGCCGCAGGCTTTCGACGCGCGCGACGGTGACTTCCAGTCCAGGCATGTCGGGCGGCAGCGGCACGGGGATGACCATGTCGGCATTGCGCGCGGCGGTTCGGGGACCCAGCACCACGTGGGCGTCAGTTTCCGCCAGCGCCTTCTTCATGTCCTGCGGCATGTAGATGAGGCCCGGAACCGCGACAATCCTGTAGCCCGAAAAGTCCCTGGTCTCGCCGCGGACAATGTCGATGCTGAGACCGAGCTTGCGCAGCGCCTTGTAGGTGTCGAAGACGAGCTGGAAGTAGGAAAGACCCTTGCCGTGCGGCTGGGTCGTCCAGGCAAAGTCGGAATCATAGTCGAACACCAGGGCCACCGGAGCCCGGGGCGCGGAGACGTCCGGCGCCTCGCGCAGTTCATCGGCGACCTTGCGTGCCTCAAGGCGTGCGGGTGCGTCGGCATTGTCCGGACGCAGCATGCCGGCATGCATCTGTTCCTGGGCAAAAGGCGCCTGGCGCCAGCGGAAATAGCAGACGGCTTCCGCCCCATGGGCAAATGCCTCCCAGGCCCAGAGCCGCATCATGCCCGGCAGCGGCGCCGGGTTATAGGGCGCCCAATTCACAGGGCCGGGCTGCTGCTCCATCACCCACCAGCGGCCTCGTCCGACGGCGCGATAAAGGTCGTGGTGGAAGGCCTGGAAATCCGGGTCGCCCTGGCGCATGAAGGCGCGCTGGTGCGCGTCTTCCCCGCTGAAGCGATCTTCCAGGAAACCGAGCGGGTAGCTGTCCCACGTGGCGATATCGAGATCGTCGCCGACCTTGAAGTGATCGAAATCGGTGACGCGGCCCATGTAGTTGTGACTGATCGGCGCGTCGGAGTGGGCGCGGATGATGTCCACCTGACGCCGGTTGAAGCTGACAACCTGGTCGGAGGAAAACCGCCGGAAAGCGAGCGTGTGCGACGGGTTGGGCTCGGTCACCGTCAGGTTGGGCAGGTCGATCTCATCGAATGACTGGTACTCCATCGACCAGAACACATTGCCCCAGGCGCGGTTGAGCGCCTCGATGGAATGATAGCGCTGCTTCAGCCAGACCCGGAAGGCGTCCCGGGCCGCGTCCGAATAGGAGAGGATGGTGTTGTGGCAGCCGTACTCGTTGTCCGTCTGCCAGGCGGCCACATGTGGATTTCGGCCGTAGCGTTCGGCAACGAGCCTGACGATCCGGTCGCTTTCCTGCCGGTAGCCTTCGTGGGAGAAGCAGTAGTGGCGGCGGGAGCCGAACTTGCGCGGATGGCCATTGGCATCGACCGCCACCATGTCCGGATGCTTGTCGACCACCCAGCGCGGCGGCGTCGCGGTGGGCGTGCCGAGCACGACCTTGAGCCCGGCCCGGCCCAGGGTGTCGATCGCGCGGTCGAGCCAGTCGAACCTGAGATCGCCGGGGCGGGGTTCCAGGCGCGACCAGGCGAATTCGCCGATCCTGACCCATGTCAGTCCCGTCTCCGCCATGCGCCGGGCATCGGATTCCCAGATCTCTTCCGGCCAATGCTCCGGATAATAGCAGGTGCCGAGGGTGCGTTTCATCTTGTGACCTCATCCAATTGGAGCAGGTGTTGTTCTACAAAAGCCTCAAAGCTTGCTCCCCTCTCCCCCCTTGAGGGGGAGATGTCAGCTATTGCTGACAGAGGGGGTAATAGCCTCGCGGCATATTCAGTCCGTTTGCATTTCCCGCACCGCTGACACCCCCCTCTGTGCGGTTCCCGGACATCTCCCCCTCAAGGGGGGAGAGCGGAGCAAGGCGCAAAGCTCGATCACATTCTGTGATGCCGGATCAACACTGCGTCGCGTCCAGGATGACAGTTATTGCCGATCCTACAGCACCACCCGATGCTCCCGCTGTCCACGCACAGAGACCTGGGCAAAGAACGTCTTGCCGTCGTCTTCGCCGCCTTCAAGCCCTTCCTTGGCAGATGTCGCAAAGAGGGTTCGCAGATCCGCGCCGCCAAAGGCCGGGCAGGAGACCTGTTCGGCCGGCAGCGAGACCGCTTCGGCGAATGTTCCGTCCGGCGAGTAACGGGCAACGTGGTTTGCACCCCAGTGGGCGTTCCAAAGGAAACCTTCGCTATCGACCACCGCGCCGTCCGGATTGAACCCGTCCTCGGAGAGATCGACGAAGAGGACCGGCGAACCGGCTGGCCAGCCGTCACCGTCCAGGCCGACCTTTTGAATGACCTGCCTGTCGGTGTCAGCGAAATAGGCGGTCCTGCCGTCCGGTGAGAAGCAGATCGCGTTGGAAATCGTTATGCCGCCGAAGAGCTTGCGCAATTCGCCCTTGTAATAGCGGTAGATCGATCCGGCGCCTTCCTCGGCATTGAAGCCCATGGTGCCGATCCAGAAGCCGCCCTTCGGATCGGCACGGCCGTCGTTGGAGCGGGTCACCGGATTGTCCGCTTCCAGATCGCAGATCTTTGCCGATGCTTCCGTTTCCAGATTGAACAGGAACAAGCGGCTGGCGCTGGCAATCAGCAGTTCATTCCGGCTGACCCACCCGGCCGCCGAGACGTATTCGTTGAATTGCCACGTCCGCGGGGTTCCGTTGTCCCGGCTAAGGAGACGCTTGTTCAGAATGTCGAACCAGAACAGCTGCTGCCTCTCCGGGTGCCACAACGGTCCCTCGCCCAGAAGGCACTGACGGTCATCGAAAATGGTGCTCATGACGTCATCCGTTGGCTGAGACCGCCGCATCGTAAGCGGTGACGATCCTGTTGGCGCGATCGCGGATCTCCGCGACAGTAAAACCCGGCTTGAAAAGGGCCGTGCCGATGCCGAAACCGGTTGTGCCGACCTTGATCCAGTCGCCGAAATTCTCCGGACCCGCACCGCCGACCGCATAAGTCGCGGTGCCTTTCGGCAGCACGGCGAGCATTGCCTTCAGGCCGTCCGGCCCGATGAGCGAAGCCGGAAAGAACTTGAGCCCGTCGGCGCCGTTCCTCAGGGCGGTGAAACATTCGGTCGGTGTCATCACGCCGGGAAACGAAGACATGAATTGTTGCTTGGTCGTGCGGATCACCTCCGGATTGCAGTCCGGCGAGACGATCAGCGTGCCACCGGCCGATTTCACATCGGTAACCTGCGTCGGCTCCAGCACTGTTCCTGCGCCGATTTCCGCCTCCTCCGAAAATGCCTTTGCCATCGCTTCGATGCTTTTCAGCGGTTCGGGTGAATTCAGCGGCACCTCGATGCGGGTGATCCCCGCTTCGATGAGGTTCTCGGTGACGGCCAGGGCTTCGTCGGGGGTAAGACCCCGCAGGATGGCGATAAGATTGCGGCTCATGGACAGACTTTCGAACGGGAGGAGAAGGCGAGGGCGAGGCCCTTCAGGGTCAGGCTGCCGGCGTCCAGAAGCCGCGCCTCGTGACCGAGGCATCGAAGCGCGGAGCGATAGACGCTGGCGATGCCCTCACTGCCCAGGATCGCAACGCCGTCGAGACTGAAATCCCGACTGACCGCCGAAAGTTCGGAGCCGATCAGCAGGCCGGAAAGCCGTCCGCGTGCCTCGGCCGGGGTAAGGCCGGCGACAAGTCCGGCGGCACGGACGCCGAAAAGGTCGGCAACCAGGGCTTCCGGCGCTCCATGAATTTTCCTGACCGCGTCGCCGAAGGCCCCTTCATCGAGCTCGTCGGGGGAGAGGCCGTGGCGCAGGACGGAATGTCTGGCAAAGAGGGCGAAGGCTTCGCCGGTCATGCAGGTCCGGAATCCCTCGATGTTGCCGTCCTGGAGGGTCACCCACTTGGTGTGCGTACCCGGCAGGCAGAGCGTGCCCGAGTAACCCGGAGATTCCGCCAGAAATCCGGCGATCTGCGTTTCCTCGCCGCGCATGACATCCGGCGGCGTCATCTGCTTGATGCCCGGCAGAATACGCACGTCGAGGCGTGGGTCCGCTGCGTCGGCACGTGTCGCGTCGCTCAGGGAAGGCGGCGGGCAGGGAACGGTCACATAAGGCGCTTCCGCCCAGCCCTGGCGCGAGCCTGCCATGCCGCAGACGATCACGGGTGTCGATGTATCTGCAGCGAGGAGATCGCCGGTCAGTTCGAGCAGCGCGGGTTCGAACTCCCGCCGGCCAAGGCTGCCCATGCCCTTGTCGGAGCTGCGATGGACGAGCGTCGCTCCGCTTTCGTCAAGCGCCCAGATGCGCAGATTGGTAGTGCCCCAATCCGCAGCAATCCAGGAGGCTTTCGGGTGCGTTGTCATCCCGACACCACCACCCCGCCGTCGACGACGAGAGATTGTCCGGTCATGGCCCGGCTGGTCTTGGAAGCCAGGAACAGCACCGGATCGACCATGTCCTCCGGCTGCAGCTCAACCTTCAGGCACTGCCGGTCGATATGAGCGGCGAGGCCCTCCGGCGTTACCCACATATCGCGCTGCTTGCGGGTCAGCACCCAACCCGGAGCAATCGCATTGACGCGGATGTTGTCCGGGCCGAATTCGCGCGCAAGGCTCCGCGTCAGGCCGTTGAGGCCGGAATTGGCGGTGGTATAGGCGGCGTAGCCGGCGTTGCCCATCATGTAGGAGATAGAGGTGAAGTTGACGATCGAGCCGCCCCCGGCGGCGCGCATGCCGGCGATGACATGCTGGCAGGCGAAGAAATAGGCCTTCAGGTTGATCGCCTGCGACCAGTCCCAGAAGGCTTCGTCGACCTCTTCCGTCTTGTGGCGCTTGTCGTTGGCGGCGTTGTTGACGAGAACGGTGATCGGGCCATGAGCTTCAGCCGCCCGGTCGATGGAGGCCTTCAGGGCCGTGACATCGGTGATGTCGCACGGCAGGAAAAGCGGGCGCCGGCCGAATTTCCGCTCCATGTCGTCGCAGAAGGCGGCGGCATCGGAGCGCTGTACGAAGGCGACCCTCGCTCCCTGGTTCATGACCCCTTCGGTCAAGGCCGCGCCGATGCCGGACCCTCCGCCGGTGATGAAAACCGAAGCGTCCTTCAGATCGGGGTAGGTCGCGTACATGGTACTTCCTCAATTGTTGGCGGCGTCAGCCGAAACAGTCCGGATGAGTTACGTTACTCAGATTTTTTCGCCCTCAAGAACCCAGATCGTTTCGGGGAACCGCCAGGGCAAGGTGAGGCCGTGGGACATGAGATATTGTCCGCTGACCTCCAGGTCTCGGGATTTCAGGAGAGGCGCTCCGCGTGAAAGCCGCGGTGCCTCGTCCCGATTGACGAGTGTTATCGCGTATCTTGCCTCCGGGTCCAGCCCCGTCAGGCGAATTGGCTGGGGGAGGATCTGGTCCGACGTGCGCGCCAGCGCTGCGAAGACGGCAAACTTCCCGCCGTCCCGTGACAGGTGCTGTTCGGCGATGATGGCCGGATCCGAGCCGTCGAGGCGCAGGATATCGGCCTGCATCATCCAGTTCCGGTTTGCCTTCCACCAGCCGGTCACCTTGCGCAGGATGTCGGCCTCGGCATCCGTCAGCTCACGCGGGTCCATCTCGAAGCCCATGTGGCGCTGGGCGGCGGTCCAGGCGCGCAGGCGGATGTCGATCGTTCGCCCTGAAGTGTGGCAATGGCGCGGGCCGACATGGGAGCCGGTAACGGAGGCGGGCAGGAACAGGGCGGCGTCATGCTGGATGCGCTGGCGTTCCAGCGCGTCGTTGCTGTCCGAGAGCCACACCCGGTGTGTGCGCTCCAGCACGCCGAAGTCGATGCGGCCGCCACCGGAGGAACAGCTTTCGATCTCCACATGCGGGAAATCGGAGCGCAGCCGGTCGACGAGGGCATAGAAGCCTTCGGCCTGGCGGCTGTCGACGACGGGCAGCACCCGGTTGTGATCCCACTTGATGTAGCCGATGTCGTTGTTGGCCAGCACGTCGGCGATCCGGTCGTAGAGGTAGTCGCGGACTTCCTGGCGGGACATGTCCAGCACAAGCTGCTGGCGGCCGCGGACCTGTCCGATTGGGCCGAGAACCCAGTCCGGATGGGCGCGGTAGAGATCGCTGTCCTCGTTGACCATTTCCGGCTCGAACCAGATGCCGAACTCAAGGCCGAGCGACTTGACGTGATCGATGAGCGGAGTGAGGCCGTCCGGCCACTTGCGCCGGTCGATGACCCAGTCACCGAGGGAAGACGTGTCGTCGTCGCGGCGGCCGAACCAGCCGTCGTCCAGCACGAAGCGCTCGGCTCCAAGGTCCGCTGCCCGGTCGGCGATGGACTTGAGGTCTTCCGGATCGTGCCTGAAATAGACCGCTTCCCAGCAATTGTAATGCACCGGCCGCGGTGACTTCGCGCCACTTACAAGGTGATCGCGGACATGGCGCTGGAAGCGCACCGCTGCGCTGTTGAAGCCGGATGCGGTATAGGTGGCATAAAGCGGAGCAGTAACGAAATGCCGGCCCCTGGGCAGGCTGGAGGAGGCATGGCCGAACTGGACCTGGCGGCGTCCGTCGGCCAGTTCCTCGGCCACCATGCGATGGCCGCCGGACCAACCATAGTGAAAGGCGAAGGCCTCGCCGGACGTATTGCGCGTTGCCGCGTTGCAGACGATCAGGCCCGGGAAATGGGCATGGTCCGTGCGGCCGGTGCGGTTGTCCCGGACGCGGGCGCCGGGGGCGAAGGGCAGGCGCCGGGTGAGGAACTCCGCACACCAGCGGCCGGAAAACTCGATCATCTCGCCGGTCTGGGCCGGCACCGGCAGCACGGGCGCGGCCAGCCAGTCGACCGTGATCTCGTTGGCGCTTTCGAGGCGGGTCTGGAGTTTCAGAAGCGAGGTACCGGGCGTCAGCATCAGATCGAAAACGAGGCTCAGTTCGAGATCCCTGTCGGCAAAGGCCAGCGTCAGCCCGTCCTCGGTAGCCGCCTCGCTTTCGAAGCGGAAGACGGGGTCCAGCACGTCCCCTGACACATTCCGAGCGCCAAGTCCGGTCTGTCCCGGGAAGGTCTCGGAGGCTTCCGGGCAGAGGCTGATAGCAGCATTTCGATCGACCATGCCGCCGGTCACATCCATGCGTGAGGCAGCGACAAGCGTTTCCAGGTTCTCGCCCGCGGGAAGGGCAGGTCCCCAGTAGACGGCTTCCGGCAATCTCTTGTCGAAGCTGGCGAGGACCAGGCTTTGCTGGTCGTCGCGCAAATGCCATGTCTTGACGGCCTGGTTGCTCACTTCACGGCTCCGAGGGTCAGGCCGGCGATGAAATGCCGCTGCATCAGGAAGAACATGGCGACGGGCGGCAGGGCGGCGACGATGGAGCCGGCGGAGACGAGCTGCCAGGCTGCGATCCACTGGCCGTTGAGGGAATAAAGTCCCGCTGTCACCGGCTGCGTCTCGGCCGAGGTGGTGAGGACCGTCGCCCAGAAATAGTCGTTCCAGATGAAGGTGAAGATCAATACCGACAGGGCCGCGATCGCCGGGCGCATCAACGGCAGGACGACGAACCAGTAGATCCGCCATTCGGCGACGCCGTCGACCCGCGCGGCTTCGATGAGTTCGCGCGGCAGGGCGCGGATGAAGTTGCGCATGAAGAGCGTGCAGAAGCCGGTCTGGAAGGCGATGTGGAACAGCACCAGCCCGGTAGTGGTGTTGTAGAGGCCAAAATTCACAGTCAGGTCGCGCACCGGAACCATCAGGATCTGGAACGGCACGAAGTTGCCGGCAACGAACAGGAAGAAGATCGGCAGGTTGCTGCGGAACTTGTAGATGCCGAGGGCGAAGCCCGTCATGGTCGACAGCGCCACGGCGCCGATCACCGTCGGGATGGTCGCCTTGAACGAATTCAGGATGTACTGGCCGATGGGCGAGTTCTGGAAGACATCGGCGTAATTGGATAGTGCGACTGCGGACGGCCAGCCGAAATAGTTGCCCGCGGCAAGGTCGGAGGCCGGGCGGATCGATGTCATGGCGACGCCGAGAAGCGGCAGCAGCCAGAGGAACAACGCGGCCGGCAAGGCGACCTTGTAGGCCAGGCGCGCGGCGGGTGAGCTTTGCTCGATCGGACGGGGAAACATTTCAATACCCCTCCTTCTCGTCGCGGATCATCTTCCAGATGAAGCCGGAGATGAACACCATCATGATCAGGAACAGGATGACGGCAATCGCCGCGCCATAGCCCATGCGGTAGCCGTACTCGGAAAGCGCCTGCTCGAACATGTAGAACGAAAGCACGCGGCTGGAGCCGAAGGGGCCGCCGTCGGTCATGATCGAGACGAGGTCGAAGGAGCGGAGCGCGCCGATGACCGTCACCACAACGGCGATGAAGGTCGCCGGGCGCAGCTGCGGCAGGATCACGTACCACAGCATCTTCAGCCCCTTGGCGCCGTCGAGGCGGGCGGCCTCGACCTGGTCAGGTGAGACGTTGTTGAGGCCCGTGAGGTAGAGGATCATGCAATAGGCGATCTGCGGCCAGAGGCCGGCGGCGATGATGCCGTAGGTGACGAGATCGGGATCTGCCAGGATGGCGATGCCCGAGCCGGTGATCCATTCCACCAGATTGTAGAACAGGCCGAAATTGGGCGCGTAGAACCAGGAGAACATCAGGCCGACCACGACCTGCGAAATCACGAAGGGAAAGAAGAACAGCGACTTGTAGAGCCGGATGCCGAGCACGTTCTGATTCAGGAAGATCGCGATGCCGAGGCCCGCGGGAACGGCCAGCAGGTAAAGCACCAGCCAGAGAACGTTGTTGTAAAGCGAGGTGTAGAAGGCGTCGTCGTCGAAAAGCTCGACATAGTTTTCCCAGCCGAGCCAGACTTTCTGGCCCAGTCCGTCCCAGTCGTAGAACGACAGCCAGAAGCTTTCGAAGATCGGCCAGACGACATAGATCGCAAACATGAACATGCCGGGAGCCAGGAACAGCCATGGTGTCAGGCTTTGCTGGTTCCGGCGCCAAAAGGATTTCCGGGCTGTCTGCCCGCTGAACGCGACGGCCATGGCTGGCTGCCCCTCCCGTCAGAACTTGTTTCTTCTTTAGGTTCCCGGAGCCTCGAGCCGGGTGAAGGCACCACGGCCGGAGCTATCCGGCCGTGGCAATTTCTGGATCAGTAGACGCGCTCGCGGGCCTTTTCCAGGCGGTCCAGGATGTTGTCGAGCTGGTCCGGCTGCACCATGAACTGCTGGAAGCCTTCCATGCCGATCTTGGCCATTTCCGCCGGCGCGTCACGGTCGAAGAACTGGGCGATGCCGCCCTCTGTGGTCGACAGCAGCTCGAAGCCGGCCTGGATGTACGGATCGTCGCCGACCGACGAGGAACTGTTGATCGGCAGCTGACCCATCGCCTCGTTGATCTTGGTCTGGACGTCAGCCGTGGCGAGATAGGCGAGGAACTTCTTCGCGTCTTCCGGGTTCTTGGCGCCCGACGGGATGTGGACCGTGTCGGTCGGCGCTTCCTCGGCGCGCACGACATCCGGATTGATGGTCGGGAACGGCATGAAGCCGAGGGTCTCGTTGGTCATGCCGCCTTCCTTGAAGACGGCAACCGCGAAGTTGCCCATCACGTAGTTGGCGGCCTTGCCCTGAACGAGAAGGGCGGCGGCATCCTGCCAGTCGAGGGCCGCGTGGTTCTGGGTGATGTAACCCGGCTCCACCAGCTTGTTCCATTCGGCAAAGGTGTTGCGCACGCCTTCGTCGGTCCAGGCAACCTTACCGCCGGTCAGGTCCATGTGGTACTCGTAACCGTTTGTGCGCAGGTTCAGGTAGTCGAAGATCCCGGCTCCGGGCCACAGGGCACGGGTGCCCGTGGTGACGCAGTCGATGCCGGCGTCCTTGAACTTGGCGCAATTGGCGATGAACTCGTCCCAGGTTTCCGGAACCGTGGCGCCGACCTTCTCGTAGGCTTCCTTGTTATAATAGATGCCCCACTGATAGTAGGTGTAGGGAACGCCCCACTTCTTGCCGTCGATGGTCATCGAGGCCGCGGCCGACGCAAGGCTTTCGTTCAGCCCGTTTGCTTCCCAGACATCGGTCACGTCCATGAACTGGCCGGAATTGACGAAGGGGGCCATGCGGTTGCCGGCGTACCAGTTGGCAAGGTCGGGCGCATCGGCCGACAGGAAGTTACGGATAGCCGTCTTGTAACCTTCGTGGTCGAAATTCTGAAAGACAATGTCGATGTCCGGGTTAGCCGCCTCGAAGTCGGCTATCACCTGCTCCATTGCTGCCAGCGGTGCCGGATCGTAATCCGCATAATAGGTCACGGTACGCTTGTCTGCCGCCAGGGCAGGGGCCGCCGCAAATGCGGCGGTCAGCGCCAGAAGCGACGCTTTCGTCATCATATTCATGGTGTCCTCCCAAGATCCACTTGCAAGTTCCATTATTTGGAACTAAGTTTTGGATATTGATACTTTGCGTCTATGCGGCTAGATTGTCAATAGGCTGTGGAGACGGCTTGCCCTTGACGGGCCGGGAGGAAACGGAATGACGACGAGCGCTGCGGCCGACGGAACCGTCGGCAAGGCATTGAGTGTATTGGACCAGGTGGCCGAATTCGGCCGGCCGGTCCGCTTCAACGAACTGCTGGCCACAAGCAGCTATCCGAAGGCAACGCTCTACCGCTTGATGCAGACCCTTGTCAGTCAGGATTTCCTCGCCTTCGACAGCAACCAGCAGACCTATTCGCTGGGCATCCGCCTGGTGCGCCTTGCACATGCCGCCTGGCGGCAAAGCTCCATCGCGCCGGTTGCCCGCCCCATTGTCGATGAGCTCGCGGCGAAGGTGCACGAGACGGTGCATCTTGCCCAGCTCGACGGCGGGCAGGTTCTCTATGTCGACAAGCGCAACGCCGCCGTTCCGATCAACATGTTTTCCCAGGCCGGCAAGATCGGCCCGAGCTATTGCACCGGCGTCGGCAAGGCGATGCTTGCCTTTGTCGACGCGGCGGAACTGGACCACGCGCTGAAGAAGCAATCCTTCTACCGCTATACCCCGGCGACGCTGACCAGTGCCAAGGAGCTGGCGGCGGAGCTCCAACAGATCCGGCAATCGGGCGTCTCCTTCGACAGGGAAGAGCACGAGCCGGGCATCATCTGTATCGCCGCGCCGATCCTCTCATCAAAGGGGCGTCCGCTCGGCGCGCTCTCCATCACCACATCGACCCAGCGCAAGTCGCTGGCAGATCTTGAAAAGCTGCGCCCGGACCTGCTTTCGGCCGCCGCGAAGATCGCATCCGCCGTCGAGCATTGGCAGTTTCCGACCTAAGGCCGGCCACGGCGCAAAAGCAAATCCAGGGAGTAGAATTTCATGTCCGGTGTCACGCTGACGGGAGCCGTCAAACGCTATGGCGAGGTCGAGGTCATTCACGGCGTCGATCTTCACGTGGAAGACGGCGAGTTCTGTGTCTTTGTCGGACCGTCAGGCTGCGGCAAGTCCACGCTGTTGCGCATGATCGCCGGCCTCGAGGAAACGACCGGCGGAACGGTCTCCATCGGCGGCAGGGACGTCACCAGGGCCGATCCGGCCGAGCGCGGCATTGCCATGGTGTTCCAGACCTATGCGCTCTATCCGCATATGACCGTTGCGGACAACATGGGCTTCGGGCTCAAGATGACCGGGCACCCCAAGGCGGAAATCGCCACCAAGGTTGCGGAAGCCGCCCGGATCCTGAAGCTCGAGCCTTATCTCGACCGCAAGCCGAAGGCGCTCTCCGGCGGCCAGCGTCAGCGCGTCGCCATCGGCCGCGCCATCGTGCGCGGGCCGGAAGTGTTCCTGTTCGACGAACCGCTCTCCAACCTCGATGCGGAACTGCGCGTCGACATGCGTGTCGAGATCGCGCGCCTGCACAAGGAAATCGGTGCGACGATGATCTACGTCACCCATGATCAGGTCGAGGCGATGACGCTTGCCGACAAGATCGTGGTCTTGCGCGGCGGCAATATCGAGCAGGTCGGCTCGCCGATGCAGCTTTATTCCGATCCGGACAACCGGTTCGTTGCCGGTTTCATCGGCTCGCCCTCCATGAATTTCGTCGAAGGCATCGCCGGTGACGGCACCGTCTCCATCGCAGCCTTCGGCGGAACTGCCGTCGAAACCTCGGTCGCTCTTCCGGCGAGGGGCGAAAAGGTGCTGGTGGGCCTCCGGCCGCAGCATCTGAAAATCGCAGCCAGCGCGGAAGGGGCCAAGGTGGATCTCTGCGAGCAGCTCGGCGGCGTCGCCTATTCCTATCTCATCTGCCCGACCGGCGAGCGGGTGATCGTCGAAACCAAGGGCGAGGAAGCCCCCGTCACCGAAGGCACGGTTGCCATCAGCTTCGATCCGAGCTCGGCACTGTTCTTCGATGCGGAGACGGAAAAGCGGTTGCGGTAGTTCCCACCCGGCAGCCAGCCACACCGCAATTGCCACGCTCACCGTCATTCCGGACAAGTGAGGCGTGGCCGAACGCCGATCCGGAATCCGGATGTCAGCGGCGTTTTTGGCGCGCCTTTCCAAAAACGGGAGTTCGCTGCGATCACGCTGAGGTGCTGGTTGCCGGATCTGCGTGCAGCTGATGCAGCGCTTGTCCGGAATGACGGTGAGTGGGCGCGCTTTATTTTGTGGCAGAGACGCAGCAGGTCCCGCGAGGCCCGGCTTTCGCGAAATTGACAGATCGAGCGAGTTGGCGAGCCCGAATTGCCTTCGCGCCAGATCCCGGTTGCAGGTGTCTCGGTCCGTCTGTCATCATATATCCTCAGTAATCTCGTATTTGACGATCTGTTGGCGCTCAGCCGCTGCCATGGGCCACGATGCGTCTTTTGCTTGGTGAAGGCGACAGACGACAACGCCCACAAAGCTCCCGAGTTTCCCGCGCATTCTGCCTTGACATGAATACTGATTCATGTGTCATATATGGCCGCGTCAGGCGATGATCGGCGCCGCGCGGGCCGTGGGAGCGGCCTTGGCAAGTGCGCCGGCCTCACGCGCAACGGGAGGAGAATTTCATGACGAAACGCGTTTTGCGCATGGCGCTGCCGGCGCTTGCAGGCCTGGGACTGGCCATGGCAGGTGCCACGGGTGCCTTTGCCGAGGATATCAAGATCGCCCATGTCTACGGCAAGACAGGTGCGCTCGAGGCTTATGCGAAACAGTCGCATACCGGCCTGATGATGGGCCTGGAATATGCCACGGACGGCACCATGGAAATCGACGGCCGCAAGATCGTGGTCATCGAGAAGGACACCCAGCTGAAGCCGGATATCGGCAAGGCGGCGCTCGCGGAAGCCTATGGCGACGACGAGGTGGATATTGCCGTCGGCCCGGTCTCCTCCGGCGTCGCGCTGGCCATGCTGCCTGTCGCCGAGGAATACGAGAAAATCCTCCTGGTGGAGCCTGCCGTCGCTGACTCCATTACCGGCGAGAACTGGAACCGCTATATCTTCCGCACCGCGCGCAATTCGTCCCAGGACGCGATTTCCAACGCAGTGGCGCTTGGCCAGGAAGGTGTGTCGATCGCGACGCTTGCGCAGGACTATGCCTTCGGCCGCGACGGTGTCGCCGCCTTCAAGGAAGCGCTGGCGGGCACCGGTGCCAAGCTGGTCTTCGAGGAATACGCCCCGACCGATACCCAGGACTTTACCGCCAACGCACAGCGCATATTCGATGCCCTGAAGGACGAGCCGGGCCGCAAGTTCCTGTTCGTGATCTGGGCCGGCGGCGGCAATCCGATCAGCAAGATCAAGGCGATGGAGCCGGAGCGCTTCGGCGTGGAGATTGCGACCGGTGGCAACATCCTTGCGGCGATGGCGGCCTACAAGGAACTGCCGGGCATGGAAGGCGCCACCTACTATTACTACGAGATCCCGAAGAACCCGGTGAACGACTGGCTGGTGGCCGAGCACCAGAAGCGCTTCGACGCCCCGCCGGACTTCTTCACCGCGGGCGGGATGTCGGCAGGCATCGCCATCGTGGAGGCGATCCGCAAGGCAGGCTCCACGGAAACCGAGGATCTGATTACGGCGATGGAAGGCATGGAGTTCGAGACGCCCAAGGGCAAGATGGTATTCCGTGCCGAAGACCATCAGGCGCTGCAGCCCATGTATCACTTCAAGATCAAAGTTGACCCGGATGTCGAGTGGGGTATCCCGGAGCTGGTGCGCGAGTTGAAGATCGAGGACATGAACATCCCGGTCCGCAATAAGTAAGACCGGGGCTGCACAGCTGACGGCTGCTTCTGAGGCGCTCCCTCTCCCACTGGGAGAGGGCTGGGGTGAGGGGGCAGGCGCCGGAATTATTCGGCAACTTCTGTCCCTTCACCCGGCCTTTCAGGCCGACCTCTCCCAATGGGAGAGGTGGGCCGGAGCAAGCGGCGACTGAGCCGACGGCAACTCCGCCGTCTTTCGCTTGATCCCCCGGCCGCACGATGGTGAAGTCGTCCGGGTACTCACTCCTTCCGCACCAACTGAACCTGGGAACACGCATCGTGGCCAAGGAACACCCGATACTTGAAACGAGAGACCTCACCGTCCGCTTCGGCGGGCATGTGGCGGTCGATCATGTCTCCTGCGCTTTCGACCGCGGCACGCTGACGGCGATTGTCGGCCCCAATGGCGCCGGCAAGACCACCTATTTCAACCTCATTTCCGGCCAGCTGACGGCAACCTCCGGCACCGTGCTGCTGAATGGCGAGACCATCACCAGGATGTCCGTGCCGGAGCGCACGGACCGCGGCATCGGTCGTGCCTTCCAGCTCACCAATCTCTTTCCGACCCTGAGCGTGCGCGAGAATGTGCGGCTTGTCGTGCAGGCGAGGGCGCGCAAGGGCTTCGACCTCTTTTCCATTGCCGAAAGCCATGTGGAGCTGCTTGAGCGGGCCGATCACGTGCTGGCCGAGGTCAGGCTCATCGACAAGGCGCACCAAACCGTCTCGGCGCTGCCCCATGGGGATCAGCGCAAGCTGGAAGTGGCGCTGATGATTGCGCTCGGGGCCCAGGTGATGATGTTCGACGAGCCGACCGCCGGCATGAGCGTCGACGAGGTGCCGGTGATCCTGGAACTGATCAAGAAGCTGAAGGCCGATCTCGACCGGACGATCCTCCTGGTCGAGCACAAGATGGACGTCATCCGAACGCTCGCCGACCGGATCATCGTTCTGCACAACGGCGCGCTCGTCGCCGACGGCGATCCGGCCGAGGTGATTGCGCTGCCGATCGTGCAGGAGGCCTATCTCGGCAAGGCGCCGGAAAAGGCCGGGGAGGCGGCGTGATGGCGGATATTCTTCTCTCGCTTTCCGGGGTTCACACCCATATCGGCCCCTACCACATCCTGCAGGGCGTGGACCTTCAGGTGCCGGAAGGCGGCGTCACCGTGCTCCTTGGCAGGAACGGCGCCGGCAAGACCACCACCTTGCGCACCATCATGGGGCTCTGGACGGCAAGCCGGGGCGATATCCGCTTTGCCGACCACGTGATTACGAAGCTCTCGACGCCCGAGATTTCCAGGCGCGGCATCGCCTTCGTGCCGGAGGACATGGGCATCTTCACCGACCTGACGGTCGCCGAAAACATGCTGCTGGCGGCGGCCAACGGGCCGATCGATCCGAAGCGGCTTGCCTGGATCAAGGAGCTGTTTCCGCCCATCGGCAGCTTCTGGAACTCCTCCGCCGGAACGCTCTCCGGCGGGCAGAAGCAGATGCTCTCCGTCGCCCGCGCCATCATCGAGCCGCGCCGGCTGATCCTGATCGACGAGCCGACAAAGGGCCTGGCGCCGGCAATCATCGGGGCGATGACCGACGCGCTGAGGGAACTGAAGGAAACCGACACCACGATCCTGCTGGTGGAACAGAACTTCGCCATGGCCTCCCGCATCGGCGATACTGTCGCCGTCATGGACGATGGCCGCATCATCCATTCCGGCGCCATGAGCGAGCTGGTGGCGGATACCGGCCTGCAGGAAAAACTCATGGGACTGAGCCTGGAGGCACATCAATGAGCGACAGCGCGATCAAGCCGCGGATCGAGAAACTCCCCTTCAGGGACCAGCTTGCCCAGAAACTGCCGGTCCTGCTGGTGCCGATACTGGCAACCCTGGGTCTCATCGCCATCGGCAATCCCGCCAGCTGGCTGACGCTGACGGTGGCCGGCCTTGCCATGGGCATGATGATCTTCATCATGGCCTCGGGGCTGACCGTGGTCTTCGGGCTGATGGACGTCATCAACTTCGGCCATGGCGCCTTTGTTGCCGTCGGGGCGTTTGTCGGCTTCACCGTGCTTGCCTGGCTGGCGGGATGGACGGCGTCGCCGAGCGTGATGCTGAACCTTGCCGCCGTGCTGATCGCCATCCTGGCGGCCATGCTGGTCACCGGCCTGCTCGGCCTCGGCTTCGAGCGGGTGATCGTGATGCCGGTCTATGGCGAGCACCTGAAGCAGATCCTGGTGACGATGGGCGGGCTGATCGTCGCCCAGCAGATGATCTACGTCGTCTGGGGGCCGGACGAGCTGCACATTTCTCGGCCGGAAGCCTTCCAGGGCTCGCTGATCATCGGCGAGGCGGCCATCGAGAAATACCGTCTGGTCGCCGTCGGCATCGGTATCGCGCTGTTCCTCGCCATGCGCCACATCCTCAAGAACACCAAGATCGGCCTCTTGGTGCGGGCCGGGGTCGAGAACGGCGAAATGGTCGAGGCGCTCGGCTACCGCATCCGCCGACTGTTCCTGATCGTCTTCATGACAGGCTCGGCGCTCGCCGGTCTCGGCGGCGTCATGTGGGGTCTCTATCAGGAGACGATAACGGCCCATATGGGCTCGGAGATCATGGTGCTGGTGTTCATCGTGGTTATCATCGGCGGGCTCGGGTCCGTCGAAGGCTGCTTCATCGGTGCCATGCTGGTCGGTCTGCTCGCCAACTACACAGCATTCCTGGCACCGAAGGTGGCGCTGATCTCGACCATTGCGCTGATGGTCGCCGTCTTGATGTGGCGGCCGCAGGGGCTCTATCCCGTGGTCAAGGCGAAATAGGAGAGAACCATGCTCACACGACTTCTCTCCGGCGATACCCCGCGCAGCCCGCTGCTCACGGCGCTTCTGCTGATCGTGCTCGTGTCGCTTGCCCTCGCACCTTTCCTCTTTCCGGGCACCAAGAGCCTGGAGACGGCGGCGCGCATCTGCATCTTTATCGTGCTGGTGGCAAGCTACGATCTCCTGCTCGGCTATGCCGGCATCGTCTCCTTCGCCCACACGATGTTCTTCGGCATCGGTGCCTATGGAACGGCACTGGCGATCTCCGCCACAGGGCCGAGCTACTGGTCGCTGATCTGGGGAACCGCAGCGGGGGCGGTGGTCGCCGCCGTCTTCGCGCTTGCGATCGGGCTCTTTTCACTGCGGGTCAAGGCGATCTTCTTTGCCATGGTGACCCTGGCGGTCGCCAGTGCCTTTGCCGTCCTGGTGTCGCAAATGTCCTGGCTGACGGGCGGCGAGGACGGTCTCAACTACAGGATCCCGCGTGAACTGACGCCGGCCTTCAAACTGGTGAGCGAGAAGGTCTTCGGTGTCACCGTCAACGGCAAGCTGCTCGCCTATTACCTGGTGTTCTTCGCCGCCCTCGTTCTGTTCCTGGTGATGCTCAGGATCGTCAACTCGCCCTTCGGCCGGACGCTGAAGGCGGTGCGCGACAATGCCTTCCGGGCGGAGGCCATCGGCTACCGGGTGGTCTGGTACCGCACCACCGCGACGGTGCTCTCCGCGGTGATGGCTGCGCTCGCGGGTTCCCTGCTGGCCATCTGGCTGCGCTACACCGGGCCGGCAACGACGCTTTCCATGGAGATCATGATCGACATCCTGCTGATGGTCGTGATAGGGGGCATGGGCACGCTCTACGGGGCGGTGCTGGGGGCGACTCTCTTCATCCTGGCGCAGACCTATCTGCAGAACCTGATGGGCGTTGCGGCCGAGGCGACCAGCGCGGTGCCGCTGCTGTCGACCCTGGTGGCGCCCGAGCGCTGGCTGCTGTGGCTGGGCGTCTTGTTTATCTTGTCGGTCTATTTCTTCCCGGCAGGCATCGTCGGGCGATTACGGGCAGGGCGTGCGTGAGCCAGGAATTGCTGCATATCCGCAACGACGGTACGGGTCGGCCGCTTGTTCTGGTTCACGGCTGGTCCTGTCCCGGCAATTTTTTTCAAGCCCAGATCGATGGCCTCAAAGGGCATGCCCGTTGCATCGTGCCGGATCTTCCGGGGCATGGAGCGACCGCCGACAGACTGCCGCTGACGATCGAGGCTGCCGCCGATGCGCTTCAGGCCGCGCTCGTCAAGCGGGATCTCACCGACATCATCCTCTGCGGCTGGTCGATGGGTTCTCTCGTTTCATATGCGATGATCGAAAGGCACGGAGCGGAGCGGATCTCCCGGTTCGTTTCCGTCGACATGTCGCCAAGAGTGCTGAACGGCCTGGACTGGCAGAACGGTACGCTCAATGGTCTGACCGCTGAGTTGAACCAGCATTTTCTCGATGCGCTGGTCGCGGACTGGCCCAAACTGCCTGCCCGGATCGCAAGGCGCCTTTTCGCTGCGGGGGAAGAGACAGCGCCGGATCTGCGCGACTTCGCCCGCAAGGAAATCGCCGCCTGCAATCCCCTACTGCTGCGGCAGATGTGGGCCTCGCTGACGGCACAGGATTTCCGGGAACTCCTGAAGGCGTTTCCCGTGCCGTTTCATCTCGCAGCCGGGCTGAAAAGCCAGCTCTACGGACAGGGCGTGCACCGCTGGCACCGGGAAAACGTGCCGGACTTCCATTTCCACGGTTTCGAGGCTTCCGGGCACACGCCGCATCTGGAAGAACCGGAGGCGTTCAACGCGTTGTTGCTGAAGCTGTTGCATTCGTAAGAGCTGGCCCAACGTGATGCCTCATCCTGAGGAGGACCGATAGGTCCGTCTCGAAGGATCGGCGGCGCACCCATGAGCAATCGGCAGATCCTTCGAGACTCGCGCGAAGCGCGCTCCTCAGAGACTGGCCCGAAAAGGATTGAGTGATCCCGGTCGGTGTGATTCCGTTTTTGCGCTAACAGAACGGAGCCTCACA
>ENA-ORCZ01000244-ORCZ01000244.1-marine-metagenome-genome-assembly--contig:-NODE-244-length-33568-cov-4.276910_pt1 | contig 33568 bp, 32 predicted proteins | sample MGYA00237785_ERZ508519 | MGnify/ENA primary metagenome ERZ508519 (study PRJEB26189, sample SAMN06268790) | marine metagenome | isolation source: Bioluminescent Bay, La Paraguera, Puerto Rico | place...
TTCCTTGATCGGCTTGTTCTCGGCGATGCTTGCGGCGAGCCATTGGAAAATTTTCATCGCCGAGTTGTCTTTGGTCACTTTCAGTTTCTGAGCAACCGGCAGTTTGCTGATGGGAGAATTCGGATCCTGGGCAAGCCTGACGACGCCGACATATTCGGAATGGTCCGTCACGCCCTGAAAATCGAGCGGCGTCTTGATCTTCACGTCATATCCGGCCGGATGCTTGATGGTCTGACCTATGGCATATTGGTAGGCTTCTTCCGGCCCGGTCACCGTGTTTCCAAGAATGTAAGCGTCGAGTGACCAGCTTGTGTGCACGTGGGTCTGGCCGAAATAGACGTTTCGCTCCTGTGCGGCGGCGGAACTCGCGATCGCCAGACCTGCGACCGATGCTAGCAAAACGGTTCTACACTCATACATCGCTTCAATCCTCTTCTGCTGGCACTGGGCGGTCTGAATTGACGATCCGCCACCAGGCCTTGCCAAAAACCTTGAAATCACCTTGGCGGCCCCAACCAGAGCTCTTGTCATATCGGGATTTCGTTCCGTCGACCTGAAAGCGCGCCCCAGGCACATGAACAGGCCATGCAAGTACGTTCATACTCGAACCGGCCGGCCCCGGATCCGGACACGTGGTCCGTTTAGATCGCTCTGCATCCCGATGCGTCTTTCCAATAGGTCCGGGATCAGTCAGAGTGGTTTTTCGCTGGCCGGAAGGTACGCTTTGCAACCCAAGCATCCATCCGACTGGCTACAATCGATTAAATTTCTGAACTTGACGCTGCGATGATACCATCTTGCAGGTGAATTTTTACAGTGTCATTACGTCAGGTATTGTTACACGCATAAATGTCAAAATCGAACAACCATTTTGCGCCATATCCGCTTAAGTTGAGGAGACGCAACAGCAATACGCCATCGCTGATCAGCGCCAGCGCGCTCGCAGGCGTGCCCGAATGGGTGCGGACCAGGTGTGGGGAACGCGTGCTGGCGGAAGCCAAGCGCGCCGCCAGTATCGATATCGAAATGATCGAGAAACTAGACTGCTTTATCCCGCACACGACAATGGCGGCGTTTCTCGACACCGTATCAAGAAAGGGAAGCGTCCCCAATCTGGGTCTTGTGCTGGCACCCGCCTTGTCCCTCAGGCACTACGGCAAATGGAGCGACTATGTGCTGGGCGCTTCAACCCTCGGCGGTTCGATCGAAAGGGTGCAAGACAGTATCGGATTTCACAGTCATGGCGACCACGTTTCATTGATCATCGATGGGGACCTGGCCCACTTCAGGTATCGGAGTTCCGCTCGCGGAATGGCGGGGTATTCTCATGTCGCAGCGGGCGCTGTGAGCGTCATGCTCAGCCTTTGCCGCTGTTACCTGCCCGAGGTCTTTCAGCCGAAACAGGTAGAGCTTGATATCGCAAAACCCGCTTCCGGTTTTCAGGCTTTCGAAGAGTGCTTTCAGTGCCCGGTCCTGTTCGGGAGGCCACAACTCGCGGTCGTGTTCGAAAGACGTGCGCTTGAGGCAGGACGTCCGGCAGACCCTCCGGTTCCGGTCACCACGATCGAGGATCTTGCCCGGGCACGCCTTGAACCGGGCGAACGGGCAAGCCTTCTGGGAGCAATCAGGTCTCAGATACGCACCCAGGTGCTGGCGGGATCCGTCTCCCAGGAAAATACGGCGGGTGCACTTCAAATCAGTGTCCGTACGCTGCAGCGCGAACTCAACGGCGCCGGCCTGACTTACCGCGAGATGGTCAACAATCTGCGTTTCGAAAGGGCAGCCGAGCTGTTGCGAGACGGCAGTTTGAGCGTGTCCCGGATAGCGGAGACCCTGGGCTATTCAAACTCGGCGCATTTCACCCGCGCCTTTCGGCGGGAAAGCGGATTGCGGCCAAACGAATATCGAACGAAGACTTGAAATCGGTTCAGTTGTGATCTGCGTCCCGTTTTTTGCCCCTCCCGTTCACACGAAGGGAAATTCGCCACACCGTTCTGCGCAACTGCCCGTTTTCGTAAAATGGCCTGGATTTGCTGAACTATAGTCTACGGGCGCGAGACGGATATTCGTGAAAGCGAAACCGGGCTGCCCGCCCCTCTGCCTCATGAGGCCTCCCGACGACGGTACCGTTCCCGGAATGCCCCCGGGGCAAGGCCCGACAAGCGGGTAAAGAGCCGGGCAAAAGAAGGAGGGTCGTTGTAGCCGACCGCAAAGCACAGTGAGGATACGGGCTGGTCGGTCTCGATCAGGAGGTCCCGGGCCCGCTCGATCCTGAGTTCCTGGAGATAGGCCTTGGGTGCAAGGCCCGTCGCGGCCTTGAAGCGGCGCAGGAATGTGCGTCCCGGCAGGCCGCTGGCCGAGGCCATATCCTCGACCGTGAGCAGCCCGGTCAGGCGCGCCTCCAGAAAATGCTGCGCCTTCAGCACCGCAGCATCGCCATGGCGCAGGTCCGGCTGGAAACGGCGGAAGCGGCGCTGGTCGTGGCGCCGGAACTCGACGATGAAATGGCGCGCGGTCTCCGACGCGATCCGGTAGCCGAGGAAGCGCTCGATCAGGGCAAGCGCCAGATCCACCCAGGCCATCAGCCCGCCCGCAGTGATGAGGTCGGTGTATTCGATCAGCAGTCTGTCCGTATCGAGGACGATTTCGGGATGATCCGTCCTGAAGCGGCCGTCAAGGGCCCAGTGGGTGGTAACCGGCCGCCCGCCGGGAAGGCCGGCCGCCGCAACGAAGAAGAGCCCGGTGCACGCGGAACAGACGACCGTGCCCGCCGCGTGTTGCGCCTTCAGGTATGCCGGCAGGGCCGGAATGTCCCCCGCCCGCACCATCCCGGCCGACGGCGGCAGAATGACCGCGTCATGGCGGGCCGCGTCTTGCCCGTAGGACTGCAGCACCTTCACCTCCAGCGCCGTGCCGCTGATCTGCGCCGCATGGGCGAAGACGTCCTGCAGCCCGTGGACGGCGGATTGCAGCGCGCGTGGGTAGGCGAGGATCGCGATGGAAATCGATCGGCTCATCTGGCGGATTTAACACAGATCCTGTCACTTGCGCCACTCGAACAAGTTGCCCACCACCGCTAGGTTGCCTTCACCGACCCTTGAAGGAGTTTCCGATGCCCGGCCGCAAGACCCAATCAACTCACACCCCGTCCCGTGACACGCTGCTTCTTGGCGACCTTAAGGTCACTGCCCTCTCCGACGGATATCTGGACATTCCGGCTGCCTATTTCTCCAATCTCGGTCCGGAAGAGATCGAACGCGTCACGCCTGCAACCCGCTTCGGCGCCAACACCTGGCTGATCGAGACCGGCTGCAGAAGGATCCTCGTGGACGCAGGTTCCGGCACCTGGCTGCGCGAGCGTTTCCCTTCGAGCGGCGCGCTGGACTGGCAGGACGAGGCAAGGAGGGCGGACCGCGCCGCCATCACCGACATCGTCGTCACTCACATGCACGCCGATCATGTCGGCGGCCTGTCGCAGGCAGGAACAAGCCTTTTTCCGAATGCCGAAATTCATGTTCAGGCGGCCGAATGGAGCTTCTGGACCGATCCCGCCCTGCCGGGCGCGGTTCCGGACGACAAACGCCCGCTGATCCGGCTGATCCAGGCCCTGGCAGAGCCTCTTGCCGGTCAGATCGGATTGCATCAGGGGGAAGCCGATATTGGCGGCGGCGTCACCTTGCTGCCCGCCCCCGGCCATACGCCGGGTCACCAGGTCGTGCATCTTGCCGCGGGCGGCAAGGAGGCCCTGCTGGCGGCCGACGCCGTCGTCTCCGGCACGCTGCAGTTCGCCAACCCGGATGTGCGCTATGCACTCGACAGCGATCCGGCTCTCGCCGCGCAGACGCGAAAGACGCTGTTCGACCGGATATCGGCGGATCGCGTGCCGTTTGCGGCAACACATCTTCAGGAAACGGGATTTGGATTTCTCGAGCCGCACGGGCACGGATATGCCCGCGTTCCGCTGGGGTGAGCAAGAGCCGGCGCAACAAAATGCACTTTGTGCGCCGGCCTTTGCATTAGCGGTAGACGTAGACGATCTGGCGGGTTGCCGGGTCGACAAGGACCGGCTGGCCGTTCACGTTCACGTAGCTGTACTGATAGTCGGGGATCTGGCGCAATTCGATGGCCTGGGGAACTCCGGCCCCGACCACAACCTCGCCGTCCAGGTAAATGGGCTCGACAGGCTGCTGGGTCACGTATGTGGTCACCGTATCGGGAGGTGTTGCCGCAGCGCCAAGGGCGCCGCCGGCGACACCTCCGACCGCTGCGCCGACCGGACCACCCACCAGGGCGCCGGCGACGGCACCGCCGACGACACCGGGCACGACACCCTCGCCGCCGCCTTCATATTCGACAACGGGAACGGCCGCACGCTGCTCGGTCACCACGGCCGCGTTGCCGGAGAAACTTGCCGTGAGATAGTCGGAATAGGCCCAGCCGACAGTGCCGTTGTGATTGACGCGGCACCACTTGCTGTTCTGGACACAGCCGTTGATGGTCGCGACCCCGCCGCCCTGGATCACGTCCACGACCGAAAACTCCGGTCCCGGGCCGCTGCGCATATTGAGGTCGGTCGTGGCGGTTGCCTGGACGTCCGCAAGTGCGGTGCTGCTTGCCAGTGCAACGAGAGCCGCACTCGCAAAGACTGCTTTTTTGAAGTTCCGCATTTTTATTCTCCCTGTTTTGGTGACCGGCCCCTTGCCAACAAGGGTATTAATGTGGAGAGAGCCGGGCACCTGACAGGCAGTTAATAAGTTCAGAGCGAATTGGTTGCGGACATACTTGTGACAATACCATGTAACCACTGCCACAATTTACCGATTTCGGCTGAATTCATCTGGAACGGAGCCAAAAGCTCCAGGAATTGAGACACTCTGAAAGAAAAGTTGAAGGTTGTTAGCGATGTCTTGCAACTGAAATCTGCTCGAAAGCGCAAGGCATTCGCGATTGGCCTCCGGATGCGGCAGGCGCTTCCGCCTCGCCAATCCAAACGCATGTGATCGGTTCAAGAGCACCGGGAAAGCGGACAGTCAGTTGCATCCTTCTGCGAGGTATCTCGCTCTTCCTGCCAGCAGGCGGGAGCGGAGCTCAACCTTCACCTTGCTCGAACGAAGACCAACCGCCCCGACCCGCTCCCGAACTGGCGCTTCAGGTCACGCTCACCCAGCCGTCCTTGGCGGCAGAAGCGAAGATCGCATCGAGGATCTTCATGTTCTGAACCGCGTCCGCCGGGCCGTAGGGAAGCGGCGCTTCCCCGGTGATCGCCCGGCCGAAGACATCGGCGAGTTCCGCATACTGGTCGGACGGCGCAATCACCTGCGACTGCATGGAGGCATCTCCCAGGAGCGAACCGTCGTCGAGCCGGATCTGCACCGCCTCGCCCTGCGGCGCATTGAAGGGAATGACGATCTCCAGCCGCTTCTTCGTGCCGACCAGTTGAACCCGCTGATAGGGTGTCAGCTGGGTAGATACGGTAAAGGTCAGGTGCCGGTTGGCGCCGAAGTCGAGAAGTGCGCTGGTCATCCGGTCGGTGCCGAATGCCGGATCCCGGTCGATCAGCGAAACGACGCGCTGCGGCTCGGCGTCGAAAAAGTAGCGGCCCGCCAGCATCGTGTAACAGCCGATGTCCAGAAGGGCCCCGCCACCGATATCCGCCTTGTTGCGGATGTTGCCCGGGTCTGCATTGAAATAGCTGAAGAAGGTCTGGATCGCCTTGAGCTCGCCGAGTTCACCGGAACGAACGATCTCGCGCGCGCGGATCCACTGCGGATGCGCCCGCACCATGAAGCCTTCGGCGACGAGCTTGTCCTTGGGCAGGTTCAGAAGCTGTGTTGCCTCTTCCGCATTCAGGGCCACCGGCTTCTCGCAAAGAACGTGCTTGCCCGCTTCCACGGCCTGTATCGTGACCGGCACATGCATGTGATTGGGCAGAGGATTGTAGATCGCGTCGATCTCCGGATCGGCGAGCAGGTCCTCATAGGAGCCGTAGGCCTTCTCGATGCCGAGCTTGCCGGCAGCTTCCTGAGCCCGCTCCAGTCCGCGCGAGGCGATCGCATGGGCAATACCGGTCTTTGAGCGCTGGATGCCCGGAATGACTTTCTCCAGGCCGATCCTTGCGGTCGAAACGATCCCCCACCTGATAGACTTCCCGCTCATGACCGCATCCCTTTCAATTTTTGAGGCACGCCCGTCAAATGACATAAAACGATTTAACTCCGCAAGGGTGGAAACGCCCTAGACAGACCCGCCTTGCCCGGCACGACTGAGAAAGGCTTCTGGAACAGATCAGGGACAGCGATCATGCGCTGCGTGTCACACCGGACAAGCGAAACGAAGATCCGGGGCCTACTCGCGGAGCCGCTTGCAGAAGCCGGCGGAGTTCCTGAGAACCGCGTGCCAAGGCACCGGCGATCTGGAAATGAGTAGGCCCCGGGTCTCCCTTCGCTCGCCCGGGGTGACCTCATTGGACATGGCAAGACTTGGAAACAGGCGAACCCTTCCCGTTTGAGCCTTCGCGTTCAATACTTCTCCGGCACGTAGAGATGCTCCGGCAGGACCTTGCGCTCGTAGTTGGAATTGTAGCGGCGCTCGGGCAGCGTGATCGGGTCGTGCGGCACATCCTCGTAGGGGATCATGGAAAGGAGGTGCGAGATGCAGTTGAGCCGTGCCTGCTTCTTGTCGTTGCCTTCCACGATGAACCAGGGCGCTTCGGGAATGTTGGTGCGCTCGAAGGTCTCTTCCTTGGCCTTTGTGTAGTCCTCCCAGCGGACGCGCGATTCCAGATCCATCGGCGACAGCTTCCATTGTTTCAGGGGATCGTGGATGCGCATCAGGAAGCGAAGCTGCTGCTCCTCGTCGGTGATGGAGAACCAGTACTTGATGAGGCGGACGCCGGAGCGCACGATCATGCGTTCGAATTCCGGCACGTCGTTGAAGAATTGCTCGACCTGGGTGTCGCTGGCAAAACCCATCACCCGTTCGACGCCGGAGCGGTTGTACCAGGAGCGGTCGAAGAGCACCATTTCGCCCGCGGCCGGCAGATGCGGCACGTAGCGCTGGAAGTACCACTGGGTCTTTTCGCGGTCGGTCGGCGCCGGCAGCGCCACCACGCGGGCAACGCGCGGGTTGAGCCTCTGGGTGATACGCTTGATGACCCCGCCCTTGCCGGCGGCATCGCGCCCTTCGAAGATGATGACGATCTTCTCGCCGGTGTACTGCACCCAGTCCTGCAGCTTGACCAGTTCCGACTGCAGCCGCAGCAGTTCATGGAAATAGGTGTTCCGGTCGACCGCCGACTTGTGTTTCTTTTCGGAGATGAAGGCGAGATCCTTGGCGACCAGGAAATCGTCGATCTCCATTTCCAGCTCTTCGTCAAGGCTGTCCGCCCATTCGGCTTCAACCCAGCTCTTGGCGCTCTCTTCGCTCATCAGTCGGTTCCTTCAATAAAGTCGCGGTGCGATATGCTCTTGGGCCAAACGGCACAATGGACTGTGAACAGATTATCCATGAAAGTTTTTTGACAGTCGCACAGGTTCCTCTGGCTTCTTTCCCGCAGGAAGGCGGAAATGCCGAAAACGCCCTTGCAAATGAACGAACGTTCATTTATTTCTCAACTCAAGGGAGGAAGCGATGGACGCAGCACCGCAGAGCCGCGACCCGGCCCGGACCAGGAGCCAGGCCAGGGGTCAAGCCAAGGCTCAGACGACGGCAAAGGGGCAGGAGACCGCCGAGCGCGTGCGCAAGGCGGCGCTGAAACGTTTCGCCGCCTCCGGCTATGCAGCCGTCTCCATGCGCGAGATCGCCGCCGATGTCGGCGTCCGGCCCGGCGCGCTCTACAACCATTTTCCGACAAAGCAGGACATCCTGAAGGACCTGATGCTCGCGCATATGGCCGAGCTCATGACCGCCTGGCAGGAGGCCGAATTTGCTGCCGGCACGGACCCGCTCGAGCGCTTCGTGCGTTTCCACATCCGCTACCACCTGGAACGCGCCGACGAGGTCTTCATCTCCTACATGGAGCTGCGCAACCTCGAGCCGGAGAATTTCGAGATCGTGGAAACAGAGCGCCGCCGCTACGAGGCGATCCTGACCCGGATCCTGGAAGAGGGGTCGGCGGCCGGGCGCTACAGCGTGCGCGAGCCGCGGGTCGCCACCCGCGCCATCATCGCCATGCTGACCGGCATTCCGAGCTGGTACCGCGAAGGCGGCCGCCTGTCGAAGCAGGACATCGAAGAGCTTTATCTTGATCTGGCGCGAAAGGCCGTCGCGCCGCAATCGACGAAACCCCAAGGGGAGACCGGGTGACATGAGCATCCTGAAATCGAGCCTTTCGCCCAGAAGCGAACAATTTGCCGCCAACAAGGCTGCCCACGAGGTGGCGATGGACGCCGTCAAGGCCGCCGCGCAGACAGCACTGGACGGCGGCGGCGAGACCGCCCGCCAGCGCCACGTCTCCCGCGGCAAGATCCTGCCGCGCGAACGCGTCTCGCGCCTGCTGGATCCCGGCTCGCCTTTTCTGGAAGTCGGCATGCTTGCCGCCCATGACATGTATGATGGCGCGGCGCCCGCCGCCGGCATGATCGCCGGCATCGGCCGGGTCGAGGGCCGCGAGGTGATGATCCTGGCGAACGATGCCACCGTCAAAGGCGGCACCTATTATCCGATGTCGGTGAAGAAGCACCTGCGCGCCCAGGAAATCGCCACGGAAAACAACCTGCCCTGCATCTATCTGGTCGACAGCGGCGGCGCCAACCTGCCCAACCAGGACGAGGTCTTCCCCGACCGCGACCATTTCGGCCGGATCTTCTTCAACCAGGCCAACATGTCGGCCAGGGGCATCGCCCAGATCGCCGTCGTCATGGGCTCCTGCACGGCAGGGGGCGCCTATGTGCCGGCCATGTCCGACGAGACCATCATCGTCAAGAACCAGGGCACCATCTTCCTGGCCGGCCCTCCCCTCGTGAAGGCTGCGACGGGCGAGGAAGTGACGGCGGAGGATCTCGGCGGCGGCGATGTCCACACCCGTCTTTCCGGCGTCGCGGATCACCTTGCCCGGGATGATGCCCACGCACTTGCCCTTGCCCGCCGGGCGATCGCCAGCCTCAACCGGACCAAGGCGCCGAGCGTTGCCCTGCAGAGCCCGGAAGATCCGCTCTACGACCCGGAGGAAATCCTCGGCGTCGTCCCGGCGGATCTGAAGACGCCTTATGACATCCGCGAGGTGATCGCCCGCGTCGTCGACGGGTCCCGCTTCGACGAGTTCAAGGCCCGCTACGGCACGACCCTGGTCTGCGGCTTTGCCCATATTCACGGCATGCCCGTCGGCATCATCGCCAACAACGGCGTGCTCTTCTCCGAAAGCGCGGTCAAGGGGGCCCATTTCGTCGAGCTCTGTTCCCAGCGCAAGGTACCGCTGGTGTTCCTGCAGAACATCACCGGCTTCATGGTCGGCCGCAAATACGAGAGCGGCGGCATCGCCAAGGACGGCGCCAAGCTGGTGACGGCCGTGGCGACCACCTCCGTGCCGAAGATCACCATGCTGGTCGGGGGGTCCTTCGGCGCCGGCAATTACGGCATGTGCGGCCGCGCCTATTCGCCCCGCTTCCTGTGGACCTGGCCGAATTCCCGCATTTCGGTGATGGGCGGCGAACAGGCCGCCGGCGTCCTCGCCACCGTCCGCCGCGAGGGCATCGAGCGCAAGGGCGGTTCCTGGTCGGCGGACGAGGAAAAGGCCTTCAAGCAGCCGATCATCGACCAGTTCGAGGAACAGGGACACCCGCTCTATGCCACCGCCCGGCTGTGGGACGACGGCATTGTCGATCCGCGCAAGACCCGCGATATTCTGGGCCTGTCCCTGTCGGCAGCACTGAACACGCCGATCGAAGACACCAGGTTCGGTCTTTTCAGGATGTGATCCGATGACCCTCGACGCGCTCAAAGCCAGATATCCCGGCGCCGAAACCTTCCGCTTCGGCGACAATCCCGACCTCTGCGCCCGATTGATCGCCCTCGTGCGGTCCGGCAGGAAGACGGCGACCTGCGGCGCGCTGGAAGACTATGAAACCGGCGACGAAGTCCTGCCGGTCCATGGCCGCAGGGACATTGCCCTCAACTGGGACGGCACTCCGGCCCTGGTGATCGAAACCCTGGAAGTCACCGTCACGAGGTTCTGCGACGTGACCGAGGACTTCGCCCTCGCGGAAGGCGAGAACGAGGACCTCGCGGGCTGGCAACGCGACCATCAGCGCTATTTCGAGCGCAACGGCGTTTTTCACCCCGAGATGGACCTTGTCTGCGAGCGCTTCAGGCTGGTCGAGGATCTTGAGCCGGAGGCAATTCCATGACCCGGATCGAGGCCCTTGTCGGCGACATTACGAAGTTTGAGGTCGATGCCATCGTCAACGCGGCCAATTCCTCGCTCCTGGGCGGCGGCGGGGTCGACGGCGCGATCCATCGTGTGGCCGGTCCGGATCTCAAGGCAGAATGCCGGACGTTGAAGGGCTGCGACACCGGCCAGGCGAAGATCACGCGCGGCTACCGGCTGCCTGCCAGATACGTCATTCACACCGTCGGGCCGGTATGGAAAGGCGGCAAGGGCGGCGAAGCAGAGCTGCTGGCCTCCTGCTACGAGGCGAGCCTCCGGCTGGCCGACAGCCACGGCTGCCGGACCCTTGCCTTCCCGGCCATTTCCACCGGCATCTACGGTTATCCCGCAGACCAGGCGGCAGAGGTCGCCGCCACCACCATTCGGCGCGTGGTGAGGGACCTGATTGCCATCGAGGCCGTTATGCTTGTGGCGTTCGACACGGCCAGTCACGCGCATCTTGAAGCCGCGCTTGGGAGCAGCTCCGATGAAGGGTGAAGTCCGCTCGATGGTGGAATGCGGACCCGATGTCGAGGCCGCCATCCGCGAGCAGCATCCGGACATCCGGATTTCCGGGCGGCTGACGGCCATCCTGATCGGGCTCGATGACGGCACGATCGACAAGGGCGACGTTATATCCGTCGGCGGCCTGAAGGTGCGGGTCCTTGCAACCGGCCGCATTGCGCCGCTGCTCGAAGACACGCGCAACGCGGTGACCGTCTTCAGCGAATTGCCGATTGAAAACATGCCGGACCTTGCGCCGGACCGACTTGCCGACAGACCCGGCGCCCCCGTTACTCCCTGGGAGGAGATCTGAAACATGTTCAAGAAGATCCTCATTGCCAACCGCGGCGAGATTGCCTGCCGGGTGATGGCGACCGCCAGCAAGCTCGGCATCAAGACGGTTGCCGTCTATTCCGACGCCGACAGCCGCGCCAAGCACGTCGCCATGGCGGACGAAGCCTATCGCATCGGCCCGGCGCCGGTGTCAGAAAGCTATCTGAAAGCCGACCGCATCATCGAGGCCTGCCGGATGAGCGGCGCCGAAGCGGTGCATCCCGGTTACGGCTTCCTGTCGGAAAACCCCGACTTCGTCGATGCGCTGGAAAAGGCCGGCATCACCTTCGTTGGCCCGAGCGCGCTTTCCATCCGGGCCATGGGCCTGAAAGATGCAGCCAAGGCGCTGATGGAAAAGGCGGACGTTCCGGTCGTGCCCGGCTATCACGGCGACAATCAGGACCCGGATTTCCTGAAGGACCAGGCCGACGAGATTGGCTATCCGGTCCTCATCAAGGCGCGCGCCGGTGGCGGCGGCAAGGGCATGCGCCGGGTCGATGACCCGAAGGACTTTGCCGACGCGCTGAAAGGTGCGCAGCGCGAGGGCGAGGCCAGCTTCGGCGACGGCCGTGTGCTGATCGAGAAATACCTCACCAAGCCGCGCCATATCGAGATCCAGGTCTTCGGCGACAGCCATGGCAACGCAGTGCATCTCTTCGAGCGCGACTGCTCGCTGCAGCGCCGTCACCAGAAGGTGATCGAGGAAGCACCTGCCCCCGGCATGCCGGAGGAGATGCGCACCGCCATGGGCGAGGCCGCGGTCAAGGCTGCCAGGGCAATCGACTATTCCGGCGCCGGCACCATCGAGTTCATCGCCGACGTATCGGAAGGCCTCAGGTCCGACCGGTTCTATTTCATGGAAATGAACACCCGCCTGCAGGTGGAGCATCCGGTGACGGAAATGATCACCGGCGAGGACCTCGTCGAATGGCAGCTGCGCGTTGCCTCGGGAGAGAAACTGCCGAAATCGCAGGAGGAGCTCATCTTCAGCGGCTGGGCTTTCGAGGCGCGTCTTTATGCCGAAGACGCACCCAAGGGATTTCTGCCCGCCATCGGCACGCTGGAGCATCTTGCCCTGCCGGAGGAGAGCTCCCGCGTCGACAGCGGCGTGCGCCCGGGCGACGAGATCACGCCCTTCTACGACCCGATGATCGCCAAGGTGATCGTGCACGGCCCCACCCGCCAGGCTGCTCTTGGCAAGCTGCTTGCGAGCCTCGAGGCAACGGAAGTTGCCGGCTGCGTTACCAATGCCGGGTTCCTGGCGGCCCTGTGCCGTCATGAAGGCTTTGCCAGGGGCGATGTCGACACCGGCCTCATCGACCGTGACCTTGCGAGCCTGATCGCGGAACCGGCCATGCCCGAAGATGCGGTGGCCCTCGCCGCCCTCACCGCGCTTGGCCTGACGAAGCCCGCCGACGGAAGCGACCCCTTCGACACGCTCGCCGGCTGGCGCATCTGGAGCGCCTCGCGCCAGTTCGCGCTTCTGGAAATTGCCGGCGAACGCCGCGATGTCGAGGTGCATGCCAAGGGCAACCGCCGCTTCGCCGTGCATCTGTCGGGCGAGGTTCGCGACTATGCCCTCATCCATGTCGATGGCGGCAGCCTCACCTATGACTGCGCCGGCCATCGCGCCCGGGCCGTCGTCGTTGCCGGCCGCAAGGGCCTGACGGTGTTTCTCGGCGGCCATGCCTACCCGGTCGGCCTGCCGGACACACTCAGCGCCGACGAAGAGGCAGGCGGAGCGGGAGATCAGCTGATCGCACCGATGCCCGGCCTGGTGAAGGTGCTCTCCGCCGCCGCAGGAGACACCGTGACGAAAGATCAGCCGCTGGTCATCCTGGAAGCCATGAAGATGGAGCACACACTGAAAGCACCGCGCGACGGCGTCATCGGCGAAGTGCTGGTGGCGGAAGGCGAACAGGTGACCGACGGCACCGTGCTGCTCGCGCTGGCGGAGGAAGCCGATGCTGCCGCATGATGCCAGGAGCTACGCCGATCTGTCCGGCCGCTTCACATGGAGCGTGCCCGACCGCTTCAATATCGGCACTGCCGTCTGCGACGCTTGGGCCGACCGGGAGCCGAACCGGGAGGCGCTGGTCTTTGTCGAGGAAGGCGGCGACACGGCAAGTTACACCTACGCGGACCTGAAGCGTCTCTCGAACCAGCTCGCGAATCTTTTGAGGGCGCGTGGCGTCCAGCCGGGCGACAGGGTCGGCGTGCTGATGCCGCAACGTCCCGAAGCCGCCTATGCCCATATCGCCGCCTTGAAACTGGGCGCCATCACAATTCCGCTCTTCACGCTTTTCGGCGAGGAAGCGCTGGAATACAGGCTGAAGGATTCCGGCGCCAGGGCCGTGATCACGGATCTCGGCGGCGCGGCCAAGCTGGCACCGCTGCGCGACCGGCTGCCGGAGCTGACAACCGTCTTCTGCGTCGATGGCCCGGATGGCGGCGCGGAGGACCTGGCAAGCCACATGGCCGGCCACGAAGACGTCTTCACCGCCTTTGACACCGGCCCGGATGATCCCGCCATCATAATTTATACTTCCGGCACCACCGGCCAGCCCAAGGGTGCGCTCCACGGCCACCGGGTGCTGCTCGGCCATCTGCCGGGCGTGGAGATGAGCCACGATCTTCTGGGCCAGCCCGGCGACCGCATCTGGACGCCGGCGGACTGGGCCTGGATCGGCGGCCTGCTCGATGTGCTCATGCCGGCGCTTTACCTCGGCGTTCCGGTGGTGGCCTGCCGCTTCCGGAAATTCACCGCCGAAGCCGCCTTTCAGCTGCTTCAGGACCAGAAGATCCGCAACACCTTCCTGCCCCCGACCGCGTTGAAGATGATGCGCCAGGTGGAAAGCCCTGAAACCCGCTGGCAGCTCGACCTTCGCTCCGTCGCTTCCGGCGGCGAGACGCTCGGGGCCGAACTGATCGACTGGGGCCGGCGCACCTTCGGCCTGACGATCAACGAATTCTACGGCCAGACCGAGTGCAACATGGTCGTTTCCAGCTGCGCCAGGTTGATGGAAGCCCGTCCCGGCATCATGGGCCGCGCCGTGCCGGGCCATACCGTCTCCGTCGTCAGCGACACGGGCGAGGAACTTGTCCCGGAGACACTCGGCAACATCGCCGTCAAACGGCCGGACCCGGTGATGTTCCTGAAGTACTGGAACAATCCGCAAGCAACCGAAAAGAAATTTGCCGGCGACTGGCTGCTCACCGGCGACACCGGCATGAGAGACGAAGACGGATGGATCCGCTTCGTCGGCCGCGACGACGATGTCATCACCTCCTCCGGCTACCGCATCGGCCCGGGAGAGATAGAGGACTGCCTGATCAAGCATCCGGCGGTCGCCATGGCCGGCGTCGTCGGCAAGCCGGACAGGCAGCGCACGGAAATCGTCAAGGCCTATGTCGTGCTGAAGTCGGGCGTGGAGCCAACCGACGCCCTGGCGAAGGAGATCGCCGACTTCGTCAAGACGCGCCTTGCCGCCCACGAATATCCGCGCGAGGTCTCCTTCGTCGACGCCCTGCCGCTGACGACGACCGGCAAGGTCATCCGCCGCGAACTGCGTGCGCGTGCGGCGGAGGAGTGAAAGTTGAACTGCCGGCCTGTACTCCTTCCTCCTTCGTCATCCCTGACGAAGCGCAGCGAAGATCCGGGACCGGTGAGCCGCGCAGATAGCGGCAAAAGCCCGCCAACGCCTCGGCACCCCGATCCCGGCTCGCGCATCGCTTGGCCGGGATGACTGAAATGATTTCCGTAGTTTCACTCGAACCCCGAAGAGACCGCCATGTCCGACTTCGTCACCCTCTTTGAAATGGGCCCGCGCGACGGGCTGCAGAACGAGCAGCTGTTCGTGCCGACCTCGCAGAAGATCGAGCTGGTCGACCGACTGTCGGCCTGCGGTTTCCGCAAGATCGAGGTGACCAGCTTCGTCAGTCCGAAATGGGTGCCACAGATGGCCGACGCCCAGGAGGTCATGGAGGGCATTCACCGGCATCCGGCGGTGACCTACGCCGTGCTGACGCCGAACGTCAAAGGCTATACGGCGGCAAAGAAAGTGTCCGCCGACGAGGTCGCGATCTTCGGTTCCGCTTCCGAGGGTTTTTCGAGAAAGAACATCAACTGCTCGATCGCCGAAAGCATCGAGCGTTTCAAGCCTCTTGTCGACAAGGCTCGGGAAGACGGTATCCCGGTGCGCGGCTATGTTTCCTGCGTCACCGACTGCCCCTATGACCGTGAAACCCCGCCGGAAAAGGTCGCGGAGGTGGCAAGAACGCTCTTCGACCTCGGCTGCTACGAAATCTCCCTCGGCGATACGATCGGCGCCGGCACGCCGGAGACCATCGGCCGGATGCTGGATGCGGTTCTTTCCGCCCTGCCGGCCGACAAGGTTGCCGGCCATTACCACGACACCAGGGGCCGGGCTCTGGAGAATATCGAAGTGAGCCTGGAAAAGGGCCTCAGGACCTTCGACAGCGCCGTCGGCGGTCTCGGTGGCTGCCCCTATGCGCCGGGCGCCAAGGGCAATGTCGCAACCGAAGCCGTGCTCGATCTTCTGGCGAAGAAGGACTTCGAAACAGGCATCGACCGCACCCGCCTTGCCGAAGTCGCTGACTTTGCCAGAACCCTCAGGAGCGTCGACGCATGAGCTACGAAACCATTTCCATCGCCGTCGACGAGCGCGGCGTCGCCACACTCACGCTTGACCGGGCGGAGAAGCACAATTCCCTGTCGGCGCAGATGATTGACGAACTGACGCAGGCTGCCGGGGAGCTCGGCTCCGACGACAAGGTCCGCGTGGTCGTCCTGACCGGCGCCGGGGCAAGCTTTTGCGCAGGCGGTGATCTTGGCTGGATGCGCGAGCAGTTCGAGGCGAGCCGCGAGGCCCGCATGGCGGAGGCACGCAAGCTCGCCATGATGCTGAAGAGCCTCAACGAACTGCCCAGGCCCTTGATCGGCCGTGTGCAGGGCCAGGCCTTCGGCGGCGGCATCGGCATGATGAGCGTCTGCGACACGGTGATTGCCGTCGACAGCGCCAAGTTCGGCCTGACGGAAGTCCGCCTTGGCCTGATCCCGGCAACGATCAGCCCCTATGTGCTTGCCCGCATGGGCGAGGGCAAGGCGCGCCGCGTCTTCATGTCCGCCCGGATCTTCGGCGCCGGGGAAGCCCGTGATCTCGACCTTGTCGCCCGGGTCGTCAGCGAAGCAGATCTTGATGCCGCAGTCGAAAAGGAGATCAAGCCCTATCTTTCCGCCGCCCCCGCCGCCGTCGCCGCTTCCAAGGCCCTTGCCCGCAGCCTCGGCCCGGCGATCACCGACGCTGTCATCGACGACACGATCCGCCGCCTTGCCGATACCTGGGAAACCCCGGAGGCGCAGGAAGGCATCTCGGCTTTCTTCGACAAGCGGAAGGCCGGTTGGATGACGTCGTAATGACGGCCCCGACCAAGTCGGTTTGAGCTTTTTCAGCCAGCTCTCAACACCGTCAACCTCATCCTGAGGAGGACCGGCAGGTCCGTCTCGAAGGATGGGCGGCACACTCCGGAGCAAGTTGCCCATCCTTCGAGACGCGCGCAAGCGCGCTCCTCAGGATGAGGGGAACTATGTAGTTGGCATTCGCGAAAAGTCCCGCGCCCCGCCTCAATGGCCGGCGCTGCGCCTGGCATGTTCGATCAGGGCGGCGATGCGGGCGACTTCCTTCTGTTCCGACCGGGGCGGTTCCTTGGGCGGGCCGCCATAGAGTCGCTCGCGGCGTTCACGGATCTTTCTGCGTTGGTACTCGCTGATACCCTCGGGCAGCTCAAGCCCCGCCCGATCGATGCTGATCAGCACCCGCTGCAGGTCCGGCACCAGTTCGGAGGAAATGGTGAAAGTGGCACCGTCCTGACGTTTGAACACCAGTGTGTTGGTGCTTTCCGCGCCGTTCAGCAGCACGGCCGAGTGGGCGCCAAGGGAGCCGACGGTAGACTGGAACCAGGCGGCCCAGCCGGACGCCTGCCACAGTCGCACATCGATCCGCTTCAGATCCTCGTAGATCACCCGCACCCGCCGGCCGAACTGGGTAAATTCGAAGCCGTTGCTGAAGAAGCGGACCCAGGAGGTTTCCTGACGGGCCGAGACGGTGAAGAGCACCAGCGACACCGAGGCAGGCCCGAGGCAGAAGAGCGCCGCGAGCGCCGCCGCGCCGCTCCAGTCGGACATGCCGATGAAGGCCACGGAAAAGAACACCACCCCGGCCCCGAAACCAACGGCATCGAGAACGATCACCGGCGGGCGGCTGACCGGCTTGACCGCGCCTGACGGTACGCTCGGCCGCGGCAGCGCGGCATAGATCCCGACAGCGGCAATCAGACAGAGCAGGCTGCTCAGCACTGACATGAAGAAATAACCGCCGACGATGCCAAGCACGCAGAGGCCGAGAGGCAGAATTCGCCGGAGAAGTTCAAGCTTAGCTGATTTGCCCACACCGCTCTCCATGCATGCAAACAGTGAAACCGATACGAACTGGGAAGGCCTACTGATTCTTGCATTGAATCAACACACGGGCTTCAAATCAAGCGACCGATCAAACAATCCAGAATCAATGTAACCATCCGGCAAACCCTGCCGGTTCGAAATGGATGTAATACCAACCTCGACAAACAGGAACCGTCAGGATGCCCTGCGTTCGCGTTCCATGAAACTGAACATGTCGCGCACCTTGCCGAACTTCGGCGTGTCGAGTTGCAGGAACTGGTGCATGATCGTGTCGATATCGGCCGGTGTGAACGGCTTCTTCAGGAAACCGGAAATGCCGACAAAGGCAGCCGACCGCTCCAGGAAACTCGTGTCGTTGGTCGACATCATGTAGATGCCGATCTTGCTGGAGAGGTCCCGGATCGCGCCGGCCAGCTCGATTCCGTCGGTACCGGGCATATGGAAATCCGTCAGCACCAGCCGGAACTTGCCCGAGGCGAGTGCCCTGAGAGCCGACTGCGCGCTGTCGGCTTCCGAGATTTCGAAGTCGAACCGGCTGCCTTCCAGGATCTTGCGTGTCAGCTTGCGCATTGTCGAGCTGTCGTCGACGATCAGGATCGGAAAGGTGGTCGTCATCATCATGAAAGTCGCGACAATCTCCGCCACCTCGTCCTGGGAAAAGGGCTTTTTCAGGAAGTGATAGGCACCGAACTGCTTGAGAACTGTCTCCGATCGCTCGTCGAGACTGCTTGAAATCGCGACGACGAGGCAATTGTTGGACCTGGTCTCCTGCATTGCGGCGACCACATCCGGCCCGTTGAGGCCCGGCATGTTGATGTCGAGAAAGGCAATGTCGATCTGCTTCTTCTTGAGGACTTCGAGCGCGGCCCGGCCATTGTCGACATTGTCGATTTCGATATACCGCTTGGCGCGGTGGACATTGATGCCCTTGTTGACGACTTCGCGTGCAACCACACTGTCATCGGCCACAAGAACGCGGATCATCTTGTGAAGCAACTTCCATCACCTCTATGCGCCGGCCGTTCAGGACTTGAGGTCTTGTCGAAATTTACGAGTATTTTGATTAAACAATAGTGTATTTTCAGTTACCGACGCTTGTTGGGCAAATTACAACCCTGAATATACGACAATCTACAGCCGGACAGCATCAAGAAGCACTCCAAGTACGATGAAGAACAAAGAAATCCCCCTTCGTTACTTTGTGGATTTACAGACGAAATCACGAACCCGGTTGCCTGTCAGGGCAGGATCGACATTTCACGCGACCAGCTTCCTCTCCGGCTCCTTCGCAGGACTGTTTCCCTCCGGCGCGCACGGTCAATCCCGGCTTGCTCTGCGGATGCCCCCGTTCATGGCCAGGTCTCACATGCTTGGTAAGCCGCTTCTCACACATACAGGGCCCCTCTCGGCGCAGAAATGACGGCGGGCTCCACTTAAAAGATGTCGTAACATCTGCAAAACTGCTTACCATGAATTTTCCATAATACTTAATTAACCAAGAAAATTTCGTCGTTTACTTAATGTTCAACTTTGAAATGACTAAATAGGCCAGCGCATTCTGCGTGAGGACGCGCCGGAAATGTCAACCCAGAGCAACATACTCCTTCGGTCCATGCGACAGCTGGTTCCCAACCGTGAGACCAGCGCGATACTCTCGGCCATGGGAATTTCCTACTGGGCTTATGACCCCATCGCGGAAGAACTTTGCTGGCAGCGGACCGATGCAGACAGCATCAGGGGTTATCGGCTCGCCAAGCTGTCAATCCTGAATGCGTTGCAGTATTACCTGCAGCCCGACCGCAAGCGCTTCATGCAAATAATCTCCGACGCCCTGGAACACGGCTTGTCGGCGCCGGCACGGGTCACCATGAAGACCGAAGCCGGCCTCAGGACCTACGATCTCGCGGCCGCCCGATCCCCGGACAAGACCACGCCGCTGGTTATCGGAGTGATGCGCGAGCACACACAAGAGACGGGTGCCGGCACCGAACTGCCCAACATGCTGCCCGCGCTGTCGCATGCGTTTCTGTCGGCGAGCGGCGCTGTTCTGATAACCGACAACAAGGGGATCATCCGGTCAGCCAACGCCCGGTTCCTGAAGCTGTTCGCGGTCGGGACTGCAAAGCAGATCATCGGACGGGATGCGCGGACGGTTCCGAACTTTATCGGCAAGAAGCTTGCGGAAGCCTACTCGGACATGCTGACGGACAAGACAGCTGTTCAGGGCACGCTCAAATTGGCCCACGCGCCGGGCGCGCCGATCGAAATCCAGTTCGGTCTACACCCGCTGGCACTCGACAATACCAATGGCGGCTCGATCTTTATCGGCGAAGTCTCCGCCAAATCCATGGAAATCGCGGCCACCGACGTTCTCGATGCCGTCCCGACACCCATCCTCGTGATCGATCTTGGGTCTCACAGGATCAAGTATGCCAACAAATCCGGCCGCGGCGAACTTGGCCTCTCGCCCAATCAGATCGGCATTGAAAAACTGTCGGACACGCTCCTGAGTGCCAAGGACGTTCGCGACCTTTCCCTGGTGCTCGAAAAGGTCGGCTGGGATGCAGGCCGTGTCTGGCAGGTTAACAGCTACATCGGCCTCAAGCGCCACTACCGCATCAGGACCTGTTTCCTTGGCGACCGTGCGCAGCGCCTGGTCGTCCTTGAGTTTCTGCCCGTGCGGCTCGAGAAGGACAGGCCTGGGAACGAAAAAGCCCAGAACTTCTTCTCCCGCCTGCTCGAAATGAGTTTCGGCTGAGTTGCGCAGGGTCCGACAACCAAACTTGATGCATGGGTCGGGAGACCGGCGGGAGGACAACACCAGTTTCCGGTACAAACCGTTGCGCATGTCTGCGGATCTGACACAAGAAAAGTGGTGCCGCTGAAGGGACTCGAACCCCCGACCCCATCATTACGAATGACGTGCTCTACCATCTGAGCTACAGCGGCGTTCTCCGGCGGATGCCGGGCATCGCGCCATATGGCGCGGACACTCGGAACCGGGCCCGAGTGCGCCGCTAATTACCGGAGCTTGGCGCCGGATGCAAGTGCCTAAAACCGGTTCCGGTGGAAAGATTAAGTCGAGCCGGAACCTGCATCCCCACGGACCCTAGTTGAAGAACCGCGGCCGCGGGGACTTGCCGGTCTCGTCCTCATCTTCCTCGTCGAGCCCCGGATCATCCGGCATGCGCGACAACGGAAACTCGATCGGCCGGTCGAGTTCGTCTTTCGCACCGGTCTTTCCGGCATCTTTCTCCTTGGCCGTCCCCTTATCCTTGGCCGTCTCGCCCGGGGATTTGGCTTCGCTACCCTTCGCCGGCTCCTTCGGCTTGCCCTCACCGCTCTTCACGGGACCGTTGCCCGCCGCGGATGCGGATGACGCGGGTGCGTCGGTCTTGGCCTCCTTATGCACTTCCGCAGCGGCCTCGGGCTTTTCCGGAGCGGCTGCCTTGACCGGGCTCTCGCTGGTCGGACTTTGCTTGGCAGACCCTTGCTTGGCAGCGCTTGGCGGCACATCGGGGAGATCCTGAACCGCCGGGCTGAATTTCACATCGTCCGTCGTGCCCTCGTAGCCTTGTTTGACGGTGGCCACAGTCGGTTTCGGCGCGGGTTCGGCGGCCGGGTGGGCCTGCACCGGCGCTTCGACCGGCTCGGCTTCCAGGACGACCGTGTCATCCGCATCGTCTTTCTTTGCGGCGACATCCTGCACATCCGGTGAAGGGTCCGAAACCGGTGCTGCCACGGGCAGTGCCGGTGCCTCGAACAGGCTGTCCTCCAGAAGGGCGCCGTCATCTTCCGAGAGGCTTCCCGGCGTGCCCCATTCGAACGCGTCAAGTCTGCCTGTCACCGGCGATACCGCCTGCCATTCGGCCGAGATGACGCCGTCCGCCATCCAGACCTTGTCCATCGGCGCCTGCACCGCCCGGGCCAGCCAGTCGCGCACGCGACCGCGGTCACCGTTCTCGGCTTCTTCCAGCTCGGCCATCAGCACATAGGCTTTTCGGGTCGGCTCAGCCTGCAGCACCTTCTTCAGCTGCTTGCGCGCTTCGTCGAACTCACGTGCCTCGATGGCGGCGCGGGCAATGGCGAGGGCGCCTTCCGTGGTGTTGGCGCGTTGCGCGCTGAGCGACTTCACCCGCTTCAGCCGGTCGACGGCGCTGTCGCCGGTGCGCACATGCGCATAGGTTTCGGCAAGATCGGGATGCGGGTTGAGCCGCCAGGTGGCCTCCAGAACCTTGGAGGCCTTGCGGATGTCGCCCCGGCGTGTTGCCAGGCGAGAAGTCAGTACCGCGGCCGGCACCAGCTCCAGGGACAGGCCGTGGGCTTCCTTGGCCAGGGAATAGGCCCGTTCCGGCTCGCCGTCCTCCAGCTTCATCGCAAGGGCGGTCAGGATGACCGCGCGCTGGCGGCGGTAGGTCTTCTTGTCGAGCATCTTGGCCGCGTAGTTGCGTTCCAGCGTCTTCAGCGCCTCGTCCCAATGATGAGCGACGGCCTGATAGCCGAGCACGGCCTTGCCAGCCCATTCCAGGCCCGGCTGCGTCTTGGCGGCCTCCTCGGCATAGTGGCGTGCGGCCACCGGCTCGCGGTGCCGCTCGGCTTCCACGAACAGCCCGTGCAGGCCGAGTGCCTTTGTGTCCGGATCTTCCAGCATCGCCTCGAAGCGCTGGCGCGCCTCGTCGTCCTTGCCGGCGAGCTGCGCGGTCTGGGCCAAGAGGAGCTTCGCCGCCGGCTCGTCGTCCAGCAGCCTGTCGGCGTCGAGCGCGTAGCGGCGGGCAAGCTTGGCATTGCCGGTCCCAAGCGCGATCAGACCCTGCGACAGGGCCGAATAGCCCTTGTCCTTGCGGCGGCGGCGGAAGAAGCGGCTGGCGATCGCCGGCGATTTCACGACGACCCGGATCACCCAGACAACGGTCAGGAAAATGGCCAGCAGGATACCGACGGCAACGGCCACGATCGCAGGAGATTGCCGCCACTCGAAGGGAACGGTGTTCGGATCGGGATCGATCCACCGGATCGAGACCATTCCCGGCAGGTCCGCAAGCCACGCAAAGCCCATTGCGACGAGGAACAGCGCGAGGACGAAAAGGAAGACGCGGATCATGTAGCTCGCTCCCGAAGGCTGCCGGACCATACCGGCTCGATAGTGTTCTGCCCGGTCAGCCGGCGGTCCGGCTGCGGATTAGCTGTCTTTGGCGGCCAGCGCATTCAGCACTTCCTGCGAGGCCTTGTCGGTCAGGGCGTCGGCCTGGACACGGGCCCTGGCACGCGTTGCCCAATCGGCCGCCACCTTCTGGCTGTCTTCGGGCAGTGCCTCATAGGCCTCCAGCGCCGCGGCAAGCCTGCCGTTGGAAACCGCAATCTCCATGCGCTGCAGCACGGCAGTCGGCGTGTCGCCGCTGGCATCGCCGCCGCCACGAATGGAGATGATGGACTTCGCGCTCGACAACAGGCTGTCGAGAACATCGCCCTCGCGTTCAGGCTCGCCGAAGGTCTGGTAGATCTTGTCGGCGACTTGCGGGAACTGCGCGATCAGCACGGAGACCGGCTCGACGCCCGTCTTGGCGTTGGCTTCCAGCGCCGAAAGATCGAGATCGCCCGGCAGGCCCGCTTTCACGGCAGCGAGCTCGGTCTCGAAGGGGCGGCCTGAATCGACCGCCGATTTCAGCGCCGACACGGAGAGCGCCCGGGCTGCGACTTCACGCGCCGTGGCATCGCCCATGGTCGACTCGACCGCGGCGAGCCGCTTGGAGATGAGCTCCAGCTCGGAGCGCAGACCTTCCAGCGCAGACGTGTTGGCCGCACCGACCGACTTGATGTCCGCGGCCAGCGAGGACAGGGTTTCGGTCGCCCGCGCCTGGCTGTCGGCGAGCGTCTTCAGCGACACGTCCGAGGTGGAAACCGCGGTCTGCGCGGCCTTGGCAGTCGCTTCCGTGTTGGCGAGGCGGGTTTCGACATCCGACAGCGTGGTCTTGAGGTCGCTCAGCTGGCTTTCCAGCCCGCTCACCGATCCGCTGAGCTTGCCGGCTTCGGAAGACGCCGAGGTCGTCGCGCTTTCCAGCTCGGAAAGACGCGTTTCGAGCGGGGCCAGATCGCCCCCGGACTGCGACTTTGCCGTCTCCTCGAGCGCCGCCAGACGATCTTCCACCGGCTTCAGATTGACCGGTGCGCCTTCGCCGCCGCCGGCGGAGACCGACGAGAGGTCGCTGCGCAGGTTCGCCACGTCCGTCTTCAGTGCGTCGACGGTGGGCGTGAGGTCTGCCACGGACGACGAAGCCACATTCTGCAGCTCGCCTTCAAGCGTCGCGACCTTGCTTTCAATTGCCGAGAGAGCACTGCGGACATTCTGGCTGGTGACGGTCTGGCTGACGTCGCCGAGCTGCTTTTCCAGATCGGCAATCTTGCGCTCCGCCGCGCTGAGAGCGCTGGTAACCTGCTGGTTCGGCTCCGGATTGAGCTTGACGATGCCGGCCTGATAGAGGCCGAAGCCACCGCCGAGCACCAGGATGCCGCCGATGACGGCCGCGATCAGCACCCCGAACGCGCCGACGCCGCCACGGTCTTCCGCCGCGGGGGGGCTGGAAAAGGTCGTCGTGCCGGACGGACGCGTGCTGCTTGAAGAGGCCGACGAAGCCGGACGGCCCGTCGTGGAAGAAGAGGAGCCGGTGGCGCCGGCGGCGGAAGTCGTGCCGGAGGTCGACGACGCACCGGATGAGGAGGTCCCTGACGACGATGTCGAGGAGGATTTCGCGTCCCCACCCGGCTTTGCCGAGGTCGTGCTGGCGGAAGAATAGCCCGGTGTGCTCGAAGAGCTTGACGAGGAGGTGGTCGCAGAAGCGCTGCCCGGACGGCTCGATCCTTGGGAGGATGTCGTTGAGGAACTGCCGCCGGAAGACGGACTGCCGGGGGTCTTGCCCGCACTGGTGGAGGAAGACCCGCCCGTGGAGGATCCGCTGCCGGAGGTCGAACCGCCCGAAGGGCTTGAACCGGAGGACGCGCTGCCCGGTGTGTCGGTTGTACCGGGTTTGGCTCCCACCTTCTCCGCGGTCAGGTCGATCGTCACCGGCCGCTTGGGCGGCGCGCCGGAAGACGACGCGGGACCGTTGCCCGGCTTGTCCGAAGCGCCGTTGCCACCCGAAGAAGAGGTCCCGCCCGGGGATTTCTTGTCCGTCGTCATCTCATCACCTCCTGCCCCCTACCGGTCCCAAGACCTTCACTATACACACCTCTTTGCGAAGCGGTACCGCTGCAGCAAAGACTTTTGCGCGCTGCAAAAGCACGACTCCCCCGGATCAGGTTAACACTCCGCTAATGCCAGATCGAAGAGCGCCTGCTCGTTCGGGGCGGCCGCCACCTGCACTGTAAACCCTGAAGATATGGGTTCGGCTGCCTGCGGCGAAAGGGCATAGGCACGCATCCCGGAAAATTCGTGGCCGGGCAGCTGAGCCTTGATGAGCGACAGGAAAGCCTGCGCGGAGCGCCGGGAATAGATCAGGACCCCGTCATAGGCGCCGGCCCGCAGGGCATCCAGAGCCGTGTCCGGCAGCGACTGCGCCGGCTCCATCCGGTAGATGGCAACAGGTCGGCAGGCGAGACCGCCTGCGGCAAGAAGTCCCTCCAGGTTTCCCGCCCGGTCGGCGGCGGCCGGATAGAGAACATGGCCCGGGGATAGCCTGTCCCGACTGTCGAGAATCAGCCGGGCCAGCGCGGCAACGTCGCCGGCGGCGGAATGAACTTCTGAAAAACCCGCCTCGCGGCATGTATTCGCGGTTGCGTCGCCGACGGTGAAAACGGGAAGCCTCTGCAAGCTTGCGATCTGGGCATGATCCCTCAAAACGCTGACCGCCCACCGGCTTGAAAGGGCGAGTGCCGCGACCTCTTCCAGGTCGAAGCGGTCCGGCGGGCAGGGCACGTTTCGCAGGACGGGAGCCTCATCGGCTTCCTGCCCCATGGATCGCAGCCTGTCGGCGGTACGCCTGCAATCGGGCTCGGGCCGTGTCACCAGGAAGCGCATACGCTCCTCACGCACTCGTCAGGAAGTCCGGCCCCATTCGCGCCTTCAGGTCCTCGCCGGCGGAACGGCCGAGCTTAACCGCCTCGCCACGCGGCCCGCTGGCGGCGACTTCGTGCGCAGCCGAGCCGTCCGGTTTCAGGACGATGCCGCGGAAGGAGAGCGTATCGCCGTCAACGGTTGCTAAACCGCCGATCGGCGTGCGGCAGGAGCCGTCGAGCACGGCGAGAAACGCCCGCTCGGCATCGAGCCGGATCTGGGTCGTCTCGTCATGGATGGCGGCAAGCACTTGCAGCGTCGCCCCGTCGTCCGCCCGGCTTTCGATGCAGATCGCGCCCTGACCGACGGCGGGCAGAAAAGTATCTATGTCCAGAAGGCTGGTGATCTCCGCTTCAAGCCCCAGCCGTCGCAGGCCCGCGGCTGCCAGAAGCGTGGCGTCGACCACACCCTCTTCCAGCTTGCGCAGCCGGGTCTGCAGGTTGCCGCGATACATCACCACTTCGATGTCGGGCCTCAGGCGCTTGATCATCGCCTGGCGGCGCAGGGAACTGGAACCGACGACGGCGCCCTGCGGCAGGTCCGTCAAGGTCCTTGCCTTCGGCGACAGGAAAGCGTCGCGCACATCCTCGCGCGGCAGGAAAGCCGTCAGGGCCAGTCCCTCCGGCAGAACCGTCGGCATGTCCTTGGAGGAATGAACCGCAATATCGATCCGCCCGTCCAGCAACGCTTCTTCGATTTCCTTGGTGAAAAGCCCCTTGCCGCCGACTTCCGACAGCGGCCGGTCCTGGATCTGGTCACCGGAGGTCTTGATCACCACGATCTCGAAATCGTCTTCTGCAAGACCATGGGCTGCCATCAGCCGTTCGCGGGTCTCATGGGCCTGTGCCAGCGCCAGCGCGCTGCCCCGGGTGCCGATGCGCAAAGGATTTGATTGCAAGGTTTACCGTCCAGATGCTACGCCCGGCAGAAATGCGGGCTCCAATAGTGTCTTTTGGATGTCCTAACACACACCACCGCTCCAAGACCAATGACCTCAGTCAAATCGAAAGACAATGCGACCGATCTGACGGTTCTGGGCATTGAAACAAGCTGCGACGAGACGGCGGCGGCGGTCGTGCACGGTCCTGCGCACAAGAAGATTCTTTCCAGCACCATCCGTTCGCAGATCGACGAACATACCGAATTCGGCGGCGTGGTGCCGGAAATCGCGGCCCGCGCCCATATCGAGATCCTCGACCGCATCGTTGCCGAGGCGATGCACGAGGCCGGCTGCGGCTGGGACGACATCGATGCGGTTGCGGCCACCGCCGGACCCGGCCTCATCGGCGGCGTCATCGTCGGCTTCATGACGGCCAAGGCCATCGCCATGGCCGCAGGCAAACCCATCGTCGGCGTCAACCATCTGGAGGGCCACGCGCTGACGGCGCGCCTCACCGACGATCTGGAATTTCCGTTCCTGCTGCTGCTCGTCTCCGGCGGCCACAGCCAGTTCCTGCTGGTGCGCGGCGTCGGCGACTACGAGCGCCTCGGCACCACCATTGACGATGCCATCGGCGAAGCCTTCGACAAGACCGCCAAGCTGCTCGGTCTGCCCTATCCCGGCGGCCCCCATGTGGAGAAGATGGCGGCAAGGGGTGACGTTACCCGTTTCAGGCTGCCACGGCCTTTGCTCGACCGGCCGGGCCTCGACATGTCCTTTGCCGGCCTGAAGACCGCACTGCGCACCCAGGCAAAGAAGCTGGAGCCGGTGGACGACCAGACGATTGCCGATCTCTGCGCCGCCTTCCAGCGTGCCGTCTCCGATGTCCTGGCGGCGCGCACCAGATCCGCGCTGAATCTCTTCGCCGAGCGGCATCCGGACGCAGCGCCCGTGATCGTGGTCGCGGGAGGCGTGGCTGCCAACCAGGAGATCCGGGCAAGCCTTCTGACTGCCGCGGACGCCGCCGGCGCCCGCTTCATCGCCCCGCCGATGGCCCTTTGCACCGACAACGCGGCGATGATCGCCTGGGCCGGCATCGAGCGGCTGCAACTCGGCCCGGTCGATGACCGGTCCCTGTCCCCGCGCCCACGCTGGCCGCTCGATTCGGCAAGCGCCGGTGTTCTGGGCGCGGGCAAAAAGGGCGCCAAGGCCTGAGGTGTGGCAAGTTAATCGCATTCTTGCCCTTTTGCGCTTCTCGAGAGCCTGTTACGAAGCCGGAACACTTCAACGAGGACCGTTTGAAAAGATGCGCGTCTACCACAAGGCCTATGTCTACCTGACTTGCGGGACCGATCTTCTGGTCTTCGACGAGCCGGACACACCCTGGCTCGGACTGCAGGTGCCGGGGGGAACCGTGGATCCCGGCGAGAGCTTCCTGCACGGCGCCATGCGGGAATTTGCCGAGGAAACCGGCCTGGCGCTGGACGTCGCCTTCGAACAGTTTTCCAGACAGGACATTCCCTTCGAGACCCTCCCGCCGGTCGGCCAGTTCCGCGCGCCGCCCGAGCGGCCGCTGAGGGGCCGCCACATCAGGCGCAATTACCATGTCCGCGTTGCCGAACGGCCGAAGGACAGCTGGGAGCATTTCGAGATGCATTCCAGCAGCGGCGGTGCGCCGATTCGCTACCGCTTCTACTGGATCGATCTCTTCGGCAAACAGGCGCAGGACGCGGAAAACTTCTTCGCCGCCTTCGGCGCGCCGCTGCCCGGCCTGCGCGAGCGCGTCTCACTCATGGAAAGAGCCGCCTGAAATCTTTTGTTTTCAAGGGTTTGACTTTGCAGATCTTTCACAAGGCCTATGTCTATCTCACTTGCGGCGAGGACCTTCTGGTTTTCGAAGAGCCGGATTTTCCCGACGTCGGCCTGCAGGTTCCGGGCGGCACGCTCGATCCCGGCGAGAGTTATCTGCAGGGCGCCCGGCGCGAATTTGCCGAGGAGACCGGACTTTCGTTGGATATCGCGCTCGAATCGTTCGCCGACCAGGATCGGTTCTTCGACAATGTTCCCGATTGTCTCGACGGCCTGCATCGCCGGCGGCATTTTCACGGTCGCATTCGTGAAAAGCCCGCGACAGAATGGGAACACTTTGAAGCGTCACCGAGCGCAGGCGGCCCACCGATAAGGTTCCGCCTGTTCTGGATGAACCTGTTCTCAGGAGATGCGCCAGCCGAGACCCTCTTTTTCGAAGGCTTCGGAGCGCAACTTGAAACACTACGGACGCGCGTGGAAAGGCAGATCGATGGGCGCCATTAGTTCTATCGGCGTCGTTGGCGGCGGCGCCTGGGGTACGGCCCTGGCGCTCACCGCTGCCCGGGCAGGGCGGGAGGTTCGCCTTTGGGCGCGCGATCCCGGCACTGTTTCCGACATCCGCTCCAAGCGGCAGAACCGGCGCTATCTGCCGGGCATCACCTTCGACGAGGACCTGACGGCAACCGAAGCGCTCGACGAGGTTGCCGATGCGGACGCCCTCCTGCTGGTAACACCCGCCCAGACGACCCGGGCAATGCTTGCCGCCCTGAAGGCGACCGGCAGGGTGCGCGGCCCCATTGTGCTTTGCGCCAAGGGCATCGAGCAGTCCTCCGGCAAGCTCCTGTCCAGAGTGATGAGCGAGGAACTGCCCGGCGTCGAACCGGGCGTCCTCTCCGGCCCGAGCTTTGCAGACGACGTCGCCCGCGGTCTTCCGACTGCCGTTACCGTGGCCGCCAATTCCGCAAAGACCGCGCTCAGCCTCTGTGAAGCGCTGCAATCGCCCTGCTTCCGGCCCTATGCCTCGATCGACATTCTCGGCACCCAGATCGGCGGAGCACTCAAGAACGTTCTGGCGATTGCCTGCGGCGCCGTCGTCGGACGCAAGCTCGGCGCCAGCGCCCAGGCGGCGCTGACGGCGCGCGGTTTCGCCGAACTTTCCCGCCTCGGCACCGCAATGGGCGCGCAGGGAGAAACCCTGACCGGCCTTTCCGGCCTTGGCGACCTTGTCCTGACCTGCACCTCCAGCCAATCGCGCAACTTCTCCTTCGGCATGCGTCTCGGCGAAGGCTTCATGGCCTCCGAGCTGATCTCGGCCGGCGGCAAGCTGGCGGAAGGCGCCTATTCGGCCCGGGTGGCGGTGAAGCTGGCGGAAAAATACGATGTCGAGGTGCCGATCTGCGCGACGGTCGCCAGGATGATCGACGAGGACTTCACCATCGACGACGCCCTCAACACCCTGATGGCCCGCCCCCTGAAATCGGAAATCGCGGGGCTCTGATTTGAAAAGCGCTGCCACTCTCTCAGCCTCATCCTGAGGAAGCGCGAAGCGCTGTCTCGAAGGATCGGCCACTCGCTCGGGGGACTGTTGCCGATCCTTCGAGACGGACCTGCCGGTCTTCCTCAGGATGAGGTTGGAAAATTTGGCTGACGATACTGACTTCCCTCCCCATTCCGCCATTGAGTTTGCACCCTCCCGGCCCTAGAGCGTTTCATGGTTAGATTGAAACATTCTGCCGAGGTCGGTTTGGTTCAAGGGCGAGGGTTTTGCCGAAGGCCGTGCTGGCCGCACGGTCGAGGCGAAGCCCGAAGGCATTGGGCCAAACCGGCCCGGCCCATTCGGGTTTCCGTCCGGCAACCGCCTGCTTTGTCGGGCCGATTGTCCATAGCCCCGCTATGGACTGCGCGACCCTCCGCGCATGCGACACGCCGGACGACAAACAGAATGCTTCAATCTAACCATGAAACGCTCTAGGTTCGACGCAGATTCGACCAACCCGGGGATTTCTTCATGCTTTATGCCCTGATCTGCACCGACAAGCCCGGTGCGCTTCAAACGCGTCTCGGCAACCGCGCCGCTCATATCGAATTCCTGAAAGGCCTCGGCGACAGCCTGAAGGCTGCCGGGCCGTTCCTCGATGACGACGGCAACATGACCGGGTCTCTGGTGGTGATCGAGGCCTCCAACCGGGACGAGATCCTGGCGATCTCCCAGGAAGACCCATACGCCCGCGCCGATCTTTTCGAGAGCGTCGAGATCCGCCCCTGGAACTGGGCCATCAAGAATCCGGAGGCAAAATAAGTGCAGTACTGGCTGATCAAGTCCGAGCCGGACAAATGGTCCTGGGAACAGCAGAAGGCCCGAGGCGACAAGGGCGAACAGTGGGACGGCATCCGCAACTATCAGGCGCGCAACAACATGCGGGCGATGGAAATCGGCGACAAGGCCTTCTTCTACCATTCCAACATCGGCAAGGAAGTGGTCGGTATCGTCGAGGTCTGCAGCGGCATTCACCCGGACAGCACCACGGACGACCCGCGCTGGGAATGCGTGGACTTCAAGGCCGTCTGCGACATGCCGAAACCGGTGACGCTGGCGGACGTGAAATCCGAACCCCGCCTTTCCAAGATGTCTCTCGTCACCTCCATGCGCCTGTCGGTGCAGCCGGTCACCGAGGAGGAATGGAAGATCGTCTGTGAGATGGGCGGCCTCAAGAAACCTGCCTGAAGCCCTGCCTGAAAGGCCCTATATGAAATGAGCCTCATCAAGGATCCGGCCGCCTTTATCCTGAAGGAAACCCGGATAAGACCGGTGCCGCATGCCGAGGAAATCTCCCTGCATGTCGCCGACGAGGCCATGGACCTTTGGCAGAAGACCGAGGACGAACTGGGCGAGCTCGGTCTTCCCCCGCCCTTCTGGGCGTTTGCCTGGGCGGGCGGACAGGGCCTTGCCCGATACGTGCTCGACACGCCTTCGCTGGTTGCCGGCAAGCGCGTCGTCGATTTCGCCTGCGGCTCGGGCCTCGTCGGCATCGCCGCCATGAAGGCAGGTGCAGCTTCCTGCCACGCGGTCGATATCGACACGTTCGCCTTGACGGCGACGAAACTCAATGCCGCCCTGAACGGTGTCGAGATTTCGACCGAAGCCGCAGACATCACCGCGAGCGCACCGCCGCAGGCCGACATCATCTTCTGCGGCGACGTCTTTTACGAAAAACCGATGGCTGAAAAGGTTCTCGCCTTCCTGGACCGGCTGCTGGCAACGGATATCGACGTTCTGATCGGCGACCCCGGCCGCTCCTACCTTCCTACCCGGCGCCTTGTGGAGCTCGCCGCCTATACCGTTCCGGTGGTTGGCGTGCTGGAAGACAACGAGATCAAACGCACGCGTGTCTTCCGGCTGGCGAAAAATTGATCCGGCAAGACCGCAAACAAAGAACCGATCTTTCGCTCATGCGCCGAGCACATAACTTTTTCCGCGAGCCCACTTTCTCTTTTGGCAGCTTGCGGTAGGTTAGCCCTTCAAACTTCCGGCGCCGTTCTGCGCCGACGTGTTTCAGGAGTCCTTCATGCCCATCGTTAACCGCCTTGCGGATCTGGCCGACGAAATCACCGCGTGGCGCCGCGACATTCACGAGAACCCGGAAATCCTCTACGAGACCGTGCGCACCGCCGGCAAGGTGGCCGAGCTGCTTCAAAGCTTCGGCGTCGACGAGATCGCGACGGGCATCGGCAAGACCGGCGTTGTCGGCGTGATCAGGGGCCGGAACGGCGGCGCGGGCAAGACAATTGCCCTGCGCGCCGACATGGATGCCCTGCCGATCGAGGAGGCCACCGGCAAGCCCTATGCCTCCAAGGCGCCGGGCAAGATGCACGCCTGCGGCCATGACGGCCACACGGCGATGCTGCTGGGTGCTGCCAAATATCTTTCCGAGACCCGTAACTTCGACGGCACCGTCGTCGTCATCTTCCAGCCGGCCGAAGAAGGCGGCGCCGGTGCCAAAGCCATGATCGAGGACGGGCTGATGACCCGCTGGCCGATCGAGGAAGTCTACGGCATGCACAATTTCCCTGGGCTTCCGGTGGGCGAATTCGCCATCCGCAAGGGGCCGATCATGGCCGCGACGGACGAGTTCCGCATCACCGTCACCGGGCGCGGCGGCCACGCCGCCAAGCCGCAGGAGACCATCGATCCGATCGTCGCCGGTTCGCACCTCGTGACGGCCCTGCAGACGATCGCCAGCCGCAACGCCAACCCGCTTGATTCGGTCGTCGTCTCGGTGACCGTGTTCCAGGGCGGCAATGCGTTCAACGTCATCCCCCAGGATGTTCTTTTGCGCGGCACGGTGCGCACGCTCAGCCCGAAGATGCGCGACCTCGCCCAGGCCCGCATGGAAGCCATCGTCACCTCCGTGGGCGAAGCCTTCGGTGCCAGGGCCGAACTCACCTTCACCCGCGGTTACCCGGTGACCGCCAACCACGACGAACAGACGGACTTCGCCGCCGCCATCGCCGAAGGCATTGCCGGCGCCGGCAAGGTGAACCGCGATATCGAGCCGATGATGGGCGGCGAGGACTTTTCCTACATGCTGCTGGAACGTCCGGGCGCCTTCATCTTCGCCGGCAACGGCGACAGCGCCGGCCTTCACCACCCGGCCTATGACTTCAACGACGAACTGATCCCCGTCGGCTGCTCCTACTGGGTCAAGCTGGTCGAGACGGCCCTGCCTGCGGCGGCTTGAGGGCAGTTCTGAAGGCTGAAGCTTTTACCGCTTGCTCCCTTCTCCCCCCTTGCGGGGGAGATGTCAGCGCCAGCTGACAGAGGGGGGTTTAGGCCTCTCCGGGAAATACTCATTGGCCGAAAGCTGTGGAACAAGTTCACCCCCCTCTGTCCGTTTCACGGACATCTCCCCCGCAAGGTCAGGGCGATCGCATTTGAAATATTTCCTTACTCGGTGCGTTTGACCGATCACCACGGTGTCACCCCCGACAAGCGAAGCGCAGATCCGGGGCCTACTCGCAGAGCCACTTGCCGAAGCAAGCAAGGTTTCATGAAGAAGTGGCCCCCACTCCCGCTCTCTGGAAATGAGTGGGCCCCTGTGTGTTGGTGTTGTGGCAGGATGGCAGCGGGCGGGAGATCGTTGGGCCCCTGAT
>ENA-ORCZ01000245-ORCZ01000245.1-marine-metagenome-genome-assembly--contig:-NODE-245-length-33541-cov-9.676040_pt1 | contig 33541 bp, 31 predicted proteins | sample MGYA00237785_ERZ508519 | MGnify/ENA primary metagenome ERZ508519 (study PRJEB26189, sample SAMN06268790) | marine metagenome | isolation source: Bioluminescent Bay, La Paraguera, Puerto Rico | place...
TGCCGGCCTCCAGCACTGTGACCCCGGCGCCGTGCTGCTCCACCAGCATCAGGGCGGCCGTGAGGCCCGTATAGCCGGCGCCGATCACCGCCACCTCGCAGGAGGCCTCGCCCGCCAGCGGCGGGGTCTCGCGGCCCAGAGGCGGCGCCGAGGCCTGCCAGTAGCTCTCGACGGGGGTGTCACGGTCGTAGATCGCGGGATGGAACAGGCTGCTCACGGGGGTCTCCAACTGGACTGCCGCCAGCCTCCGCCAAGGGGCCGCGCGACGCAAGCTGCCAGGATAATCCACAGGAGGTGGTAGGAAGAAGGCCTCGGGCGCGCTAACCTGTCATGCGCAAAAGGAACAGCCGGGAACCACCGGCATTCACATTCATCCAGGGAAGGCGATCATGGGCCTGTTGAGCAAGCTGTTCGGCGGCGGCGGAAAGGACGGAGGCGGCAGCGCGGGCGGCGCCCGCGAGGGCAGCGAGGTAGACTACAACGGCTTCCAGATCACCCCGGCCGCGCAGCCGCAGAACGGCCAGTGGCTGACCGCCGGGATCATCCGCAAGGAAATCGGCGGCGAGGTGAAGGAGCACCGCTTCCTGCGCGCCGACACCCACCCCTCCGCGGAGGCGGCTAACGACTTCGCCGTCATCAAGGCGCGCCAGATCATCGACGAGCAGGGCGAGCGGATCTTCCGCGACTGAGTGACGCCGGATTAAAGGGGCCAAAGGGAGCAAAGCGAAGGATGGATCTCGACGCATTCCGCGCCAGCCTGGACGAGTCGTCGCCGCCCGCCGGGCAGCCGCCGCTGGTCGCCGCCCTGTGGCACGCCGCCAGAAACGAGTGGGACACCGCCCACGGCATTGCCCAGAACGACGGCAGCGCCGAGGGCGCCTGGGTCCACGCCTACCTGCACCGCGTGGAGGGCGACGAGAGCAACGCCGGCTACTGGTACCGCCGCGCCGGCCGCCCGCACTGCCAAACCAGTCTGGACGAGGAGTGGGCGGAGCTGGCCGGCACGCTGCTCGGGCGCGCGCCGCTGTAGAAGCATTTTCTTGGAAGCTTAGGCGCGTCGCCTCGGCACGCCGATGCGCGGCACGGCGGCGAGCAGCGCCTGGGTATAGGGGTGCTGCGGCGCGCGGAACACCGCTTCAGTCGTCCCCTCCTCCACGATCCGGCCGTCGCGCAGCACGATGACGCGGTCAGCCACCTGACGCACCACCGCGAGGTCGTGGCTGATGAAGAGGTAACCGAGCCCCAGGTGCGCGCGCAGGTCCATGAAGAGGTTCAGCACCTGGGCCTGCACCGAGACATCGAGGGCGGAGACCGCCTCGTCGGCGACGATCAGGTCGGGACGCGTGATCAGCGCGCGGGCGATGGCGATGCGCTGGCGCTGCCCGCCGGAGAACTCGTGCGGGAACCTGCCGGCATCGCTTTCCTTCAGGCCGACCGAGCCCAGCGCCTCGGCGATGCGATCGCGGCGTTCCTCACCGGACACCTTTTCCAGGGCGTCGAGCGGCTCGGCGACGATCCAGCCAACCTTGCGGCGCGGGTCGAGCGAGCCGTAGGGGTCCTGGAAGACCATTTGGGCATGACGGCGCAGCGCGCGGAGCTCGCCGGGCGAGGCCGCGAAGACATCGCTGCCCAGCAGGGTGACGCGGCCGGCGCTGGGGCGTTCGAGGGCCAGGATGGCGCGGGCCAGGGTCGACTTGCCGCTGCCCGACTCGCCGACCACCGCCAGGCTCTCGCCCCGCGCCAGGGTGAGGCTCACCCCATCGAGCGCGCGGTGCCGTGGCGCCGGGCCGAGGAAACGCCGCCGTGGCAGGGCGTAGTCGAGGGTGAGGTTCTCCACCCGCAGCAGCTCGCTCATAAGGGCGTCTCCTCCAGGTGCGGGTGGAGACAGGCAACGGCATGACCGTCGAGGCGGCGCTCGGCGGGCTGCGCCGGCAGGCAGTCAGCCTCGGCCCTGGGGCAGCGCCCGGCGAAGACGCAGCCGGCCGGGCGCTGGCGCGGGTCCGGCACCTGGCCGGGGATGGTCGCGAGCCGCCGTCCGGGCGGCAAGGGAGCGTCCAAGGCCCCCGGCGAGGCGGCGAGCAGGCCGCGGGTGTAGGGATGTGCCATGCGATCGAAGACCGCCGGGGTGGCGCCGCGCTCCACCACGCGGCCGGCATACATGACCAACATCTCGGCCGTGTTCTGCCAGACCACGGCAAGGTCGTGGGTGATGAACAGCAGGGCGAGCCCCGCCGCCTCGGTCACCTCGGCCAGCAGGTCGAGGATCGCCGCCTGGCTGGTGACATCCAGCGCCGTGGTCGGCTCGTCGGCGATGAGCAGGGCGGGCTCACAGGCCAGGGCCATGGCGATGACGACGCGCTGGCGCTGGCCGCCGGAAAGCTGGTGCGGAAAGAGGTCGGGCGAGAAACGCGACTGCGGCAGGCCGACCCGGTCGAGCAGCTTCACCGCCCGCGCCTCGGCTTCCGCGCGCCCGAGACCCAGGTGCCAACGCGGGCCCTCGGCGACCTGGAAGCCGATGGTCTTCACCGGGTTGAGCGCCGTCATGGGCTCCTGGAACACCATGGCCAGACGCCGCCCCCGCAGCTTGCAGAGTTCGGCCTCCGGCAGGCTCAGCAGGTCTTGCCCCTCGAAGACGATGGCGCCGCTGACCCTTGCCCGGGCCGGCAGCAGTCCCATGACGGCCAGCGCCGTCATCGACTTGCCGCAGCCCGACTCGCCGACGATGCCGAGGCTGCCCCCGGCGGCGAGATCGAAGGAGACGTCCTGCAGGATCGGCGCCGGGCCTTCCGGCGTCTCCAGGGTGACGCAGAGGTCGCGCAGGGAGAGCAGGGTCATCGCTCCCTCCTCAGGCGCGGGTCGAGGAGGTCGCGCAGGCCGTCGCCCAGCAGGTTCAGGCCCAGCACGGTGATCATGATGGCAAGGCCCGGAATGATGGCCATCTGCGGGGCGAGGTACATGAGGGTCTGCGCCTCGTTCAGCATCTTGCCCCAGGAGGGTGCCGGCGGCTGGGTGCCGAGGCCGAGGTAGCTGAGCCCCGCCTCGGCGAGGATCGCCAGCGCGAACTGGATGGTCATCTGCACGATGAGCAGGCTGGCGATGTTCGGCAGGATGTGCTCGACGGTGATGCGCGTGCGGCCCTTGCCGGCGACCCGCGCGGCCAGCACGAAGTCGCGCTTCCACAGGCTGAGCGCGGCGCCGCGCGTCAGCCGCGCGAAGACGGGGATGTTGAAGATGCCGATGGCGATGATGGAGTTCACCGCGCCGGGACCGAGAATAGCGGTGATCATCACCGCGGAGAGCAGCGCCGGAAAGGCGAAGGTGAAGTCGTTGAAGCGCATGACGACTTCTTCGACGAGCCCGCGCCGCGCCGCGGCCAGCGCGCCCAGCGGTACGCCCAGTCCCGCACCGATGCCGACGGCGACCAGCGAGACGGCAAGGGAGTTCACCGCACCGGCCATGAGGCGCGACAGCACGTCGCGGCCGAACTGGTCGGTGCCCAGCCAGTGCGCGGCCGAGGGCCCCTGCAGCTTGGCCGGGATGTCGATGGCGTCCACCGCATAGGGCGTCCAGACCAGCGACAGCAGGGCCACGGCGACCAGCAGAACCGTGATCGCGAGGCCGAAGACGAAGGCGATCGAGCCGCGCCCGCGTGTCCAGTATTCCTGCCAGGCCTCACTCCACATGACGGCCTCCGCGCAGGCGCGGGTCGAGCAGCGCGTAGAGCAGGTCGACGATGAAGTTCACCACGATGACGGCGGCAGCCAGCAGCATCACCATGTCCTTCACGACGATGAGATCGTGCTGGGCGATGGCCTGGAAGATGAGGCGCCCCAGACCCGGCAGGTAGAAGACGTTCTCGATGATGATGGTGCCGGCCAGCAGGAAGGAGAACTGCAGGCCCATGATGGTCACCACCGGGATGAGGGCGTTGCGCACGGCATGGCGCCACAGGGCGGCCCGTCGCGTCAGGCCCTTGGCCCGCGCCGTGCGCACATAGTCCTCGCCCAGAACCTCGAGCATGGCGGAGCGGGTCTGGCGGGCGATCACGGCCAATGGAATGGTCGCCAGCACGATAGACGGCAGGATCAGATGCCGGACCGCGGACAGGAAGGCGCCCTTTTCACCGGAGAGCAGGCTGTCGATCAGCATGAAGCCCGTCACCTGCGGGAAGAAAAACATCAGCGAGATGCGCCCCGAAACCGGTGTCCATTGCAGGATGCCGGAAAACAGGATGATCAGCAGCAGGCCCCACCAGAAGATCGGCATGGAATAGCCGACGAGCGCCGTACCCATGATGGCCTGGTCGGCGACGGAGCCGCGCTTGACGGCGGCGAAGATACCGGCCGGGATGCCGAGACAGACCGCGAGGATGATCGCGCAAAGCGCAAGTTCGGCGGTCGCCGGGAAGAGCGTCATGAACTCGACGAGCACGGGCTTCTTCGAGGCAAAGGATGTGCCGAGGTCGCCGTGGAATATACCGACGACGTAATCGAAATACTGCTTCCACATGGGCTGGTCGAAACCCATCTGCGCCATCAGTTCGGCCTTGCGGGCGGGGTCGATGCCGCGTTCGCCGGCGAGCAGCTCCAGCGGATCGCCGGGCAGGAGGCGGATGAAGAAGAAGGCGACAAGCGTGACGCCAATGAATGTCGGTATCAACAGGCCGAGCCGGCCTAGAAGAAAACGGAGCATGTCGGGTTCCAGATACGAAGAACCAGCGGATACAGTTCCAGGAAGAGTTGCATCCGCCGGTCAGAATGTTTGAAGGCGCCGGCATTGCTGCCAGCGCCTCCCGAGATTTAGGCGGCTTTTACTCCGCGATGTCCACGCCGTCAAACCAGTGCCCGCCGAGCGGGTCCATGATGTAGCCGGTGACCTTGGAGGACATCGGCATGAAGACGACGGAATGCGCGATGGTTGCCCACGGAGCCTGCTCCTTGAAGACCACCTGTGCCTCTTCGTAGAGCTTGGTGCGCTCTGCCTTGTCGGTCACGGTCTTTGCCTTCTGGATCAGAGCTTCGAACTCTTCGTTGCACCACTGGGCGCGGTTGGAGCCGCCGACGCCGTCACAGCCGAGCAGAACGGCCAGGAAGTTGTCCGGATCGCCGTTGTCGCCCGTCCAGCCAAGCAGCACTGCGCCGTCACGGTCTTCTTCCTTGGAACGGGACAGATACTCGCCCCATTCATAGGAAACGATCTCGACATTCACGCCGATCTTGGCGAAGTCGGCCTGAATGACTTCCGCCATGCGGCGGGCATTCGGGTTGTACGGACGCTGAACCGGCATGGCCCAGATCTTCATGGAAAGATCGGTGACGCCGGCCGCTTCCAGCATTTCCTTGGCCAGATCGGGGTTGTAATCGTCATCCTCGACCGCATCGTTATAGGACCACATGGTCGGCGGGATCGGGTTCTTGGCGGCCTGGCCGGAGCCCTGGAACACCGCGTCCAGGATCGCCTGCTTGTTGATCGCGTGGTTCAGCGCCTTGCGGACTTCCGTCTTGTCGAACGGAGCGACCTTGGTGTTGTAGGCGAGGTAACCGACGTTCAGGCCCTGCTGTTCCATCAGGGTCAGGTTGCTGTCGGCCTTGATGTCGGCGATGTCGGCCGGCGCCGGATACGGCATCACGTGACATTCGCCGGCCTTCAGCTTCTGCAGGCGCACGGCCGCATCCGGCGTGATGGCGAAGATCAGGTTGTCGACCGGTTGCTTACCGCCCCAGTAGTCCGGGTGGGCCGCATAGCGGATCACGGCGTCTTTCTGGTAGCCGACGAACGAGAACGGACCGGTGCCGACCGGCTGCTGGTTGAGCTGTTCCTTGCTGCCGGCCTTGTCGAGCTGATCGGCGTATTCGGCCGACAGGATCGACGCGAAGTCCATCGCCAGGTTGGCGATCATCGGAGCTTCCGGACGGTTCAGAACGAACTTCACCGTGTAGTCGTCGACCTTGACGATCTCCTTGATGAGATCCGGCATGGACATGCCGTCGAAATATTCCCACGCCGCGCCCGGGGTATATTCATGCCACGGATCGTCTTTCTTGAGCTGACGATTGAACGAGAAGAGCACGTCGTCGGCATTGAAATCACGGGTCGGCGTGAAGAAATCCGTCGTGTGGAACTTGACGCCCTTGCGCAGGTTGAAGGTGTATTCCAGACCGTCTTCGGAAACTTCCCAGCTCTCCGCCAGACCCGGCAGAACTTCGGTCGTGCCGCGCTTGAATTCGACAAGCCGGTTGTAGACCGGTTTGGAGGAAGCGTCGAACGTGGTGCCGGCGGTATAAAGGGCCGTGTCGAAGCCTTCAGGCGAGCCTTCGGAGCAATAAACCAGCGTTTTTGCGGACGCGCCGGTTGCCGCAATCACGGCAAGGCTGGCGCCGAGAAGGGTTGCCTTCAAGGTTTTTTGAAAATTCATCAAACTGTTCTCCCCTTGATGAAGAAGCAAGGGCCTTGCATCGTTGAGATCGTGCAAAGGAGTTAAGCCCAAGCCAGCGCAAACTAAGGCGTTTTTTTGTCAGAAAATCAACTGCCAACATATTTCTAATTTGGCACTCGTTTTGAAATATTTTTGCTAGGTAAGCTTTGCTGCCGTAAATTTTTAACGATTCAAAGCGCTGCGAATGGAAACTGGTACCGCAAGGTAAAGGTTTTTACGGACCCCGCTAAGTCTCTGGAATCAAATAGGCTCTCGTATCCACGAGAGCCTTCTTTTTCTTCAATCCAGCGTAGAACGGGTGCGGATCACAGCGTCCTGCCAGCCTTTGAACAGCCGGATGCGTTCACTTTCCTGTAACCGGGGTTCAAACCGCCGCTCCAATTTCCACTCAGCGGAGAAAGTCTCGGCTCCCGGCCAGATCCCGGCCTTCGATCCGGCAAGCCACGCAGCCCCGAGCGCAGTCGTCTCTGCGACCGTCGGCCGGTCTACCGGAGCGCCCAGGATGTCGGCCAGGAACTGCATGGTCCAGTCGGAAACCGTCATCCCGCCGTCGACCCTGAGCACCGGCTGCTCCGCGTCCGGCCAGTCGGCCTGCATGGCATCGATCAGATCGCAGGTCTGGTAGCCGACGCTCTGCAGAACGGCGCGGGCGATCTCCTTCGGTCCCGTGCTGCGGGTCAGCCCGAACAGCGCGCCGCGGGCGTCCGCGTCCCAGTAGGGAGCGCCCAGCCCGACAAAGGCCGGAACGAGGTAGACGTCCTGATTCGGATCCGCCTGCTCGGCGAGCTCCTGGGTCTCCGCCGCATCCTTGATGAGGCCAAGCCCGTCCCGCAGCCACTGGACCGCGGCGCCCGCCACGAAGATCGATCCCTCAAGGGCATAGGTTGTCTTGCCGTCAAGGCGATAGGCGATCGTCGTCAGCATGCGGTTTTTGGAGGCAACCGGCGTGTCGCCGGTGTTCATCAGGGCGAAACAGCCGGTGCCGTAAGTGGACTTCACCATGCCGGGCTCGAAACAGGCCTGGCCGACCGTCGCCGCCTGCTGATCGCCCGCCACGCCGAGGATCGGCAGGGCCCGCCCGAACAGATCCGCTTCGGCAAAGCCGAAATCGTCCGCGCTGTCCTTCACCTCCGGAAGAAGGTTCAAGGGAATGTCGAGAAGCAGGCAGAGCTCTTCGTCCCACTCGTTCTTGTGAATGTTGTAGATCAGGGTGCGCGAGGCATTGGTCGCGTCGGTCGCATGCACCCTGCCGCCGGTCAGTTTCCAGATCAGCCAGGTGTCGACCGTGCCGAACGCCAGTTCGCCCCGGTCCGCACGTTCCCGCGCCCCTTCGACATGGTCGAGGATCCAGGCGATCTTCGTGCCGGAGAAATAGGGGTCGAGCAGCAGGCCCGTCTTGGCGGTGAATTTTCCCTCCAGCCCCCTGCTGCGCAATTGCGCACAGGTCTCGGCGGTCCGCCGGTCCTGCCAGACAATCGCGTTATAGACGGGCTCCCCCGTGGTCCGGTCCCAGATCAGGGTCGTTTCCCGCTGGTTGGTGATCCCGATCGCGGCAACGTCCGCGCCTTCGCCCGGCGCCTTCGCCATCGCTTCGCGGCAGACCCGAAGCGTGCTTGTCCAGATGTCCGCAGGGGAATGCTCCACCCAGCCCGATTTCGGAAAATGCTGCGGAAACTCCTGCTGTCCCGCGCTGACAGGGTTGAAATCGTCGCCGAAGACAATCGCACGGCTTGACGTTGTGCCCTGGTCGATAGCCAAAACACATCCGGCCATGGCGCTCCTCCCGTTGTTATTGCTTTTGTCAAAGAAACTGCCGGCTGAGCCGGCAGATCATGCATTTTAGAGAACTATGCCGCAGCGCCGGCGCGCTCTGCAAGATAGCCGGAGATGAAGCGCTCCAGTTCGCCCGCCTCCTCCGGGCTCATCTTCAGGCCGAGCTTCGTCCGCCGCCACAGGATGTCGTCGGCGCTACGCGCCCATTCCCGGTCGATCAGCCACTTCACCTCGATTTCATGCAGACCGGATCCGAAATCGCGGCCGAGATCCCCCGGCGACGACGCATCCCCGAGGAAAAGCCGCGCGTCGGTTCCGTAGAGACGCATCAGGCGGATTGCGAGGGATTTGCCCAGGAAAGGAAAATCCTTCTCAAATTTCGCCACTTCGGCATCAAATTCATCCGTTTTGAAGTTGCCGCCCGGCAAGGGCGCATAGGCGGTCCAGACGCCGCGCTTGAAGGGCAGATACGGCTCCAGTTTTTTCAGCACCTCTTCGGCAAGCTTCCGGAATGTGGTGATCTTGCCGCCGAAGACCGACAGCACCGGCGGCTCATCCCCACCGCCATCCATCTCGAGCACGTAGTCCCGCGTCGCCGCCTTGGCGTCCTTGGCGCCGTCGTCGTAAAGCGGTCTCACGCCGGAAAAGCTGTGCACCACATCATCCGGCGTAATCGGCTTTTCCAGGTATTCGCTGGCCGCCTTGCAGAGGTAGGAAATCTCGTCGCCGGAAATCCGCACCGCGCCCAGATCCTCGTGAAAATCGATATCGGTGGTTCCGATCAGCGTGAAATCCTGCTCGTAGGGGATGGCAAAGACAATCCGTCCGTCGCCGTTCTGGAAAATGAAGCAGCGGTCATGGCCAAACAGGCGCGGCACGATGATGTGGCTGCCCTTGACCAGGCGGATATGCGCCTTGTTGTGGATGCCGGCAATCTCATGGAGCATGTCGGCAACCCAGGGACCGGCCGCGTTGACGAGAACCTTTGCCGAGACCGTTCGCTCCTCACCCGTTTTCAGGTCTTTCAGGGCGACTTTCCAGCAGTCCCCATCCCGGCGCGCGCCGGTGCATTTGGTCCGGGTGAGGACATCGGCCCCCCGATCGGAGGCGTCCAGCGCATTCAGGACCACCAGGCGGGCATCGTCCACCCAGCAATCGGAATATTCGAAGCCTTTCCTGAAGAGCGGTTTGAGCCCGTCGGAATAGGGAGCCTCATCCAGCCGGACGGTACGCGTTGGAGGAAGAAGCTCCCGTCCGCCGAGGTGGTCGTAGAGGAACAGCCCGAGGCGCAGCAGCCAGGCGGGGCGCAGTTCCTTGTGATGTGGCAGGATGAAGCGCAGCGGCCGGGCGATGTGGGGCAAAGCGCGCCACAGCACTTCCCGCTCCTTCAACGCTTTGCGGACCAGGCCGAATTCGTAATATTCGAGATAGCGCAAACCGCCGTGAATGAGTTTGGTCGAGGCGGAAGACGTGGCTCCGGCGAGATCGCCCATTTCCACCAAGAGGACGGATGCGCCGCGGCCCGTCGCGTCGCGGGCTATCCCCGTTCCGTTGATCCCTCCGCCGATGATCAGAAGATCGTAATCAGCCGCCATGAATTCAGTCTCCGGCTCGGGTGCGCTCTCACATTCATTTCAAAATGAAAATAAAGCGAAACTTGTCGAAATTCAATCGCCATTTTGATTTGAAGAGCGGCCCGCCCTGGAGGCCTGTCCAGGCGGGGCTCCGGAAACAGGACAGCGCAAATCACTCATCAAACGTTTGTTTTTCTTAATTGTTATCCTCCGCAGGCGGAGCGTCATCGGCAAGATTGGTAACTTTCGTGTCCGGATCCGCCTGGAGTTTCGCTTTCTGATCGCCGCCGGCAAAAGGCGGCGTGGCGGCATGATAGGTGACCTGCGGAAACGGAATTTCGATGTCCCGTTCGTCGAAGACCTGTTTGACATATTCGTTATAGGCCCGGCCGACGGCCCACTGGTCGCCGGGCGTGGTCTTGATCCGGGCACGGATATCGATCGAGCTGGCGCCGAAATTCGTGACGCCGTGCATCTCAAGGTCGCCGAAGATCTTGGAATTGTAGTCGGTCTCCTGCAACCGCCGGAAAGCCTCCATCATCGCCTCTTTCGCGTAAGTGATATTGGTGTCGTAGGACACTCCGATCAGCGCGACGTGATAGGAGAACCCGCGCATGAAATTCGACACCATGTCGACGGAAGAGAACGGGACGATATGCGTCGTGCCGTCCATGTCCCTGATCCGCACGGAGCGGACCGTGATCCCCTCAACGGTTCCCGTGATACCGGCAACCGTCACCACGTCGCCTTCGTTGATGGCGTTTTCGATCTGGATGAAGGCGCCGGTGATGATGTCCTTCACGAGCGTCTGCGCGCCGAAGGAGATCGCCAGACCGACGACACCGGCACCGGCGATCAGCGGACCGATGTCGACACCGATCTCCGACAGGGATAGCAGCAAGGCCATGACGATGATCACGACGGTCGACGCGTTGCGGAACAGCTGGAAAAGCGTGCGCTCGCGAGCGGTGACGATGTAGCCGGACCGCGACTGCAGTCTGAGATCGACCCAGGACATGACACCGAGCCAGACAAGGAAGGATATGAGCACAACGAGGAAGGCCGATCCGTAACTGCTGAGAAGCTGAACGCCCGCTTCGCTTGCCAGCCACTCGAAGACGCTTATCACGCTCCAGATCTCCATGAGCAGAAGCACGGTCGCGATAAAGACGGCAAAGCGGATGATCTTGAGCAGGCGGGGCACGAAGGCATTGAGGCGGTGCTGCAGGGCCGGCAGCGTGCGGTTGAGATCCTCCGGCAGCCGGATGCCTCCCTTGATCGCGCGCGTCATCACGAGCGAAAGCGCGATCCCGGCCATGATCGTCACGATCGAAAGCCCTGTCGCCCGCAGGATGATCGTCGTTGCGTCGAAAGGCCGGATGACCCAGATGATGAAGACCGCGACGATATAGATGTAGGCGGCAAGGTGCCAGAGGCGGCCGACGAGCGTCAGAGACTTTTTCGCCAGGCTGGTCTGCAGCGTCTCGGCATAGTCTTTCGTGCCCTGGTAGACCCTTTGCCGATTTCTTTTCACGAGCACCGCCAGGTAGAGCATGCCGAGAAGGACGATAAGAAAGCGCAAGGCGTTGCCGAGCACGAAGGACGCGGCGATGTTGGCCAGCGGCACGATCAGGAACACTCCGTAGATGATCCAGTACATGAACAGCCGCAGGAGACGGTACCAGTATAGCGACCCCTCGTCGGTAAACGGCAGCAGACGCAGCTCCGGCCGCCTGGGCGCAAAGATGAACCGCAGCGACACATTGGCGGCGCTGCAGACGAAAAAGGCGTTCAGCGCCAGGCTTTCCTGAAGTGTGACACCGCTGCCGAGATTGCCGATGCTCAGGAGCGCGGCGCCGTTGCCCACAAGCCAGCCGATGCCGACAGTGATCGCATCGCCGATCGTGGTGAGAATGAGAATGGAGGTCCGCGTGAGCGCGCCGCCATAGCGGGCATAAACCGCCACCTTTGGATAGATCTTCAAGGCGATGAACTGGCTTGCAAGAAAAGCGGCATAGGCTGCAGCCAGCACCACCGAGACCTGAATGGCAATGTCTTTGGCTGTGTCCCACTTGATCGGAACGTCGCCGCGCACGATCAGGACAAGACCGTTCAGAGACCGCATCGCCTGTTGAAGAAGATATCCCGTATCGTCGACGAGATGCTGGGTGTATTCGCCCACCCTGAGCGCGAAATTCTCGTTTGTCGTGGTCGTGTCCGCCGGCGTTTCGCTTTGCGCGTCGGTTCCCTCGCCGGCAACCATGGAATCGCCTTCCGGTCCCTGGCCTCCGGAAGCGTTCTGTTTCAGAAGATCGATAAGCTGTGCCCGGCTGTCCGGATCGTTGAGGATATTGATGAGCGCGTCGTTGGCCTGCTGAACCTCGCTCGAGGCGCTTTGCTGGGCATCGGCTGTCTGCGCCGCGGCCGGTGCCAGACTTAAAAGGACAATTCCCGCAAGGACGGCAAGGCTTCGGCACAACGCTTTCATTTCAAATTCATTCCATTTCAGGGATCGGGCATCGTTTTCGGTTCAGACAATAGGGAAGAACCGCAGGCGATGAAAAGGCTGAAGCTGCGGGTGCCAACCGGTTTCTCGCCGAAAAAAGAAGAACCGCGATAAATCTTTGCTGATCGGAATCGAGACTGAATAAACTTGAGAACTTTCGAAACTACTCTTGCTCCACCGGATACAGGACGGCTTCTGCCGGAGTTTTTCTGTGCCGGTAACTTAAAAATAACTATATTGTTCGCAGTCTGGAATATTGTGGAGGAAGAATGGCGAGTTCTTTGATCAAGCTTGCCCAGGAAGGCACGACAGAGTCACGCAAACGCCTGTTTGCGCAAGTGACCGAGCTTGTCATCGCCAATCTCGATCAGCGTACGGACCGGGAATTGACCCTTTTCGCAGAGGTCATCCTGAAACTTTACAGCGCCGGCTCCGCGAAGGACCGGGCAAGGCTTGCCCAGAAACTCGCGGAACAGACAAACACACCCTATAAACTCGCCGTCCGGATAGCGGAGGACGACGTCGCCGTGGCGATGCCCGTCCTGGCGAAATGCCCGGTCTTCTCGCAGGAAGATCTGCTCGATTTCGTGGAACGCCTCAGCACCGCCCATATGCAGGTCCTCGCGCGCCGCAGGGACCTGTCCACCCAGGTGTCGGATGCGATCGCCGAAAAGGGCGACGGGCATGTGCACCGGATCCTCGCCGGCAACAGGGAAATCCGGCTGTCGCGTGAAACGATGCTCAAGTTTGTCAAATATGCGGCCGAGGACGTCGTGCTGAGGGAGGATCTCGCATTGAGATCCGACTTGTCGCCGGCCGTTTGCCGGGCCCTTCTGCCGCTCGTCGACGAAGAAACCAGGAAACGGCTGCACGCCATCATCGAAGGAGCCCTGAGCCAGGACCAGCTCGATCAGATCGCGCGGCTGAAGGTGCTCCGCAAGGAATTCGGCGCAGCGCTGGAAAATACCGACATCGGCATGTTGTGGCAGGATGCGGAACGGAAGGACATCTCCGTCGATGAACTGATGATCCTGCTCCTGCAGGACGGGCGCTTCGAGCACGCCCTCGAACTGCTCAGCGCCCGCGGACGGACGGCTCACACGTCCCTGAAGGAAGCCGTTGTCAGCGGCAAGAAGGATCTCGTTCTGAGGACGGCGGAAAAATCGGGGCTCAAGACGCCCACCTTCGCACTGTTTTCAAAGGTTCGCTGCGATCATCTGAAAATTTCCTCCGCCGAGGGGTCGGAATGGACGACGGCCTACAAGAAGCATCTTGATACCGTGCTGCAGGCAAGACAGTCCCGGTGCGGAGATTTCCAGGCGAACCGGAGGGAGAAGAAATCCAAGTCCTTTCGCGAGTCGGCCGTACAGACCTCCGCCAGCTAAGATCCCGTCGCTACGGCCAAATCCTAATTCCCCACAGACCCTAGCTTCTCGCGCAAAGGCTCGCCGCAATTGCGGTCGAAAGGGTCGCCGCAGCGTAAAACCACAGACCCGGCAGGATCGCCGCTGCCGCCAGACCGCTGGTCTTTGCGGCAAACAGCACCAGCGCCACCAGCATCACATCCAGCATCGACCACTTGCTGACCATCGACAAGAGCGCCAGCGAGCGGGATTTGCCGCCGCTCAGGACGGCAACGTGAATGAGAACGATCTTCACGGCCGGAAAGCCGACGGAAAACAGGGCCACGATGGCTGCAAGGAGAGCATCGCCCTCAACCCAAAGGCTTCGGATCATTTCCACCAGCGTCGGCCGGTCTTCCAGGAAATACAGTCTTTCGAACCGCATCAGCGGCTGGGTGAGCCCGAGCGCGAAGGAAAACGTCGAGACGGGAAGAAGAAACGCCAGAAAAAATCGCATGTAGAATGCCGTACCCCGGTGGAGCATGCCGCGTGCAGGATGCGCATTTCCTATAACATCAAGGCCAGAAAGCACAAAACCCGACCGCCGGGCTGGCGGTCAGGCAAAAGCCTCGCCGGCCATCCGTCGGGAAAGGCCGGCCGAAGGGGAATTTTGATGGCGGATTAGCGCACCCGCGCCCGCGCGGCGACTTCGTCGAGCTGATCCTGCTCCGCGATTTCCTGAGCCGTGCGCTCGCGCTGCTGGTCGCGTTCTTCCAGTTGCTCGAACTTTTTCAGCTCCTCGATCGCCTCGCTCAGCTCGTCCTGCGCACGCTGAAGCTGATCGTCCAGTTCATGCGCGGAATTGCGCAGATTGTCGCGCCGGTCAGCCGCGGCCTTGGCAAAAGTCGGATAAGCAAAATGAGTGACATCGGTAATCCCGACCCGCTCCTGCTCGGAGCGGATCTGCTCATCGAGTTCATCGGCCATACGATTGAACTCGGCAATCATGCTCTCGATCTGAGCGAGTTGCCGCCGCTTTTCATCAACCTGAAACCGCTTCAAACGGATCAAACTGTCTCGGGTTTTCATTACTCAATACTCCCCTAACACGGGCAGTCTATTCCAGAGTCATTTCCAAAAGGTTGGCGAGTTGCAGATAACCTTCAGAAAGTGACGTGGCCTCGTCTTTTCCCTGGTTCAGAAATTCGTCCATCGGTCCGAACCGGTGTATGGCTTCGTCGACCGTCGGATCCGATCCTTTCCGGTAGGCGCCGAGCCGGATCAGTTCTTCCATATCTGTGTAGGTCGACAGAAGCTGCTTTGCCTTGCGCAGCACCGGAAGCTGTTCCTGCGGCACGCAGCGCGGCATGGTTCTCGAAACCGACTTTAGCACATTGATCGCCGGATAGCGCCCCCGTTCGGCGATCGCGCGCTCCATCACCACATGGCCGTCCAGGATCCCGCGGACCGCATCGGCAACCGGCTCGTTGTGATTGTCACCTTCCACAAGCACGGTGAAGAGGCCGGTGATCGACCCGGTTCCTTCCACTCCCGGTCCCGCGCGTTCCAGAAGACGCGGCAGTTCGGTGAACACCGTGGGAGTATAGCCCTTGGAGGTCGGGGGCTCGCCGATCGACAGGCCGATCTCGCGCTGGGCCATGGCGAATCGGGTGATCGAATCCATCATGCACAGCACGTTGTTGCCTTCGTCGCGGAAATGTTCGGCAACCGTCATGGTGAGATAGGCCGCCTGCCGGCGCATCAAAACGCTTTCGTCGGAGGTGGCGACGATGACCACGGAGCGCGCCAGTCCCTCCTCGCCGAGATCGTCCTCGATGAATTCCTGCACTTCCCGGCCCCGTTCGCCGATGAGGCCGATCACGGCGACATCGCATTTGGTGTTGCGCGCCAGCATCGACATCAGCACGGACTTGCCCACACCGGAGCCCGCGAAGATGCCCATGCGCTGGCCTTCACAGCAGGTCACGAAAGTGTTGAGCGCCCTGACACCGAGGTCGAGCGGCGGCCCCACCCGTTTACGTTCGGAGGCCGGCGGCGGCGCACTTCGCAATTTGCGAGGCACTCCGCCATTCGCAAGATCTCCTTTACCATCAATCGGTTCACCAAGTGCATTAACCACCCGGCCGAGCCAGGCATTGCCCGGATGCACCACGCTGTCGCGGGAATTGATCACCGCCTTACAGCCCATCCTGACGCCTTCGAGCCCGGAAAACGGCATGCACAGCGCGTGACCGTCGCGGAATCCGACCACTTCTGCCGGAACTTTGGGGTTATCCTCGCCGCTGTCGATCAAAAGACGCGAACCGACGCTCATCTCGTGGATCGGCCCCGCGATCTCCACAAGGAGGCCCTGAACCGCTGTAACCCGGCCATAAATCTCGGTGGGCATCAGCGAATCAATCTCGGCAAAAAGCGCCTTCAATTAAGATTCCTTCCCCAGTTAACGGTTTTGGTAACCGATCGTTTACGACTCTGGTTAATCTTAACCTTTGGAAGGCTGACAAGCGAGAGCCATTTCGGAGTCAAAACGGGTTTGTCGAAAGGAATCTGAACGGAATCGGTTAGACCGGTTTTTTAAAGCTCAACATTAAGATTTGTGAATCAGTGTTTTTACAGACGATTCAACAAGTTGACTGTTGTTCACAGATTACTCTCTTCAGAGCTTGCCGCTACGAATCATATTTTGTTAACCATTAATCGATAGCTTTGAGTCGGGGTTAACAACAGTCCTTCGTAGCGCTCACCGACAAAGCCGTTGCGACTTGCCCAGGAAAGGCAGAACAAGGGGATTGGCAATGCGTGTACTGTTGATTGAGGATGATAGCGCGACTGCGCAGAGCATCGAACTGATGCTGAAGTCCGAGAACTTCAACGTCTACACGACAGATCTTGGCGAGGAAGGCATCGACCTCGGTAAGCTGTACGATTATGACATTATCATGTTGGACTTGAACCTTCCGGACATGTCCGGTTACGAGGTTCTTCGGACGCTCCGCGTTTCCAAGGTCAAGACACCGATCCTGATCCTGTCCGGAAACGCTGGAATTGAAGACAAGGTCCGCGGCCTCGGTTTCGGCGCAGACGACTATATGACCAAGCCGTTCCACAAGGACGAACTGGTCGCCCGCATCCACGCGATCGTCCGCCGCTCCAAGGGCCACGCACAGTCGGTGATCGTCACCGGCGACCTCAAGGTCAACCTGGACACCAAAACCGTTGAAGTCGGCGGCCAGCGTGTTCACCTGACCGGCAAGGAATACCAGATGCTGGAACTGCTCTCGCTGCGCAAGGGCACCACGCTGACCAAGGAAATGTTCCTCAACCATCTCTATGGCGGCATGGACGAACCGGAACTGAAGATCATCGACGTCTTCATCTGCAAGCTGCGCAAGAAACTGGCCGCAGCCACCTCCGGAAAGAACTACATCGAAACGGTGTGGGGCCGCGGCTACGTGCTGCGCGAACCGGACGTCGAAGCAGCCGCTTAAGCAGCGGAAACCACCTTCGTTGAAAAGCCCCGGCCTTTTGCCGGGGTTTTTTATTGCCGCCGAAACGTTGTCCTTCTCTTGCGTTTTGACGCGAGTGACACGCCTGCCGGCAAATCATCAAGAGATGGCCTTCATTGATCCGCTCCAGCTTTCTTTCCCAGGCACTTGCCCTTGCGCTCCTTGCGTTTCCGTTCATGGGGCACCCGGCGGCAGACGAACCTCCCCTGAAACTCGGTGCCGTTTTCAATCTCAGCGGCCGGCAGGCACCGCACGATATCCCATCGTCTCACGGGGCCAGCCTGGCGGTGGACGAAATCAATGCCTCAGGCGGCGTTCTCGGCCGGACACTCGCCCTCGTCCCGGTGGACGGCAAGACCGACCTCACGGTCCTGAAGGCGGAAATCGTCCGGAGCCTTGCGGCAAATCCCGAGATCCTTGCCTATTTCGGCCTCTCCGACACGGACAACGTCCTTGCCGCGGCGCCCTCCGCCGCGGCAGAAGGGAAAGTCTTCCTGACCAGCGGCGCGACCTCCCCCGAGCTGCCCGACGAGGTCCCCACCTATCTGTTCCTGGCCTGCTTCGGCGACAATGTTCAGGCGGCAGCGGCTGCGGAATGGGCCTTTACGGAGCGCGGCGCGAAAACCGCTATTGTCCTGGCCGACATGCAGCGCACCTATCCGAAGCTGCTGCAGAATTATTTCGCCGAAGCCTTCACCGGGCTCGGTGGCAGAATTCTCAACCGGACGGAGATCGATCCCGACGCGCGAGGCTGGACACTGCCCGATACCAGCAGCGCAGATATGGTTTTCGTCAGCGTGGAGACCGCACACAATGCCGCGCGGATCGTCAGCGCGCTCAGAAAACAGGGCTATCAGGGGCCGGTGCTGGGCGGTGACGGCTATGACGACGACGGTGTCTGGAGCCGGAATCCGGAGATCGGCAACGTCTATTTCACCACCCATGTCTATCTGGGCAAGGGTGCCGCCAGACCGGAGGTGGTCAGCTTCAAGGACGCCTACGCGGCGGCCTTCCCCGGCGAAGCACCGACATCGTTCGCGGCCCTTGCCTATGACGCGGCCGGGCTCCTCGCCGCGGCCGTGACGACCTCCGGCGAGCCGACAAAGACAGGTATTCTGAACGGATTGCTGCAGATCAAGCAGTTTGACGGCGTGACCGGAAAAATCAGCTTTCCGGACGGCTCCCGCATCCCGCTGAAATCCGTTTCCCTAATTGAAGTCAGCGAAGGCGAGCTCCGGCTCGCAAAGGAAATCCTGCCCGGATCCGTTCCGGCGCCGTGAGAAAGGGCAGCCTTTCTGCAGACTGTGCATCCTACAAGAAAGGCCGGCTTCGCAGCCGGCCCTTTTCCGTTTCCAGAACACGACACCGGTCACGCCTTCTCCGGCTCCCAGAGTTCGATCGGATTTCCTTCCGGATCGTGAACATGCGCGAACCGGCCGAGACCTTCATGCGACACTTCATTGGCCACCTCGACACCGATTGATCGCAAGCGAGCGAGGATTTCATCCATGTCGCTCACCCGGAAATTCAGCATGAACTGTTTTTCCTTGGAGAAATAATCGGTGTCCTGCGCAAAGGGCGCGAATACGGTGACGCCGGCTTCCGTTCGCCACGGCTCGGCGACCATGTCCGTCGGGGCCTTGTTGATCCCAAGATGGGTCTCGTACCAGGCCGCGAGTGCTTCAGGGTCCTTTGCCCTGAAAAACACGCCTCCAATTCCTACGACGTTCCTCATCCGCATGAACCTGAGATGCGACGATCAAAGATGCAGTTGATAGGAGGCCGGAACGTAACGGAACCGGGCGCCGTCGGTCGCCACATAGCCCACCGCCGGAAACGGCATGTGATAGCCGGCGAACGGAACCTTGTCGCTCGCGAGCATGCCGAGCACCGTCTTGCGTGTCGCGGCCGCGGTTTCCTTGTCCATGTCGAAGCGGACTTCCCATTCCGGATGCGCGAGGGACCAGACAAAGTGGTTGGCTGTATCCGCCGTCAGCGCAAGCTGCTTGCCGTCGCTTTCGATCATGTAGATCATGTGACCCGGCGTATGGCCCGGTGCATCCATCGCCGTGATGCCGGACGTGACCGCGCCGCCGCCGTTCAGGAAGGTCATCTTCTCCGCGAGCGGCTTGACATGCGTCGCCATCAGCTTGGTTACGCCGTTGGCCTCCGGCTCCATCGCCGCCCAGAAGTCATACTCCCTTTGTCCGGTCACGTAGCGCGCATTGGCGAAAGCCGGCGCGCCGCCCTCCATCAGGCCGCCGATGTGATCGGGATGCATATGCGTGATCACGACGATATCGACCTGCTCCGGCGTGTACCCGGCGTTTTCCAGGGCCGCGCGCAAGTTGCCGCGCCCGGGCCGCGCGCCTTCGCCGTTGCCGGTATCGAACAGGATCAGTTCGCTGCCGGTGTTGACCAGCGTTGGCGTGAAGCTGATCTGAAAGGTATCGTGGGGCAGGAAGTTTTCCGCAGACGCCGCGGAGAACGTGTCCGCATCCACATTCATGCCGAAGGTCTTCTGCGGTTCCTGCAGGCTGACAGCTCCATCCAGAAGCGTATTCACCTCGAAGCCGCCAAGCGGATAGCGGGCCACCGGCGCAGACAGCGCCCCCTGCTTTTCGGCGGCCGCGTGGACCGTCGTGGACGCAGCCAGACCTGCGCCGGCAATCGCTCCTCCCGCCCCGAGCAATGCCGCCCGGCGCGTCAGTTCAACCTTGATCTCCGTCATATTCGAAACTCCCTGCCCTTACAGTTTTCTGCAGACAGCCCTTCACCGGAGAACCCGGCGCATTCCGCAAGCCGTCTGAAACGGTACCCGCAAACAGATGGAAGGCTTGGGCTGACTGGCAAGAGGAAGAAGACCGCGACGGAGCACGGACCCGGAGCCGGCTTTGGCTTGAAGGAATTCTATGAATTATTTCCGCGTGTTACCGATCCCTCACGAAGACAGCCATCGGGTCACGATGCCGTGAAACGGAAAAAGGCGGCCTGCTGGCCGCCTTTCGTTGTTTCCGGGCCGTAACGCGGATGAGAGCCGGCTACCTCTGGAAGGAGGCAAGGCCGCCGACGGCAAGCCGGGGGCTTGCCGCGGAGCCGGCCGCGGCCTGAACGGCCTGTTTCTTCTGGAACAGCCCGCGCTTGCCCGGAACCGGCTTGAACGCATCCGTCAGTCCGACGACCGTCTCGGCAGCGCCAAGCACAAGGTATCCGTCGTCGGGCAATGTCTTCGCCAGTCGCCCCAGGATTTCCGTTTTGGTTGCCTGGTCGAAATAAATCAGCACGTTCCGGCAGAAGACGATGTCGAATTCGCCCAGATGCGTGAAGTTTTCCAAAAGGTTGAGCTTCTTCCACTCGACCATGGCGCGCATGCCGGCATTGATCTGCCACATATCGCCCTTCTGCTCGAAATATTTCAAGAGCATCTGGATCGGCAGGCCGCGCTGCACCTCGAACTGGCTATAGAGGCCGGTCTTGGCTTTTTCGAGCACTTCCTGGGACAGATCCGTCCCGAGGATACGCGTCCGCCATCCCGGCATCTTGGCGGCATCTTCCTTCAGGCAGATCCCCAGGGAATAGGGCTCCTGCCCGGTCGACGCAGCGGCGCACCAGATCTTGAGCTGCTTGCGGCTCGCCCGGCTCTCCAGGAGGGCCGGCAGCATCGTATCCCTGAAATGGTCGAACGGTGTCTTGTCGCGGAAGAAGAACGACTCGTTCGTCGTCATCGCCTCGACCACATCCGTCTCCAGCGCGCGGTTTCCGCCCCGCTGCAGGGTCTGGATGACCGCGCTCAGGGTCTCCAGCTTCGAGCTGCGCGCGATCGGCAGAAGCCGGCTTTCGACCAGATACTGCTTGTCGTTCGACAGAACCAGGCCGGAGCGGGTCTTCAGAAAGGTTTTCAGGAACTCGAATTCGCTCGGGGTCATCTCGTGTTCCCCTTCAATACGCGCGCGATTTTCGGCCCGATCTCCTTCAAGGGGAGAATGTCGCTGCACACGCCCGTCTGCGCGGCCGCACCCGGCATGCCCCAGACAACGCTGGTTGCCTCGTCTTGAGTGATCACACTGCCCCCTCCTGCAGCGATGGTCTTGACACCATCTGCGCCGTCATGCCCCATCCCAGTCAGGATCACGGCAAGGCTTGCCGATCCGTAGACCTTCGCGACGCTGTCGAACAGGGGATCGACGGCAGGTTTGCAGAAATTCACCGGCGGACCGTCCGTCAGGCGGATCTTCACCGCACCGGCATCTTTTTCCACGATCATGTGTTTTCCACCCGGAGCCACGTAGATGTTACCCGGCTTCAGGATTTCGCCGTCTTCGCCCTCCTTGGCCGGACGCAGGGCGGCCTTGCCCATGTGTTCCGCCAGGATTGCGGTGAAGGTCGGCGGCATATGCTGCGTGATGACGACCGGCACATCGTTCATGGCCGTGCCCACGTCCCGCATTACTTCCTGCAGAGCCTGGGGACCGCCCGTAGACGATCCGATCGCCAGGACCCGCGGACGGGCCGACGAATAAGGCCGCGTCTGGAAACTCTTGGCCGAAGCTGCAGCGGCCGGCTGGGCGGCTCCGCGGAAGCTCGCCCGCGTATCCACTGCAGGGCGAGCCGTGACCGGCCTTGCCGGCTGCGCAACCCGTCCCGCGCTGCTTTCGGCGCGCATCGTCCGCGCCGGACCGCGCATGCGCAAGGCCCGCGCACCCAGCGCCTTGACCTTTTCGACCAGTTCCCGGCGGAAATCGATCGACGTCGTCACCTCGGAGGTCGATTCAGGCTTCGGCACGTAATCGGACGCGCCGAGAGACAAGGCCTTCAGGCTGATCTCCGCGTTCCGGCGGGTCAAAGTCGATGCCATGATCACGACAAGGTCGCGCTTTTTCGCCAGCATCAGCGGCAACGCGGTCATGCCATCCATTTCAGGCATCTCGATATCGAGCACGACGACGTCGGGATCGCTTTTTTCGATGTCTTCGACGGCAAGTTTGCCGTTTCTGTGCGAACCGACGACTTTCAGGTTTTTGTCTTCCCCGAGCCACCGGGTCAGCAAACCACGGATAACCACGGCATCATCGACGACCATCACCTTGATCGGATCGCTGCCGGGATTGGCTCCCGCAGAAATACTTCTTTGCGCAAATGCCATTTAGACTGCCCAACCAGAAACTAGATAAGCCCGACTTCCTGAAACTTGGCTTCGACGATTTCACGGTCGAACGGTTTCATGATGTACTCGTTGGCACCTGCCCGAATGGCCCGCGCGATGTGCGCGACATCGTTTTCGGTCGTGCAGAAGACGACGATCGGATTCTCGCCGCCCTCTTCCGCTCTGAGGCTGGTCAGAAATTCCAGACCGTCCATCACCGGCATGTTCCAATCCAGAAGGATCGCATCCGGCATGGTCTTCCGGCATTCGTCAAGCGCCTGCTGGCCGTCTTCGGCTTCGGTGATCTCGAAATTCATGTCTTCGAGGATCCGACGGGCCACCTTACGGATGACGCTTGAGTCATCAACTACAAGGCACTGTTTCATCGGGCGTAACTCCACTTGGGCGGCCTTTTCGGGCCTGTTATGCTGCTACCATGGGTTCTGTGAACATCGCGCCCAGCAGGCGATCCACGTCCAGAATGACCATGAGCTGGCCATCCAGGCGGTGCACGCCTCCGGAAATCTCAGCCCAACGGCGGTCCAGGTTTGACGGATTAGGCTCTGCCGAAGCGGCCGGCAGCGTCAGGACTTCGCCGACAGTGTCGATGACCAGACCGTAGCTTTCCTGCTTGTACTCGATGCCCACGGCCATCATCTGACCTTCTTTGAGCGGAGGCAAGTGCAGACGGCGCCGCATGTTGATGGCCGTGACGATGCGGCCGCGCAGATTGAGCACGCCCTGCACTTCCGGGGCGGACATCGGCACGCGGGTCACGCTTTCGGGCACGAACACATCATGCACCTGGGAAATCGGTAGGCCGAAGAGCTGGCCTCCGATCACGACAGTGACATATTGGATCATGTCACTGCCGGCTTTTTGATCGGCGACCTCGTTGAGTTTGTGTTCCAGCACACTCATGCTGCAGCTCCCATTTCACCGGAGAATACGTCTTTCAGAGCGGCGATCAGGCCGGGACGGTCGAATTTCGCGACATAATCGTCGAAGCCTGCCTGGCGGCCGCGCTCGATCGAAGCCGGCGTGACCATGGAGGACAGGGCCAGGATCGGAATGTTGCGGAAACGCGGATCCCGGCGCAGCGATTCACAGAACTCGAAACCGTTGATCTCCGGCATCTCGATGTCGCTGACGATCGCGTGGAACTTGTCGCCGTTCTCCAGAAGCTCGAAGGCCTGCTGCGGACCGACACAGGTCGTCACGTCGTAACCGGCGGCTTTCAGCACCGGGGTCAGCATGTTGCGGAAGAAGGACGAGTCGTCGACGAAGAGAACCTTCTTCGTCAGGGCCTCAATGTCCATTTCCTTGCGCATGAACCAGTCTTCGAAGGCCTGCGGCAGATAATAGCCGAGGTCGATGATCTCGGTTGCCCGTTCCTTCACGACCGCGGAGCCGAGGATGCCCGGACGTTCCGAGCCGACTTCGATGTTCATGCGGTCCTCGACGATGTCGACGATCTCGTCGACCACGAGACCCATGGAGCGGCCCGCGTCGGAGAACACCAGCATCGGCTGGGTGCCTTCCGTCTTGTGGCTGTCGCCGTCGTTGACATAGACGAGCGGCATGAGCGCACCGCGGTACTGGACCAGGTCGCGGCCGTTGGACCGTTCGATCTTGGAGACCTCGAATTCCTCCAGGCGCGTAACCAGCGACAGCGGCACCGCCTTCGGTTCCGGCGCACCGGCGCGGAACAGCAGCAGAGAGATCGAGCTCTGGCCGGAAATCGCCCTGCGCTGCAGGTCTTCCTGCTCGTCTTCCTGGTTCTCGGTAACCGCGCTGGAGGCATGGCTTGCCATGGCGCCTGCGATCCCGTTCGGGTCGATGATCATGATCACCGAGCCGTCGCCCAGGATGGTGTTGCCTGAGAACATGCCGAGATTGCGCAGCATCGTCGACATCGGCTTGACCACGATTTCCTCCGTGTGGAAGACACCGTCGACAACGACGCCGAAGGTCTGGCTGCCGACCTGCATGACAACGATGAAGCCGTTGTCCGCGTCGATCGCCTCGTCCGCGTTCTCGCCTTCATAGATGCCGAGCAGCTGGGACAGATGCACCAGCGGCAGCAGCTTGTTGCGCAGGCGCAGGACCGGCGTGTCCTTGATCCGCTCGATGCGGTGCTCGGAATTGGTCTGCACACGGACCAGTTCGACCACGGAGAGCTGCGGGATCGCGAACCGGTCGCCGCCCGCCTCGACGATCAGCGTCGAGACGATCGCCAGCGTCAGCGGGATCTTGATGATGAAGCTGGAGCCCTTGCCCTGCGTGGAGCGCAGGTCGACGGTACCGCCGATCAGCTCGATATTGTTGCGCACCACGTCCATGCCGACACCGCGTCCGGACACACTGGTGACCTTGGCAGCGGTAGAGAAGCCGGCTGCGAAGATGAACTTGTGCACCTGAGCATCGGTCATCTTGTCGACTTCGGCTTCGCTCGCAAGGCCGCGTTCCACGACCTTCGCCTTCACCTTGTCGACATCGATGCCTTTGCCGTCGTCGCGGACTTCGATGATGATGTGGCCGCCTTCGTGATACGCGGCCAGCGTGATGATGCCTTTTTCCGGCTTGCCGGCGGCGCGGCGCTCTTCCGGACGCTCCAGGCCATGGTCGGCGGAGTTGCGCACCATGTGAGTGAGCGGATCCTTGATCATCTCAAGGACCTGGCGGTCCAGTTCGGTGTCCGCGCCGATCATTTCCAGTTCGATCGGCTTCTCGAGTTCCTGGCTGAGGTCTCGCACGATACGCGGCAGCTTCTGCCAGGCGTTGCCGATCGGCTGCATGCGCGTCGCCATGACGCCTTCCTGCAGCTCTGCGGTTACATTGGACAGGCGCTGCAGCGGCACCTTGAATTCGCTGTCTTCGTGACGGCGCACGATTTCCAGAAGCTGGTTACGGGTCAGAACCAGCTCGGACACCATGGTCATCAGGTGCTCGAGCGTATCGACCGCAACGCGGATGCTCTGGTTGGAAACTCCGCCGCCGGAAGATTTCTTCTCGCCGGCCTCGCCGCCGGCCTTCTTGCCTGCCGGAGCCTTGGCTTCGCTTTTGGCCTCCACTTTTGCGGCGGCCGGCGCAGGGGCAGGTTCTTCGGCTTCGTCGAGCGCCTCCTCGGCTTCCGGTACCGCGGCTTCCGCGACCTCGACCTCGATTTCCGTTTCGCGGAAGGCCCGCTCCAGTTCGTCGAGGGAGACTTCGCCCGGACGCAGGGGCCGTTCGAGCGTCTGCTCGGGCTGATCGTCATTGGCGGCGGCTTCCGCCTCGGTTTCAGCTTCTGCCTCTGCTTCCGCCGGAGCCTCTTCGACAGCTTCCGGAGCTTCCGCCTCGGCTTCTTCCTCAGCGCCGCCCTGCATGGCCGCATCGGCCTTGGCGGACATCTTTTCAAGCTGGCCGATCAGCTCGCTGTCATCGCCCTCGGGCTCCTCGCCCTCGGCCGCCTCGAGCTCACCGAGAATGTCCTTGATCTGATCGATGGACGTGAGAATGAGCGACACGGCTTCCTGCGTGACGGGTGCACCGTCGCGGAACTTGCCCATGAGGGTCTCGGCCGCATGCGCGATTCCTTCAAGCCGGGGGAGGCCCAAGAAGCCGCAGGTGCCCTTGATCGTGTGCACCAGACGGAAAATGTTATCTAGAATTGTCGCGTTGTTCGGTTCCTGCTCGAATTTCACGAGCTCTACGTCGACAACGTCGAGACTTTCGTTCGTCTCGGTAATAAATTCCCTGAGGAGGTCGTCCATGGCCTGCTCTCACCCGACTTGTTACTGGTTCCGCATCCCGATTGGGACGTCTGGACCGAGAAGTCCATGAGAGCTAGGTTGACGGCAAACAGTTAAGATACGCTGAAACAGACCGAGACTTTTATTCGACGTGTTTATTCTGTCGGAATGGCTGTAATTTTTACCAATTCTTCTTGTTTGTCTATGGTCAATACCATGCCGGATTCACGCGCCAGTAGCAAAGTGAAGATGGGTTGCACGGAATGCGCATCGACTCTTTCCGGCTCTTCTCCGCTCAGGGTTTCCTTCATTCCGAGCGGGATCCGGGGGTTCAGACCGCTGGCATGCAGCGTGAAGGACGGCGACTGCGGTTCGCCTTCCATCGCAACCTTGATCTCCCCGCCGCGCGGAACGCACTGATTGGCGATCAGGATGAGGTTGAGGAGAAGTTTGACATAGTTCTTTGGCATAAGATGCCGGGCGACCTGCCAGTCCAGGTCCGACTTTTCGTTTTCCATGAAGCCCGAGGCAACGACCTGGGCATCGCCGAGGTCGATTTCCGCCCCGGCGGAGCCGGCCGCACCGAAGGCCAGCCGCGCGAATTGCAGCTTTGCCGAGGCCTGCCGCGCGCTCTTGCGGATGAGATCCATCGCAAATTCGTGCATGTCCTCGGAGCCCTCTTCGTCGAGCACCTCCAGACCGTTCGTGATCGCTCCGACGGGACTGATGATGTCGTGGCAAACGCGGCTGGCCACCAGAGCGGCGAGGTCCAGGGAGGAAAGCTCTTTAAGTGCGGACATGACGGTGTGAAGCTCTTCTGGAAGATCCCGGCAAGGAAATGATTCGCGATATTCGGCTAAAGAGTTACACATCCGCAAAGCCCCTGCCAAGGCACGGCCGGGCCGCATTTTCAGATCATCCAGATGAAAGTTGGCAAATCCGGGCGGCCGATCGAGTCCTGCGGGTACCCTAACGTCCTCCGCGGCCGCTTATCTCTTGAGCAACGGCACGCAGCCGACCTTTTCCGCGTTCTCCTGTGCGGCTTTCATCAGCTGGGTGCCGTTGACGATAAACAGAAACCGGTTCACCACCGAATGGAAGAAGACGAGCCTGCCTTCCACCATCGCATAGATGAACGGATTTCCAGCAGTCGCGAACCCTTCCGACAACGCATGGCCGCCGCATCCAGCAAAAAGCGGTGCATAGGCATCCGGATCGCGCTGAAAGGCGGCAAGATTGCCCTCGTTGACGAAGATCCAGTCAGCCCCGCCCCACTCATATTCGTACTGGCGCTTGCCCTTGCGCGGGTATCCGTCCACGAAGAAACTCACCGGATCGTGTCCGCCGATGGCGTATCCGGTGATCGGATCCGGGACGAAAACCTGGGGACGGGCAAAGCTATTTCCCGCAAAAGCACACAGAAGCACCGCCAATACTAGGGAAAGACACATCCATGTCTTTTTTTCAGGCCAGCTTTTCATCGATTCGGCTTTTGTAAGATGCATGGACCCATGCGAATCAGCATGATGTTACATCAGTCTAGCATCGCGGCCTGGCTGAACGGCAACAACGCGCGCGCTCAGGTTCGCTACGAGGAGATTTATTGAATGGCACAAAGATCCCTGCGAGTGGCGTCCCTGTTTTCCGCCGCGGTACTGTGCTTGCTTTTTGCCGCCGCCTTCAATTCCTCCATCGCCCAGACCTCCGGCAACGAACCGATCCCGCCGGGACAGACCTACGAACAGGATGAAATCCTCAAGACCGGGCATCAGTTCTTCGGCTCGGTATCCGGCGGACTGGCATCCGTTGTCGAAAAGGCGTTCTCCAGCTACGGCGAGCCCAACGGCTACATTCTCGGCGAAGAAGGGTCCGGGGCATTCGTCGCCGGCGCCCGGTACGGCGAAGGCCATCTCTATACCCGCAATGCCGGCACCCACAAGGTCTTCTGGCAGGGGCCCTCGGTCGGCTGGGATTTCGGTGCCGACGGTGCCCGGGTGATGATGCTCGTCTACAATCTGCCCACGGTGAATTCGGTCTACGCGCGCTTTGCCGGAGTGAACGGATCCGCCTATCTGGTCGGCGGCGTCGGCATGACGGTTCTGCTCAGAGATCAGATCGTCCTGGTTCCCGTCCGGGCCGGCGTCGGCGCCCGTCTGGGACTGAATATGGGGTACCTGAAATTCACCGACAAACCGACCTGGAATCCGTTCTGACGGGAATTCAGTCGCGACCGGACGTATAAACCAACTTGGATACTTTGGTTTAAGTATACTTGGCGGCAAGGCTTGTGTCGTCTAATGATGGAGTGATGGGCGTTTATACCGCAGCGGGAGCCTGACTTGATTGAAGCAGCGATGTATGTGGCACTTGGGTTCTGCACGGCCGGACTGATCGGCCTGGCGATCCTGCCCGCCTTCTATCGCCGGGCTGCGCGGCTGACCGAAGAAGCGCTGCGCGCAGTGAATCCGTCCAGCTACGCCGAAGTCAGGGCGGCCCAGGATCAAGAGCGGGCAAGGCACGCGGTCGAACTGCGCCGGGTCGAACGCCAGCTCGACGGCGAGCGCGCTAAGGCCGCGAAATTCCAGCTCGATGCCACCGGCACCCGCGTGGAGATCGAGGACCTGAAAAAGTCCCATGCGGCCAGGATCGCCGAACTGGAAGCCAAGATTTTCGCGATCGAAGGCGATCAGCAGGCGGTCGACCTGCTGACGGCGGAAGTCAGCACCCTCAAGCAGAAACTGTCGGATGCCGAAAAGGCCCTCGCCGAAAGCTGGACCTCGGAAGAAAAATCCGGCACCAGGGCGGCCGGCGGCGAAGCGGACGATGCCGGCTGGCTGCCTGCGACCGACACCATGACGCTGGCGACCATCACCGGCCTGGAAGCCGAAGTCGCTACCTTGAAGGCCAAGCTGGCGAAATACGAACCCACGGTGGCCGGCGAGGTCGAGGCTTCGCGCGACAAGACGGCAAAGACCCGGCTGACCGAACTGGAAGGCCAGCTCGTCGATACGGAATCGAAATACGTTGCGGCCCAGGCCGAAGTAACCCGGCTGTCGCTGCTGCTGGACTCGGCGAATGTCACCGAAACCGAGCTGCAGAAGCGCCTGAGCGCGCAGATCGAAAAGGTCACCGGCGAAAATCTCAGGCACCAGGCCGAACTGAAGACCAAGGAACGCGTGCTGGAACGGATGGCGGGCCAGATCCAGAAGCTCCAGAAAGATCTGGCCACCACTCCGGCGCTTGCCGAGCTGCGCCGGGAATTCCGGACGCTTGCCTCCAGAATCTCTTCGGCCGACTCCATTTCGATTGCCCCCGCAGACGCCGCACCGCCTGCAAACGCACAGGCAGCCGTTCCGGCCGGATCTTCTTACCAGGCGGCGGCGCCGGAAACCGGGAGCGCGCGCAAGTCCGCCTCGCCCGCTACCGTTAACGGCGACAACGTCAGCATGCCTGAAACCGGCGGCCCTCACGCGCCTAGGCCCATGCAGCCGGAAGAAGAAAGCGCGGCGTCCGTTAAATCCACCGAGATCGCCTCCGCCGCCCAGGCTCTGGTCAGCCGGATCGTCGCGTCCAGCCGCGCCAAGGAGACGCCGCAACCGCCAGCCCCGGCTGCTCCCGCTCCCGCTGCGGGCGCAGCCCCCCAGACGACCCAGCGGCTGGCTTCCGGACAGGCCGGTGAGGAAAAACCGTCCAAGCAAAAAAAGAAAGATGTGGCTTGAGCGAAGACAAATGCCTGATGAGTCCGCGCTAGATGCTGATCGAACGCCATAACGCTATTCTGGAGCTGGCCCGGCAGATGGGCCGAGTCAATGTCGACGATCTGGCAAAACGGTTCGACGTCAGTCCGCAGACCATCCGCAAGGACCTGAACGAGCTGTGCGAGCGGCGCCTGCTGGCCAGGACCCATGGCGGCGCGCTGCTCTCCTCCGGCATCGAGAATGTCGGCTACGAGGCCCGCAGGATCATTTCCAGCAGGGAAAAGGCCGATATCGGCGAAAGCGTCGCCGCGCTCATTCCCGACAATGCCTCGATCTTCATCAATATCGGCACAACGACGGAAGCCGTCGCCCAGGCGCTGCTGCAGCATCGCGGCCTGATGGTGATCACCAACAACATCAACGTCGCAAGCCTGATGCGCGGTTATTCCCAGATCGAGGTGGTGATCGCCGGCGGCGTCCTGCGCCATTCCGACGGCGGCATCGTCGGCGAGGCGGCCGTCGACTTCATGCGCCAGTTCAAGGTCGATTTCGCCGTTATCGGCGCCTCGGCCATCGATCCGGACGGCTCATTGCTTGACTACGACTACCGCGAAGTGAAGGTCACCAAGACCATCATGGACAATGCCCGTCACGTCATCCTGGCCGCCGACAGCACCAAGTTCGAGCGCACCGCGCCGGTGCGCGTCGGCCACCTTTCCCAGGTGACGACCTTCGTCACCGATTACTGCCCCGATCCCGAATTCCTGAAGATCGCGGCGGAAGCCGAAGTGAACCTGATCCAGACCGGCCGCCAGGAGGTCGAGGAAGCCGGATAAGGCGCACGGCAGACGAACCAGGGAAAACCTGTGTGCTGCATGTGGAAACGCTGTGGGGTGTCTGGGGAGAAAACCGGCGCCTCTGCGCCACGAATTCGGGCACGGGGCGCTCAAACAGGCCGGAAGCTGACAAGAATGGCACGCCCAACGGGACTCGAACCCGTGTTTCCGCCGTGAAAGGGCGGCGTCCTAGACCGCTAGACGATGGGCGCGCACAGGCTTGAGAAAAACTGTCTCAAGCCGAGGTCAGGCGTATACGGCTGCGCGGCTCAGGACGCAACCCCTTTTTTCATTTTTTTGGCACAGGCCTCCACCCTTCCCTCACCGGGCGGAAAAGTCGGTGCGGCCCAGCTCTTTTCCGGTCTGCGGATCGAAGCGCAGCAGGGCTTTCCCGCTGCCTTCGCTCACCAGGACGAGCAGCATCCCCTCCGCCAGCGTCACCTGAAGAACGTCAGCGTCCGGACCGACGGCCAGCCTGCCGGCGAACGCGGCCTCGGAAGGGTCGGCCTCATAAGTGTTGATCTTGTAAAGAATTGCTGCAAAGACAGCGATAAACCCGGCAAACATGATCAGGGTCGATCCGAACAACAGGCGCTTCAGTTTCGCCTGCACGCGTTGCGCAGCCGGATCGAGCTGTGCCTCTTCCCGGCCCTCGTCCCCGTAATCAGGTTGTGACATGACAGAACTTTCCCATGAAGATCCGGCCGATCTGGGCACGGATTTCAGTTTGACAGTTGGTGCAGCCGACGCCGGAAAGCGGCTGGATGCGGTGCTTGCGGCCCATCTGGATGCCCTTAGCCGGAACAGGATACAGGCCCTTATCAAATCCGGCGACGTAACCGTCGGCGGCGCGAAAATAGTGGAGCCGAAATACCGGGTCAATGAAGGCGACGCGCTCGCGCTCACTTTACCGGAACCGGAAGACCCCGAGCCGCAGGGCGAGGACATCCCGATATCGGTGGTTTATGAAGACGAGCACCTGATCGTCATCGACAAGCCGGCCGGTCTCGTCGTGCATCCGGGCGCCGGCAACTGGACCGGCACGCTGGTCAACGCGCTGATCCATCATTGCGGCGACAGCCTGTCGGGCATCGGCGGCGTCAGGCGCCCGGGCATCGTGCATCGGATCGACAAGGACACCTCCGGCCTGCTGGTCGTCGCCAAGACCGACCAGGCCCATCAGGGGCTGGCTGCCCAGTTTGCCGATCACGGCCGCAGCGGCCCGCTCGAGCGCGCCTATTCGGCACTCGTCTGGGGCGCGCCCTCCAGCCTGAAAGGCACGATCGACGCCAATCTGGCCCGTTCCCAGGCCAACAGGCAGAAAATCGCGGTCGTAAAAACCGGAGGACGGCATGCCGTCACCCACTGGCAGGTGAAAGAACGCTTCGGCAAGGCGGATCAGCCGGCCCTGGCCTCGCTGATGGAATGCCGGCTGGAGACCGGCCGCACGCACCAGATCCGCGTCCATATGGCCTATATCGGCCACCCGCTGATCGGCGATAACGATTACGGATCCGGGTTCAAGACGAAGAGCAATCGTCTGGAGGAGCCGCTCAAAAGCCTTATAAACGGCTTCCGCAGGCAGGCGCTGCATGCCGGATTATTGGCGTTCGAACATCCGGCAAATGGCAAAACTTTGCGTTTCGAGAGCCCTTATCCGGCTGATTTCGCAAAACTTTTATCCGAATTACAAAAATTTTAGGAACCAATTTCGTTTTCTGGCCATGCAATCGGCCAATTCCAACCTATATTAGTCTTTCTTGTGTGCCTGATTGGACACGATTCTGCGTCCACCTTTCCTCTGAAACGACCGGCTTGCGTAGACGTGCGGAGCGGTCTGGAGTTAAGGGCGCAACAGACGAAAGGGGGTGCATGCCATGGCCCAGAACGTACCGACCCTCACGGCCGGGGAAGGCGGTCTCAGCCGTTACCTGGATGAGATCCGCAAATTTCCGATGCTGCAGCCGCAGGAAGAGTACATGCTCGCCAAGCGGTACAAGGAGCATGAGGACCCTGAAGCGGCCGAGCGGCTGGTCAATTCCCACCTGCGTCTCGTTGCCAAGATCGCCATGGGCTACCGTGGCTACGGACTGCCGATCGGCGAAGTCATCTCCGAGGGCAATGTCGGCCTGATGCAGGCGGTCAAGCGTTTCGAGCCCGACAAGGGCTTCCGGCTCGCCACTTATGCAATGTGGTGGATCAAGGCGGCCATCCAGGAATATATCCTGCGCTCCTGGTCGCTGGTCAAAATGGGCACCACCGCCAACCAGAAACGGCTGTTCTTCAACCTGCGCCGCCTCAAGGGCAAGATCCAGGCGCTGGACGAGGGCGATCTGAAGCCGGATCAGGTGACTGAAATCGCCACGCGCCTCGGCGTGTCGGAGGAGGAAGTGGTGTCCATGAACCGCCGTCTCGGCGGCGATGCCAGCCTCAACGCACCCGTGCGCGCGGAAGCCGATGCCGGCGAGTGGCAGGACTGGCTGGTCGATGATTCCGAATCCCAGGAAGAAATCCTTGCCGACCAGGAAGAGCACGATCATCGCGTCAAGCTGCTGAAAGACGCGATGACTGTCCTCAACGACCGGGAGCGGCGGATATTCGAAGCACGAAGGCTGTCGGAGGATCCGATAACGCTGGAAGAGCTCTCGGGCGAATTCGGGGTAAGCCGCGAACGCGTGCGCCAGATCGAGGTTCGGGCATTCGAGAAGGTTCAAAAGGCGGTCAAGAAAAGTGCCCGCGCGCTGGAGCAACGGCCTGCCGAGTTGACCTGACGCGGCGCTTTTCTATCGAGGTCGCCGCCAACGCGCTGGCTTGCGCACGCCCGATGCATTCCCTAACGTGATCGACAGAAGTCCGCGAAAAATCGCGGACTTTTCTGGCGTTGGGATACTTCATGAGCCTATGGCGGCGAAAAGAGCTTCTTGTCCCGGTGGTGGCCGGGCTGGTTCTGGCAACCGTGACGGGACTCCGC
>ENA-ORCZ01000248-ORCZ01000248.1-marine-metagenome-genome-assembly--contig:-NODE-248-length-33245-cov-4.124246_pt1 | contig 33245 bp, 32 predicted proteins | sample MGYA00237785_ERZ508519 | MGnify/ENA primary metagenome ERZ508519 (study PRJEB26189, sample SAMN06268790) | marine metagenome | isolation source: Bioluminescent Bay, La Paraguera, Puerto Rico | place...
CCCAGCCAACGTCGGATGCCGCCCAGTAAACATCACCGGCATCGACATCATAGATATTCTTCATCGACCAGTTGAGGGCCACCATATGGCCGCCATTGTCGCGGACAACCCCCTTGGGCTGGCCCGTCGTGCCGGACGTGTAAAGGATGTAAAGCGGATCGGTGGCATCAACCGGGACACAGTCAGACGGTGCGGCCTTGGCACATTCGACTTCCCAGTCGTAATCACGGCCATCGATCAACAACGCATCGCTTTGTGGCCGCTGGAACAGGATGACGCTTCCGGGTTTGTGATCCGCCATGGCGATGGCTTTATCGAGCAGCGGTTTGTATTCAATGACGCGCGATCCTTCTATGCCGCAGCTTGCGGTCAGGATCAGTTTTGGTTTGGCGTCATTGATACGAGTTGCCAATTCATTGGATGCAAAACCGCCAAAGACGACAGAATGGATCGCGCCGATCCGCGCACAGGCCAGCATCGCCATCGCGGCCTGCGGGATCATCGGCATATAGATGATCACCCGATCGCCCTTGGTCACCCCGCGTGCATGCAATGCACCGGCAAGGCGGGCCACATCATCGCGCAGATGGGAATAGGTAAATGTCTGAACCGTGTTGGTGACCGGGCTGTCATAGATCAGGGCTGCCTGATCCCCGCGTCCGTTTTCGATGTGGCGATCAAGCGCATTATAGCAAGTATTGACCTTGCCACCGACAAACCAGCGGTAAAATGGCGCGTTAGTGTCATCAAGAACGCGATCCCATTTCTTGTACCAGGAAATGTTTTCAGCAGCTTCTGCCCAAAAGCCTTCCTTGTCGGCGATCGAACGTTCGTAGATTTCCTGATAGCGACCGGTCATTGGTGAAATACCCTCCCGCGGCGTTTGGTCTGGCGTCGAATTCGGACGCATGCGGAGCTATATGCTCGTAAATCGGCATCATAATACCGATTTAATTTGCACATACCCCTTAGACATTGGTAGCGCCCTGTAATCCTTGGTTTCTGCGGATTACAATTACTCAAAACAGACACGCAATTGATCCCCTCAGTCAGGGATTTCGTATCTGTTTGCAGCGATATGATGAATGTGGGAAGTTGCCCGTGATTTTGAAGTGCAGACATAAAGTTGCCGCCTCATGCGTGGGCGTTAAGATGAGGCGGCAAAAGCAAGAGTTAGGAAATCTTTGAGGTCGTCAAACCGTTCGCATGGGGGATCGCGTGTTCTTGATCACGCGTTTGGCAATGCCACAACGGCTAATGGGTTATTCGGTTTATCTCGTCCTTGATTTCAAGCTTGCGGCGTTTAATGTCTGCAACAACGGAATCGTTGGGCGCCGGGCGGCGCGTCTCGAGGTGGAGTTCCTGCTCTAGTGCAGCATGTTTGGCAGTTAGAGCTTCGATATGGCTTTGAACGCTCATTCGCCTACTCCTTATATCTGACATTGCCCACAACAAGATGGTATTAATTTCGTAACATGATTTCCAGTGTTTCGATCAGAAACGTGAACAAGAACACAGCCCGGCAAGGATTGGCATGACGCAAAAAGATCGACTTATCATTGGCATAACCGGCGCATCGGGTGTGATTTACGGCATACGTTTTTTACAGTTGTTGAAAAATACGCCAACCGAGACGCATCTGGTTCTTTCCAAAGCAGCCGAGCGCACCATCGCCTATGAGACCGATTTTAAAATCCGCGAAATCAAGGAGATGGCAGACGTCGTCCATGACAATGCCGACATAGGCGCCCCGATTGCATCAGGTTCTTTTCGCGCCCACGGTATGATCATTGCCCCCTGCTCGATGAAGTCTCTGGCCGAGGTCGCAAGCGGAGTCGCAGATAATCTGATCGCGCGTGCCGCAGATGTGATCCTTAAGGAGCGTAAGCGTCTTGTCCTGATGGCGCGTGAAACACCGCTTCATGCCGGCCATATCCGCAATATGGCGCTGGCCACGGAAAACGGCGCAATCATTGCCCCGCCGGTTCCGGCATTCTATGCCCGGCCGCAATCACTTGATGAAATGGTGACGCAAAGCTGCGGACGGATTCTTGATCTGTTTGAAATTGATCTGCCGGAAACCGCCCGCTGGGGCGATACCGAGGCCGCCAATCCAATCCCGGTCACCGGCAAACCCAAAACACGCGAATAGAATAACCGGGCGTTAGGCGATCCCCATCATCCGGGTCAGGTCGCCAAGCGCCTTGTCACAGGCCTGCTGATCCAACGCAAACCGGTTGGGGGACAAATAAGCGTGGGCAGCAGCCATTGGATCATCACTGGGCACGGTTTCAACCGCTTCGCACAGGATGTGCTGCTCAATCCGTTCGGCCTGCAATTCGTCTGATTTGACCTTCCAGCGCAATTCCTGTGCGCTGGCACGCGGATCATCGCGCAGGTATCGCCGCGTCTGGCGCAGTGGCTTGATAACGTTTTCGCGCCAGTCGCGTACAGACGCCTCAAGTGCTGAAATGCTTAGTGGTGCCAGTCCCTTCTGGCCCAGAAAGAACATGAAAAGCAGCATGTTCACATCAAGGTCACAGCGTTCCTGAAGATCAAGGCACAGTGACGCCACACCGTCACGGCCATACATCGCGACCGTAAAGGCCCAGACTTCTTCCTGATCCATTCCCAACCTGCTGCGTTTTAATTGGATATCAAACGGTTTTGGCCGTTCTGGCGACTTTCGGCGGATGCCCCATATAGGCGCCAAGCCCCTTGGCGGTCGAGACCATCGTGCCTTGGGTATCAACAAGCCGCGGGCCGACAATAACATCTTCCATCGCAACATCGACGACTTTGCGTTGCTGCCAGGCACAGACACGATCAAATTTCTTTTCTGCGATCAAATCCACCGCATGCACCCCAAAGGCCGAAGCAATCACACGGTCACGCGGTGACGGTGTGCCACCGCGCTGAACATGGCCCAACACCGTGACACGGGTTTCCCAGCCGGTGCGTGCGCCCAGTTCATCGGCAAGCCAATGCCCAATGCCACCATAACGGACTTTCTGGCCGTCATCGCCAAGGGTTACCGCCGATCCATCATCACGTTTGACCGCCTCGGCAACAATCACCAGCGCATGGTTGCGGCCGCTTTTGCGGATATTGAGGCAGTGCTGGCTAAGCTCATCAAGGTCATAATCCATTTCCGGGATCAGGATGACATCCGCCCCACCGGCAACCCCGGCAAACAGGGCAATATGGCCGGCATCACGGCCCATGACCTCAAGGATCATGATCCGTTCATGGGATGCCGCGGTTGGTTGCAAACGATCAAGGGCATCGGTTGCGACATTCACCGCCGTGGTAAAGCCGATGGAATATTCCGTCTGGGCAAGGTCGTTATCAACCGTCTTGGGGATACCCACCAGATTGATGCCGCCCATCTTGGCCAGACGATGCAGGATCGCCATGCTGCCATCGCCACCAATGCCAATCAGCGCATCAAGGCCAAGCTTGTGATAGCCTTCAATGACTTCGCTTGATCGGTCGGCAAAGCTGCCAGCAGGCATCGGATAATGGAACGGATCGCCCTTGTTCACAGTGCCAAGGATCGTACCGCCAAGACGCAGCAACCCGTCACTATTGACCTGATCATTAAGGTCAATGGCCTGGGGCGGGTCCTGCATCAGGCCATGCGTGCCCTGACGAATACCGACAACATCCCAGCCATAGCCAAGAACCGCACGGCGGACCACTGCAAGAATAACCGCGTTCAATCCGGCGCAATCACCGCCACTGGTCAAAACTCCGATGCGCATTTGTTTCCTTCCCGATCGTGGCAAATTTGTTTTACAGGGTGGTACAAATCATATGGGTTGCCAACATGATATCTGGTATTATCACTGTCCCCTCGCATTGGTTATTAAGCTGGATCAAAAATGGACGAAATCAATCAGATCGAGATTGAAAAGAGACTTCTTTCGCTCCGCGAGGAACACCGTGATCTGGACGTCGCCATCGAACAAATGGTTCAGGCCCCCCATCATGATCAACTGCGTCTTGGCCGCATGAAAAAGCGCAAATTGGCCTTGAAGGACGAGATCCTTTATATCGAGTCGCAACTGGTCCCAGACATTATCGCCTGATTCACCACCGGCCACGTCAAAATCTGCCTGATGCAAAATGGGAAGTAGTCAGATGCCCTGCGGAATGCGATCCAGCCGGGCCAGATACATTTCCTTGTGCGCACGCAGGGCCGCATCTGTCGCCTGCAGGGCCGAGGCCGGCGTATCACCGCTTTGCGCGTGATAAAGCCCGAATACAGGCACAACCGGGATCGGTTTGCCCTTGTGAGTATAGGGATGTTGATCAAGCCATCTGGTGATGGCGTCAACACGTTGCCAGACATCTTCCTCGTCAACGTTATACATCAGGGCGGCAAAATCATTGCAGCCGAGATATCCCAAATGATGCGGCGCCATGATGAAATCAGCCATGATGCGCCGGAAATAGTTAAACAGGCCGTCTTTGCAGTCCTGCCCGTGAAGTTGCAGGATGTCGTCAAGATTGGCTAATTCGCACATCAACACCATCCGGCTTGTCCGATCCGCGCCAACCAGTGACATTTCGTTTTCAAGGATCTGCATGAAGGCCGGTCGGCTGATCGCGCCGGTAAAGGGATCGCGGCCCTCATTGCGGGCCAGATGAGCCTGGCGTTGCTTCAGTTCATTGAGATCTTCGGTCAGGCCGTTGATGCGCACCATCAGGCGACCAATCGCCTGTTCTACCGCAGGTGTCACCTGTTGATCCGGAATACCCAGAACGTTTGCGATATCGGGGGTGTGATAGGGTGTCCTGTCGACCGGATCCGGTATGGCGTCGGTGTCGATATCAACCTGATGGTCCTGATTTGGCGCACGACGACGGCCCGCATCCTTGCCATATGCAAGAATCCCGTAAGGGCTTGATGGATATCGTCCATCCCCGCCCCCCATAGAGGGTGTCATTGATCCTGGTCTTGTGACTTTCATGTCTGACCTTCGCGTGCTACCTGCACAGTTATATAAGGCAATGGTAAATAATAGATCAAAAACGCAACTAATTCACCAAAATTTTCAACCCTGAGTGACATTAACCCCGATTTGCCATTATTTCATAAATTTCTTAATAAGGTCAGCATCATATACAAGGCTTTTCCCGATAAGACAATCCCGCAAGCAAGCTTGCATGATAGAACTTGCTGCATATAATGCGGGCCTTCATGAAACCGCCCGAAACGGAGCCGCCAATATGAGCGATCAAACCCCGGTCATCGGCATTATCATGGGAAGCCAGTCAGACTGGGAAACCATGAAAAATGCAGCAGATGTCCTTGATGCGTTGAACGTCGCGTACGAGACCAAGATCGTCTCCGCCCATCGCACGCCTGATCGCCTGTATGAATATGCCAAAACGGCAAAGTCGCGCGGCCTGAAGGTCATCATCGCCGGTGCCGGTGGTGCGGCCCACCTTCCGGGCATGGCAGCGGCCATGACCCCGCTTCCGGTTCTGGGTGTTCCGGTTCAAAGCCGTACGCTTAAGGGCCTTGATAGCCTGCTTTCCATCGTTCAGATGCCGGGCGGCGTTCCGGTTGGCACCCTTGCCATTGGTTCTGCCGGTGCAAAGAATGCCGGTCTGATGGCAGCCGAAATCATGGCCCTGATGGATGATGGCCTTGCAGCCCGCCTTGATGACTGGCGCGCAGCCCAGACCGCATCGGTCGCAGACGAGCCGGTCGACCCGGCACCCTGATATCCTGATTTGAAAAAGGCGCCCCCGACGGGGCGCGTTTTTGTTTGATTGCACCAGATTTGACGATCGTCCGACAGATGGGCGAGTTTTGATCGAGGAATACATGACGGATTTCGACACGCGCATCATCGCCCCGGGCAGCACCATTGGCATTATGGGCAACGGTCAGCTTGGCCGTATGGCTGCCTTCTGTGCGGCGGAGCTTGGCTATAAGGTCCATGTGTTTGGCCCGGGTGCCGATAGCCCGACCGAACAGGTTTGTGCCAAGGCGACCGTTGCCGATTACAGCGACCTTGATGCCCTGCGCGCCTTTGCCGAGGATGTTGATGTCGTGACGTTTGAATTTGAAAACGTCCCGCATGACAGCGTCAAACTGCTGGCCGATCTTGTGCCGGTCCGTCCGGGCTGGAAATGCCTGCATATTTCGCAGAACCGCCTGCGTGAAAAGACGTTCTGCAATGACCATGGGATTGGCACCGCACCGTTTGAGGCGGTTCGATCCCTTGCGGATCTTGAAGCCGCCGTTGCCAAGCTTGGCCGTCCGTCGGTTCTGAAAACCACGGAACTGGGCTATGACGGCAAGGGACAGGTCAAGATTGCTGCTGATACCGACCTTGCCGAAGCCTGGTCTGAAATGGGCGGGGCCGAGGCCATCCTTGAAGGCTTCATCTCGTTCGAGCGCGAGATTTCCGTGATCGTTGCCCGTGGCGTAAAAGGCGACACCGCCTGTTTCTGCCCGGTGGAAAACGTGCACACCAATCACATCCTTGATGTCACCGTTGCCCCGGCTGAAATCGCAGACGACCTTTCGAAAAAGGCCGAAGACATCGCGATCAAGCTGGTCAGTGCGATGGAATTTGTCGGGCTTCTGGCGGTTGAGATGTTTGTCACCTCTGATGGCGACATTCTGGTCAATGAAGTCGCCCCGCGTCCGCACAATTCCGGTCACTGGACGATCGATGCCTGTGTCACCAGCCAGTTCGAACAGTTCATCCGGGCTGTCTGTGGCCTGCCGCTGGGCGACCCGGCCCATCATTCCAAGGCGCGCATGAAGAACCTTCTGGGTGATGATATCAATGACTGGCAGGCAATTTTGACCGAGCCAAATGCCAAACTGCACCTTTACGGCAAGGCCGAAGCAAAGCCCGGCCGCAAGATGGGCCATGTGACCTGGGTTCTGCCGAAATAAGGCATCCCTGACATCCGACCAAAACAAGAAAAAGCCCGGGATACCAAGCGTGTCCGGGGCTTTTTCGTATGTGATTCATAACGTTACACAAAACATCACCCAACTGGCATTTTATGCCCAGTCGATTGGCATCCGGTTTGCTGTTGAAGGCGCAGGAAACTCTTTACGGATGACATGTGATGAAAAAACTTCTGATCATTCTTTCACTGACCCTTGGCCTGATTGCCGTTGAAAGCCGCACGAACCAAGCCACGGCCACACCGGGGGCCGCAGGCTTCCCGGATGTGATCGAAGGCGACAAGCTGCGCTTTGGCAATCTGATTGTCGAACTGTTTGGCATTCGCGCGCCAAAACCCGGCATGATCTGCCGGGCCGGGTCGGTCGAATTCCAGTGTGGTGCGGCGGCTGCCCAGGCACTTGATCGCATCATCGAAAATTATGCGATTAAATGTCAGCAGGTCTCGGACGTTCAACTGTTCCCGATGCTGACCGAATGCCAGATGGGTCAGGTTGACCTCAACCGCCTGATTCTGCGTGCCGGTTGGGCCATGGTCGATATGGTCAGCTGCGACACCCATCCGAGCTGCACCACCTATTTGCGCGATCAGCAGTTCGCCAAGGACAACAAGAAGGGCATCTGGATGGGCACCCCGCCGTCCGAACTGGTCGCCCTGGCCGTCAAACCGGCAAAATATGACATGCAGGAAGCGGATGACGCCAACGCGCTTAAAACTCTGATTGAGGATGAGCTTGAACCACAGCGCCCGGAAAATCCGATCGAGATTGATCTGGCGTCTGAAATGGAAGAAGCCAACAAACCCGACATGACGCTTTTAAGCTTCCTGACCAATACCTTCTGATCAGGCCGCATCACTGCGTCCGCAAAAGTTTCCTTCCCTCAAAACTTAAAACGCCACCGGCACAATGCACGGTGGCGTTTTTGTTTTCATCGGGCTTTTTGACGGCCTTTGTATCAGCCACCAAACTGGCGGCGCATCCGGCCCGGTGTCGGCATGCAGCGCGCAATCTTTGCCCCCATCTTGAAGGGTGCGGCGGCAAACTTGCCAGCCTTGCCAATCTTGGCGGTAATTTTCGGGATCTGCATAACATTGCCAATCCGGCGATCCAGGAATGCCCAGCTGTCTGCATGTCCTTCGGACGTGTCATCCAACCAATAGGCAAGGGTTGATCCATAGACACCGGCCAGCAACATGCGCTTGGTGTACCAGTTGTGATCGGTCGAGGTATCGCCAGCAGCAACCCACATTTTATCGACCGTACCATGTGTCAGTTTCAGGCCAAGGGTCGCATTCTGCGGCAATGCCAGAAAGGCCAAGGCTGCGCGCACCGTATCTTTTTGACCTTCAACAAGATCAAGGCGCGTCTTGACCGCAGCGGCAATGCGTTCACGAATTTTCAGGTTCTCAAGGCCCATTTCGTCAAGGGCCGCAACCATTTTGCGATCTGTCAGTTCGACATAGGTTTTGATGGCCTGACGAATGCCGCCCGGCAGGAGGCGATCAACCTCGCCCGATGCAAGATCAAGGTCTTCGGCACCTGCCTTAAGCGCCTGTTTGGTCCAGCCATCGAACGGCACATGTTCAAGGGCTGCCTCGACCAGTGCTTCGCGCTGGGCTTGCAAGCGGGTCATGCTTTCAGTAACAGACATTCAGGCCTCCTCGTCATCAGATCCGGCATCGGTCGCAACCGACTGCCCTAGGGTCAAAACGCGTTCACATAATCGTCCCGGTCTCCCGGATTTGTGCGGATACGCGGAGCAAAACTGCAGGAAGATATACATCTTTCAAAGTTTTGCGACACAGTAGCCCGTGCAAATCCGGGTGATCCGAAGGACAACTGATATGAGAGAAAGCCTCTGCGTCAAATCCCTTGACCGGGGATCACCACGCTCTGCGGGCTTTTCCTAGATTTCTCTCTCATATCAGTTGCCGGGCGCGGTTATGTGAACGCGTTTCGACCCTAACGTAGTCTCGGGCGGGTTTTCGCGCAATTCCTCGTTAAAACCAAGCAACGACATATCTTCCATACGTTCGGGATACATCACCCCGATCAAATGATCATATTCGTGCTGAACCACGCGGGCATGGAAGCCACCGGCGGTGTGTTCCACACTTTCGCCCTTCTCATTTAACCCGCGGTAACGGATTTTGTTCCATCGCGGCACCACACCCTGAAGGCCCGGGATCGACAAACACCCCTCCCAGCCATCAACGATGTCATCGCCAATCGGCTCGATTTCCGGGTTGATCAGAACACTTAAGGGCACCTCGCCATCGTCGGGATCGTCGCTTTTGCGAAGTGCTGGCACGTAATAGACCATGATCGCCAAGGACTGAAACACCTGTGGTGCCGCAAGGCCAACGCCCCCGGCATCCTTCATGGTGTCCTTCATATCAGCAATCAGGCGCTGAATTTCGGAATCAAGCGGGTCTTCGACACGGTCTGCAACGCGGCGCAGTACCGGGTGGCCCATCCGGGCAATTTTAAGGATCGACATGGCCCTATATCCAACCAAAAACGACCGGCTGTAAAGTCCTAATGCCCTGCCCTAGTGTCCCGCAAAGACAAGAGTCTGGATCGGCCAGATCAATGCCTGCACACGCAACAGGATGGCATGCACAGCACCCACTGTTTGCACCATATGCAAAAACAGCCACCGCCCTGTTCCGATATCAGGATCTTCAAGCTGATCATGGGTGTTGGTATAGGCATTGGCGACACATTTACTGCCAAGCGGCACATCACGGATCGTTTCCGGATAAAGCGGCACCATCTTGGCAAGGAAGGTGCCCGGCCGTGCGCGATCAGTGATATCAAGCAACTGGTCCGTTGGCCGGAATTGGCCGGCAGCAATCACCGGCTGCACGTCTGTGACCACCATCGGAATGATTTCAAACGGCAATGACGCACAGGTTACCTCGGCAATCACACCGGGCTTGACCACCTGTGTGGCGATCTGGGCAAAGCCCGCCTGATAGATCGTTTCCCCGTCCTTTTCCGGGATCAGGATTCCCGCCGGGCGCAAAACCGGACTGACATAATCGCCAACTTGCAGAGCAAATTGCTGAATCTTTCCGGCCACACCGGCACGTACCACAGTTTTGGAAAGCTCTGCCTCTGCCGACCTTAATGCCGCTTGCGCATTGGCAAGCTGCGCGGGAAGAAGGCTTTGAAGCTTGGTTTCAATCACAGTCATGCTTGCAAGGGCGGCGTTCAGCCCGCCTTGCCGAGTTGTCAGGGAAACTTCCAGGCGTTCGACCTCGCGGCGTGATACCGCGTTGTTTCCGCGCGACAAAAGATCGGCTTTGACTTCAAGCTCGTCGCGCACCTGATTATAGGCACCACGGGCCTGTTCAACATTTCCCTCGGCGACGGCAAGGTCGGCACGGGTGACATCCATCTGGGCGCGGATTTCGGCAATGCGCTGCTCGGCCATGGCGACGGCTTCGCGTTCGACCCGGTTATCAATGCGAAACAGCGGATCACCGCCCGCGACGACCTGATCGTTATCGACGTAAATCTCGACCACGCGCCCACCCTTTTCCGGCAGGATCGTCACGGTTCTGAAAAATGACGACACATTCATGGTCGATGGATGGAAATAGAAAATAGTCGCAATAAGCGTAATCGTCAGGATCGCACAGCCAACAATGCCATAGCGCAGCTCATACCAGACGGAAAACAGAGTGATTTCCTTTCCGATCCGTTTGCCCTGCTTGTATCGGCGGAACAGGTAATCGGGCAGGATGGTGAACAGCGAACACAAAAGAAGCTCAAACATCTTTGGCATTCTCCTGCGTCGTTACTGCCTCTGGCCCAGACGGCGAGTCGTCGACAGCCCCCTTGTTGCGCGCCATTGCCTTGACAGACTGGGCAATCGACTGAAGCGGGCTATAGAAATCCGGCACCTGAACCACCGCAATCACAAGGGCTGCCAACCAGAACAGGTTGTTATGGGTAAACAATGCCAGAAGGGTCAGGATACTAATCAGCTGGATTTGCGTGTGGTTGGCGTGATGGGCCATGCGTTCGGGCAGTGCATGCAGGCTAAGATAAAGCGCCCCTGCACCGAACACCGCCAACACCACGAACCAGACCACAATGGTGAATAAAACATCTGTTTCACCGGGGGCAGTGACAAAAAACGGCGCATGTGCAATCGCCGTTTCGCGCAAACCACCTTCCATTTCCCGTCCTCCGAGCTGTTTGCATATCCCGCCCGGAAACCCGGGGAAACCAGATCATGTACCCGATCAGGATCTGGCAATAGATGTTGTTATCTCAAAGCATTATAACAACCTTTAATGCATTTCTACCATATGGTTATCGCGACATGGTTTTAAAGCAACCAAAACGGAAAACCCGGTAATTGCCCAAAGGGTTCGCCAAAACGCGCCCAATAAACGCCAAAGGCGAACATCCCCTTCCCTCTTTTCTTTTTGCCCGATTTGCACTATATACAGCCCACGGTCAGTGTGACCGTAAATCCAACCGGGGGGCATTCCGCTACTCCGGGTGTTTTTGTTTTTTTGAAAGGAGCGTGGTTTCCGTGCAGGTAATCGTTCGCGACAACAATGTCGATCAGGCTCTGAAAGCGCTTAAGAAAAAGATGCAGCGCGAGGGCATTTTCCGTGAGATGAAACTCCGTCGCCACTTTGAAAAGCCGTCGGAGAAGAAAGCTCGCGAAGGGGCGGAAGCAATCCGTCGTGCCCGCAAGCTGGAGCGTAAGCGCATCGAGCGCGAAGGCTTCTAGTCTTTTTCACTTTCGGGGTATCTCGAACGTGACTGTACGATCGGATTTAGTTCGCTAAATTCGGACCCGTGCGCCAAACCCGCCTCGGAGCAATCCGGGCGGGTTTGGTTTTTCCAGGGCCCTGATTTCAGATCAGGCAGCCTTGCAGATCGAATTGCCGCCATCCGCCAGCATTGCCGTGCCGGTGACAAAGCTTGAGTGATCAGACGCCAGGAACAAGGCCGCTTTGGCGATTTCAGTTGGCTCTGCAATCCGGCCAAGGGCGTGGAACTTTTCCACCATTGCCCGTGCTTCCGGATCATTGGCATAGCTTGCCGCCATCGGGGTATCTGTTCCGCCCGGCAACAACGCATTTACCCGCACATTGGCCGCGCCATATTCGACCGCCAGACATTGCGCCATTCCGATCAAGCCCATTTTGCTTGCCGCATAGGCCGTCATCCCCGGCAAGCCAATGGTATGCCCAACAAATGTCGAGGTGAAAATCACCGCCCCACCGCCACGCTTGGCAATTTCGGGCATCTGGTATTTTGCCCCGAACATGGCTGATGTCAGATTGGTTCGAATGGTTTTCTCCCATTCCCCAACGTCGATATCGGTCAGCGCACCGGGTGATCCGAGGGTTCCGGCATTATTGAACCCCACATCAAGCCCACCATATTCGCCAATCGCGGCATCAACCAATGCCTTGGCAAACGCTTCGTCGCAGACATCCCCGGCAAGGGCAAACGCCTTACCGCCTGCTCCATTGATTTCCGTCACAACCTGATCAAGCCGGTCTTCCGAGCGCGCAGCAAGCACAAGCTTTGCCCCTTCCTGGGCAAACAATTTGGCCGATGCAGCCCCAATCCCGGAACTTGCACCGGTGATGATAACAACCTTGTCTTCAAGCAACATGATCTATCCAATCCATCTGGCACCGGCCCAGTTGACTGAGCGGTGCGGTTAACGATGGCAAAAGGATATGGGGCGGAGCCCATTGTTGCTCGCCGGTTTCGGACCTCACGTTCGTGTCGCGCAGAAACCCGGATGTATCAGTCGCCCGATACCCACGAGCGGATGTCATCCATCATCGTCGGCTCATAGCCAATCGGATCAGGCATCGGCTCAGACCGCACAATGATGCCCGACTGGGTACGATAGACGGTATAAAGCGTATCTTCTTCGATATCGGTAAAGGTTGAACTGCCATATTCGGCATCGACCAGGAAATTCCATTCCGCCAGATAGTTCACCAGATCAAGCACATCGCCCTGCCCGAGATCATAGGCCATTTTCGGCTTGGTGTTTTCGTCATTGATATCGCGATAGCGGCCTTCAAAACGCACCAGCTTATAACGCGCATCCATGCCCATCACATTGGCCCAGGGTTTCAGCTTGATGAACTCGGCATCAATCCGCCACTGGTCGCCATAAATCTCAAAGATGCCAACATCCCCGCCTTCGCCTGCCGCCAGGTGCGCCTCGAACAAATCCTCCTCAAGCGGCTCGAAATACATCTTGGCAATCGGCTCCTCTGCCGTCAGCCGGACATAGGTCAAGATTGTCAACCCCATGGACGCAACCAGCGCCACAGCAAACACAACCACCAAAAGCAGAGAAACCCTTACCAACCGAAACATGCGACCTTCCGAACCAAAACTTCAGGGTGAAGCATGACAGAACTATAAGACGTTGTAGCGCCGAAAAAAAGGCGGCCCCATCGGAGCCGCCTTTTGTCGTTTCAAACCGTATGGTCTGATCAGTTATCAAGATGCATGACGATTTCTTCGCACATCTTTTTGGCATCGCCGAACAGCATCATGGTGTTGTCCTTGAAGAACAGTTCGTTCTGGATGCCAGCGTAACCGGCTGACATGCCGCGTTTGACGAACAGGACCGTTTTGGCCTTTTCGACTTCAAGGATCGGCATGCCAAAGATCGGGCTGGCCGGGTCGGTTTTGGCAGCCGGGTTGGTGATGTCGTTTGCACCAATCACGAAGGCAACGTCAGCCGATCCGAAATCACGGTTGATTTCTTCCATTTCCAGCACGTCGTCATAGGGCACGCTGGCCTCGGCCAGAAGCACGTTCATGTGACCCGGCATACGTCCGGCCACCGGATGGATGGCGTAGCGGACTTTGACACCCTCGGCCTTGAGGATATCAGCCATTTCACGCAACGCATGCTGTGCCTGAGCGACGGCCATGCCATAGCCCGGCACGATGATGACGCTCGATGCATTCTTCATGATGAAGGACGCATCATCGGCCGATCCGGATTTGACCGACCGATCACCATCGCCGCCTGCTCCGGCGGCTGCTTCGCCCTCTGCGCCAAAGCCACCAAAGATGACATTGAAGATCGAGCGGTTCATGCCCTTGCACATGATGTAGGACAGGATCGCACCCGAAGCACCCACCAGCGCACCGGTAATGATCAGCGCACTGTTCTGAAGCGTAAAGCCGATGCCACATGCCGCCCAACCCGAGTACGAGTTCAGCATGGAAACAACGACCGGCATGTCCGCCCCGCCAATCGGAATGATCAGCGTAACACCCAGAACAAGGGCGAGTGCCACAAGGATCCAGAATGCGGTATGGCTTTCGGTCACCACCAGAATGACGCCAAAGACAACAATGGCAATCCCGATGGCAAGGTTAAGCATATGCTGCCCCTTGAACCGGACAGGCGTACCCGAAACAATTCCCTGCAATTTACCGAACGCGATCAAGGATCCCGTGAAGGTAATCGCACCAATCGCAACACCAAGGCCCATTTCAATCAAGCTGGCCGCACCGATATTGCCCGCCGTTCCGATGCCATAGGCACCCGGCGAATAAAGGGCGGCACCTGCGACAAACACCGCCGCCAGACCGACCAGCGAGTGGAAGGCTGCAACAAGTTGTGGCAGGGCGGTCATCTGGATCTTGAGCGCGATGACCGTACCAATCGCACCACCGATCAGAATACCGACGATGATGGTTGTGTATGACAGCACGGCCGGGCTTGCCAGCGTGGTAAAGATGGCGATTGCCATACCCACCATGCCAAGGATGTTCCCGGTTCGGGCCGATTCAGGTGACGAAAGTCCGCGCAACGAAAGAATGAAGCAGACCGAGGCCACCAGATACAGGAAAGCCGATAGGTTTTCCGACATTGTGTGTTCCCCCTACTTCTTTTTCTTGAACATATGCAGCATGCGCTGGGCGACGATGAAGCCACCAAAAATATTGACCGAAGCCAACACCACCGCAATGAAGCCCATCATCTTGGAGAAGTTCATCTCCACCGGGCCTGCTGCCAGAAGCGCACCGACGATAATCACCGACGAAATGGCGTTGGTCACAGCCATCAGGGGTGAATGAAGGGCCGGGGTAACTTTCCACACGACGTAATAGCCCACAAAGCAGGCCAAGACGAAAACGGTCAAACCAAGGACAGTCGGGCTGACGCCCGATCCCTGTACCGCGACCGCGGCATTGCCCGCGGCATCGGATGCACCACTTGCCAGACTATCGGCAAGCTTTGCGGCCTTTTCCGCAAGGCCAAGGGCGGCATCGCGGAGTTCATTTGCATTCTGGGCTACGGATTGATCAGCCATTTGCGACCTCCTCCCCGCCGAATTTCGGATGAACGACCTTTCCATCATGGGTCAGGCGCGTCTCGGCGATGATCTGGTCCTCGCCATTAAACGACAGCGTGCCTTTGTCCTTATCGACAGAAAGGGTGATGAAGTTCAAAAGGTTCTTGGCATACATCGCCGTTGCATCGGTTGCGACGGAACTGGTGATGTTGGCAGGACCAATCAGCTTGACGCCATTATCGGTCATCACCGTTTCACCAAGTTTCACACCGGCGACGTTGCCACCACGCTCAGCCGCCAGGTCAATAATGACCGAACCCGGCTTCATGCCCGCCACCATATCGGCGGTGACGATTTCCGGCGCCGGACGGCCCGGAATAAGGGCCGTGGTAATGACGATGTCGGTTTTGGTCAGAACCTCTTTCAGCTTTTCAGCCTGTTTCTTTTTGTAGTCGTCCGACATTTCCTTGGCATAACCACCGGAAGTTTCGGCATCAGACGCCGTGTCGTCTTCGACTTCAATAAAGGTCCCGCCAAGCGATTGAACCTGTTCCTTCACCGCCGGGCGCACATCAAATGCCGAGACAACGGCACCAAGGCGCTTGGCGGTTGCAATCGCCTGAAGGCCGGCAACACCAGCCCCGACCACGACAACGCGTGCAGGTGCAAGTGTGCCCGCCGCCGTCATCATCATCGGATAGATGCGGCCAAATTCATGGGCGGCATCCAGAACGGCGCGATAGCCCGCCAGGTTGGATTGCGAGGACAGCACATCCATCGACTGTGCGCGTGAAATACGCGGCATCAGTTCCATGGAATAACCATCAACACCAGCCTTTGCCATCTCCTCGATCAGGTCCTTGCGATCATAGGGCTCAAGCAGGGCCACAACCGCGGCCCCCTTTTTATAGGCGGTTAATTCGTTGGTTTTGCCGTCAATGACAGGTGGGCGCACCTTGAAGATGACATCGGCATCCTTCACGGTGGTTTTCATTGTTTTGGCAATGGTTGCACCAGCATCGACAAAGCGATCATCCGGTATGGCGGCGTCTATTCCGGCGCCAGCCTCGATTGCAACGTCAAACCCCAGAGCCTTAAGCTTCTTAACGGTCTCTGGCGTGACGGCAACGCGCTTTTCCCCGGGCCATATTTCCTTTGGAACGGCCAGTTTCATCGCGTTTGACCTCCTTCCCTAAATGATTGGTCAGTTTGACAATCCGTCTTCATTCAAAGTAACCGGTTCCAGAACGTCATTTCGCGTTCCTTTTGGACCGATCACCGGGCAACCCTTGTCCAGTTCAAATCATCCGGGCCAGCACACCTACACCTAAAGCGGCCCGAAAAAGAAAAAGGCGGTTCTTCAGCAATCGCAGAAGAAACCGCCCACTTTCCCACCACGCATTACAAGGCAAAAAACCTTGCTGACATATCAGGTCCCACCCGCCATTGGTGCTCAGGACAAACAATCAATGACGCCCTGCATGTCTGCGTTGAAAGCAAGATGCGATTTCTGATCGACAACCACAATCCGAAAAACCGACAAAAAAACACTTTAACTTTATATCGGTTAACTTATTGAAAAATCTATCATGTGTGAAAATACACACACTTAGTTTCCGCTGAGGAACAAGTGCTGATCCAGATCGTCACACAATAGAACGTTGATTTTTGGCAGTTTCCCCCGTTTTGGCCTCACGTTGTAAGTGAATATTATCTTACAAATAAACGCCCAAGTCTTTATTTATTCCCAAATGGGCACGCAATAGGGAACGTTGCAAACGCAAATAGGTTCACAAAAATATTCTCGATTTTTGGGAAACCAAACCGGATCAGACATCAAAAATCGGATTTTCCATCGCGCAATTTGCCCAAATGGGCGCTCGACTCTGCATTAAAAACCCGACTCGCTTGGATCCGGATATGTTGGTGAATGCGACGACTTGCACGCCTTCTCAGTCAGGACGCTCCAAACCGATCTGGCCCAACGCATCTTTTTGACGGGCTTCAAGTTTTGCCACGTCAAAATCGCCGACAAGATCGTTAAACAGGCGATACCAGTTCACCTCTGCATCAAGACGCAGGAATACCGCCCCCAGCCCGACCGCTGCGCGGTCAACCAGAACGAATTCACGCGGTGGTTTGACGCCGCCGACACGGCGCAATTCCTGATGCACCTTGCCCGCCACCTCTGCGCCATAGGCGACAGAGTTGGTTTCACCCATCTTGCGTTCGCGGTCATCAAGGATCGGACCATACACAAAGCTGGCCCAGATGTTCAGCACATCAATCAGTTCGCGTGACGGGTTTTCAAAGCCCCAGCTTTCATAGGCTGAAACAGCCTTTTCCTCGTCCTCATCACGAAGGGCTTCATAAAGCGTAATCACAGCCCGAACGAAGTCGGGCTTGAAAATGCGGATGCAGCCGAAATCCAGAAGATTGACCGAAAGATCATCACGCAGGGTGTAATTGCCCAGATGCGGATCTCCATGGATCACGCCATAACGATAAAACGGCACATACCAGGCGCGAAACATATTGAGCGCCACCTGATTGCGCGCATCCTGATCGGGATCGCTTTCAAGGAAGTGTTTGAATTTCTGCCCGGTTTGCCAGGTCATGGTCAAAAGCCGCTTGGTGGTCAGCTTATCAACCGGTTCTGGGACATGAACACAATCCACATCGGCCAGCATATGGCGATAAAGGCGCATATGCTTGGCTTCACGCTCATAATCGAGTTCTTCACGCAGGCGGGCGGTCAGTTCTTCCTGAATGTTTTGCGCGTCAATCGCGCTGTCATAGCGTTTGTATATCGCAAAGGCTGCGCGCAGTTGCTTAAGATCGGCCTCAACCGTTGCCGACATATCCGGGTATTGCAGCTTGCACGCCACATCGTGCCCATCGGGCAGAGTTGCCTTGTGAACCTGCCCGAGTGACGCGGCCGCCACGGCATCGTGGCTGAATTCGGTGAATTTCGATTGCCATCCCGCCCCTAGTTCGCTTCGCATGCGGCGTTTGACAAACAGCCAGCCCATGCTGGGCGCATCTGCCTGAAGTTCGGCCAGGGCCTGAGTATATTCCTTGGGCAGGGCATCAGGGATGGTCGACAGGATCTGCGCAACCTTCATTAACGGACCCTTGAGCCCGCCAAGGGCCGAGGTCAGTTCGGCGGCGTATTTGGCGTGATCAATCTCACCACCGAACATTTTTCCCGTCGCAAGGCGCGCGGCCAGCTTGCTGGCCGATGCGCCCACCCGTGCATAACGACGAACCCGCCCGCCAAACCTGTTTTCCTCGTTTGCGGCGGTATAACTATCGTCGTTATCACTCATCTCAGGAAAGCTCCTCCAGCTCGTCGATCATACGCTTGATCATATTAAGGCCCCGCTGCCAGAAGGCCGGGTCCGATGCATCAAGTCCGAACGGTGCCAGAAGTTCCTTATGCCGTTTGGTGCCGCCAGCTTTCAGCATATCAAGATACTTCTGCTGGAAGCCGTCCTCCGCACCCTGATAAACGTCATAAAGCGAGTTCACCAGACAATCGCCAAAGGCATAGGCATAGACATAAAACGGCGAATGGATGAAGTGCGGAATATAAGACCAGTAGTACTTGTATTCGTCTTCATAGCGGATGGCATCGCCCAGACTCTCATGCTGTACGGCAATCCAGATCTCGCAGATCTCATCAACGGTCAATTCACCTTCGCGGCGCTTCTCGTGAACGCGTTTTTCAAACTCGAAGAACGCGATCTGACGCACGACGGTGTTGAGCATGTCCTCAACCTTGCCGGCCAGCATGATGCGCTTCATCTTCGGATCGCTTTCCGAACGCAGCATTGACTGGAAGGTCAGCATTTCACCAAACACCGATGCGGTTTCCGCAAGCGTCAGCGGCGTATCAGACAGGAAATAGCCCTGCTCTGCCGCCAGCACCTGATGCACGCCGTGGCCCAGCTCATGGGCAAGCGTCATCACATCACGCGTCTTGCCGTGATAGTTCAGCAGCAAATACGGGTGGGCCGACGGTACAGTCGGATGCGCGAAGGCACCCGATGACTTGCCCGCACGCGGCGGCACATCGATCCACGGGTTATCAAAGAATTTCTGACCGACTTCTGCCAGTTCCGGGGAAAATTCGCCATAGGCCCTAAGAACGGTCGAACGCGCAGTATCCCAATCAATCTGACGATCATCATCATCAGGCAGTGGCGCGTTGCGATCCCAATAATCAAGCTGATCGACACCGAACCACTTCGCCTTCAGGCGGTAATAGCGATGCGACAGATCGGCATGGCTGTTTTTAACGGCGGTATTGAGCGCATCAACAACCTCGTCCTCGACCTGGTTGGACAGGTTGCGCGACGATACCGGGGTTGGGAATTTACGCAGGCGATCATCAATTTCCTTGTCCTTGGCAAGGGTATTGGTGATGTGCGCCAGAAGCTTGATGTTCTTGCCCAGAACGTCGCCAATTGATTTCGCGGCTTTCTTGCGATCTTCGACCTTGCTTGATGACAGCATGTTGGCGGCATCTGACATGGTCAGTTCTTCGCCATCAATCGGGAAGCGGAGCTCCGCCATGGTCTGATCAAACAGGCGCACCCATGCGGCTGATCCGGCAACGCGGCGTTCGTGCAGGACCTGCTCGACCTCGTCGGACAGCTGATGCGGGCGGAAGGCGCGGTTTTCGTCCAACCACGGGCGATAACGATGCAGCGCTTCGCTTTGTTCGTATTTCGCATCGAGCGATGCTTCTTCGATCCGGTTAATCTCAAGACCAAAGAACAGCGACAGGCTGGAAATGCCGGTCATTTCTTCCTGAACGAATTGATAGAACTGGCCGATGGCGGCGTCCGAGCTATCGCCGGCATATTTAAGCTGGGCGAACGATCCGATCTTGCCGCAAATCTCGCTGATGGCTTCGTATTCGACAATGGCGGCTGCCAGTTCATCGCCCGACAGGTCATTGAGTTTGCCCTGATAGCTTTTCTGGAACGCCTGAGAGCGGCTTTTGGCATCATCAAGATCGCGCCGAATGTTCGGGTCTTTCAGATCGTTATAGAGATCGGTAAGATCCCAGGTCGGCAAATTCTTGTCGATCGCGTTCATTTGTCCTCCAGACAGTCTCTTTGATCATCCTGACCCGATATATAGCCTGTCAAAGCCATAGCACCAGACCTGTTCACAGATACGGTTTCAAATTGCTGGGTCGATCATATCGTTCCTTGCACCATCGACAACCGCAAAGCCATATCCAGCCCAAACAAACTGCAATTTGCAGTACACTTGCGCCGGAACAAGGCATTGAAACGCACGTTGCTGTGATATCGGTGACAATTCGGACTTTAAAATGTCATTTTCAGGCTGCGCAATTGTGCAATCCCTGATAACAAATTCATCTTGGAACGTTCGTTTATTCCAATCTGCGCGGCCGTTGTGCAGGTATAAGGTTTATTGCAACGTCCCCATCAGGGCAGCGCAAAGATTGCCCGTTCCCGGGATCAAAAAGTGAGGCAAGGAAACGTCATGACGAGTTTGCAGGATTATGCCGACTGGCAAAACTTGCCGACCATGTTTTTCGACAAGGCGAAGAAACATGGCGATACGCCGTTTCTTTGGACCAAGGACCCCGAAGGCAAGGAATTTGCCCCCACCACCTGGCAAGAGGCCGCCGATCAGGTCCGGGCCCTTGCACGCGCGCTGTATGACATCGGTGTGCGTCCCGGTGACCGGGTATTGCTGGTTTCGGAAAACCGCACCGAATGGGGCATAGCCGATCTTGCCATCATGTGCATTGGCGCAATGACCGTTCCGGCATACACCACCAATACCGAACGCGACCACCTTCATGCGATCGAGGACAGTGGTGCAGCGATTGCCATCATCTCGACCAAGAAACTTGCCCAGCCATTTTTGCACGCCGCGCTTGATAGCGGGCGCTGCCGCCATGCGATCATGATGGAAGAATGGGGACAAAGCTTTGTTGGTGATATCACCATTTCACGCTGGGACGATCTGATTGCCAAGGGGCGCGGTCTGACCCATGACGTTGATGCCTGGATTTCCAAGATCAAACGCGATGATCTTGCCTGCCTGATCTATACCTCCGGCACGGGCGGTTCGCCCAAGGGTGTGATGCTAAGCCACGGGGCGATCCTGTCGAACTGCATGGGCGCGTTTGACATCATCGAAACTCTTGGCATTGATGAGGAAATTTTCCTGTCCTTCCTGCCGCTGTCGCATTCCTACGAACATACTGCGGGGCTTTATTTCCCGATCAGTATTGATGCCCAGATCTATTATGCCGAGGGGCTTGATAAACTGGCCGCCAACCTGGCCGAAGTCCGCCCGACCATCATGACAGCTGTACCGCGCCTGTATGAAATGCTCTATCAGCGCATGAGCCGCATGGTCGAAAAGGAAGGCGGCATCAAGCAAAAGCTGTTTAACCTGACCCTGCGTCTGGGGCGCAAGAATTACGAAGGCGAACGGCTTAACCTGCTTGAAAAGATTCAGAACTTTGCCTGCGAACTGCTTCTGCGTCGCAAGCTGCGCCAGCGTTTTGGCGGTCGGATAAAGGCCATGGTATCGGGCGGCGGACCGCTGAATTATGAACTGGGTGTTCTGTTTGTGTCGTGCGGCATTCGCATTCTTCAGGGCTATGGCCAGACCGAATTTGCCCCGGTGGTTTCGTGCAACCGTGCCGAAAACAACAAACTGCGTACGGTCGGCCCGCCGATGGTGGGTGCCGAGGTCAAGATTGCTGATGATGGCGAAATCCTGCTGCGCGGCGAAAGCATGATGAAGGGCTACTGGAACCTGCCCGACGTGACGGCCGCAGCCATCATTGACGGCTGGCTCCATACCGGTGACATCGGCAAGTTCGACGAACAGGGCAGCCTGATGATCACGGATCGCAAGAAGGACATCATCGTCAATTCCGGTGGCGACAACATCTCGCCCCAGCGGATCGAAGGTCTGATGACGCTCGAGACCGAGATTTCGCAAGCCATGGTCTATGGCGATGACAAGCCCTATCTGGTGGCGGTTGTCTGGCCGGACGAAGACTTCATGCGCGAATTTGCCCGCGACAATGGACTATCCAATGATATTGAGGTCCTTGGCAAAAACGAAGAATTCCGCAAAGTCATCCGCACTGCGATTGATCACGTCAATCAACGCCTGTCGACCATTGAAAAGGTACGCAGCTTCATGTTTGCCGAAGCAGCCTTTACCATCGACAACGAAATGCTGACGCCGTCGATGAAAATTCGTCGCCACAAAATCCGCGACGCCTATGCCAAGCAGCTTGATGGCCTTTATCAGCGTAAACGCAGCGGCCAATAACAAGCCAAACGACAGACCAGATTGACGATGACCCGCCCCAAAGAAATCAAACAAACCCTTACTCTGGTCCGGGGTCTTCCCGGATCAGGTAAATCGACCCTTGCAAAAAACCTCTGTCAGGCGACCGGTGCGGTCCATCTGGAAGCCGACATGTTCATGGTCGACCATGAAGGGTTTTACGAGTTTGACGGCACCCGACTGTCGCAAACCCACGCCCGCTGCGAAGCCGAATGCCATAACGCCCTGTCCGAGGGATATGACGTTGTTGTGTCCAACACCTTCACCCGTTTCTGGGAAATGAAGGCCTATATCGACATGGCGGAAAAGCACGACATTCTGTTGCAGATTGTCGAATGCCATGGCCGTTTCGGCAGCATCCATATGGTGCCCGACGAAACCCTTGCCGATATGCGCGATCGCTGGGAACCGTTGCCGGAAAAGTACCGCTAAACGGCGCGGCCCAAGCTCAGTTCACCGTTGAAAAGACCTGTTTGAGGATATCTGTCGTCCACCGCGTCGGATCGCTTCTAATATCGGCTTCCTGCACGGCGATATAATGGAACAAACCATCCATCGCCTTGGCCGTGGCGTGATCGGTCAGCGATGCCTTTAGATCCGGCACAAACGGCAGTTGGTCATATTGTCCAAGCATCTGATCATACAGCGACAATGCCCCGGTGTCAGACAGCGCATCGGTGATCACTGGCCGCAGACGTCCTTCGATATCAGTTCCCGACACACGGCGCAGATACTGGGTCGCGGCATCATCCGGCCCCTGCAAAATGCCCTTGGCATCGGCGACCGTCATCTGGCGCACCGCATTGACCAGAATATCGCCAGCATCTTGCATGGTCTGTTCGGCCGCACGGTTCATACGCAATTCGATTCCATCGGCATAGCTGCCAAGCCCCGCTGCGCTTAACAATTTCTGCGCGGTCTGAACTTCGTCGGGCAAAGGAATATGTGCAACCGGGTCGGCATTAAAACCATCAACCGTACCAAGTTGGTCGGTGACCAGTTCAACACCGATATCAAGCGCCTGTTTCAAGCCCTGTTCGACCGTGTCGGATGAAAGTGCGGAAACGCCAGAACCAGCCCCGCCAGACGTGCTTCCCGATCCCGATGAGTTCATCGCATCGCCAAGGGCCTCTTTGGCCTTGTCAAAGAACGACTGGGCGTTTGCGGGCACGATGGCACCGGCAGCCATAACACCCATGACAAGTGCCACTGCACCGGTTTTAAAAAGGAAATCGGAATTGCGTTTGCGCATGAACAGCCCTGCGGTTTTTGATTGTTGTGTATAAGCAAACAAGACAATGGCCAAAAAACATGGCCCGAAAAAGACAAAACCCCGGTTAACCAACCGGGGTTTTGCATGTGAGGTGTCAGGCGACCTTATTCAACAACCTCGACCTTTTTGCCATTAAGCAAAAGGTCATTGGCCTCGGTCGAAACCGGAACGGTGTCACCATCCTTGATCCCGCCTTCGAGGATCTGCATCGCCAGCGGGTTCTGCAGATAACGCTGGATCACGCGTTTGAGCGGACGGGCCCCGTAAACCGGGTCATAGCCTTTTTCAGCCAACCAGTCCTTGGCGGCATCATCAAGTTTCAGGGTGATCTTGCGATCAAACAGCAACTTATCAAGGCGACCAAGCTGGATATCGACAATCTTGCCCATCTGATCGCGATGCAAACGATGGAACAGGATGGTTTCATCCAGACGGTTGAGGAATTCCGGACGGAACGATGCCCGAACGATTTCCATGACCTGGGCCCGGACTTCGCCGCTGTCATGACCCGGCTCCTGATTGGCAAGGATTTCCCCGCCCAGGTTCGAGGTCAGAATAATCAGCGTGTTGCGGAAATCCACAACCCGGCCCTGTCCATCGGTCAGGCGGCCTTCATCAAGAACCTGCAGAAGGACGTTGAACACATCGGGATGTGCCTTTTCGACCTCGTCAAACAGGACAACCTGATATGGACGACGACGTACCGCCTCGGTCAGCGAACCGCCTTCCTCATAGCCGACATAGCCCGGAGGCGCACCAATCAGGCGGGCCACCGCATGCTTTTCCATGAATTCGGACATATCAATCCGCACCATGGCCTGTTCATCATCAAACAGGAACTGGGCAAGGGCCTTGGTCAGCTCGGTTTTACCGACACCCGTAGGACCAAGGAACAGGAACGAACCGATCGGTCGGTTTGGATCCTGCAGGCCAGCCCGCGCACGGCGCACCGCGTTCGAGATTGATCGAACGGCATCATCCTGACCGACAACCCGTTTGCGCAGCGTGTCTTCCATTTCAAGAAGCTTTTCACGCTCACCTTCAAGCATCTTGTCGACCGGAATACCGGTCCAGCGCGAAACCACGGACGCGATGTGCTTTTCGGTAACCGCTTCTTCCTTGATGCCACGCGACGGATCGTTTTCCGCCTTTTCAAGCAGTGCCTGAAGGGCTGGGATTTCTTCGTATTGAAGCTGTCCGGCACGATCAAGCTTGCCATCACGCATCGCACGTTCAAGTTCACCACGCGCCTGATCAAGTTGTTCCTTGATGTGGGTCGAAGCGGCAAGTTCCTTCTTCTGGGCTTCCCACTTCGCGGTCAGCTCAGCCGATTTGCCTTCCAGCTCGGCCAGTTCCTTTTCCAGACGGCCAAGACGGTCCTTGGATGCACTATCCTGCTCTTTCTTGAGCGCTTCACGCTCGATCTTGAGCTGGATGATCCGGCGATCCAGTTCGTCGATTTCCTCTGGCTTGGAATCAAGTTCCATGCGCAGACGCGACGATGCTTCGTCCATCAAATCAATCGCCTTGTCAGGCAGGAACCGATCCGTGATGTAACGGTTCGAAAGCGTAGCGGCCGCGACCAGTGCGGCATCGGCAATACGAACCCCGTGATGAAGCTCGTACTTGTCCTTGATCCCGCGCAGAATCGATACCGTGTCGGAAACCGACGGCTCGCTGACAAATACCGGCTGGAAACGACGGGCAAGGGCCGCGTCCTTTTCGATATGCTTACGGTATTCATCCAAAGTCGTCGCACCCACACAGTGCAGCTCGTCACGGGCCAAAGCCGGTTTCAAAAGGTTCGATGCATCCATCGATCCTTCGGCCTTGCCAGCCCCGACAAGCGTATGCAGCTCGTCGATGAACAGGACGACCTGACCGGCCTCTGATTCAATCTCGCTCAGCACCGCTTTCAGGCGTTCTTCAAATTCACCACGGAATTTCGCACCGGCAATCAACGCACCAAGGTCAAGCGACAGAAGTTTCTTGTCCTTAAGCGTTTCGGGAACGTCACCCTTGACGATACGCAGTGCCAGACCTTCGGCAATTGCGGTTTTACCAACCCCGGGCTCACCAATCAGAACCGGGTTGTTCTTGGTCCGGCGCGACAGAACCTGCACCGCACGACGGATTTCCTCATCACGGCCAATGACCGGATCAAGTTTACCTTCGCGCGCGGCCTCGGTCAGGTCACGGGCATATTTCTTAAGTGCGTCATACTGGTTTTCGGCACCCGCACTATCGGCCGTGCGGCCCTTGCGGATGTCATTGATCGCACCATTAAGGCCCTGTGCCGTTACACCGGCATCGGCCAATACCTTGCCCGCGGCTGACTTTGGATCAAGTGCGATCGTCAGAAGTAACCGTTCAGCCGTGACAAAGCTGTCACCGGCTTTTTTGGCGACTTCCTGTGCCTGATCGATCAGGCGGGCAAATTCAGATGAAAGATAAATCTGACCATTGCCGCCGGAAACCTTTGGCAATTTCGCCAGTTCCTGCGCGCAACGTTCCTGGGCAAGCTTGGGCTTACCGCCGGATGCCTTGATCAGATTGGCTGCCAGACCTTCTTCGTCATCAAGCAGCACCTTAAGCAGATGAATCGGGACAAATTGCTGGTGGTTTTCACGCAACGCAAGCGATTGCGCTGATTGCAGAAAGCCTTTTGACCGATCCGTAAAGTTTTCAAATTCCATTCCTGTCACTCCTTGAGTCAACAGTATTCAAACGATGTGGACCTTCTTGGAAGCGTCCACGGCATTGGTGTCATTACCGAATTCTAAAATTATAGATTATTTCGACAGCGACAACATTGATATGTCTCAGTCTAGCGTGTTTGCAACCATATACCCCTACAAAAGTTGCAAGAATTATTTGTGCACCGCAGCACAACTTTCTGTCATTATTCTAGATATCATATGATGATACTGATCCAAGGACATTGCTTGCCAGTCCCTTCGGGGTTGCCCTTGGCAAAACAACGTTCTAACGTCGCCCGAACAAACGAACCAGACATGCCATTCGTCCCGTTTTTCCGGCATGCCAAAGCGCCATACAGGAATAGTGATCATGACGATCGAACTCAAAGCCATCAAAAGATATCCGGTCAAGGGAATGCGCGGTGTTGACCTTAAACAGGCAAAAATCAGCGCACACCACATGATTACCGATGATCGTCGTTTTGTGATTGCCACCCAATCATCTGTCGGACAGGAAGGTGTTCACGAATGGGCCCGCAAAAGCAACTTCCTGCAATTGGTCAACACGCCAAAGCTGGCTGAAATCGGCACCGAATATGACGACGCCACCTGCACCCTGACCATTCTTCGAAATGGCCGCGCCATCTGCAAAGGCAAGCTGGACGATAGCATGGGCCGCACCGTGGTTGAGGATTTCCTCAAGGCGTTTCTGAAAAACGAGATCGCCGGCACGCCGAAAATCTATTCAGTCCCCGATACAAATTTCGGCGACATGAAGGAACCTTACATATCGCTGCTGAACCTGGCATCGATCCATGATTTCGGGTCGCGTATCGTGCAAAGCGAAATCGATCCGATGCGTTTTCGCGGCAACCTGTTGATTGACGGGTTGGAGCCGTGGAAAGAGCTTGAATGGAACGAAGACAAAATCATCAAGATCAATGATGTGTCGTTCCGCGTCGTTCACCCGATCACGCGCTGCAAGGCAACAAGTGTTAATCCCGACACGGCGATTTCCGATATCAATGTGCCGCTGATGCTGCGCAAAGGTGTAAACCACCTGTATATGGGGATTTACATCGAGGCGCTTGAAGACGGCATGATCACACCGGGTGACAAACTGACCGTGACCGTCACCTAAGGCCCGTGATCAGTTGCCGGAATTGAATGTCGGAGCGTGTACGGCGATGCCCTTGAACATTTCGTCATGATACCAATCAATGCGGTGCGCACGAATGGGCGGGCATCCCTTGCGGAACAAAATCTGTTCTTCCTTGGGAAAGCGCGCCACTTCGGCTGATCGCAGGATGGGCTGATTATCCTGAGACCGTAAATGCACCGGGCGGCTGGTATCCTTGCCACCCCCGGTGTCATCAAATTTCGACATTGCGGTCAGGCCCGAAACCCAGTCCAGGTTAAACGCACCTTCCTGGCTCAGAACCGAAATAGCGTCCACCCGGCCGACGACATTTTCCCAGTTCAGGCAAACATCCATCAGGCCACTCACACCAGAGAATCCCGGCCAGACAATCATGCCCTCGCCATATCCGCCGCCCAGAAGCCGTTCAAACAAGGGCATCCGGCCAACATTCTCAATCCCATCCAACAAGACCAGGAATTCCGGGTCGCCCGACTTCCAGCCACGCTGATTAAGCAGGTTCATCATGCCTGTCAGCATCACGCGGCTAAAGGATGGCTGAACTTCCGGGTTATCACCGCCAAGCTGACCAACGATAAAGATCGAAACCGGGCCACTGGTGATGTCTTCAAGTGTGAAGCTGCTTTTGCTGACCAGACGTGCGATTTGCGGATTGTCGAATTCTTCGGTGGCCGCACGGCAGGCCTCGATGATCTTCATCCGCTGATCTTCGGTCATATCAAGGATATTCAGCGCGACCTCGGATATGCGGCCATCCGCAGACTCAATCCCCATCAGCTCTTCAAGGGTTTTGTAGAACCGGTGCGATGGCATAGTCAGGTTGCGGCGTACCTCGGCAAGGTTGCGGTCTTCCTTGGCACTGCGCTGGATCGTGTAAACAATAAAGCCCTGCAACAACGTTCTTGCAATACGGACTTCCTGTTCGTCGAGTTCCTTGACAAATACCGGCGCCAAAAGCGTATCGGCGATAAAACCGGTATCGGTGATCATTCCTTCCCCCTGCTGGCGGATGAAATCGAACGGATTGAACTGCTCGGTTTCGACACCGGTTTGTTTGTGCGGGTCAATGACAATCAGTCTTTGTCCAAGCTTGGTGCGGCGATCATGAATGGCGCGAAAGATGCTGCCATGGCGCTCATAAACAAACAGGTTGCCGGTGTGCAAAAGCGCGTTTGGCTCTGCCGAGGCGCGGTAAAACTCTTCGGGTTTGGTCGAAAAGGTAATCACCCGCTTAAGGCCCTTGGCCCCGATCAGACGCTTGTCATCGCCCCAACGCCCCAGAACGAAGGACGGATTGCTTTCAAGCAGCTTGCGACCGTTAAGGTCTTCAAGAGTGGCCCACGCGCCCTCGCCACGTCCACCAGACGCTTTTCCGCCCAGTTTCTTCTTTTGCGATTTGGCCGATGAGGATGGCTTCATTCGGTTCAGGACGATGACAACCAGCGGAATGAACATCGGGACGATGAAACAGACAGCTCCCAGAAGAGCCAACTCGTAATCACCATTAAACAGCCCAAGGGCGATAACCATACCACCAAGAGCCCACAGCAAAACCATGACGACCCGAAATAAGCCAGCCCCCATCTATCACTCCCCACGAATGCACCTGCACCGCGAAAGATGCCGGTTGTTTTATACCGATCTTGCGTCCACGGTTTTGTTGTTACTTTGTCCCAGCCCCCGCACGCACAATAATCGAAGGTTGTGCGGGATATTCATTTATATGCTTATACAGTTTCGCATCCCTTAAAGCACTGCGTCTTTGGGGGAATACCCGGACAAGTCACCTGACCCAAACGACAACACCCCTGCAAGCAACTGGCTTGCAGGGGTGTTTGTCATGTTGAAAGACCGCCTCTGGTCAGAATCAGGCCGAAACCGGCTCGGATCCTTCGTCAGAGGTGGCACCTTCTTCGTCATCGCGACCTGCAGCACGGCTACGACCGCGGCGGGTCGTCGGATGGCGACCACGGGTACGTGCGGTACCGCTTGCGGCACGGCGCGGTTTCTTTTCACCGTCTTCGCCCTGCTCGGCAGTGTCGGTTCTATCGGCACTTGCCGGTGCATCATCACCAGATGCTTCTGCCGGTGCGCTTTCCTCTGCACTGGCGTCATCATCTGATTTCCGCGGACGACCACGGCCCGGACCACGTGCATCCGAACGACGCGCACGCGGTGCACGTTTCGGCCGACCACCATCATCATCCGACGTTTCAGCAGCAGTGTTTTCTGCCTCTACCGGGGTGTTATCGTCGCCATTGTTTGACGCAGAGTCTGCGTTTTCGTTGGCGTCACCCTGCTGATCATGGCTCTGATTTGACTGGCCATCATTGCGGTCGTCACGGCCACGATTGTTGCGCTGACGATTGTTGTCACCACCACGTTCCTCACGACGCTGGTTTTCCCATTCCTGGGCAGCCTGAAGGATGCGGTGGTAATGTTCCGCGTGCTGATAGAAGTTTTCCGCAAGAACCGGATCGTCGGTGCAATCCTTCGCAAGGGAAATGTATTTTTCATAGACCTGTTGGGCGTTACCGCGTACGCGGCCGTCCGGTCCATTACTGTCAAAATTCTGAAATTTTGGATTTACTGGACGTTTATTCGACTGTTGCCGTCCGCGCGGACGTTTATTGTTATTTCTCATATCAACATGACTTTGGTGTTGAAGGACAATCCGGTAGCATCATCGGCTCCGGAACCACTCCGTCTGAAAAACATATTTCCCGCTAAACAGCGCCGATCACGGCATTATTTTTACAAATCTGCCGGGAACCTTGAAAGGAACGGAGATTGTCGACTGTTTACAGGGGAACACGGCGCTTTCATAAGCGCGTTGGGCACCCGGCCCGTTCGATTCAACCTATATGGCTTGATCGGTTATTCCAACTGTTTTTTTCACTCGCCTGCGCTTTTTTTACATCACAGGTGCGGAAATATCAGATTATGCAACGTCCGACCGAACAACGGGTTTTCTTTGCCGCGACGCAACGGACAATTCCGCCAAGGTCTTCACGATATTCCACCCCGACAAAACCGGCCTCCACCAGCATCTGACCGACATCGTTTTCCTGCCCGCGACCGATTTCAAAGATGACAAAACCACCGGGTTTTGCCAGATCAAACGCAACATTTGACAAAACGCGATAGGCCGCCAAGCCGTCCCCCTCATCTGTCAGGGCAAGGCGGGGATCAAACTTTTGCACCTCCGGCGACAGGGTCGTCATCTCGTCGGCTGCGATGTAAGGCGGGTTTGACATCACAAGGTCAAATCCCTCTGCGCGCTCCTTCTCGTCAAGGGCGCTATCCCAATCCGAAACGCGAAACTCGACGCTGTCATCAAGCTCAAGCAAACGTGCGTTTTCCCTTGCGCAGTTCACGGCCTCTTCGCTCAGATCAAGTCCTATTCCTGTCGATCCGGGCAAATCACCAATCGCGGACAACAACAAACAGCCTGTCCCGGTGCCAAAATCAATAATCCGTGGAGCATCGGCGTCCTCAAGGAAATCTATCGCCCACTCGACAAGTGTTTCACTATCCGGTCGGGGCTCAAGCGTTTCGGGTAACAGCTTGAAGGTATGGCGCCAGAAATCACGTTCGCCCAAAATACGCCCGACCGGTTCATGCCCGACGCGGCGCGCAATCATCGCCCGAAAGGTTTCGGCCTTGTCATCAGGCACAATGTCTTCGGGCCATGCACTGATCCGGCCCCCATCAACACCGGCGGCGCGCGCCAGAAGAATCCGCGCATCCATCCGCGCGTTTTCAATACCGGCATCGGTTAAGGCCGCAACGGCCTCAGCCATCAGGCTGCCAAGGGTCGATGGGGTGTCAGAAGGCATGATCAGCTTTCAATTTCGGCAAGCTTCTGGGCCTGCTCTTCGGCGATCAGGGCATCGATCATTTCATCAACCGCCGGACCACCGGCAATGAAATCATCCAGGCGATAAAGTGTGAGGTTGATACGGTGATCGGACACGCGCCCTTGCGGGAAGTTATAGGTGCGAATGCGTTCCGAACGGTCGCCTGATCCGACCTGTGATTTACGGTCGGCCGCGCGTTCGCTGTCCTTGCTTTCACGTTCCTGATCATAAAGACGCGACATCAGCATCTTCATGGCTTTTTCTTTGTTCTTGTGCTGCGACTTTGCTTCCTGACTGGCGGCAACCACACCGGTCGGAATATGGGTAATGCGAACGGCACTATCGGTGGTGTTAACGTGCTGACCACCCGCGCCCTGGGACCGATAGGTATCAATTCGCAGATCCTTCGGATCAATCTTGATATCGACTTCCTCGGCCTCTGGCAGAACCGCAACCGTTGCGGCCGATGTATGAATACGCCCGCCGCCTTCGGTCACCGGCACACGTTGAACGCGATGCACGCCACTTTCAAATTTCAGGCGGGCAAACACATCCGTACCCGATACGTTGACAATCACTTCCTTGAAACCGCCAAGATCGTTTTCGCTGGCATCCATTTGTTCGAATCTCCAGCCCCGACCTTCGGCGTAACGCTGATACATGCGATACAAATCGGCAGCAAACAGGGCGGCTTCTTCGCCCCCGGTGCCGGCGCGAATTTCAAGGATGGCGTTTTTGGTGTCAGCCGTATCTTTAGGGATCAGCATCAGTTTCATCTGATGCTCTGCCTCGGGCAGCTTATCCTGAATGTCGTATTTTTCGGCCTCGGCCATTTCGCGCATATCGCGATCGCTTGCCGGATCGGCCAGGATTTCCTCGGCTTCTTCCAGATCGTTCAGAAGCTTTTTGTATGCCTCGATCGCCTCGACCACCGGGGCCAATTCCGCATGTTCACGCGACAGCTTGGAAAAGCCATCCCCATCAAGCTCTCCGCTTGAAAGAAGCGAATTGAGTTCGTCGAACCGGCGTGTAACGCCTTCGAGCTTCCCAAGGTCCAAACTCACTCTTTATTCTCCTGTTCAGGGTCGCCGGGCACGTCATCGCGGCCAAGCGGCTTGTCTTCAAGTTCAAACAGGCGCGACAACAGTTTCTGGGCCTTGACCCATTCCACGGTGCCTGCACCGTCTGTTGTCGTCGCCAAATCTTTCAACGCCTGTGTCGGCGTATGTAAAAGGCGATTGATCAGAAGCCTTGTCGCCTTTTCCGCATCCCCATGACTTTCAGCCAGAGCATCTGCGCGCACCGCTTCAAACCGTTTGCGCAGATCGGCAATTGCCGGCACGGCTGCGCGCTGCGCACGGTCGCGCACAAAATTATCAATTTCCGCTTCGATCAATGCCCAGGCTTGATCGGCCTTTTCTTCACGGCCACCGCGTCCTTCGGCAGCGATCTTTTCCAGATCCTCGATCCGGTAAAAGAAAACCTCGTCAATCTCATCAACTTGCGGATCAATATCCCCCGGCACGGCCGTATCGATCATCAGAACCGGACGGAACCGGCGACGTTTGACCGCCGTCATCGCACGATCCTTGTCTATCATGTAGCGCCGCGATCCACCTGCCGTCAGA
>ENA-ORCZ01000251-ORCZ01000251.1-marine-metagenome-genome-assembly--contig:-NODE-251-length-32886-cov-3.917309_pt1 | contig 32886 bp, 28 predicted proteins | sample MGYA00237785_ERZ508519 | MGnify/ENA primary metagenome ERZ508519 (study PRJEB26189, sample SAMN06268790) | marine metagenome | isolation source: Bioluminescent Bay, La Paraguera, Puerto Rico | place...
GGGCCTTGTCCGGCCGCCTTCCCTATTCAAGAAGACAAGATTTCATGGCAAGCAGCTCCGACGCTCCGCTCGACGATCTGATGATGGCGATGGACGTGGTCGACACGTTGCGCCACGAGGAGGGGCAGATTGCCCGGGAGCTCGATACCGATGCGCGCGACGCCGCCATGGTGGAACGGCTCCGGCAGGTCTATGCCTCTCAGGGTATCGAGGTTCCGGACCACATTCTGAAAGCGGGCGTGGAAGACCTGAAGCGGGACCGCTTCGTCTATGCGCCGCCGGCCGCCGGTTTCCAGCGCACCCTGGCGCTCATCTATATTTCCCGCAGCACCTGGTCGAAATGGCTGGCTGCCGCTGCTGCGGTTGTGATCGTCCTTGCCGCTGCCTGGTATTTCCTGGTCAAACTGCCGGCCCAGCGCGCCGAGGCGGAGCTCCAGGCCCGGTTGGCAGCTCTGCCGGCAACCCTGACGGAGCTTGTCGGCCGGATCGACGGGCTCACGGAGATTACGGAGATCGAAGCGCAGGCCAGAACCATCGCCGATGACGGCACGCTGGCACTGGCCGACGGGCGGACCGAGGCCGCATTCGAGGCCGAGGCCGACCTGCGTGACCTTGCCGCCCGGCTGCAGGAGGTCTTCGAGGTTCGCATTGTGGCGCGCGAGGGCGTTCCGACAGGCGTCTCGCGCATTCCCGATGCCAATCCCGATACGGAAAACTATTATATCGTGGTCGAAGCCGTCGACCCTGACGGCAACGTTCTGGAGCGCGAAATCCTGTCGGAGGAAAGCAGCGAGGCGGAGTTGGTCGACATATGGGGCCAGCGCGTGTCCGACACCATCTACAACGCAGTCCGCCGCGACAAGATGGAAGACGGCATCGTGCAGAAGGGGGTCCTCGGCCAGAAACGGCGCGGCGAACTCGACATCAAATGGCGCAGCGGCGTCCAGGACGGAGCGATTACACAATGGTAAGCGATAGAACCGTACCGGCTGCCCGGGAGCTAGATGCATGCTGACAGGGCGTCAGACCTTGAGCACGATCGAGCAGTCGCTGGCAGACCTGCGCCGCGAGGAAGCGGAACTGAGCAAGCGGATCGAACGCTCGACACGGGCGCTCACCGATCTGCAGGAACGCCAGAGCGAAGCCTATCGCGACCTCGCTCGCTTCCGTCTCGACACCGACAGCGCAGGATCTTTGAACACCCGGCTCGACAGCGCTGCCCGGGAGGCGCGCCGGCTGCTGGACAAGCGCACGGCCGACTACAAGGTCCTGACGGAACAGTTGCGACAGTGCGAAAGCGAGCGCAGCCAGCTGCAGAAGAAGCGAGCGGAACTGGACGCCGCGCGCGATGCGGCGGAAAACCAGATGGACGACCTGATGGAAGTGGTCGACAGCCGTCTGGAGACCGACGCGGCCTACCTTGCCCAGCGTGAAAAGGCGGAAGCGGCGACGGCAACTGCAGAGGCCGCGGCTGCAAAGGCGGCCACTGCCGAAAAGGACCGTCAGGAAAAAGGCAAGGCCTACGAGGCCGATCCGCTGTTTCTCTATCTGTGGCAGCGCGGCTTCGGCACGCCGGACTATCGCCATCGCGGTCTGGTCCGTTCGCTTGACCGCTGGGTGGCCGGACTGATCGGTTTTCAGAACGCCCGTGCCAATTACGCGATGCTGACAAGCATTCCGGAGCGGATGGACCGGCACGCGCAACGCTGTGCCGAGATCGCGAGGGAAGAAGAAGCCAAGCTCGCAGAGTTCAGCCGCAACGCGATGACGGATGCGGCCGGCGCTGATCTCGTCGGCTCGATCGAGGAGCTGAGCGGCGAAATCGACGGCATCGACGGTGAGCTGGACAAGCTGGATCGCAGTATCGAAACGCTATCCGGTGCGCTGGCCGGATTTGCAAGCGGCGAAGACAACGACTTCCAGAAGGCGGAGGAACATCTGTCGGTGTCCCTGCAATCCGACGATCTGCACGATCTCTGGCAAGCAGCTCTCAACACCCCTTCCCCGGAGGACGAGAAGATCGTCCAGCGGATCGAGGACCTCAGGGAGCGGATCGACCAGGTGACCCGCGAGACCCGGCAGGACCGGGAACTGCAGCGGGATATCGGCCGCAGGCGCGCCGAACTGGCAGATGTCGTCAAGCGGTTCCGGGCCAAGGGTTATGGCAGTTGGGAATCGACTTTCTCCGACGACAAGCTGACGACCGTCCTCTTGGGGGAATTGATCAAGGGAGCCATCACCGGCGCCGAATACTGGCAGCGTGCCGAACGTTCCCACAAGCGACGCAAACCCAAAGGCCGCCAGGTTGCCTTCCCGCACGGCTCGGGCCTACCCAAGTCCATGGGTGGATTTGGCGGAGGATTCGGGGGTGGCATCGGTGGAAACAGCAGCAGCCGCGACAATAGCTTCGGCGGCGGCGGCTTCAAGACGGGAGGCAGTTTTGGCGGCAGCAGCGGCTTCAAGACCGGAGACACGTTCTGAAACGTTCCGGCTGCCCCCTTCAGGCCACAAGGCTTCGTTAGGACTGATGTGCCGGTTTTCTTTCAGGAACCAATGGTGGTCACGCGGTGTTATGTTGCAGACGGCATAGCCGTGAATTAGACCAGTACTTTAATCGACTATGAGACTTCCGGGATATCCCATGCGACGCATTCTATTGACCGGCCTTTGTGCACTTGTCCTCGCCGCCTGCCAGTCCGGCACCTCCCAGCGGACCTCGCTGCCCGAGCAACCCAGACTGGACGTGCCGCCCGGTGCCCAGTCGGTGAACATCGCCGCCGATCCGACCACGGTCCGAACCGCCCTGGTTTCCAGCGCCAAGGAACGCGGCACCGTGGTGCTGCAGGATCAGCCGAACATGGTCGTGCTCGAACGCCCGATGACCGGCGACAACGCAGCGCTCGATTCCGAATTCGGTCCCTCGGACAACGGACAGCGCGTGATCCGTATTCGCGTTCGTTTCACCGGCACACCCTGCCAGACGCTTGCAGTCCAGGATCTGGCCGTCATCAACAATGTGCGCACCGCGCTGGAGCAGAGTTTCGTCCTGCCGGGCAATCCCAACACGATGCAGAGCCTGCAGGGTCTGAAGTCGCGCGCGGAGAGGAACAGCTCCTGCCCGCCCCTCTCCTCCTGATCGGCGAGATCAGGTCCACCAATTACATGGAAGCGTGACCGGAAACCGGCCACGCTCGCGAACGCTCGGCGATCTAGGCCGGAACGGCTTCCGGAGCGAACTGCTTCAAGAACTCCGGGCTCGGCGGGATCGGCTTGATCACGTCGATCATGACGCCGTTCGGATCCCGGGTAATGAAATGCCTCTGGCCGAAGGGCTCGTCCCGCAACACCAGCAGGATGGGCAGCCTCTTTTCCACCGCCGCCGCATAGACAGCGTCCACGTCCTCGACCTCGAAATTGAGCAGCAGGCCTGCCGCCCCGTTGCCGCGCATCTCGGCCGGAATGGTCTCATGTGACTGGTCCAGGATTGCCAGATTGACCTTCTCATCGTCTTCCGACTGCAGATGAACGTACCAATCGGCCTCGAACATTGCCTTGAAGCGGAAATTCTCCCGGTAGAAGCGAACGGTCTCGGCGACCCGGTCAGTCATCAGGACCGGATAGTACTGCGTGCATTTCATCGTTTCTCTCCTGTTTTCACCTGAAGCCAGGTCACGCGCCCCATCGAGCGTTCCGGCCTCGCCATGGACTTTCCAAGCGACCTAAAAAGACATACTGTCTGTATGTATTGTTCAATTAACATACAGGCTGCATGTATGCAAGATGAAAACAGTCGCCCTGTGGGCGAGCGCAGGACACAGGCCGAGCGGCGTACCGAGACACGCAAGGCCCTGCTGGAGGCCGCAAGAGCTTTGATCGTCGAAAAGGGCTATGCGGAAACCGGCACACCGGAAATCGTCAAGGCGGCGGCCGTCACTCGAGGTGCGCTCTATCACCACTTTGCCGACAAGGCGGATCTGATGCGCGCGCTGGTGCTGCAGGAATCGGCCGCCATCGCCGCCGAGATCAACGCGGGAACGGATGCCGGCCAGACGCCGCTGGAAGCCTTCATGGCCGGCGCAACGGCCTATTTTTCCGCCATGTCCGTGCCTGGACGCGCAAAGATCATGCTGCTGGAAGGGCCGGCGGTACTGGGTCTGGCGGAAATGGCGGAGATTGACCGCCAGACCGGCGGAGCGACCCTGCTGGAAGGGTTGCGCCATGCGGAAAGGCGCGGAGCACTGAGCGGCATCCCGCTGGAACCGCTCGCTGACCTTCTCTCTTCCGCATTCGACCGCGCGGCGCTGGCGATCGCCAATGGTGGCGACCGGCGGGCATACGAGGAGTCCACCCGCAAGTTGCTCGCCGGTGTCCTGAAGGAGTGAGGACGAACGATCAACCGGGAATCACTTCCTCGAGAGCCTTTGTCGCGTTTGTTCAAGACGGTCGTCTGCCGGCGATTTATGGCTGGCCCGAACCAACACAGACGGGAGACAGAAGTGATCCTCAGATACACGATCCTCTATGTCGAGAGTGTCGCAGCCGCGCTCGACTTCTATGAAGAGGCCTTCGGCCTCAAAAGGGTGTTCCTGCACGAATCCGGTGACTACGGCGAACTCGCCACCGGGGAGACCAGGCTCGCCTTTTCCTCCAAATCCTTGATGCGGCAGCTGGGCAAGGCGCCGGGAACACCCGATCCCAAGGCGCCGGTCTTCGAACTGGCATTCGAAACTGACGACGTTCATTCGGGACTTCAGCGTGCGCTGGCGGCCGGAGCAGTCAAATTGCAGGACGTTCGAGAGGAATCATGGGGGCAGACCACGGCATATGTCAGCGACCCTTTCGGTTATCTCGTCGAAATCTGTTCACCCGTCCAGTTGCCGAGTGCAGGCTGAGACAGAAGTCTCAGTGCCTGGGGGGCCCGGCGCAGTTGCGCCGGCGTTCCGCCGAACCAGCGCTTCATGTCGCGCGTCATATGCGCCTGATCGCTGAAACCGCAGCCTGCGGCAATTTCCGCCAGCGGAAGCTCCGACGGCAACAGGCAGGCTGCCCGGCGGACCCGTCCGAGGAGCCTCCAGTATTCGGGAGGCGGCAGTGCCGCCTCACTGAACCGCCGCTGCAGGGTCCGTAATGCGACCCCGGCTCGTTTCGAAACCGCTGCGGCCGTCGCCTGAGGCTGCGTTAGCGCGAAAATAAACTCATCCAGATCGTCGGCCACGACAAGGGCATTGCCCAGAAGCTCATCCGCCCTGTCGCTGTGACTGGAGATTTCTTCGAGGGTTTTCCGGTCGACGGTACCTCCGGGGCGCAGGCGGTAGCCGGTCATCTCCGTCCCGGGCAAAAGATCGACCAGCCTTGGCTGGAAATCGAGAGCGGTCAGAAAGACCTTCTCCGGCCGCCCCTCCTTACGAACCACGATCACATCCCGGCATCCGTCAGGAAAGACCGGTGTCCGTTCCTGCCAGGCTATCCGATAGAACCATTTTTGAAATCCGACTTTGTTCATGAGCGAGGTTTAGGGTTTTGATTGAAATGGCAGGGATGAATTTGTTCGGATAGGACGCGCAAAGCTACAGGAAACCGTCCGGTCTTCAAAGGTTTGCAACGACGTTGCCGGGCAAATTCATCCTATCCCGAAGGGACGCAAGAACGGCTTCGACCTGCTGTGTCAAACCGCTCGACCGGGCAGAAAGCCCGCTTTTCGAACTCTTTCTTGAAGCTCATCGCCGTTTGCTGCGCCATTTCAACCAGATTAACAGGTCCTGACCCTGATAGATTGGTGACGCAGGGAAAAGTGCCGCGCACTCGCGCCTATGCCAGAATGGCGCCGGCCGCGCGACCGCGCTGCTCCCGCCCCCGAAATCGGACGAAATCATCCACTCCCTGCTGCACGGACCGGCCCGCAGCCTGGACAGACTTTGCCAGCAATCCCGCCAGATGCGCAGCCGCAGGGCTCGCACCGCGGATATCGGCTTCACCGACTGCCTCGGGACAGGCTCCGAAGGTCGCGTGTGGCAGATCCAGCCGGGAAACCTCCTGTGGAGCACAGCGGGCATCGCCCTGGACGGAGAAGACATGGTCGCATGCAGCCGGATAGGCGGTTCCGCCTCTTGCCGGTGCGGACCCGACGATCAGACACCCGGCCTGTTGGAGCCTCGATGTCGCCACGGCAAGCGCGACCGGGCATCGTGCCATGCCGAAGGCGCACAGAACGATTTCCGGAGGCTCCTCCGCAAGCCACTCCATGGCGGCACAAACGCCGTCCATCGAGGTTGCCAGGCGGCCCGGAAAGATCACCGCGTTCTGGAAGGCGACGTCTCCTGCGTGAAAACGGATGGTGCGGGCCATGGCTTCGGCGTGGCGTTGGGCCAGCGGAATACCGTCGGCCTTGCAAAACAGCGATTGCCGATGAAGCCCCGGCCAGCCGGGTGGCAGCGCGCCATCAATGAGTCCCACCCGGATCATGTGTCCACTCTCCGTCCCGAAGCGAAGGCTTCTATATCCACGACGCTTTCGAACTTTCCGTAGCGCTCGGCTTCGCCATGGGTGACGACCAGGCGCATGCGGTCGGCAAAACATGCATCGATGCGCGCCATGATCCGCGAGACCCGGTCGCCATCCACTTCCGACAGGCTTTCGTCGAGGATGAGCATTCGGAAGGGCTGCAACAGAGCCCGGGCAAGGCAGAGGCGCTGGCGTTCGCCGCCGGAAAGATCCAGCCCGCCCTCGCCGAGTCGGGTGTCCAGCCCTTGCCGGGCAAACCGTTCCTCAAGCTCGACCAGTTCCAGAACGGCGGCCATGTCTTCCACACCGGCTTCCGGTGCGCCGAGCCGAAGGTTCTCCGCCACGGTTCCGGAAAAGACGTGTCCCTTCTGCGGCACCAGCGCTATCGCAGTGCGCAGATCCCGCAGGGCCAGCTGGCGAATATCGACACCGCCCAGGGAAATGCACCCCGCCGCCGGATCGTCGTGCCGTTGCAACAGGCCAAGCAGCGTGCTCTTGCCGATGCCGGAAGTCCCCGTCAGCCGCACTTTCGCGCCTCCTGGCACCGCGAATGACAGGTTCCTGAAAAGCGGTTTCCCGTCGCCAATCGCATAACCGACATCCGACACAACCAGATCACCTCCCTCCGCCGCCAATGGCAAGGGTTTGAGCGGATCGCAGACATCGGGCACGGCGCTCATGATCCCGTCCAGCCGGTCGAGCGCGGCCTTCATCCGAGCCTGTCCATGCCAGAGCGAGATCAGCGACTGTATCGGACCGATGAGGAAGGCGAGATAGGCCGTAAAGGCGATCAGGGAGCCGAGCGGCATGGTGCCGTCAATGACGGCAAGGCCGCCGACGAGGAAAACCGCCCCGCGCAGGATCGCGGTCAGCACCATCGGCACGGCGCGGGTCGTCTCGGCCCAGACCTGAGCGGAGATCAGCGCCGATACCAGTCTTTGCTGTCTGCCGTCTATCCTGTCTTCCGCCGCACGCGTCGCATTCAGCGCCTGCAACGCCCCAAGGCCGGTGATCGTTTCTGCAAGGCCGGAGGCAAGATGCCCTCTCGCCTGGCGTACGTCCCGCGCTCTTGCGTGGGTCACCGGCCGCGCCTTGGCAAAGAAGAAGAGTTCCACCGGTGCCAGTGCCAGCGCCAGCAACGCCAGCTTCGGCGCCAGCACGAAGAGCATGGCGAGACCGCCGATGAGCCGCAACAGACTGCCGCCGCCATTGACCAGAACCGCAAAGGTGAACTGCTGCACCTCACCGGCATCACCATCAAGACGGCTCATGAGCTCGCCGAGTTTCTGGCGGGCCTGCCAGCGAGGCGACTGGGCGAGGATCCTGGAAACGGCCTTTCGGCGCAGGTCCGCCAGCAACCGCGCGGAGAACCGCAGATGCAGCAGGGAATTGAGCGCCCCCAGCGCCAGAGCCGCGAGGCCGACGCAGAAGAGAACCGCAACGAAAAAGACCAGCGCCTGCTTGTCGCCGGCCATCAGACCCCGGTCGATGACAAGCTTTGTCAGGTAGGGCGGGACCAGCGCGGCGCCGGCGCTGACGAGAGACAAGGCGAAGAGCGCCGCCAGCGGTGCGCGATAAGGCGTGACCAGCGGCTCCAGCCACCCCGCCTCGCGTTTGCCGAAGACACGGCTCAAGAAGCCGCGCAGCAGCGAGGGCCGGGTTTCCTTTGCCCCTTCTTGTGCTGCTCCCGTTAAGGACGCCACATGTTTCATCTTCCCGTTTTCTTTCCTGGCGCGCCGATCCCCCAACTGACATCCCCGCGAAAGCGGGGACGCAGGGGACCGCTGCCGCAGTCGCGCAAACCGAGAGCTCACGGTGTCCCTGGTCCCGGGCCTGTCTCCGGTCACCCGGGATGACAGGCCCGGGACCAGGGTGCATTCCCCTTCCCTAGGTCCCCGTGCTGATCACGTGCATCGTCCCCGCGGCCATATCGCCGCCGGACGGCAGCAGGATCTCGCCGATGCGCTCGAGGGTTTCGGCATCATAGACGCCGATATCGTCATTGGTGCCGCCCACATAAATCTCCGTGCCGTCCGAAGAGATGTTGATGCAGTAATAGGTGTGCGGAAGGTCGACCCGTTTGATCAGCTCCTTGGTCTTCACGTCATGCTTGGACAGCTGCGTGTAGACGCCATAGAGTTTCGATTTGTCGTTGGGGTCGCGCACGGCGGAGAACATGATCACCTCGAAACTGGCGAAGTCCTCGATCTCGCTTTCGCCCGTCGTCAGGTCGACGGCCTCGTAGCCCCACACGAAATCGGCGATTTCGCTCATGGTCTCGTCAGTGAACTTCGCTGCCGAATAGAGCAGCAGGAACTCGTCCGCCTGCGAGCCGATCGGCCAGAACGCCAGGACGTCCGGCGGCGAATAGGTGGGCCTATCCCAGGAGGCGTTCTTGATCTTCACCGAGATCTCGCCCGACTTCGGATCGATGGCATAGATCTCGTGCCCCGCCGCATAAAGCGTGCCGTCGCGTCCGGTCGCCATAACCGTCATTCGGCGCGGGCTCGGAAAGGTTCTGGCCGGCTTTGCGCCAAGCCCGGCACCCGTCTCGTAGACGGCGATCTCCGGTTCGAGCACCTCATAGCGGTCGGCAAGGAGGCGCACCGGGTTGCGGACGGTGTAGAGCTCGGTGCCGTCCTTGGATACGGCCAGAGAGGCGATGGACTTGCGCCTGATATCGCCTTCCGATTGATGCGCCGAAAAAACGGTTTCGCAGGTCGAAAGCTCGACGCCGAACACGTCCTCCCAGCGGTTACCGAGAATATAGGCGATCCTGTTGTCCGGCGACATGGCGATGACGCCGGGCATCAGCTCGAAGTCGAGCTTGCAATCGGTCTCGACGGTACGAGCCCTGGCGTCGATCACATAGAGCCGGTCCGGCTTGGCAACCGTGACGATCAGGTCCTTGGCAGCAGCCGGCAGAGCCGTGAAACTCAGGGCCAATGTCAGTGTCAGGGCGGCGCTCGCCGCAGCGATCTTGTTTCGCATCGGGGTTCTCCGAATTCTTGGAGGCTCACGCCTGTCAGGTTTCACTGTCGGACGGGAAGACGGTACCGAGCGAGCGCCAGTCCTTGGCAGCATTGTCGGCATTCGCGTTCCAGTCCTTGTAGGAATTGATCGTGTCCGGCACCTGGACCGGCCACCAGCACGGGTCGGAGCAGCCGTAGAGGTCGGCTTCCATAGGCTGGCAGAGGGCAGCGACACCGCCGAACGGGTCGACCTCCCATCCCGGATCCAGCGTCGCGGTACAGCCGGCGACTATTGTCTGCATCGCCCGGACCTCGTCCATTTTTCCGGTCTCGACCGCGCCGACGACCAGGTCGGCTTTCTGGTTCAAAGGCTTGAGATGTTTCATTTGCCGTATGCCCTCCGAGGCATGATGTGATCGGAAAAGAAGGCCGGGGCTCCGGCGATCAGTTCGCCATAGACGCCGATGCCGAAATCGACCCAGTCGCGCATGAGGTCGCAGTAGTGGTAGGTCGGTTTCATCGGATCGGAGAAATGCGCATAGCTCTCGTGATAACAGCCGCCCGCGCAGATGTTGCGGATGCGGCAGGTGGAGCAGCCCTTGTCGGTGCGGTCGGCCCGGTCCTCGATGAACCTTGCGAGCTTTTCCTTCTCGATCCCGCTCTCGACCGTGCCATAGGTCTCCATGTCGGAGCCGGTGAAACGGTGGCAGAGATTGAGCGCGCCCTCGTGGTCCACCGCCAGCATGCCGATCCCCGCCCCGCAGGGCAGTGCCTTCGACCGGCCTTCGTAGAGATCCGTCATCAGCTGATGCATGTTGGAAAAGCCGATGTTGCGGCCGGCGAGCGCCTCGTCGCGGTAGTGCCGGCCAAGCCGCTTCATCTCGCCGAAGACTGTCAGCAGCTCGTCGCCCGTCAGGTTGAACGGGGCAATCGGGCCTGAAGTGACCGGCGAAAAACCGACTTCATGAAAGCCGATCTCGTTCTTCAGGTGATCCCAGATCTCGTAGACCGCCGTGACGCCGCGGGTCAGCGTCACGCGCCCGCCGACCGGGCGGGAGGTGTAGCGTTCCAGCAGCATCCTGGTCTTGGAGGCGACGACGTCATAGGTGCCCTTGCCGCCGACCGTCTTGCGGTTCTTGTCGTGAAGCGCCTTCGGTCCGTCCATCGAGACCGTCAGGCCGAAGCGATGGGCGTTCAGCCAGTCGACGATCTCCTCGGTCAGCAGCGTCGCGTTGGTGGTCAGCGTGAAGTCGACCCTCTTTCCGAGACTGCCGAAACGATCCTCCGAATAGGCGACGACTTCCTTGATCAGCGGAAGGTTGCTGAGCGGCTCCCCGCCGAAGAAGACGACGTTGTAGCTGTCCCGGTCCGGGCTTTCGGCCAAGAGCAGCTCGATGGAGCGTTTCGCCGTCTCGAACGCCATGCGCCGGCCCTTTGAGGGCGTATCCAGGTCTTCCTTGTAGCAATAGGTGCAGGAAAGATTGCAGCCCGTATTGACGTTGAGAACAATAGTCGTCAGCGGGAAATTCCGGATATGGATTGGCGGCCGCTCGGCCCTTGGCGGGCGGCCGTCGGTGATGATGTCGAGATCGAGCAGCGAGCGGATCCGCTCGGTCACGACCTCCGGATCGACACGGCCGCCGAAACGCTCCTTCACATCGGCTTCGGAAACCTTTGAACGATCGCGGAAGAGATCGATCACATCGTTGTCGAGCCGGTCTATCTCGAAGAGCGATGTCGTCGGCACATGAAAGAGCAGGTGCCGCCCCTCGACCTCGACCCTGTGCGCGTTCTGCGGCTGAAAGAAAAGATATCCCATGGCTCGTCTCCTCCTTCAGTGGATCGGCGGGTTGTTCCAGCGCTGCACCGTGACGATGAGCTGACCTTCTCCGGTCGCCTCGCCGCTCGTTGCCAGCACCTTCAGATTGCCCGCGTTGTTGGTAGAGAAAGGACGCTCGGGATTGGGACCTGCCACCGCCGGCATGAAAATGCCGAGGGTCTGGTCCATCTGACCGGCGTGTTCCGTGTCTTTCAGATGCGCCGCCTCTTCATTGAAGGGCTCAACCGTCCATGTGGCGGGCACGGCGCCGATACGAATATCGTCCTCCGTCCCGGGCTGTCCGTCCGGACCGTTCCAGTAGCCGACCGCGCTGAAACGCGCGGGCACCTTGGGGGCGGAACCGCCACCGCCGCCGACGCGAGCGACCGCGAAGGCGGGTTCGACCTTGAGCGTATCGACGTGGCTGTAGACCGCCAGCGCTGCCTCGACGGAGACATCCTTCGACGAGACGGCGACCAGACCGTCCGTATCCGCCGCGGGTTCAACCTCTATTGCCGCACCATAGGCATTGGCGGCTCCACCCGACGCCTCGAGCGCACCGGCAAGGGCGACAACTTCAAGCATCGTGCCGACAATCTGGACGGTTGCGCCGCCTCCGGCCGGGACCGTAGAGGGAACGACACCGACGATCGCGGGCACGCTGCCGGCCCTTGCCGCCTTGAAGGGGCCGCCGAGACTGTCCTCCGCGTGGAGGAACTGACGTCCGCTGAGACCGTTGCCGTCCTCGGAAATCGCCAGGATCTGCCGGTATTTCGTTCCGCCGATATCGAGATTGGCGCGCCATTCATAGCCGGTATAGACGTTGAGCTTGCCGGAAACGGCGAGTTCTTCTCCCTCGCCTGTCATCAGCGTGCCGGAGACCGTAAAGGGCTGGCTGTCGCCTGAAACTTCAAGCTTGCCATACGCCTCGCCCTTTTCCGGCAGGCTGGTGGCAAACACCCAGGTGCCAGCCGCCTCGGGCTTTTGTGCCGCGAGCCAGTTGGTCCAGGCTTCCGTTTCCATCGGATAACGCTTGGAAAGCAGCGGCACGACTTCCTCACGGGCCAGCTTCAGCCATTCCCGGTCGCGGCCGAGAGCCTGGTATTCCAGCGTCGGCCACTGGCCGACATGGAAGTCGATATGCAGCGCCCATTCTTCGGGCGTCCGTCGCTGCAGCTTGAAGCGGGCCGCCGAATGGCAGCGCGCACACATTTCGCCAAGCGGCGCCTCGACCTCTTCGACCACCGCCGGTTCGCGTTCCAGGATATAGCGCAGGCCTTCGGTTTCGCTCGGAGCAAGCCCCTGCGTTTCGGAAAGATGATGCACCAGCCGGCTCTGCTCCTCAGGGGTGATTTCCATCCCGTGGAAGAGTCGCATGCGCACGATGGTCATCAGCCAGCCTTCAGGCGTCTTGCGCTGGCCGCTGATGCGGCTGAGCGCGCCGCTTTCGTCCGCCGCATGGCAACCGCCGCAGTTTTCCTCCATCAGCGTGGCGCCGTCCTGTGCTTGTGCCGGCAACGGAGCCAAAAGCAGCAGTCCGGCAAGGCCCGCGATGTGCCCCTTTCGCAATCGTTTGATCATGCTGTTTCCCTCGTTCTGATAGGTATTGTCCGGTTCTTCGAGTGCGGCGGGCTGCCGCAAAGTCCGCGGCTTTCGAGCCACTTCAGTGCCGTGAAAAGTGCTGGAGACGGCTCGGCGGGCACTGCCCGCGACTTTCCATCCTCCGCGATGAAAGCGGTGAGTTCAGCAACCGGAATTCCGGCAACGAAGGCAACGCCGGAAGGATCCTGTGGGGTCACCAGCACCTCGCGCTCCTTCAGGCGATTGCCTTCGACGATGACGCGCCCTTCGAAACGAACGCTCGCCGCCATCTGATGAGACGGGACATCGTCCGGCCAGGCGGCCCGGGCAACCCAGAAGGCTTGCTCCGCCAGATCCTGTTCCAGCCGATAGAAATCGCGTCCGGTTCGGGCCTGGCGCCAGAAGGTCTCGACCACACGGGACCGGTAGAACCGCGCTGCAAGGTCCGGTCCGTCCGCCGGGTCTTCCAATATCGTCAGGATGGCCGGGACGGCCGCCAGGGCCGAGGACAGTGCCCAGAAGAGCCCGTGGCCGGACAGCGGATCGATTGCGACCGCCGCATCGCCGATCGGTATGACAGGCAGGTTCAGCTCCGGCGCGCTCAAGACCAGCCCCGCACCGCGGGCGCTGAGCGGACCGTGGAATTTGGAATTGCCATAGCGGTCCCGAAGCGAGGCCTGGCGAAGGAACCGGTCCATCCTTGCCGTCAGGACAGCCTGCCCTGCCCTGGACCGGTCACCGGACAGATCGCCGGCATCAATCGTGATCTGCAGGAAACGGCCATGTCCCGGCAGCTCCGCCACCCAGATCCAGCCTTGCGGGCTCGCCTCCACATGTGTCCCCGCCAGTCGAGCGGAGGTTTCGGCCCTTCCGGAAATCGCCAGGGTCTGCGGCCCCATGAGGCGCCAGGCCGATGGAGTCTGACGACCGCGCGCGTCGACCAGCAGCCGGGCCGCGATCTCTTCGCCGGTTGAAAGTTTGAGGAGAATGCCCTTTTCCGGGTCCTTCTTCAGAATACGGCTGACGCGCGCTGTTAAAAACTGCGTCCCGGCCGCGACGGCTGCCCGTCTCAGCGCGGCATCGAAAGCGGGACGGCGCACCAGCCGCTCGCCGTTTTCCGTACCGGTCAGTCCGGCCCAGGTGACGCTGCGCGGCACGGGTTCTGCCGTTGCCGTCGTCAGAGCCGCTTCGAGCCCCTTCGCTCCCAGCAACTGCGCCACCCGCTCGGCCAGGCCTTCCAGGCGCGAACGTCCGGTTCCGGGGTCGATCAAGCAGACCCTGAGCCCGGCACACGTCAGCTCTCGCGCTGCGAACGCACCGGCGGGACCGCCGCCGGCAACTGCCACATCGTAATAGACTGCCAATACTGTTCCCTCGTCCGGACGCCCAAGTTTTTTGAAGGTGCTGAACCGGATCTCTCTGTGCCTGCCATTAGAGAGAGGCGGGAAAACTGCTTCTCGACAATTTCGGCCAATCTTGGCGGGTCCTTGAAAATCCCCTCCCCGTCAATTGCGCGGATGCCGAAACTCTGGTGTAGTTGAATTGTCAGCTTTCCGTTTGCTGCGACAGGCGGAAACTGGGGAACTTTCTGGAGGGCGAGAGTTCATGCCGACGGGCGCCACGATCATTTCCGGCGCGTTGAACGGGCTGCAGTCGATGCTGATCGACAAGGGCCTGGAGCCTCTGGCTCTGGGGCGGCAGAACGGCGTGCCCGGTGATGCCTGGGAAAACGCCACCTGCGAGATCCCGCTCCAGGCCTTCGTGAAGATCTATGAACAAGGCGCCGCCATGCTGGGCCAACCCGGCGTCGGCTGGCAGTCGGGCCCGATGCTGGACCTTGCCGACCTTGGCGAACTGGGCGATGCGCTGCTGACGGCTGCCACCGTCGGCTCCGCGCTCAGAACCTTCGAGCGTTACATCAGGTTCATCCAGAGCGAGACCGACCTGCAGCTGTCCGTTGAAGACGGTGTCGCGACGCTCAGCTACCGCATTCTCAATCCGGACATCTGGCCGCGCCGCCAGGATGCGGAATTCACGCTGTCGGTGCTGATCGAGCTGATCCGCCGCGGCACCGGACCCGACTGGCAGCCGGACCTGATCTGCCTGGAGCATACCGCGGCACGCCCGCTGTCCAGCTGGGCCGGCACCGCCGGCAGCCTCTATCTCTTCGACTGCGAAACCAACGCGCTCAGCTTTCCCGAAACCGTGCTCTCCATGCCAATGTCGCCGGAAGACTGCGGCCGCCACCGCCACGCACTGGCGAGCCTAGGCCGGGCGCTCGCCGACAAGGCGCGGAACAGGTCCCTGACGGCGCGCACCCGAACCGCAATCTATGAAGGTCTCGGCACCGGCACGGCCGACCAGGAGACCGTTGCCCGTCGCCTCGGGCTCTCACGCCGCAGCCTGCACCGTCATCTGACCGAGGAAGGCATCCGCTTTTCCGCCCTGCTCGACGACTGCCGCTACCGCATTGCCCGCCATGCCCTCATCGACACGCCGCATTCACTCGCCCAGATCGCCTGCGAACTGGACTATTCCGACCAGACCGCCTTCGAGCGCGCCTTCAAACGCCGCACCGGCCTGACGCCGAAGCAGTTCCGGCAGGCATTTGCCGCGTGGCGGGATTAGGCAAAATGCACCGCCGCCCCCTGCGGGCGAGCTTCGCGAGACCCGGGAGTGACACTCCGGCGTACAGCCTTGGCCATCGCCACGATGCGACACTTGCAGCCGATCCCTACCCTCGCCCGACAAACGGCATCTTCGTCGCCATCACCGTCAGGCTCAGCACATTGGCGTCGAGCGGCAGGCCTGCCATGTAGACGACGGCATCGGCGACATGCGCGGGATCGATGGTCGGCTCGACGGCGATCTCGCCATTGGCTTGCGGAACACCAGCCCCCATCTTCCTGGTCATGTCGCTTGCGGCATTGCCGATGTCTATCTGGCCGCAGGCGATGTCGTAGGGGCGGCCATCCAGCGCGGACGACTTGGTAAGGCCGGTGATGGCGTGTTTGGTTGCCGTGTAGGGTGCGGAAAAGGGCCGCGGCGTCGTCGCCGAGATGGAGCCGTTGTTGACGATCCGCCCGCCCTGCGGACTTTGCGCCTTCATCAAGCGGAAGGCGCCTTGCGTGCACAGGAAGGCGCCCGTCAGGTTGGCGGCGACGACATTGCTCCACTCCTCGAAGCTGATTTCCTCCAGCGGCACCGGCGAATTGGATATTCCGGCATTGTTCACCAGGAGATCCAGTCGGCCGAATTTTGCGCTTATCTCGTCGAAGAGTGCCTTGACCGAAGCCGGATCGCCGACATCCGCGGCAATCCATGAGACCTCCTTGCCGCTCGAGGCGGAAATTTCCGCGGCAGTATCTTCAAGCACCTGTTTGCGGCGACCGGTCAGCACCACCTGCCAGCCGGCAGTGCTCAGCGCCCCGGCAATCGCCTTGCCGACGCCGCTGCCGCCGCCGGTCACCAGCGCGATCCTGCCCTTGACTTCAAACCCTGCGCTCATGGCAACCTGCCTCCCAGTTCGTCTTCGATATGCGTTCGGATGATTTCGTCGAAATCGGCCTCGGCCCTGAAGCCAAGTTCATGGGCACGCCTGGCATCGAAATTCTGCGGCCAGCCCGAAACGATCTGTTCGATCAGGGGATCGCGTTCGCGGCGGATAAGCTTCACCGCCGCGTCGCCCGCGATACGCCGCAGCGCAGCGATCTGGTCGGCAACCGTTGCCGAAAGGCCCGGCATCGTCAGGCTGCGGCGCGGCCCGATCCGGGCCGTTTCCATGCGCGCGGCATGAAGGAAGAACCCGACGGCTGCGCGTGGTCCGGCGAACCAGTGGCGCACACCTTCCTCAACCGGCAGCACGGCTTCCCTGCCCGACAACGGCTCGCGCAGGATGTTGGAGAAAAAGCCGGAGGCCGCCCGATTGGGCACACCCGGTCGGATGCAGATCGTCGGCAGACGCAGGCCGACGCCGTCGAGTATGCCTTTGCGGGTATAGTCCGCCAGGAGCAGCTCGGTGATCGCTTTCTGCGTTCCGTAACTCGTCAGCGGCGCAGCCAGGAAGTCGTCGTCTATGCGCTCCGGAAACGGCGCCCCGAAAACGGCAAGCGAAGAGGCAAAGACCAACCGCGGACAGTAGGGCTCGCGCATTGCTTCCATCCGGACCGCCTCCAGAAGCTGCCGGCTCCCATCGAGATTGACCGCATAGCCCTTTTCGAATTCCGCCTCCGCTTCGCCGGACACGATGGCAGCCAGGTGAAAGATGATGTCCGGACGTTCGGCAACCAGCTTCTCGGCGGTGCCCGATGCGGCAAGATCGATCGTCAGCGTCCCGGCAATACCCGTCAGCGCTTGCGGGGCAACCGGCGCCACCGCATCGGCCAGCGTCAGCCGGCGGATGGGCGTCCCGAGCACATCCGGTGCCTTCGACAAGCGTTCCACCAGCTTTCGCCCGACCATGCCGGAAGCACCGATGACGAGAACATGCATGCTGGGCTCCGCAAGGTTCGAGAAGTGTGCGTGTTTCGTGGAGACTTGCGGAGAAAAGGATGAAGGGCAAGGGCGAATTCGGGAGTTGGAAGCAACCTTCACCACAACTTGTCCAACAATACGACATTTTCGTTTCATGCTGAGGCGTTGGCGTTTCCGCGGCAGCGAGCCATCTGCCCACACGTTCAGCTTGACAGATATCGTGCGCCTTCTCTAATGGGCCGAGATTTTTCTTCCGTTGGTTTTTGAACATGCAGATTGCGTCGTGGCCCCTGGCCGCGCTTGTCGTGCTCGGGTTTCTTCCCGGTGCGATCGCCGATCCGGTGCCGCGCAACAGCGCACCGGCAGGATCGGTCATTGCCCGCAAAATCGGCGAGGAAATCCGGTTCATCGATCTGGCAAACTGGTCGCCGGTGGAGCTGCGCCAGGACCTCCTGCCGGGCGACGTCCTGCGCACAAATGCCACCGGCCAGCTCGCGCTCCTCTTTTCCGACCGCACCCAGGTGCGCCTGGGTCGCAACGCGACGTTGCTGGTCAAGCAGATCGGCGCGGAAGCCCCAACGATCCTTGATCTCCAGGCCGGCTCCATCTGGGCAAGGGCGCAGCGCGGCGGCGGCAGCCTGACGATCGAGGCGCCTGCCGCATCGGCCGCAATCCGCGGTACCGACTGGACCATGACCGTCGACGGGGACGGCAAGACCTCCATCATCGTGCTCGAAGGACTGATCGAGTTTTCAAACGAGTTCGGCTCCGTCAGCGTCGGTGCCGGCGAAGCCGCCGTTGCCGAGATCGGCCAGGCACCGGTCCGGGTGGTCATCGTCGATCCCAAGGACCGGGAGCAAATGCTCTATTATCTTTCGGTCGGCGGGGCCTTCAACTGGATGCCGGCGTCACCGCTTGCAACGCCTCAGATGCGGCGAGAGCGCGAGCGTGTAGCCGCGATCCCGGAAGACCGGCGCAGCACCGAGGACTGGCTGGTGCTGGCGGAAGCGGCGCAGACCTATGACGGACGGGCCAGGGCGCAGGCCATTCTCGACACTCTTCGCCGCAGACACCTGACCAGTGCCCAGCGCAGCCGCATCCTCATGATGGACGCGCTGAATGCAGGTGCAGAGCGGCGCTATGCCGATGCCGCCAGACTTTTCGAGGAGGCTGCTCCGGGCCTCGACCCGAGGCGCCGCGCCGTTGCCCGCTACGGTGCCTATTTCGCCCGGGCCCTTGCCGACCCGAACCGTCACCAACCCCGGCCGTCGCCTGCCGGCGGCGGCGCCTATGCGGTACTGGCGGAGGCCTGGACGGTCGGCTTTCTTAAGGACATCAAGTCGGCCATCGAGATCATCCGCCGCAACGAGGCGCGATTTCCGGACGAACCTTCCCTGCCCGCCTTCCGCGCACAACTTGCCCTCCTGCTCGACGACCGCGAGCAGGTTGAAGAAGCCATCGCGAAAGCTCTTGCGCTTGCCCCGGACGACCCGACCGCGCTGGAGGCCCGGGCCAATTACCGCGCGGGCATAAAGGGCGACCTGACCGGTGCGCTGAGAGATCTAGAAATCGCCGTTGCCGCGGCACCGGGCTCGACCACGATCTGGAACGCCATCGGGCTTGTGCAGGGCGCGCGGGGGGCAAATCAGGAGGCCGAACGCGCGCTCAGGCGTGCCATAGAGCTCGACCCGCAGGACCCGGTGTCCTACGCCAACCTTGCCATTCTCTATCTCGATCAGGACCGGTTGAAAGAGGCCAAGGTCAATATCGACCGGGCGCTGGAACTCGATCCTTCCTTCGACGTCGCTCTGATAGCGCGCGGAAGATACTACCTGCAGGCCGGCGATACGGAAGCTGCCATCGGCGACCTGCTCGCCGGCACGACCGCCAATCCCGCCTATTCCCAGGGCCTGTTGCTCCTTGCCGCCGGCCACTATGCAGAAAAGGACGGCGCCGCGGCCCGGCAGGCGCTGGAGAACGCCGACCGGATCGACCCCAACGACCCGGTGACAAAGATCATCGAAGCCTCCGTCGCCATTGACGACTATGAGGCCGACAAGGCGATCGCGGCGGCGCGAGAGGCGGTGAACCGGCTGGAAGCGCGCGGCGGCGACTACGCTTCGCTGGGTGCCCGCCGCGAAGGCGGCTCCATAGCCGCAAGTGCCTTCCGTTTTCAGGGTCTTGATGCCTGGGGACGAAGCTATGGCGACCAGGCCTTCAACCTCTTCGACGGCTCGGCCCTGATCGACCAGGCGATTTCCGGCAGCGCCGACCCTTTCATCTCGTCCATAAGCCCCGGCGAGACCGAAGTCGAACCGGTCGCGAATTCCGTTGCCCAGGCGGCCCTGTTGCAAGGCCTTCTGCTATCGCCTGAATTGTTGACGCGCCCGACCATGGGCCACACATTGCTGCGCCGCCCCTTTGTGGAAGCGAGTCTCGGTGGCGGTTTCGTGCAGACGGATGATGACTGGGGCTGGATAACCGAGGCGGAAGTCCAGAGCTTTGCCTCCACGCCGTTCCCCTGGAGTTTCTACGGCGGCGTCAGGGCGCGCGACAGCGAGAGCACCAGGAGCTATGTCGCCCCCGGCACCGAAGTGCCGTTTTCGGAATTCGATCTCCGCTTCAAGCCCCTCAACGGCTATGCCTATCTGACAGCTCGGCCGACACCTTCAGATACGTTCGTCAGCTTCCTCGACGCACGCAGCGAGAAGGAGACTTTTTCCGACGCCGTGACGCTGATCGACATCCCCTCCATCATTGTCGATGCCACGACCTACAACAAGGACGTCGACAGAAAGTTCGTCTCCACCGGCGCTGCATGGAGCCACACTTTCGGGTTTCGCAATGTCTTGAAGGCAGGCGTTTTCGGGACGTACCTCACAGAGGACACCGGGGAGGAAACGCATTACTACCTCCTTCCCTTCGACCTCGGCACAGAATCGCTCGACGCAACCACGGAACAGACCACCTATCTTGCCGCGATCAACCATTCGCTCTACGTCAATGACCTGACAGTGAGCTATGGCCTCGAAGGTGGGCTCTTCGACCAGACGCGGACGGAACGTACGGTCACCGATCTGCTTTTGTCTCCACCGAAAACCACCACGGTTGCAACGAGCGAGGCAGACCTTCGCTTCGGCCGGGCCTATCTCGACGCTGCCTATGACATCACCCAGAACCTCAAGGTGGAAGCCGGTGCCTTCGGCACGCTTCTTTCCGGCACGCTCGACACCGGCTTTTTCGAGCCGCGGGCGGGCTTCGCGGTCTCACCCTTGAACGGGCACTGGCTGCGCGCCGGTTACATCCGGGAATCCGTCATTCCGACGACGATCACCCTTGCCCCGCTTGGAATTGTGGGTTTGCAGGCAAATGCCGCGCCGCTCGATATCGGCGGCTATGCAGACACCTTTGCCGCGCGCTGGGACGCGGAATGGACGCCGTGGCTCTTCACCTCGCTCAATTACCAGCACCAGGACCTCAATACCCTGTCGATCCCCGTCCCGGCTTCGACCATTCCGATCAGTTCCAGCCTCGGTTTCGATGACGGCACCATCGACCGTCTCAGCGCGACGGCAAACCTGCATCTGGGTCACGGCGTCGGCGCATTCGCCACGGCCGCCTATGCACCCTCGAAGAACACGACACCAGGCACGGCCTACGGCATCGCCCTTCCCTTTGTGCCTGAAGTAAGTGGCCGTTTCGGCCTGACCTACGTTCATCCCTGGAACGTCAAGGCAACGCTCGCCGCCACCTATGTCGGAACGCGGGTCGGCGACAGTACCGGCACGGAACTCGATCCCTACTGGACCGTCGACGCAGCACTCGCCTTCGAACCGCTGGACAAGCGCCTTTCCTTCGAACTTGGCGCCTTCAACCTGCTGGACGAGGAGTTCGAGGTCGCCACCAACACGGCAGGCTGGGGCCGCACCTTTACCGGCGTCTTCAAGGTGCGCTTCTGATGCGCGTTGCCACACCCTGGTGGCGGGACTTCGGCCGGCCGGCCACAGGCCGCGGTACAAGCATCGCCGCTGTGGTCTTGCTCGCGTTTCTTCTGAGCCTTGGCCTTGCCCACCTTTCCGCCTGGAGGCTGATCGACCTCCGCAGCTTCGACTATCTCTCAACGCTATTTGCGCCGCCTCTGCCTGAGGACGGGCCCGTAATCGTCGCCATCGACGAACCTGCCTTTGCCGAACTCGGCCTGCAATGGCCATGGCCGCGCGAAGTGCATGCGCGGCTGATAAAGGCCCTGCGGGCTGCAGGCGCGAAGGCTGTCGGCCTCGACATCATCTTTGCCGAACCCACGAATACAACTTCCGACGGCGCGCTTGCCGCGGCGCTCGGGCCCGATGTCACCGTTGCCGCCGACGAGACATTCATCGAAACCCCTCAGGCAGACCAGCTTCTGCGCACCGAGCCGCTACCGGAATTTCTGGCCACCGGTGCAAGGAACGGTCTTTCCACCGTTTCCCTTGATGCCGACGGCACACTCCGCCGGCTGCCGGTCTACCAGGATGGATTTGCCCGCGAACTGCTGCGCGCGGCTAATGTGCCCGTTGCCTCTGCGCCCGGCGGAACTCTGTTGCAAACCTACGGCCCCGCCCGCACCTATCCGACCGTTTCATACTATCAGGCCCTTGATCCGGCGGCGTTCCTGCCGTCCGGTTTCCTCTCCGGCCGGATCGTCATTGTCGGCCTGTCACTGCAAGCCTCGCCGACGCCGGACCAGGGCGGTCCGGATGCCTATGCCACCTCCTGGACGCTGCGTTCGGCGAGACTCACCTCCGGGGCGGAAATTCAGGCGACCATCCTGGACAATCTGCGCAAGGGCCACCTGATAGCCCCGGCGAGCGCAACGGCATTAGCGGCGGCGATTGCCGCTGTGGCCTTTCTGGGAGGACTTGCCGTTTATCCCGGCACCACGTTCCGGACGGTTCTCACAGGCATCGCCGGTGTCACTATCATTGCCGCCGCCTCCTTCCTGCTTCTGCGCTACGGCCGCGTCTACCTCGCCCCGGCCGGCCCATCGCTCGCTTTCCTTCTGGTTCTGGGAACCCAGGCTGCGCGTGACTTTTCGGCCGAGCGGCGCTTGCGCAGGTCGATCACACGCGCCTTCTCGCAATATCTTTCACCGATTCTGGTCGAGCGGCTGGCGCGGGAGCCGAAGCTTCTCAGCATCGGCGGGGAAAAGCGGGTTCTCACGGTGCTCTTCTGCGACCTTCACGGCTTCACCACAATCGCTGAAGCCATGAAGGACGACCCGCAGCGCCTGACGGTTCTTGTCAACCGCGTCATGAACCCGCTGTCGCAGGCGATCCTGGAGGCAGGCGGCACGATCGACAAATATATTGGCGATGCGATCATGGCCTTCTGGAACGCGCCGCTCGACGATCCCGATCACGCGGAACATGCGGTTGAGGCGGCGCTTGCCATGCTGAAGGCGCTCGACCGCCTCAACACCGAACTGCGCAGCGACCCCGCCTTCGCCGGCGAATACCTGCCGGAAATCAGGATCGGCATCGGCATCAACACCGGCGCCTGCGTTGTCGGCAACATGGGTTCCGACCGGCGCTTCGACTACACGGCCCTCGGCGACGCGGTCAATCTCGCCTCCCGCCTCGAGGGCCTCACCCGCACCTATGGCGTGCCGGTGATCCTGGGGGAAACCACGGCGCAACTGGTGAAAGGCCGGGTCGGGCTCAAGGCTGTGGACACGGTGACCGTTAAGGGCCGCATGGAAGCGGTGGGGATTTATGGCCTGGCGGAACTGGAAAGCCGGCAGATCAACCCGCTTCTATAAACCGTTCCAGCTTGGCGAGCGTCTGCTGGCCCAGCTCGATCGCACCGAAGCCCTTGGCTTCCTGGAACTCGGCAGCCGTGCTGAAGACCATGCCGAGGGTGACCGTTGTGGCCCCGTTCTCTTCCTCGAACGAAGCCCAGGCGTCGGCGTGTTTCGGGCCGTTCTCGCCCCAGAGCAGCGTGTAGTCGAAACGCTCCTCAGGCCGGACCTCGTTGTAGCGATGGTGGTTGGGAAAGACCGTGCCGTCAGGCGCGATCATGTCGAAGACCCATTCGCCGCCCGCGCGAAGGTCGATGCGTTTCGTCCGGCAGGAAAACCCGTCAGGTCCCCACCATTGCGGCAGCGCCTGCGGATTCATCCAGGCGCCCCAAACGACGGACCGCGGCGCACGGATGACCCGCTTCAGGATCATCGTTCGCTCTGCCACGCCTGCAAGATTGTCGAGACCGGCCCCGAATCCGTCCCGGTATCCCTTCTCCATGTCGGCAGCAAGGGAAGAGAGCTGCACTGTCACGACGAGCCGGCTTTTGCCATGGATTTCCGAGACTTCCGCCGTCACCAGCGAGACCGATTGGGTGACGCCTCCGCAGGAGATCACCTCGTAATTCACGCTGCGCTCCGGTGCCTGCAGCTCCAGCCAGCCGCATTCGCAGCGGATGTCCGGCTGGCCGTCGACCTTGCAGAGCGACACCTCGCGCCCGCCGACGCGGGTGTCGACTTCCAGAAACTCCACGGTGACCGCCGGCGAAGGCGACGCCCAGACAGCGCGGGCAGTCGGCGCTGTCCATGCCGCCCAGACCGTCGATACGGGCGCTGCCACCTGCCGCTCGAAGGTGAGCGTCGCAAAGCTGGAGCTTTTTGCGCCCGAAGGTGCCGGGGATGCATTCTCCGTTGCCAGGTTCTCGTTCATTCTCCGCTCTCCTTCATGACATTCATTACATACGCATCGAGCCGGTCGAGGCGGCCCTCCCAGATGGCCCGCTGTTCGTCCAGCCAGCTTCGCATCGGGGTCAGAGCCTCCGGCACGATGGCGCAGGTGCGTATCCGCCCGTCCTTGGCGGTGGTTATCAACCCGGCCTCTTCCAGCACCGCAAGGTGCCTCATTACTGTTGGAAGCCGCAGTCCCGTCGGCTCGGCAAGCTCCGTCACCCGCGCGGGCCCACCGGCGAGCCGCGTCAGCATTGCCCGACGGGTCGGGTCGGCAAGCGCGTGGAAGAGCAGCGAAAGATCGGGATCAAACTTAGCCATGCTGCTAACTATTACACAGACAGCACGCAACGCAAGCAATACTTCGTCGATTGGCTAAGTTTTTTTTCGTGCGCAGCATCTGGCGGACCGGGTGGCGCTTTTGCCGGGAATCTGCCTTTTCTCGCCCTCACCCCAGCAACGTTGCCCTGAGCGGCATCCACACCCCCATCGCCGTCATCATCAGGCTTTCCGTCAGCGAGACGAAGCCGAGGGGAACGGAGGAACTTCCGCCGACGCAGGCGCATTTGAGTTCGCGCTTTTCGATATAGACAGCCTTGAAGATGCTGACTGTGCCGATCAACCCGATCGTGAAGGAGACCGAGGCGGAGAGCCAGACCAAAGCCCCCGCTGTCATCAGGATGCCGGCAAAGGCTTCGGCGTAAGGGTAGATCTTGCCGTACCGCACCCAGCGGCGGGCCAGAAGGTCGTAGTTGAGAAACATCGTGGAGAAGCTTTCCACGTCCTGCAGCTTCTGGATCGCAAGGATCGTCATGGAGAGCGACACGAACCATTCGGCGGCACGAACCGTCAGAACCGTGCCATATTGATGCCAGGAGAGACCGAGGGCGAGCAGGAGCGCAACCGTGAAGATCGCGATCACCGGCCGATAGGTCGTGTCGCTGCGCTCCTCTTCGGGCGGATCCAGTTCGAAATAGACGCGCAGGTCGTCATAGCCGCCGATCCGCTCGCCGTCGATGAAGGTTTGGGGAGTCGTTTCAACGCCGTGCTTTTCCATGAAGGCGTCGGTCTCCTCCCGGCTCTTCAGGTGATGATCCTCGACCTCGTACCCCTGCCGCTCAAGCAGATCCTTGGATTTCAGCCCATAGGGACAGATATGCCCGGGCATGACCATCCGGTGCAGGCGGGCGGTTTTCAGCTGGTGGTTTCCGGTCATCGCTGCTCCTTTGGTTGCACAGAGGGCAATTCGAGGTTTGCGGTCTCAGGCTGGTGCCTGTGAGGCAAACGCCGAACCCGGCTGCCGGTTGCCGGCATCAGTTGTGCGAGACCTCCCGCGCAAGCACCTCATATACCCGCCCCTCCCCCATCTGGCTGACGTTGAAGCGCATGAAGCCGGTCATGGACTGGGAGACGCTGAAGACATTCCCCGGTGCCAGGACGATGTTTTGCTTGAGCGCGGCACGGGCAACCTCGGCGGCATCCCGCCCGTCCGGCAGCCGGCACCACAGATAAAAGCCGCCTTTGGGCATGACCCAGGGCACGATGCCGATAGGTTTCAGTTTTGCGGCGACTTCCCGGCGCGCCTTGGCAAGACGGGTATGCAGGGTTTGGACGTGCTTGCGGGTGCTGCCGTCGGCAAGGACGCTGCAAAGAAGTTCGGCGGCGACGGGACTCGGGCCGCCGAAATTGGTGGCGACCTGCAGATCGACCAATGCCTCGATCCAGTCAGGCCTTGCCGCGACATGGCCGCAGCGGATGGAGGCCGAAACGGTCTTGGAAAAGCTTCCGATGCGGATCACCCGCTCCAGCCCGTCGAGCACGGCAAGGCTCGGCTGCGGTCCGGGCGCGAGACGGGCAAAGATGTCGTCCTCGATGATGACGAGGCCATGGGCAGCTGCAAGGGTCAGCAGCCTGTGCGCGGTCTGGGGCGAAAGCGTCGCGCCGGTCGGGTTATGCAGTGCGGAATTGGTGATGTAGAGCTTGGGCTTGTGCTTGATCAGCGCCTCTTCGAAGAGCGTCGTGTCCGGTCCGGCGGGCGTGAAGGGCACGCCGGCAACCTCTACCCGGTGCGCCCGCAGCAAGGCCTGGAAGTTAAAGTAGCAGGGATCGTCCACCAGAACGGTGTCCCCGGGACGCAGGAAGAACCGACAGATCAGGTCGATCGCCTGGGTACCGGACGAGGTAAGCAGGATCTGCTCCGGCCCGATCGGCAGGCCGTCTTCGGCCGATTGCCGGGCGAGAAGCTGACGCAGGTTCGCCGCCCCGCGCGTTTCGCCGTAGTCGGTCAGAAGGCTGCTTGACGCGCGTGCCAGCGCGCGCACGGCCTTGCGGATCGCAGCTTCGGGCATCCAGTCGGGCGGCAGCCAGCCGCAGCCGGGTTTCAGAACATCCGCTCCGCTGTCGAGCGACTGGCGCGATACCCAGAAGGGATCGATCTCCCGGTCGAGTTGCGGTCCGGCGTCGCTCACCGAAAAGGGCCGCGCGGCGTCGGCAACAAAGAAGCCCGACCCTCGACGGGAAAAAATCACCCCCTCCGCAGCCAGGCGATCATAGGCGGTCACCACAGTCGAAGGCGACACCCGCATCGTTCCGGCAAGACCGCGGATGGAAGGCAGTTTCTCGCCCGGCTCCAGCGTCCGGCTGGCGATCCTGCGTCGGATCGCCGCCATCACCTGTTCCGTGCGCGTCTCTGTCCAGATCGTTGCATCGGTCAATTGTGCTGCTCTCAGTACCAGTACAGTTTGACGATATTGTACTGATCTGTAGCTGGTCAGGGAAGCCCCTGTGGCCTAACTCTGCAAAGGCTCCGGGCTTTCCGGACGCATGTCTCTTTACCTGGAAGCAGAAGGCACACAGATGCAGCGATCGATGGCGGGATGGGGCAGCGGCCTTCTGGGCGTGCTTATTTTCAGCGGCTCCCTGCCGGCGACACGCGTTGCGCTTGGCGGCTTCACACCGCTGTTTCTCACCTCCGCCCGTGCGGTCGTTGCGGCATTGATCGGCATCGGCGTGCTCATGCTGCTGCGTCAGACCCGTCCGGGGCTGAGCGATCTTGTCTCGCTTGCCATTGTTGCTCTCGGTGTCGTGGTCGGCTTCCCGCTGCTGACGGCGCTTGCCCTGCAGCACATCACTGCCGCGCAGTCGATCGTCTTCATCGGTCTGTTGCCACTCGCGACCGCGCTCTTCGGCGTTCTGCGGGGCGTCGAGCGGCCACGGCCGTTGTTCTGGATCTTTGCCTGCAGCGGCAGTGCGGCGGTGGCAGGTTATGCGCTGGCGCAGACGGCAGAGCTGTCGCTGACCGGATCCGGCCTGATGCTGGCGGCAATTCTCGCCTGCGGTCTCGGGTATGCGGAGGGCGGTGCCCTCTCCCGCCGTCTTGGCGGCTGGCAGGTGATTTCCTGGGCCCTGGCCCTGTCGCTGCCGGTCATGGGCACGCTGGCGGTCTTCGCCCTGCCAGGCACATGGACTGGCATCGGCGCCTCCGCCTGGTTCAGCCTCGGCTACGTGTCGGTGTTCTCCATGCTGGTGGGCTTTGTCTTCTGGTACCGGGGCCTTGCCATCGGTGGCATTGCCGGCGTCGGGCAGCTTCAGTTGCTGCAGCCCTTTTTCGGCCTGATGCTGGCAGGGCTTTTGCTGCACGAGCCGGTTTCACCGGCGATGATCGGCGTCACGATCATCGTGGTTTGTTGTGTTGCCGGTGCCAAACGGTTCTGTTGAGCGGGCGGAGCGGCGCGTAGCCGCCCCGTCGCAAGAGGTCCTTTTCAGGCCTCAGTTCCTGATTTCCGGTTCCACCAGGTCCGCCAGCTTGCGCAGCGACTGCTGCCAGCCGAGATAGCAGGCTTCCGCCGGTATCAGATCCGGAATACCTTCCTGAACCACCGTCATTTCGGTGCCGACGGAGACCGGCTTCAAGGTGACCGTCACCGTCATTTCACCCGGCAGGTTCGGATCGTCGAACCTGTCGGTATAGACCAGCGTCTCCCCAGGCACGAGTTTCAGATAGGTACCGCCAAAGGAATGGCTGTCGCCTGTGGTGAAATTGCGGAAGGACATGCGGTGCCGGCCTCCCTCCCTGGCATCGAGTTCGTGAACGGTGCAGGTGAAGCCGAGGGGCGGAAGCCAGCTTGAGATGGCATCAGGCTCCACGAAGGCGCGATAGACCTTCTCCGGGGCGACCGGCAGGACGCGGTGCAGATTGACGGTATTCGGCATGGGATAGACTCCCGGGTTGCAATGTTGATTAATGGTCGCAGTAAATTTCCCGGAGCGCCTCCGGAGCCCTCCTGTCAGCTTCCGTCCGCAACGGCTGCTTCCAGCTTGGCGATATCGATCTTGCCCATCGTCATCATGGCGTCGAACGCACGCTTGGCCTTGACGCTGTCGGGGCTCGTCGTCAGTTCGAGCAAGAGCCTCGGTGTGATCTGCCAGGAATAGCCCCACCGGTCCTTGCACCAGCCGCAGGCGCTGGGGCTGCCGCCGTTCTCGAGGATCGCATTCCAGTAGCGGTCGGTTTCTTCCTGGGTTTCGGTGACGACCATGAAGCTCACCGCCTCGTTCGGCTTGAAGTTCGGCCCGCCGTTGAGGCCGACGAATTTACGGCCGAGCAAGGTGAATTCCACAGTCAGTTCGCTGCCTTGGCTGCCGCCGGGAAAATCGCCCGGGGCGGTGTTGTGGCGTCCGACATGGCTGTCCGGAAAGGTTTCGGCATAAAATGCCGCCGCCTTGCCGGCTTCGCCGTGGTCGAACCAGAGGCATGTGACGAGATCTGTCATGTCGTTTCTCCCTGTTTTTTCAATCGATGTCCGGCCGCCGTCCGACGGCCTTGGTTGAGAATGCCTTCAAATCGCGCCCCCGCCCTGCAAGGCCGGGGTCGTTGTCAGAGAGGCCCGACCAGCTAACAGTTGCAGTGACGCCAGCGGCTCGCCTCCCTCACAACATACATACCAACCAGTCGGTATGTATTCAAGCGAAAACTTGTGCCCTTTTGGGCGGCAGGTCCGGCGAACAGGATAATTGCAAAGATGGTCTTTCGAAGACGGGCTGCCCAGCCCATGCGCCCAGAGCCGCCTGACAGGCTCCTCCTGCCGATGCAGCCCCGTGTGGCCGCGAGGAGCGTCTCCCGGCGTTTCGCTTCCCGCAAATACACCGCGAAGACCGATAGGCGTGCCTTGCTTTTGGTGCTAGGCAATATGACGGCGCACAAGGAGGCGGTGATTTGAAGGCATTGATCATCATCGACATGCAGATGGACATGCAGCATCGCCTCGACAGCGGGCGGGAACACGTCAATCCCGAAGCGCCCGGAAATATTGCGGCCCTGGCGGCAGCATTCCGCCAGAAGAGGCAGCCGGTCATCCATGTCCGTCATCGCGACGAAGATCCGGGCTCGCCCATGCATCCGGGAAACGCCGGTTACGGCCCGATGCCCTGCGACGAGGCCCTTGAGGGCGAGGCGGTCGTCATCAAGACGACCTCCTCCGCCTTCGCCTCCACGCATCTGGAGCAACACCTCAGGAATGCGGGCATCACCAGCCTTGTCGTGACGGGCGCCGTCGCCGGCTTCTGCGTCAATTCCACGGTCCGGGCAGGTGCGGACCTCGGCTTCAGAATGACTGTCGTACGCGATGCGGTGATTGGCTTCGACCTGCCTGATGCCGGCATCTCCGCCCGAGCCGCCTTCGACGTCACCATGGCATTTCTGGAAGCCGATTTTGCCAGCATCGCCGATACAGCCGCAGCTCTTGCCGGCTGAGCTGGCATAGCTCCCTACTGGGCTGTCCAGCCTCCGTCGACGGGGATCGTCACACCGGTGACGTTATGGGCAACGGGTGCGCAGAGCCACAGCGCCAGGGCGCCGATCTCCGAAGGATCGGAAAGCCGCCGGGTGGGCTGCTTCTCGGCCAGAAGGTCGGCAACACCCTTGTCGCGGTCGCCGCCGAAAAGCTCGGCACGGGCAGCGACCTGCGGTTCGATGATAGCCGTTTCCGTCCAACCGGGCGCAATGCAATTGACGGTGACGCCGCCCGAAGCCTTGGAACCGGCAGTGGCATATTCGAGGGCCGCCACCTTGCTCATGCCGACGACGCCGAACTTCGAGGCAACGTATGGCGCCTTGTTCAGCGAGGCGACCAACCCGTGCACCGAAGCAATGTTGATGACCCGGCCAAAGCCGCGTTCGGACATTTTCGGCAGCGCAAGGCGCATAGAGTGAAAGACGCCGGAAAGGTTGACGCCGATGATCGCGTCCCAGGTGCCGGCATCAAGCTCGGCGAGGCTCGCGGTTTTCTGAATGCCGGCATTGTTGACCAGAATGTCGATCCCACCCCAGGCCTCCACCTCGGCCATCATGCGCTCGATGGCGGCAACGTCGCGCATGTCGGCATCGAAGAACCGCGCCTCCGGCGCACCGGCCGCCAGAATTGCGTCGACGGCTGCGTCGGCTTCCGCAGGTTTGGCCAGGCCATGAACGGCGATGCGTGCACCTGCGCCCGCCAGCGCCTTGGCAATCGCAAGCCCGATGCCCTGGACCGAACCGGTTACCAACGCCGTTTTTCCGCCGAGATCCGTCATGCCATTTCCTCCGTGTCGAGTTCTGCCCTGAGTTCGGTTTTCAGGATCTTGCCGTAATTGTTCTTCGGCAGCGCAGCCGGAAAGAAATAATGCTTGGGCCGCTTGAAGCGGGCGATCCGGTCGAGGCAGAGCGAGTCGAGCTCCGAAACACTGACATTCTGGCCCGGATGGCAGGCGACGAAGGCAACGACCACCTCCCCCCATTCGGCATCCTTCTGGCCGACGACCGCGACCTCATGCACGGCCGGATGGGTAAGGAGAACCTCCTCCACCTCGCGCGGATAGATGTTGGAGCCGCCGGATATGATGACGTCCTTGGAACGGTCCTGCAGCGTGACATAGCCGTCCTCATCCATGCGGCCGACATCGCCGGTCCAGAGCCAGCCGTCCCGAATGGTCTTTGCCGTAGCCTCCTCGTTGCACCAATAGCCTGCCATGACGGTTTCGCCGGAGACCACAATCTCCCCGGCTTCGCCGCGCGGAACTTCCCTACCGTCCGCATCGACGATCATCACCCGCACCACCGACTGGGCCGTGCCGACGGAATTCAGGCGCTCGCGCCAGCGCGGATGCACCCGGTCGCTGACCTCGGCCCGCGGCAGGGCCGTGATGCCCATCGGGCATTCGCCCTGGCCATAGATCTGGACGAAACGCGCGCCCATTACCTCAACGGCTTCCAGGATATCGGCCTCGTACATCGGCCCGCCCGCATAGACGATGGTCCTGAGACCCCGTCCCGTCATGCCTTTTGCCTTGGCGACATCCACCAGGCGCCGCACCATGGTCGGGGCGGCGAACATCGAGATGGAGCCGATCACCGGGGCGATTGCGAGGATTTCGGCGGCATCGAACCCGCCGCTTGCCGGCACCACATGGCGGGCGCCCTTCATCACATGCATGAAATTGTAAAGCCCGGCCCCGTGGCTCATCGGTGCCGCATAGAGGATCGCGTCTTGCGGTTTGACGTCGTCGACATCGACAAAATAACTCAGCGCCATCGACGTGAGATTGCCGCAGGTCAGCATCACGCCCTTGGGCTTGCCCGTGGTGCCGGAGGTGTAGAACAGCCAGGCAAGATCGCCAGTTTCAAGCGGTACCGGGAGACCGAGCGGAGCCTTCTGCCGCATTGAAGCGTATTCGGCACTCTCCATGGCAACCAGCGGCACACCGGTTGGCACGAGCGAGGCCAGATCGGCCTCGGACCTGGCATCGGTAAAGACGAAGGCGGCCCCTGAATTTTCGATCATCCATGCGGCTTCCTTTTCGTGCAGCTTGGCATTGATCGGAACGGCGCAGGCGCCTGCCCACCAGATCCCGTAAAGTGCCTCCAGATAGTGCGTGGAATTGCCTGCAAAGAGCGCCACGCGGTCGCCCTTGCAAAGGCCCCGGGCGGCAAGCGCCGCGGCGATTGCAGCGGCACTGCGTGCAAATTCCGCATAGTCCGCCTTGCGCTCGGTGCCCCGCATCAGGGCCGGGCTTGCCGGATGGCGCAGAGCTGTCCGGTGCAGCCATTCTGCCGGATTCATGGTCTTTCTCCCCCAGTGCGGTTCCGGGCAAATGGCCTCGAAACCGAGATGTTTCGCTTGCGGTGGCAAACTTCGTCGGGTCACGTGATGTTGGGCCCCACCGGCGATAAACCTCATCCTGAGGAGCGAGCTCGCTCGCGTCTCGAAGGATTGGCCGCTTGCCTTGGGGATTGCCGCTCCTCTTTCGCGACGAACCTGCCGGCCGCCTCGGGAAGAGGTTTCAATATCACCAGCCTTCGCTTCTTTTGTCTCGGGCAAATGCCTCCCAACGCCGCCTTCATCTCTTCGGACCGGTCCCCGATGACACTCGAATTTGGTCGTCAGAAAAGCCGACCCGCAAGGTGCCTATCTGATACTCTTCAGACCCTTAGGCGGAAAATTCCGTCAAAACACGTAACGGGACAATCATGGAAGATCTGGCAGCACTTGCCTTCGACTACGCCCCGGTCGGGCTGGCCTTTACCGAGAACCGCGAGATCCGGCGCTGCAATCCGCGCCTTGCGGAAATGTTCGGCTATCCCCTGGATGCCCTGACCGACGCCTCGCTGTCGATCCTCTACCCGTCTTCCGAGGAGTTCCTGCATATCGGCCGCGTCGGCGTCGCCGCCATGAAGGGCACCGGCCGCTATCGCGACGAACGCATCATGCGCCGCAAGGACGGACAGTTGTTCTGGTGCCGGGTACGCGGCCAGTCGCTTGATCCGGAGGCCCCTTTTGCAC